>Ga0075418_10000638_pt1 | contig 37685 bp, 43 predicted proteins | sample SoiMetdeltSBSDD2_FD_81776 | JGI IMG/M metagenome (GOLD analysis project Ga0075418, IMG submission 81776) | Bulk soil microbial communities from a Populus tree surrounding site in Tennessee, USA - Soil MetaG P. deltoides SBSDD2 | ecosystem: Environmental > Terrestrial > Soil > Tree plantation...
AGAAGTATACCGAAACGACAGTGCACCACGCCCGAGCGGCATACCCGCTCAGCACTGCGCCGCCGGATCCGCCGCGCCCTTCGTTGGTGTTGATCTGGATCAACAGCGACCGACAGCCGCCGCCTCATGCTTGGTGCTACCGAACCTGACCACACGGCTAAGGAGACTGTATGCCGAGGGCCCTCAGCATCATCCGCGACGAGCACCGCACGATTGCCGCGATCCTGCACGGAATGGAATACCTCGTGCGCGAGGTGCACGGGCGCAGAAAGAAGGTCGACCCGAAGGTGTTTCACGCGATGCTCTACTATCTCGATACGTTTGCCCAGCGCATCCACCACCCGAAGGAGGATCAGTACCTGTTCGGTCTCATGAAACACAGGAGCGCAGAGGCGGCGCGCGTGATCGCGAAGCTCGAGGAGGAACACGCCGCGGGCGAAGAGGCACTGCGCCGGCTCGCCCAGGCCATGATCCGCTACGAGGAAGGTGGCGAGAAGGAGTTTGCCGGTTTCGAGCGCGAGGTCGGCAACTTCGTAGAGGGCTACCGCAACCACATGCGCAGGGAGGAAGAGCAGCTTTTTCCGCTCGCCCTCGGGCTGCTGACGCCCCTCGACTGGGTCATGGTGGACGCCGCGATGGAGGAGCATACAGACCCCCTCGCTGCCGCACGCGAGGAGAAAAATTTCGACGAGCTGTTCAACCACATCGTGAGTATTGCTCCGCCGCCAATCGGCGTCGGCCCCGCGGCCGGCACCGCCTGATGCAGGTGTACGTCAGCGATCCGAATGGATATTTGTTGTGTATCCAGTGGTTAGCGGCATAAACGACCAGTTGCAGCGGATGTGATGAATAAAATACCAAGACACGAAGTAGCGCAGGAGAAATCGAGCCGACTCGGCACTCGCCGGGACGAGCGGGACTAAACGACATAGGAGAATAAGCATGCAAGTTAAGGATGTTATGAAAACCGAGGTGCGTACGGTGCGCCGGAACGACGAGCTGGCGCTCGCCGACAAGCTGATGCAGGACGAGCGCATCCGGCACCTGCCGGTGCTGGACGAGGACGGCGCGGTGTGCGCGGTGGTGAGTCAGCGCGACCTGTTCCGCGGCGCGCTGCTGCGGGCGCTCGGCTACGGCGGACGCGCCGCGGACATGATGCTGCGCCAGGTCGTGGTCAAGGAAGCGATGTCCTCGGACCTCTACGTCGCGACGCCGAGCATGCCGGTGGCGGAAGCGGCGCGCGTCATGATCGAGCATAAAATCGGCTGCCTGCCGGTAGTCGCGGACGGCAAGCTCGTCGGCATCGTGACCGAGACGGACTTTGTCCAGCTGGTAGCCGACCATAAAGTGAGTGAATCATAAAGTCTGCCCGCGAAACGATGCCGAGGATTCTTCCCTGCGAGATCACCGGCATGTGGCGAAAAGCCCCCGTCATGCATTGCGCGCAGCGCTTCGATCGTAGTGGTGTCCGGCACCAGTGTGACGAGCGTTTGCGTATCCTCATTTGAATGGCTCGATGCGGATGACCGTGAACTGCCCGCCCACCTTCTCCGCGGCAAATCTGATCTTGTCGCCCGACTTCACCTGATCGAGGATGGCCGGGTCCCTGACCTGATACACCATCGTCATCGCAGTCGGCATATCGAGGCTCGGTAGCGGTCCGTGCCGGATGGTCAGCTTGCTGGCGTCCCTGTCCACCTTGCGCACTTCGCCATCCGCAAGCTCGCCGGCGCCCGGGGAAGCCGTTGCCACGGCCCGTACCTTCTGGTCGGCATCCTGGGCAAGCGCCGACAGCGGGAAGCAAGCGGCGATCAGGACTGCCAAAATGAAATGACGCTTCATGAGTGTCTCCTCTTGACGGCCGCGTTTGCCTGGCCGGCTTCCTGCCCGGTCTTGTTCCACTTGATCTCTTCCTTGAGGCCGCGATCCTTCACCGCGGCCCGGACCGTGTCGATGCCGCCGTCGGGAGAAGAAGTCGCGCAACCCGCGAGGGTCGCGAGCGCAGCGGCTGCAATTAACCGCTTCATGCATGTCCTCGTCGTTGACGATTGCCGCACGGCGCCGGAAGTTCCTGCGTTGCCTGCTTGCGTGCATTGTCTGCCGTCATTCGATCAGGATTTGCCCGGATGGAACACCAGGAAATACTGGTTAGGCAGGAATTCGTGCTCACGGACCAGCACGTAACCTGCGCTCCTCAATTCGACCTTCACGCTCTCCGGTGCGATGCGCGCGCTCTTCGGCGGGCCATCCGGAGAATCCATGCGGAAATCGATGACCGCGATCCGCCCACCGGGCTTGAGCAAACCGAGGAGCTTCCGGAAGTAGCGCTCGCGGTCGTCGATATGGTGGTAGACATCGACCAGCAGCACGAGATCGACCTTTTCGGGGAGCCGGGGATCGTCCGGGGCTCCCCTTACCGCGGAAATGTTGCTCAATCCTTCGCGTTTCGCGCGCTCGGCGAGATACTTCACCATGTCGGGCTCGGTGTCGATGCCGAGGACGCGACCCTTCGGCACCATGTTCGCGAGGCGCGCCGAAAAGTAGCCCGTGCCGGAGCCGATATCGGCGATGACCGCGTCGGGTTTGAGCGCCAGCGCCTGGATCACCTCGTGGGGTTTTTGCCACGCGTCGCGCTGCGGGTCGTCAAAAACATGCGCCCACTTCTCCGCGTCGCCGAAGCTGTGTTGATGAGTGTGCGGGGACTGCGCCAAGGCCGTGGCGGCCGGCGCGAGCGCGCAGCTCAGCGTAATCAGGATCGAGCAGATCGAACTGGCTCGCTTCATGTAGGAAATCCTTTCTCGAAGAGGTGATTCATCACCAGATCGTGGACCAGGTCCATGTCGGCCGCCGAGCCGGCATCCTGCTTGGTAAGCATGCCGGTCATCGGGCTGTGGCCGCCCGCCGCGCCGTGTTTCATGCCGTGCATCATCCCCGGACCCATGCCGGCAGGCTGGCCCAGTGCCGTAACGGCCGTCAAGCCCAGCGCGGCGCCGATTGCCGCCGCAATTCGAATCGGGAGTTTCATGTCGACTCCGTTGGTGGTGAGTTGATAAAGCAAACGGGGAGCGGGCTACTCCCGTCCCCCGTAGCGCTCTTCAGTGCGCGTGCTCGGTCGTGGCCGGCGCCCGGGGCGTGGCGCCAGCGTGCGGACCGTGATGCTCCGGCAGGGTGATGCCCTTTTCCTGGGCGCGCTTCTGCATCTCGGCGTGAGTCGCCGCGGCAATCTTCTGGCGCTCCTCGGGCGTCTTGGCGTTGCGCATCTTTTCCCGCAACGCCGCCCGCTCTTCCTGCGTCATGAGATGCTGCCCGGCGCCATGTCCCGCAGCGCCGCCGCCCATGCCGCCGTGTTCCATGCCGCCCTTCGTGCCGTGCTGCATGCCGCTTTGGGCGCCGTGCTGCGTCTCGCCCTTCATGTGCCGTTCCATTCCGTCGCCCATTTGCCCCGGGTGGGCGTAGGCAGTGGCCGCTGCGATGCCGAGACCCAGTGCGGCGACAGCGACCGCCGCGAATTTGTGAGACTGTTTCATCGTCGTATCCTTGTAAGGGTTGAATGTCGTTACTGCAGCGCCCATTCAACCACCAAGTTGTAAGCGGTTGATGTCGGGAAGCGGGCGTTTTGTATCGCAGCCTTGCGGCACCCCGCCTTGTTACACTGCGTTACAATTTTTCGGCCGTTCACTCGCCGCTTGGGGTATACAAGCGTCATGGCAACGCAGGATCACGTTCTGATTGTCGACGATGACGCGGAGATCCGCGACCTCCTGGGCGAGTATCTCCGCAAGCAGGGCTATCGCGCGACCGCTGTGGCGGACGGCAAGGGGTTGCGTGCCACTATCGAGAAGTCGCGCCCCGACGTTATCGTTCTCGACCTCATGCTGCCGGGCGAAGACGGCCTCACCCTCTGCCGCGAGCTGCGCGCCCGCTCCGAAATCCCCATCATCATGCTGACCGCGCGCGGCGAAGAGACTGACCGTATCGTGGGACTGGAGATGGGCGCCGACGACTACCTGGCCAAGCCTTTCAACCCGCGGGAACTGCTGGCACGGATCAAAAGCGTGCTGAGACGCGCGCGGTCATTGCCCGGGAATCTCGCGCCGGAGAGAATCACCGCGCTTCGGTTTGCCGGATGGACGCTCGACGTCGCCACCCGCAATCTCACGGCACCCGACGGCGTGGTCGTTCCGCTGGGTGGAACGGAATTCAAGCTGCTCAGGATATTTCTCGGCCACCCGAATCGCATCCTGACGCGAGACCAGTTGATCGATCTCATGCTGTCGCGCGATGCTGCGCCCTTCGACCGGGCCATCGATGTGCAGGTGAGCCGGCTGCGCCATCGGTTGCGCGAAGACGCGAAGGAACCCGCGATCATCAGGACGGTACGCGGCGAGGGCTACGTCTTCGCCGCGCACGTGGATGCCGCAAGCTGATGCGCCTGCTGCCGCGCTCGCTGTTCAGCCGACTGGTGCTGGTATTGCTCACCGGGCTCGTGATCGCGCAGCTCGTGAGCTTCGCAATCCACATGCACGATCGGGGCGAGCTTATATCGCAGGCGAGCGGCATGCAGGCGGCTCAACAAATCGCCGACGTCGTCAAGCTGCTCGACACGCTGGGTCCGGTGGAACGGCGCAGGATCGTGCGGGTCTTCAGCGCCCCGCCGGTCTCGATCAGCCTCGATGAGCCTCCCCTTGCCGCGCCGGAAGCGGGCGCAGAGGGCGGCGGGCGCGCGGCTCTGTTCAGCGCCATGCTGCGCCGGTTCCTCGCGGACGGCCGGCCGGTGGTGGTGAAGATGACCGAGACATCGGGAGCGCCGCTCGCACCGGGGGCGAAGCACGAGATGCACGGTGGAGGGATGGCGCCCTGGAAGACGATGCACGCCGCAGCGCAACCCGGCGTCTCGTTCGTCGCGCAGGTGCGCCTGCGCGACGGCGTCCTGGTAACGTTCAATTCCCGGCAGCCCGCACGGACCGAAAACTGGCCGTACCACCTCCTCGGAAGTGTAGCGGTGCTGCTGGTCGCGGTCATCGCTGTTTCCCTGGTGGCGGTCCGCTGGGCGACGCGCCCGTTGAACGCGCTGGCCGATGCGGCCGACGAGCTTGGACGGAACATCCATCGCGCGCCGATGGAGGAAAATGGCCCGCTCGAGGTTGTGCGTGCCGCACGCGCGTTCAATACGATGCAGGCACGGCTTGTCAGCTACCTCCGCGAGCGCACCCGGGTACTCGCCGCGATGTCGCACGACCTCAAGACGCCGATCACGCGGCTGCGCCTGCGGTCGGAACTGCTCGAGGATGCGCTGCTGAAAGCGCGGTTCACCAGGGACCTCGACGAGCTGGAATCGATGGTCGGGGACACTCTGGATTTCCTGAAGGGACTGGAAAGCGGCGAGCCGGTCCAGCCAGTGGATATCATGGCGCTCCTCGAAAGCCTCCAGGCGGACATCCTGGAGACGGGCGGGCGTGTTGAAATCAGCGGCCGCGCGCTGAAGCCGTATCGCGGCAAAGCGCAGGCGCTCAAGCGATGCGTCGGCAATCTGATCGAGAACGCCGTCAAATATGGAAAGTCCGCCTGCGTCCTGCTCGATGACAACGACGCTCGCCTCGAGGTGCGGATTCAGGACCAGGGCCCCGGGCTGCCGCAGGCGGAGCTGGACAAGGTCTTCGAACCTTTCTACCGCGTAGAGGGGTCGCGGAGCCGGGAGACAGGCGGCACCGGCCTGGGCTTGACCATCGCGCGCAGCATCGCCGAAGCGCACGGCGGGCGGCTCACCTTGCGGAATCGCGATGAGGGGGGATTGGAGTCCAGATTGTTGCTGCCCCGGTCGCAGGAAGAACCGTCAGCGGCCCACGCTGCGGGCTGAGCGCCAAGCGAGCGCCGCCCTTCGTTGATGTTGATCTGGGTCAACAGCGACCGACGGCCACCGCGAGAAGAATTTCGACGAGCTGTTCGACCGCATCGTCAGTATCGCTCCGCCGCCGATCGGAGTCGGTCCGGCGGAGACATAGCCGGAACGTATCCGCAAGCACGTTCATCCATCCATCAAACGATGCGCTCGAGCGGCAGCTGGAACAGCCTGATCCGGTTGTCGGCCCGCCTCGTTTCCGCATTGAGTGCGGTGATTTTTGCGATCAGCTTCTCGAGGGGAGCGTCGTCTTCAAACCCGATCATCAGCACGGAGTTGGTGCTGGCGAAGCCTCCCGTCCCGAGATGCGGCTCCGTGCCGCGGCCCTTTCCCGTCGTGCGTTCCCAGCGCGTGTAGTAGTCGATGCCGCAGGCGCCGAGGAGCTCCAGGACACGGGCATCCATGAAATCGTTGTAGATGACGAAGGAAAGTTTCATTGGGAACTTCCAGTAACGGGTTGATGATCGCGAAACGGCCGGCAGCCGGGAATCTCTCGTCCGCGCGCTCCGGTCATCCCGGCGTACCCACGAGCATGGCCGGAACCGGGCTCGTACAAGCGACCTTGAATGCTACCGAACCGAGCAATGCATGCGAGACCGCTCCCAGCCCCCGGGTCCCCATGATGATCAGATCGAAATCCCGGGCATGGCGGACGATAGCCTCCGCGGCATCCTCCGCTGCCTCGATTGCCGCATCATGAGCCAGGCCGGCGCCCGCAAGCATGCTCTTTGCCTTCGAGGACGCCTGTTCGGCGGCGGTCCCCGCCCAAAGCTCGATCGCGTCACGATGCGGCGGCGCGATCATTTCGAGCATCGTGAGCGGCGCGGTCACGTGCAGGGTTCGGGCGCGCGAGACCCCGAGCCATCGGGCCCATAGTACGGCCTGCTCCACCGCCCGATCGCTGTGCGCTGAGCCGTCGACCGGCAGCAGGACCCGCAAGACCGTGCCCATAGCACGCGCTATGCGCATGCCGTCCCGCACCAGAATGACCGGTACCCGGGCGCCGTGGAGAACGCGCCTGGCTACCGATCCGACGAACCCTGCCAAACCGCCTCTGCCCCGCGTTCCCATCAGGATCGCATCCACCTCCAGGACTCTCGCGGCGTCGAGGATGGCCGCGGCGGCGCTTCCCATTCTGACCTGCGAACTCACCGGATACCCGGCCGCCTCGAGCCGGGATCGGGGTCGCGCGATGATGCGCTCGGCAGCCGCGAGCTGGGCCTCTTGCAGCAGTGGCTCGGACATGCTGGCCCAGAACTCGATCCGCGGGGACTGGACGTTCAGCACTACGGCCGTGGTACTCGCCCTTTCGCCCCGGTAGGCCTCCAGAAGGCCGATCGCCTCCTCGGATGACGCCGACTGGTCGAATGGCAGAAGGATTTTCATCAAGTCAACGTGAAATGAATAGACACGTTCACTTCCGTGCAGCAGCCTCGCGCGCCCGGCCGCGGACGCTGACCCCCGCAAGGTCAGCAAGCTCGCTCGCCAGCACGCTCAATAGGTCGTCGGTGGACACGATACCGACGAGGTGTCCATCTTCCCTCACCACCGGCAGACGGCGTACGCCCTTGACGCGCATGATCTCGAGCGCCTGCAAGAGACCCTCGGTTTCGGAAACGGTCACCAGCTGGCGACCCATGATATCGCCGACGGTAATGGTGTCGGCGCGCAGCTCCGGCGCAGTTACCTCGACCACGATGTCGCGGTCGGTCACGACACCCACCGGAATGCGCCGCCCGCCGCTCGCTTCATCACACACGACCAGGGTGCCGACGTGCTGCCGCCGCATGATCTGCGCGGCAACCGCGACCGTGGTATCGCGCGTCGTAACCACCACCTTTCTCGTGCAGAGATCTCGTATGTTCGCCATTACCATCCTCCATTGCCGGGAACCAACGCCGCGATAATAAGAGGCCGCCGGAAAAGGGCGTTGATCTGGATCAATCGGGCGAGCGTGCGGCGCCGTAGATCCGTCCGTCCCGGAGCCGCGCCAGGACGGAATGATTCTCACTCGGACGGGAATTCCGGGGCCTGGGGTAAACTCGATCGCGCGCCGATCGCGAACGTTGTTGAAGAGAACGCTCCACCGGCCGCATCGAGGAGACCTCCCGCAATGGCATTCCGCCACAGGGAACGACACCGCACCGACCGCATCGGCTGGTTGCGCGCGGCGGTACTGGGCGCGAACGACGGCATCGTCTCCACCGCGAGCCTGCTGCTCGGCGTCGCAGCCGCGAATGCGACCCACGGCAACGTGCTGCTCGCAGGAATCGCGGGCCTCGTCGCGGGGGCCATGTCGATGGCAGCCGGCGAATACGTGTCGGTCCGCTCCCAGGCGGATTCCGAGACGGCCGCGCTCGATCTCGAGCGCGCGGAGCTGAAGGCGGACAACGAGGGCGAGCGCAGGGAGCTGACGGCGATCTACGTCGGCCGTGGCCTCGATCCCGCGCTCGCGAAGCAGGTTTCCGAACAGCTCATGGCCCACGACGCGCTGGGAGCGCACGCCCGCGACGAGCTCGGAATTTCCGAGACGCTCAAGGCCCGTCCGGTCCAGGCCGCGTTGACCTCGGCAGCCAGTTTCGCCGTGGGAGCAGCGATGCCCCTGCTCACCGCTGCAGTGGCTCCCATGGCGGGCCTGATCCCCCTGGTGGCTGCTACTTCACTGGTGTTTCTCGCGATTCTCGGTGGACTGGCCGCGCGCGTGGGCGGCGCCAGAGTGACGGCAGGCGCCCTGCGCGTCACGTTCTGGGGCGCGCTGGCCATGGCACTGACCGCGGGCGTAGGCGCCTTGTTCGGAATGGCGGTATGAGACGACGGACGCCGGGAATACCAGATCAATAAGGAGACAGACGCCCGGCTATCACTCTGCCCTCATATGTCCCGCACATCAGTGCGCGTGTGCCGTGGGCTTGATCTGGATCAAACGTCTCCCTTGTCGCCCGTGGCCAAATTCGACCAGGCTGCATCAGGCGAAGGAGTTAAATTGGATTCCCTGCTCTTTTCAGGCATATTCGATCTGCCGTGGTGGTCGCATGTCATTGTGGCCCTGGCGTTGACGCACATCACCATAGTCGCGGTCACGGTGTTCCTGCACCGGCACCAAGCGCACTGCGCCCTCGAGCTGCATCCCGTGGTAAGTCATTTCTTCCACGATCGGCGGCTTCGCGCGAGCAGCTTGTCCGCCAGCTCCAGGACTGGTGCCGGCGCGCTGAGTCAAGCGGTATCGCCTCCCTGGCCGAATTCTCGCGGGGGCTGCGCAGTTACGCCTAGCGGGAGAGAAAAGATGACGGCGACCTCGAAAAACATCGCGGGATTGGCGGTACTGGCCTTGGCCGTTCCGGCGCTCACGAGCGCAGCCGATGGATCCGTTGGCCAGCGGGAGTACGAAAGCAAGTGCGCAATGTGCCACGGCGCCACCGGCGAAGGTGACGGGTGGTTCGCACAACACTTGAAGCGCAGCCCCTCCCCTCTTACCCAGTTGCAGAAAAAAAACGGTGGGGTGTTCCCCTTCGATCGCGTCTACCAGGTCATCGACGGCAGGAAAGAAGTCATAGTGCACGGCCCGCGGACAATGCCAGTTTGGGGCAACGTCTACCGTGCGGAATCAGACAAGGCATACGGTTCGGCTCTCGAACAGTACTTCGCCGACGATGGCCTGGTTCGCGCCAGGATTCTTGCCCTGACCGAATATATCTCGCGCCTTCAGAAACCGAAATGATCGTTGGCCTGTTGTTGTTCACCCTGTTCCTGGCCGGGGACGCTGTCGCGGCGGAGCGCAAAGTGCCCCCGCCCGGCGAGTGTCCCCAGCCGCGCTTCACCGATAAAGCGCCGCCGGAATACCTTACCCGCACCAATCCGCTAACGGTCGATGCGGATACACTGGCCGCGGCCGAGCGCTTGTACATGGGAAAATCCGGTCGCTCCCTTGCGCGATGTGTCACGGCAGCAATCGACGAGTACGCCCCCACCCGGTAGAGCGACTCGACGCCGTAGGCGTAGCCCAGGAGCGCAAGCGATGCGCCGAACGCCACTGCCAGCGCGAGCCATTGCGCCGGCCACCTCCCGCCTCGCGGGCGCGCGTCCAGCGTCAGGAACGCGACGCCGAGCAGGATGAAGCTCACCGCGGTCGCGGGCGCCATTCGCCCGGGATGCAGAACATCGCCCTCATCGGCCCTGAAGAGCAACTGGTCAATCCCGAGTTGCCAGCCCAGCGCATACTGGCACAGGGTCAGAAGGCCAATGGCGGCCACCGCCGCGGCGCACGCGCGAGTGGTTGGCAACCTCGCAAGGTCGCAGGACGCCAGCCAGAGCACGACGCCGCACAGCACGAAGGCGAACGCCGTGTTCGCCTTCATCGTGGCGAGCCCCGGAACGACCGCTTTCAGGCTGCCGATGCCGAGCGCCCAGCCCGCCAGCACGAGCGAACCGATGACGATCGCCACCGTCGCCACCCACCGGGACAGCACCAGCGCCTGGTGCCCGAGCGGCGCTAGCTGGCCGCTCCCTTCGGGTCCCGACGTGCCAACGCCGGCCACGGGCACGCCCGTGCCGCTGCATTGCCGCGGCGGTACAGCTCTAAGCATGCCCAAGCGTAGGGCACCCCCGGGACCGCCTGTTTGATGCAGATCAACCCCGCGCCCGTCCGTCCCCGGTCAAGCTCACCATCCGGACCTTGGGAATCAGTAGCAGGCCATGCCGGGAACATCCGGCCGAACTCGTGGTCCCCGCCGAGGGCCACGTCGGGTCGGCGCCACGTTGATTTGCATCAAGCGGTTCCCACGCGGACGGCGGGCACAATTGCGATGCCATGACGATTGCGAGCACCATCGAACGCCCCCACGCTCTGGCGGTAGCCGAGGTCGTCGAGCATCTCGGCACCGATGCGGCTCACGGTCTCGCCCCCGCAGAGGCGGCCGCGCGGCTGGCGCAGTGCGGACGCAACGAGCTGCCGGCTGCCGCAGCCGTCGCGCCGTGGCGGCGGTTCCTGGCACAGTTCGAGAGCCCGCTCGTGCTGCTCCTCATCGCGGCCGCCGCGATCTCGCTCGGAGTGTGGTGGTACGAGGGTGCGGGTCACGCGCCGTACGAGGCTCTCGCCATCGCCGCGATCGTCTTCGCCAACGCCGTGATCGGCTTCGTCCAGGAAGAACGGGCGGAGCGTGCCGTGGCCGCCCTGAAGAATCTGACCGCCGCGATGGCCGTGGTCGTGCGCGAGGCAACGCGCATGACGGTGCCGGCGGCGGAAGTCGTCCCCGGCGACCTCATCGTGATCGAGGAAGGGGCGAAGATCGCCGCGGACGCGCGGGTCGTGCAGTCGGCTTCGCTCCGCACGGCGGAGGCCGCGCTGACCGGGGAGAGCGCCCCGGTCGAGAAATCAGTCGAGCCGGTTGGGGACGGTTGCGCCCTGCCCGACCGTGCCTGCATGGTCTATTCGGGCACCGCGGCTGTCTACGGCCACGGCCTCGCAATCGTTACGACCACCGGTCCCGCCGCCGAGATCGGCCGCATCGCGGGCCTGCTCGCGGCGACGGAGAGTCCGCCAACCCCGCTGCAGCGCCAGCTCGCGGGATTCGGCAAGGTTCTCGGGACCGCGGTCATCGCGATCGCCGTCATCGTGGCGGCGGCGATACTTGCGATGACCCCGGCGCATACCGCCGCCGTATTCGTGAGCGTGCTGCTCTTCGCCATCGCGCTCGCGGTCGCGGCCGTCCCGGAAGGGCTTGCCGCCGTGACGACCATCGTGCTCTCGCTCGGCACACAACGCATGGCGGCGCGCAACGCCATCGTGCGCACGCTCGCGGCCGTGGAGACGCTCGGATCGGCCACGGTGGTCTGCACCGACAAGACCGGCACGCTCACGCGCAACGAGATGACAGTGCGCGCAATCGTGACGCCGAGCGGGCGGACGCGTCTCACGGGCACGGGCTATGCGCCGGACGGCGAGTTGTTCGACGCCGGCGGCGCGAGCGTCGGCGGAGCGGTGTGGGAAGAGACGGCATGGGCACTGACCGCGGGCCACCTGTGCAGCAATGCCACCGTGGCGGTCGATGCAGGACGCTGGTCGGTGCTGGGCGATCCCACTGAAGGGGCGCTCGAGGTGGCGGCGCTCAAGGCCGGTCTCGATCCCGCGCATATCGAGGCCCGCCTTCCCCGCGTCGGCGAGATCCCGTTCTCCACCGAGCGGAAACTGATGAGCACGCTGCACCAGGATAGCGCGGGCGCGATCCTGGTTACGAAAGGAGCGCCCGACGTGCTGCTGGCACGTTGCATCCGCGAGCGGGTCGGCGACACGGAGCGCCTCCTGACCGCGGACCGGCGCACCGAAATCGGGAGGGAAATCGACGGACTGGCCGCCGAAGCGCTGCGCACGCTGGGCCTCGCCAGCCGGATCCTGCCCGCCGGGACAGCGGCGACGCAGGCCGTGGAGCAGGACCTCACCTGGCTCGGCGTAGCCGGCATGATGGACCCGCCGCGCCCGGAGGCCGCGGCCGCCGTGCGGACCGCGCGCGACGCGGGCGTGCGCGTGGTGATGATTACCGGCGATCATCCAGCCACCGCATTCGCCATCGCGGCCGAGCTGGGTATCGCACGGCAGGGAGAACCGGTGCTGACCGGGGCGGATCTCGAGCGCATGCCGGAGGCCGAGCTCGCCGCGGCTACGGCGGAGGTCAGCGTCTACGCCCGCGTGAGCCCGGAGCACAAACTCGCCATCGTGCGGGCGCTCCACGCGCGCGGGGAGATCGTCGCCATGACCGGCGATGGCGTGAACGACGCCCCGGCGCTCAAGGCGGCCGACATCGGCATCGCGATGGGCGTGACCGGCACCGACGTCGCCAAGGAAGCCGCGGACATCGTGCTCGCAGACGACAACTTCGTTTCCATCGTCGCGGCGATCGAGGAAGGGCGGTCGATCTACGCCAACATCCAGGGCTTTCTGCGCTTCCTCCTCGCCACAAACGCCGGCGAAGTGCTGGTGATGTTCCTCGGCGTGATGCTCGCGGGCACGATCGGGCTGGCCGCCGGGACTGGAGAGATACTCGTGCTGCCGCTCCTCGCCACGCAGATCCTCTGGATCAACCTCGTCACCGATTCGTTTCCAGCGCTCGCCGTCGGCGTCAGCCCGGCCGATTCGCGATTCATGCGCCGGCCGCCGCGCGACCCGCGCGCCGGGGTCATCACACGCCGCATGTGGCTGGGCATCGCCGTGGCCGCGCCCGTGATGGCCGCCGGCACGCTGCTGCTCCTCGATGCCGGCCTGCCCGGCGGACTCATCGAGGGTCAGGGGACGGTAGACCACGCGCGGACCATAGCCTTCAACACGCTCGTGCTGTTCCAGCTCTGCTATGTGTTCTGCGTCCGCTCCGACCAGGAGACCTCGCTTCGCGATCCGTTCCGCAATCGCTGGCTGTGGATCGCCGTGGCCGCGTCGCTGGCGCTCCAGGCCGCCGTCATCCACGTTCCCGCGCTGCAGCGGGCATTCGGCACCGTCGCGCTCGACGTGAGCGACTGGGCGCTCTGTGCGGCCGTTGCGTCGACGGTGGTAGTGGCGCGCGAGGCTCTGAAAGCCGGGTGGCGCTGCGCCGACCGGCGGAAGACCGATCCGCTGGCAACTGCCGGGACATAGCACGCCGCGGATCGTCCGCGGGACGGTGGATGCGCCCGGTGCTAGCGCTCCGGGTGAAAGGCGAGAATCCGGCGCAGCTTGCCGCTGCGCGCATGGCGCCGCGGCAGCGCCGGGTCGAGTCCGATCTTCACCGCCGTCAATCCCTGCTCCCGGAAGTAGCCGCGCAGATCGCGGCGAACCCGGTCCCAGATCGTGGCACGCTCGCCCGCCGCCGCGCCCAGTCGCAGACACGCTTTGCCCGCTGACTGATACCGTCGTGCTCGAACGCGAACCATCCAGCAGCGCTTCAGCGCACCACTACGACCGGGATGCGGCTGTGCGTCAGTACCTTGACTGTTTCACTTCCGAGCACGAGCGCGGATACCCCGCGCCTGCCGTGTGAGGCCATGCAGATCGCGTCGCACGTCTCCTCTTCGGCGACCTTGATGATTTCCTGATAAGGATGCTCGCCGCTGCGCGTCAAGGTCAGGCAGGGAACGCCGGCTTGCTTCGCGGCTGCTTCGATCACCGACAGATTCTTCTTCCCGAAAGCACGCATGTTTTCCTCGAACTTGTCCGCAGTATCGGTCAGGGGCATCGCCTCCAATGCGAAGGCATGAAACGGCATCGTTACCGTAAGCCCGACCACGGTCGCGATCCGGGCAGAGGGACGTCCAGGCGTTCGAGCAGCGGGCGCCCATTAGGCAGAACCGGGCCTGTGGCCTCTGCGCCGCGATTCCTGTCCCGAAGGATAGGCGTCCGCTCGACGCCGCGTTTGATCTGGATCAACGTGACGTGTCGGCTAGGTCCGCCGGGGGACCGTTCTCGTAAGCGGCGAATTGCCGGTCTGAGCTTGATTTGGATCAATACCGCCCCCGGCCCGGGAAGTACCCTCCCTCTCGATTGCGAGTGGCTGTCTTGTCTTCCATGCCACTTGGCGCAATCACTGTCCTAACACGGAGCGGAGCCATGAAGCAGATCATTCCGGAAATACCGGCTGATTCCGAGAAGAAGCGGTTCATCGAGCGGCCCGACGGTTTCTTCTGGCAGGACCTCGAGACGTCGGCGCTCTACGGTCCGTTTGCCACGCTGATCGATGCGGTGAACGATATGGAATACGGCGACGCGCAGCCCGAGGTGGGCGAAACGCTGGCGGAAGCTGAGGAAGAAATCGGCATTGCAGGCTGGATCGACCCCGACACCGGGGAGCCTGCAGAAGAGGAGCGTCCGCACATCAACGAAAATTGAGACAGCCGGGTCGCGCCGGTCGCCCTGGCGAGAGATGCCCTGCCTGATCGCGCTCGGAGAGTTCCGAGCCAACGGTGGGGAATCAGATCGTCCTGACCCCTCGATCAGCCAGTCGGAGTGTCCTTGTGGGCAATCGACGCCCTGGACCTCGCGTCACTCGAACTCGATCTTCACGTTCTTCGCAACTATGATGGCGAGAAACTGCTTCACGCGAGCGATACCGGTCAACCGCGCGAGTTCGCGCTCGTACGCCTCGATCACGCGCGCTTCGGGCGCCGCGATCTCCCGCGCGAGCTGACGGGCCACGCGCAGGTGGTGTTCCCGCTCCCTGAGCGCGTCTTCGACTCGATCCACGTCCCCGCGACTGGAATCCAGCCGTCATTGATCAGCATGCCTGCTCTCCGGTCCGCCGGTTGTGAAGATGCGTCGCACAGGGGCTAGGTCGGCCTCACGAGCTCCACCGGTACCCTGGCGGTCTGCGGGACCTTCAGCGCGACGGAGCCGAGCACGAGCTGACCGGCAAGCGTCCTGCCGTGGGTGCCCATCATGATGAGATCGCAACGGCGGGCCGCCGCCTCTTTCGTCAAGGTCTCCGCCACCGGGCCGAGGAGAATGTGAGCCTTGTACTTGATTCGGGCCGCGTCCAGCATCTTTCTCGCTCTTGCGAGCGCCGTCTCGCCTTCCTCCAGGTAGAAGCGCCGCACCTGCTCCGCGCCCAGCACGTGGCTCACGCGGCCTTCGTAAGGCAGCACCGGCTGCACGTTGACGAGCTCCACCCGGGGTTTCGTCCGGTACCAGCGCGCGTGTGCGATCAGGTTCCTCACTCCTTGCAGCGAGCACTTCGAGCCATCCACCGCCAGCAGAATTCTCATCGTGTTCCCTTGTCCTGATGGGAGATCGGAACGCGGAATCCATCAGTGCAGCGCGCTGGGTGCCGCCGTGGCGCTCTCCCCGGGCGCGTGCGCCGCGACCTCGCTCAGCTCGCCCGCGACGCTGTCGGCTAGCTGGTCCAGGCTGACCGTCCCCAGCGGGACACCGGACTTGTCGTGAACGATCACGTCGCGCAGGCCGTTGCGGCGCATCCAGCATAGCGTATCGCGCACGTCGTCGCCTTCGCCGACGAATGCCGGATAGGGAACCATGATTTCCCCCACGCTTACCCGGGATGGATCCTCGCCGTTGACCATGACGCCGACGAGCTCGTGCTCGGTCACGACGCCCACCGCTACCCGCCTTCCCCCGCGCTCGCCCGTGATTATGAGCAGGCGGTCGCCGAAGCTGTGCATCGACGCGGCAGCCGCCAGGACGGTGGTCGTCGCCGGGACGGTGGGGATCCGTCGGTCGCAAATCTCGCCTATCGACATGTTATGTCTCCTGCAGCTCGACATGGATCAACGGTCAGGCAATGCGGGAACGCGCCAATTGATCCCTGCGGCGCGCATGCTCGATGAGCTGCCGATCTATGGAATCGAACGCATCGCGAATCGCCGTGTAGACGTCCGTGTACGAATGATGGGCATCCGGCTCGCGATTGGCCACGATCTCCGCACCGGCCACGGTCACGTCCACCCGCACCTGAAAGTGGTTTCCCTTTCGATGGTGCTGGTGCAGCTCTTCGACCACCACCCGGCAGCCGACGATCCTGTCGAAATGGTGCTCGAGCCTGACCGCCCGTTCGCGTATTTTCGCTTCGATCGCTTCCGAAGGGCCAATGTTGCGAAACGTAACCTGCAACGGCGTTTCCATGGTGTTCTCCCGGTTATTGGGCGATGATCGCCGCACGTCGGGCCGCGCGGTTTGATGTGGGTCAACCCGCGCGCCACCTGCGGGAGCGCCCGCTACAGCCTCGGGGTGGCCTCGTACGCGTGGGTCTTCTCATTTCGCTGCGCACAGGCAACGCAGCGTGCCGCGTCCGGCTGCACCCGCAGCCTGTTCCAGGGAATGGCATTACCGCAATCGAGGCAGACGCCATAGGTTCCCGCCTTCAGGCGCTCGCGCGCGGCCTCGACCGAGCGCAGCTCGCGCACGTCGCGGTCGACAGCAGCGGCGTCGAGATCGGCAACCAGATGCGCGACCGACCGGTCTCCGGCGTCGCCGACCACGTCGGCAATCTCTCGATGGCGAACGTCCTCCGACTGCGCAAGCTCCCGGCGGATATCCTCGCGCAGATCACACGTCCTCAGCCTGAGCCTGGCGTCGAGCTGAGCGAGTTGCGCTGAACTCAGATGCTTCATCTTTGCTTTCTCCGGTTCCTGAATGACTTGCGATCAATCCTACGTGGCGAGGCGGTGGCCGATGTTGATCCAGATCAACCCGGACGAGCATCCAACGCTCTCTAATCGCTCATGGTTCGGCCTCGACTCTCCCGGCGCAGCGGGTCGCTGCACGCAACCCTGCTCGATCCGTCCAGCTATCCGCACCGTACGGGGCGGATTCGCCTCGTGGAGACCCACATCTCGCTGGTCTTCCTGACCGGCGACTATACCTATAAGGTCAAGAAACCCGTCGACCTCGGTTTCGCAAACTTCTCCACCCTCGCTTTGCGCAAGCGCTACTGCGAGGAGGAGCTCCGGCTGAACAGGCGGCTCGCGCCCGAGCTCTATCTGGACGTCGTGGCCGTTCGCGACGGCAGAACGGGGCCCCGCGTCGGGGGTAAGGGGAAAATCATCGACTACGCGGTCAGGATGCGCGAATTCTCCCAGGAGGCGCTGGCGAGCCGCGCTCTCGTCCGGGGCCGATTCGGCCCGGCCGAAATCGACGATCTCGCCGCGACGATCGCCGCCTTTCATGCCGGGGCTCCCGCTGCGCCTGCGGGAGGGCCGCTAGGCACGCCCGCCGCGATTCTCGCTTCGGCGCTGCAAAACTTCGATCAGATGCTGCCCCTGATCGGGACGCCGCAAGAGCGCAGGGCTCTGAAAACCCTGCGTCAATGGACCGAACGAGAGCATGCCGCGCGCCGCGATGAATTTGAGAACCGCAAGTCGGGCGGCTTCGTCCGTGAATGCCATGGGGTCCTGCACCTGGGCAACATCGCCCTGCTCGACCGGCGCCCGGTGCCTTTCGATTGCATCGAGTTCAGCGACGGTCTGCGCTGCATCGATGTCATGTCGGAGATCGGTTTTCTGGTGATGGATCTGATCGACCGCCATCGCGCCGATCTGGCGTGGCGTTTTCTCAACCGCTATCTGGAGGCAACGGGTGACTACGGCGGAATCGCGGTCCTGCGGTTCTATCTCGTTTACCGGGCACTCGTCAGAGCGAAGATACATCTCATGCGTGCCCGCCAGCCACGCATCAAGAGCGGTGAAAAGCGCCGCTTGCTCGGTTGTTTCCGAGTTTACCTCAGGCTCGCCGGGCAACTGGCCGCACCGCGCCGGGGCGCAATCATTCTCGCGCACGGGCTTTCCGGCTCCGGCAAAACGACCGCGACGCAATCGCTCATCGAGCAGGCGGGTGCGATTCGACTGCGCTCCGATCTTGAACGCAAACGGATGCACGGTCTTGCCGCGCTTGCGGTAAGCGGTTCGGGCCTCGCCACTGGTCTCTACACGCCGTCCAAAACCGCGGCCGTTTACCTGCGCCTGGGGACCCTCGCGCACGAGATCGCCCGTGCCGGCTACCCTGTCGTGGTCGATGCAACGTTCCTCAGGCGCACCGAGCGCGAGGCATTCCGCGCTCTTTCCAGGCACCTCGAGGTAGCATTCGTGATTCTCAACTTCCGGGTGCCGCTGGCCGTATTGCGCGCCCGGGTTGCTGCCCGCCAATCTCGCGGCGACGATGCCTCGGAGGCAGACCTCACGGTGCTGGGGCGTCAGATCGCGGCGCGCGAGCCATTGACGCCGGCTGAAATTGCGGCTTCAGTTCTCGTGAAGGGAGCGCGCCCTGCTGCCGCGCGGGCATGGCAACGAGTCATCAAACGGGCCGCGGTCCTGACGCCTTCGAAGACGCTCTGACAGCAGGACTATCAACCAACCTCAAAGGAACCTCTCGATGTTCAAGCGCATATTGGTGCCGATAGATGGAAGCCGGACCTCCGACTCCGGCCTGAATACGGCGATCCGGATGGCACGGGACGAAAGGGCGGAGCTGATACTGCTACACGTGGTCGACGAGAACGTCCTCGCCCTGTCCGGCGAGTATGCCGGCGCCGCCTATATAGACCGGCTGATGGCCAGCATGCGCGAGGGCGGGAAGAAGATCATTGCGAAGGCCGCCGCAACGGCGAAGAAGCAGGGCGTCGCCGCGAAGACCGTTCTCGTCGAAAGCATCGGCTCCCGCCGGGTGGCCGACATCATCGTCCGGCAGGCGCGCAAGCAGCACGCGGATGCGGTCGTCATCGGCACCCACGGACGCCGCGGCATCAGCCGCCTGGTCATGGGCAGCGATGCCGAGGAGGTCGTGCGCGGATCGCCCGTGCCCGTGGTGCTCGTCCGTTCGGAAACGCGCGGACGGAAATGACCGCCGTGCGGCTCGTCACCTGATCGGGGAGCACGCTCGCGTTTCGACCCGGGGTTGCCGGCCGGCCGCGTCGGCGGAAGCTGGATTGGTTCGGTCGATCGCGAAGATGCCGTCACCCAGAGGCCCCGTCAGCCTCACAAGCTGTACCGGAACTTCGGCAATGTGCAGGACTTTGAGCGCGACCGATCCGAGCGCCGCCTGTCCGAGGGGCGTTCTGCCGTACGCTCCCATCACGATGAGGTCGCAGCGCAGCGCTTTCGCCTGTTCCGCGACCGTCTCCGCCGCCGGGCCAACGAAAATTCGGCACCGGTACTCGATTCCGGCGGCGCCCAGCATTTTCGCTGCCCGCGCCAATGCCGCGTCGCCCTCCTCCCGGTAGTAGCGCTCCACCTGATCCCGGCCCATCACTTGACTCACGCGGCCCTCGTACGGGAGCAGCGGCTGTACGTTGACCAGGTCGACCTCAGGCTTCGTGCGGTACCAGCGCGCATGCACAGTCATGTTCCTGACGCCTTCCAGCGAACACTCCGAACCATCCACCGCGAGCAGAATTCTCATTGGTGCACCCTCCTGATGATCCCATCCTAGAACACCCGGCCCCTTCGCGTTTTGATCCAGATCAAGACGCATAGGCCTGATGTTGTGCGGGATCAGCACCGCGCCTTGTTGATTTGGATCAAACGCCCCGGTTTTGGGCCGGCGCACGATGCGAGATGGCACGAGTATGACCCCCAGGATCATGTGAGCCTGTCCACCGCACACGAGCACCCGCGTGGTGCCGCGCCGATCAGCCGTGACGGCATCAACACCGTCGCACTGGTCGTGCTGTGCCAGGTCGCGCATTTCCTCACCCTGGCCGCGATACCGCTCCTGCTACCGGCAATCCGGGAGGATCTGGAGATCACCTTCACGCAGGCCGGAATGCTGTCGGCGGCAGGCATGCTGAGCTATGCACTCGCGCAGATTCCCGCCGGCTATCTCTCCGATCGCTTTGGCCCGCGGCGCCTCTTCCTTATCGGTCTCCTTGCCTGGTCGGCGCTGTGCGTGGGGTTCGGGCTGATCCACGCGTACTGGCTCGCGCTCGCCACTCTGTTCGTCGCGGGCGCTTTTCGCGCGCTGCTGTTCGCGCCGGGGCTGGCGCTGCTGGCGTCGTGGTTCCCGTCACAGCGGCGCGCCACTGCCATGAGCCTCTTCACGCTCGGGATCGCCGGCGGCAGCATACTGCTGTCGCTCACGGGCCCGTTTCTCGCGGAACGCTACGGCTGGCGCGCGACGTTCATGGCCTTTGCGGCCGTCGGCATCGGCGTTGCCTGTCTCTTCGGCGCGTTCGCCAGCGACAAGCCTCGCCCGCAGAAGCCAAAGCCCGTTTCGCTGTCGGTTTTCTTCGGAATCGCGCGTTTCCCGATACTGTGGGTGTGCAGCTGGCTGCAGTTCGTGCGCTTCGCGGCGCTGATGGGTTTCAACTTCTGGCTGCCGTCGTATCTCGTGGCCGACCGCGGGTTTTCGCTGCCGACCGCGGGCCTGATCATGGCGATGAGCGCCGCGTTGTCGGCACCGGCGAACACGCTCGGCGCCTACGTCTCGGACCGCCTGAGGAATCCACCGCTCGTCATCGGCGGCGCGCTGGCGGTTCTCGCCGGCGCGGCGGCGATGCTCGCGACAGTGGAATCGACCTCGCAGCTGCTCGCCGTGATCGCGCTCTATTCCATCTTTCAGGGCTTCTATTTCGGGCCGCTGTTCCTCGTGCCGGTGGAAGTGCTGGGGAATCGCGTCGCGGGAACCACGATCGGGTTCTCCAACCTGTTTGCCAACATCGGCGGCTTCGTCTGCGTCTACTCGCTCGGTGCGGTCAGAGACCAGTCCGGCTCGTTTGCCTGGGGCTTCCTGGGAATCGCGGTACTGTGCCTGCTCGGAGTGGTGCTGGCCGTCATCCTCGCCCGCATGCGAGCGCAAGCGCTCGGCACGGCGATGGCCGGTCCCTCCTCCGTCGCGGCTCGTCCAGGGCGGCTCCGGCATTCGGGATAACCGGTAACTGCCTGCAACCTTGCATGGAGAATGCCACGATATGAGCACGATAACCGATCGCATCGACGCCACCACCCGGATCCCGCCGAGGTATCTCCGGGCGGACCCGCAGGCGCCCCGCAGCGTCAAGATCGAGATCTCGCCGCGCTGCAACTACCGCTGCGGCTTCTGCGCGCTGCGCACGCGCGAGAAGCAGCCGAAATGGGACATGGACTTCGGTCTGTTCAGGCGCATCACGCGCGAGATGCGGGACGCCGGGGTCGAAGAAATCGGCGTGTTCTACCTGGGCGAGTCCTTCATGAACCCGCGGCTGCTCGTTGACTGTATCGCCTACCTCAAGCACGAGATCGGCATGCCGTATGTCTTTCTCACCTCCAATGCCTCGATGTCGTTCCCGGAGGCCGTGGAGGAATGCATGAAAGCGGGCCTCGACTCCCTGAAATGGTCGGTCAACGCGGCCGACGAGGCGCAGTTCGAGCGCATCATGGGCGTCTCTGGCCGGTTGTTCGGCAACGCGCTGGACAACATACGCTCCGCGTGGGAAGTGCGCCGGCGCGGCGGCTACCGGACCGGGCTTTACGCGTCCTCCATTCTGTATGACGGGGAGCAACGCGAAAGAATGGCTTGCCTGCTCGCGGTGTCGGTGCAGCCCTACGTGGACCAGCACTACTGGCTGCCGCTCTACTCGATGGGCGCGTTCGCGACGGAGCGGCAGGAGCAGCTCGGCTACCGGCCGACCGCCGGGAACCAGGGACGGATAGGCGCGCTGCGGGAGCCGCTGCCGTGCTGGTCGGCGTTCACAGAGGGACACGTCACGGCGGAGGGCAACCTGTCGGCGTGCTGCTTCGATGCGACGGCGAACTGGACCATGGGCGATCTCAACCGGCAATCCTTCATGGAAGCGTGGAATTCGGAGCCGTTCGTGCGGCTGCGCGAGGCACACCTGCGCAAGGACGTCAGCGGCACGCCTTGCCAGCAGTGCGTCGCCTACGGATAGGCCCGCGGCATGGGCGCGTTGATTTCGAGCTCGCCGCGGCCGCGATCGAGCCGCGCTTCATCAGGCACCTGTCGTGAGGCCTTCCGCGTCGAACCGGTCCGGCCTTGATCCAGATCAACAGCGGCTACTGGAGTCTGCCGCAAGCTTCCTGACAAAGGAGTCGCGCGATGAGAACCGAAGCGCAATGTCTTGCTGGTGCCCCCGTCGTGCCGACCTATCTGGCCGAGACCTATTGGTGGGCCTATGTTCATCCGCGCGCGGTGCGCCTGTTCGAGCGCGAGTGGCTGGTCAACCTGATCCTTTGGGGAAATTTCGGGCGCCTGCGCGACGCCGCGCTGGATGCCCTTGGCAAGCGGCTCGAAGGACACACCCTCCAGATCGCCTGCGTGTACGGCGATCTCACCACCAGGCTTGCCGCGAGGGTGGCGAACGGCTCGCGGCTCGACATCCTCGACGTGCTCCCGATCCAGCTCGACAACCTGGCGCGCAAGTTGACGCGCGCCACGGGCGTCCGACTGGTCCATGGCGACAGCGCAACGCTGCCGCTGGAGTCCGCCAGCTACGACCGCGCGCTGCTGTTCTTTCTCCTGCACGAGCAACCGGAGGACGTCCGGCGGGCCACCATCGCCGAAGCCTTGCGCGTCGTGAAGCCCGGCGGCCGTATCGTCATCGTCGACTACCACCGTCCATACCGCCTCAATCCGCTGTATTGGCCCATGGTAGGAGTGCTGCGAACGCTCGAGCCCTACGCGCTCGACCTGTGGCAGCACGAGATCTCCGAGTGGTTTCCGCGCGATGCGCACATCGTCGACGTGAAGAAGGTCACGACGTTCGGCGGCCTCTACCAGCTGGTCACCGTTACGGTCTGAATGTGGGACAACCTTGATCTAGCTCAATAGCGGGACCGGGCCAGGGAGAAGAATAGGCTCAATCTCGGTGTCCAGTGAATACGACTCAACCCAATCCACCCCGATCTCCGCCGAGCTTGCTGTCGCGGCAGGATTTTGCCGGGGGGCTGGCGATCATCGCCGTTGCCGCTCTTGCGTTCTGGCTGGGTCGCAATCTCCCGGGCGGTACGGGGGGAGGAATGGGCCCGGGAACGCTACCGAAGGGCCTGGCGGTGCTGCTCGGTGCGCTCGGCGCGCTGCTCGGCGCGAACGCCATCTTCGAGAGAGAAACGAGGCTCGAGCGCTGGTCGATCCGCGGACCGCTCTTTATTCTCGGGGCTCTCGTAGTGTTCGGCCTCGCCGTGCGCCCACTCGGCCTGGTCGTGGCCGGGCCGCTCGCGATCGCGGTCGGCGGGCTCGCCAGCGATGAAGTGCGTTGGAGGGAAACGATCGTGTTCGGCCTCCTCGTGACGGCATTCTGCATCGGGCTGTTCAAGTTCGCGCTCGGGCTTCCGATTCCGCTCGCGCCCTGGCTGCTCGGCTATTGAGCGCGGACGATGTTCGATCTGCTCGGCAATCTGGCGCTCGGCTTTTCGACAGCGATGTCGCCGATGAACCTGTTTCTCGCCTTTATCGGATGCCTCGTGGGGACGCTCGTCGGCGTGCTGCCGGGAGTGGGGCCGATCGCGACCATCGCCATGCTGATGCCGCTCACCCTGAAGGTCGACCCCACCGGCGCGCTCATCATGCTCGCTGGAATCTACTACGGGGCCCAGTACGGTGGCTCGACCACCGCGATTCTCCTCAACATCCCCGGCGAGGTCACCGCCGTGGTGACCGCCATCGATGGCCACGAGATGGCAAAAAAAGGCCAGGCAGGCACTGCGCTCGGCATCGCGGCGATCGGATCGTTCTTCGCCGGTAGCGTTGCGACACTGATCATCGCGGCCATCGGCGCGCCGCTCACCAGGCTTGCGCTGCTGTTCGGCCCGGCGGAGTATTTCGCGTTGATGGTGTTCGGTCTCGGGCTCGCGATCGTGCTCGCGCGCGGCTCCGTGCTGAAGGCCGTCATCATGGTCGTGCTGGGTTTGCTTTTCGCGACGGTGGGCACGGACCTCGAGACCGGCCAGGACCGGCTCACCCTTGGCATTGCAGAGTTGTCCGACGGCATCGACTTCGCCGTACTCGCCATGGGCCTGTTCGGCATTGCCGAGATCCTGCGCAATCTCGAGAACCCGGAAGCCCGCAGCGTCGCGGTCGCCCGGATCGGGAGTCTGCTTCCGTCGCGCGATGACCTGCGCCGCTGCTTCGGGCCGATCGTGCGCGCGACGGGCATCGGCTCCCTGCTCGGCATCCTGCCCGGCAACGGCGCCGTCCTCGGGCCTTTCGCCTCCTATGCGCTGGAAAAGAAGCTTGCCGACGATCCATCGCGCTTCGGCAAGGGCGCGATCGAGGGCGTGGCGGGGCCCGAGAGCGCGAACAATGCCGGCGCGCAGACCTCGTTCATTCCGCTGCTCACGCTCGGCATCCCGCCCAACGCCGTGATGGCGCTGATGGTAGGCGCGATGACCATCCACGGGCTCATCCCCGGCCCGCAGGTGATGACCAAGTATCCCAGCCTGTTCTGGGGAATGATCGCTTCGATGTGGATCGGGAACCTCTTCCTGCTGATCATCAACCTGCCGCTGATCGGGCTGTGGGTCCGGCTGCTCAAGGTGCCATATCGCCTGATGTTCACAACGATCCTGCTGTTCTGCGCCATCGGCATCTACTCGATCAACAACAATCCCTACGACGTGTATTTCACCGCCTTCTTCGGCCTGGTCGGGTACGTGCTGATCAAGCTCGGTCTGGAGCCGGCGCCGATGCTGCTCGGCTTCGTGCTGGGCAAGCTCATGGAAGAGAAAATGCGGCAGGCTCTGGCGCTCTCCGAGGGCAGCTTCATGACCTTCCTCGAGCGCCCGGTCTCTGCCGTCCTTCTCGCGCTCGCGCTTGCCGTAATGGTGATTGCAGTGCTGCCTGCAGTGAACCGGAAGCGGGAGCAGGCGTTCCAGGAATGAAACGATCACCAGTCCACTGTTCGTTCACATGAGGAAGATAACCATGAAACCACTTCCATTCGCCGTTGCAACGGCGCTCGCGCTCTGCGCAATCACGGCGTCCGCGCAGACCTATCCGAACCGGCCGGTCACCATCATCGTGCCGTTCGCCGCCGGCGGCCCCACGGACATCATCGCCCGCATCGTCGGCGAATACTTCTCGAAGGCGCTCGGGCAGCAGTTCGTGGTGGAAAACGTCGCCGGCGCGGGCGGCACCACCGGTATTACGCGCGGCGCGCAGGCCAAGCCCGACGGCTACACGATCATGATGGGACACATGGGCACGCACGGCGCGGCGCCCGGTCTCTATGCGAACCTCAAGTACGACCCGGCCAAGGACTTCGAGCCTCTCGGCGTGGCGGCGGCGACGCCGATCCTGATCGTGGCCCGGAAGGACTTCCCCGCAGCCAACCTGAAGGAGTTCGTCGCCAAGCTCAAGGACCCGGCGGCGAAAGCGAAGCAGGCACACGCCGGCGTCGGCTCGGTGTCGCATACGACCTGCACGCTGCTCACCTCGCAGCTCGGCGTCAAGAACATCGTCGTCGCATACCGTGGCACGGGCCCTGCCTTGAACGACGTCGTCGGCGGCCAGGTCGACTATATGTGCGACCAGATCGTCAACCTGGTCGAGCAGGTCAAGGGGGACGCCATCAAGGCCTATGCGATCGCCACGCCGGAGCGCTCGCCGGCGCTGCCGAACGTTCCCACCACCAAGGAGGCCGGACTGCCCGAATACCAGGTGAGCGCCTGGAACGCGCTGTTTGCTCCCAAAGGCACCCCCAAGGAGATCGTGGCGAAACTCAATGAGACCCTGGTCAAGGCGCTCGACGACGGCGCCACACGCAAGCGCCTGCTTGAGCTCGGCAGCGTGATCCCGGACAAGGCAGGTCGTTCCCCGGCAGCGCTCGCCAGCCTCGTCACGAGCGAGGTCGCGCGTTGGACCCCGATCCTGAAATCGGCCGACGCCGTTACCTACATCATGAGCCAGTCGGGCGCCAAGCCCGATCCCGCCGCCGCCGGGCAGCGCCCGGGCAGGCAAGTCGTGGAAGCGCAATGCAGCAAGTGCCACGAGACCAGCAAAGGCGGCGCGCCCCGCATCGGCGACCGGGCCGCGTGGATACCGCACTTGACGCAGGGTTTCGAAGTGACGGTGCGCAACGCGATCCAGGGGCACCGCGGCATGCCGGCGCGCGGCGGGCTGCCTGACTTGACCGATCACGAAATCCGCGGAGCGATCGTCTACATGTTCAACCCGGATCCCGTGGCTGCGAAGTAAGGTTGCACCACGCAATAGGGAGTTTTCATGACCGACCCGATCGCCGCGTGGCACGCGGAGCACGCCTACTTCAACCGGCTCCTCGACCTGTTGCACAGGCAGGTTGACGTGTTTCCCACCGGCGGCGAGCCGAATTACGAGCTGATGCTCGACATCATCTCGTACCTGCGGGACTACTCGGACCAGTTTCACCATCCGCGGGAGGACGTCGCGTTCGCCCGCATGGCCGCACGGTGTCCCGACATCGAGCTGGTGTTCGCCCGCCTCCAGCAGGAACATCGCATCATCGCACACGCGGGTGAGACGCTGCGAAATCATATCGAGGCGGTCCTCGGGGGAACGATCGTTCCGCTCAAAGAAATCGAAGTGGCCGCGGCCACGTACCTCGTGTACTACGGGAACCATATCGCCAGGGAGGAGGAGGACATCGTCGCCCGCGCGGGAGAGGTCCTTACACCGGAAGACTGGGAAGCCGTCCGGACTGCGGTGCCACAGACCCACGATCCGCTCTTCGGGGACCACCCCGAGGACCGCTACCGCGCATTGCGCCGCCGGATCGCGCTGGAAGCATAGCGCCCGCGTTCAGCATCCCCTCATAAGCCTGTCTTCAGGGCCGCTCTTTACCGCGCATGTCGACGCCCGCCTTGCCGCTCGCCGCGAGGCTTTCCAGCGAGTCGTAGAGCAACTGCCCGGCGTAGCGTCCATTGTGGTAGGCGGCGCCGGGGTCGCGCAGTGCAAAGGTGTAGTTGTATACCGCCTGCAGCAGCCGGGGCGTGTACGCCTTGTAGGTGTTGGTGGGCCGGAGCTCGTCCGGATCGATCTTGCCGTTGCCGTTCGTGTCCGTGTACCAGTACGGAGAGGCATCCGGTGAAAAGGCAATCGACGAGCCGCCGACCGCACGCGCGTACTGCTGGATCGCGGCGTAAAGCCCGGCCTTGTGCCGGGCGATCTCGCGCGCTCGCACCTCGGGTTTTCCTCCCTGGTGGCAGGCACCGCACTTCTGAGCCTGCAGCTCCCCGCCATGAGGCTCGTGGCACGCGGTGCAGGTATTCAGGCCCGGGACGTGGTTGAAGCGGCCGGCGTAGACCTTGCCGGCGTACTCGTACGCCACCTTCGCCTCGGTGCCGTAAATCGTTGCTCCGGCCGGGAAGTAATGCACGTGTATGAAGGCAATCCCGGGATCCGGCATATCGGCTGCCTTGCCTGCGAGCGCTTTGTTCACGCTCGCCGTGGACTCGCGGCCCTGGTGGCAGGTCATGCACAGGTTGGTGTTGTTGTCGCCGGTGTCCACCGTGGCGCCACTGGCGAAAGTCACTCTTGCCACGTTGTGCCGCTCGTAAGTCAGCATGTCGGCATGGCAATTGGTGCAGGCGTAAGCGTTCTTCACGTGCCGCGCGGGCGCGTTCTTGCCTTCCTTCAGGTACTGCGGCACTCCCTCCGCGGCGTGGCAGCGTGCACAAGCCGCCGGAATCTCTTTCTGCTTGTCCCAGTAATGAAACGCCTTGCCGTCACGGTTGAAGTGCCCCACGCCCATTTCGATGCGCGCCCCGGTCGGCCCGTGCTGGCCCTTCTTCTCCGGTTGCGTCGTTCCAGTCACACAGCCCGCGGCCAGCAGCACGGCAACAAGCGTGAACGTCCTGTTCATATCGACTCCCGGAATCACGGGTGCTCCAGGGCGTTCCGCGGCACACGGGCCGCAGCCCCAGGGTCATTCTAACTCGATGCGCCCGTCGGACGCGCAGGAGTCCCGGGCATGGCGCACACGGCGCAAGCTTCTGCGCGCGGATCAGCGCCAGCACATCGAAGGTTTCAGATCTCCTCGGGGACCATCTTGATGGCACCGCACGGGCATTCGGAAACGCACAGTCCGCACCCCTTGCAGTAATCGTAGTTGAATTCGAAGCGCTTGCCCGGACCGAGCTTGATGACGGCATTGTCGGGACACACGCCATAGCAGTTGTCGCACTCGAAGCAGTTGCCGCACGACAGGCAACGGCGTGCCTCGAAGAGCGCATTGGTCTCGTCCAGGCCGCCCACCACCTCGTCGAACGTCCACTGGCGCCGGATTAGGTCGAGTACCGGACGCACCGTCTTCGGCGCGTCCGAGTAGTACCAGGTATTGAGCTTGTCGAACGTTGCAGGCTCGTGCTTGGGCGTGTCGGCCCGGGCCGTATTGCGCAGCCAGGCGTCGATATGCCGCGCGGCTTTCTTGCCGTGGCCGATGCCGACTGTGACCGTGCGTTCCGAGGGCACCATGTCGCCGCCGGCGAAGATGCCGGCGTAGCCCGTCATCATGTTGGACGCCACCTTGACGACGCCGCCCTCGATCTCGAGCCCGGGCACGCCGTCCAGGAGGCTGAGATCCACGTCCTGACCGAGCGCGAGCACGAGCGAGTCGGCTTCCAGCGTCTCGAACTCTCCGGTGGGCTGCGGAAAGCCTTTTTCGTCGAGTACCATCTTCTCGACGGTGAGCGAGGACTCGCCCGCGTGCTTGATGGTCGAGAGCCATTTGACCATCACGCCTTCCTGGAGCGCCTCCTCCAGCTCGAAGTCGTGCGCCGGCATCTTCTCGCGCGTGCGGCGATAGACGATGATCGCCTCTTGCGCACCGAGCCGCTTCGCGGTGCGCGCAACGTCGAGCGCGGTGTTGCCGCCGCCGTACACCACGACGCGCCGGCCGAGCATCGGCTTTTCCGCGCCTTCCATCGAGCGTAGGAACGACACTGCGTCGAGGACGCGCGCGGAGGTGCCGGCCGGGATGTAGGCGCGCTTTCCGATGTGGGCGCCCACGGCGAGGAAGGCGGCGTCGAAGCGGCCGGCCTTCATCGTCTCGAGTACGTTCGTCACCTTCGAATTGAGTCGCAACTCGACGCCCAGATCGACGATGCGCCGCACTTCGGCTTCCAGCACGTCGCGCGGCAGGCGGTACTTCGGGATCCCGAAGCGCATCATGCCCCCGGCGAAAGGCCCGGCGTCGTGGATCGCCACGTCGTGCCCGGCGCGCGCGAGGTGATAGGCAGACGACAATCCGGACGGCCCGGCCCCGACGACGAGCACCCGCTTGCCGCTCTTCTGCGCAGGCCGGGCGAACGCCCAGCCGCGCTTGATCGCCTCGTCGCCGAGAAAACGCTCGACCGAATTGATGCCCACCGCGGAGTCGAGCTGACCGCGGTTGCACGAGGTCTCGCACGGGTGGTAGCACACGCGCCCCATGACCGCGGGCAGCGGGTTGTCCTGCACGAGCAGCCGCCACGCCGCCTCGTAGTCACCCGACTCGGCGTGGTAGAGCCAGCCCTGAATGTTCTCGCCCGCCGGGCAGGCATGATTGCACGGCGGCAGCCGGTCGACATACACCGGCCGTTCCGTGCGCCAGGCGCCGGTGTGGTTGGCGAGGCTCGAGCCCGGGTCGAGCGTGATCGCGAAAGGCTTGCGCTTCATGGCCGCGTCTCCTCCTCGAGCAGCCGGTAGCGCCGGATATTGCGGTCGGCGATCGCCTGTATGGCGGCGATAACGTCCGTCCTCGGCGCCGCGCCGAACAGGTGCGCGAAGCGCTTTTGCGGCTTCAGGTATTCCTCGACCGGCAAGCGCCGGCGGATCTTCGAGACGCCCGTCACCTCGCCGTGCTCGGCCTCGAATACGGGAAACAGCCCCGTTTCCTTGGCCAGGCGCGCGATGCGGATCGTGTCGGCGGACTCGTGTCCCCAGCCGAGCGGACAGGGCACGAAAATATGAATGTAGCGCGCGCCGTGAAACTCCATCGCACGGCTCACTTTGGCCTCCAGGTCGCGCAGCTCGGAGACGGTGGCAGTGGCGACATAGGGGATACCGTGCGCAATCGCGATCGCGGGCATGTCCTTGCCCTGGCCGAATACGTTGCCCGGGGCTACACCCACGGCGGGAGTCGTCGCGGTGCGCGCCGCGGGCGGCGTGGCCGACGAGCGCTGCACGCCCGTATTCATGTAGGCCTCGTTGTCGTAGCAGATGTAGAGCACGTCGTCGTTGCGCTCGAACATCCCGGAGAGGCAGCCGAAGCCGATGTCGGTGGTGCCGCCGTCGCCGCCTTGCGCGATGACGCGCACGTCGGGCTTCCCTTTCACCTTCATTGCCGCCGCGATGCCCGTGGCTACCGCCGCCGCGTTGCCGAACAGCGAATGGATCCAGGGGATCTGCCAGGACGTCTCGGGATACGGCGTCGAGAACACCTCGAGGCAGCCGGTGGCGTTGGCTGCGATCAGCCGGTTGCTCGTGGCGTGCATCGCCGCGTCGATCGCGTAGCGCGCGCCGAGCGCCTCCCCGCATCCCTGGCATGCGCGGTGCCCGGAGTTGAGCGAGTTCGTGCGACGCATGTTCGCCTGCACCGAGCGCGTCTCGGCAGGAAGCAGGCGGTTGCCCGCGGTAAACGTGGCCGTCTGGTAGAACTTGACCGGCTGGAAAGCCATGACAGTACTCCTCATCCGATCTTTGCGGCCACCACGCCGAGGTCGCGCAGGATGCTCTCGGCAATCGGCCCCGAGCGCCGCGTTTCGCGCTCGCGCGCGAGCTGGCGATCGACGATTCCGCGGTCCAGGTCTAGAAACGTGAGCGGCTCGAGTCCGCCCTCGAGCGCCGCGCCGAACACGCGCGCCAGGGAGGCCTTGGTGATGGCTCTGCCGCCCAGGCCCGCGATCACGGTGTACACGGCATCCGGCCGTCCCGTGTACGAGGTGCGAACGTTGGTCGAGACTATGCCGCCCAGGCCCACCGCGAGACTCTTCTCGAGCACGACCACGCGGCGCGCAGCAGCGAGGGCCGCGCGCACCGCGGCGAGCGGCCACGGACGAAAGCACGTGATGCCGAGCACGCCGATCTTCGCCCCGCGATCGCGCATCTCGTCCACCGTGTCCTTGATCGTGCCGAGCACGGAGCCGAGCGCCACGACGATCGTGTCGGCATCCTCGGTACGATACGTGTGCATGAGGCCGCCCGAATCCCGGCCGAAGGCGCGGCGGAATTCCTCCGCCCACCCGGGGATCAACTCGAGCGCGCGCATTTGCCTGGCGTGCGCGAGGTAGCGAACTTCCATGAACGCCTCCGGGCCCACCATCGCGCCGATCGAGACGGGATCCGCCGGGTCGAGCACCTGGCGCGGCTCGTAGGGCGGCAGATAGGCATCTACCTGCTCCTGCGCCGGGACATCCACCCGCTCGTAGGCGTGGGTAAGGATGAAGCCGTCCATGCACACCATGACCGGCAGGGACAGCTCCTCGCCCAGCCGGAAGGCCTGAATATGCAGGTCGAGCGCCTCCTGGTTGTCCTCCGCGAAGAGCTGGATCCAGCCACAGTCGCGCTGGCTCATCGCGTCGTTGTGGTCGTTCCAGATGTTGATCGGGGCGCCGATCGCGCGGTTGGCGACCGTCATCACGATCGGCAGCCCGAGCCCGGAAGCGTTGAACACCGCCTCCGCCATGAACAGCAGGCCCTGGCTCGCGGTGGCGGTGTAGGCGCGCGCGCCGGCGGCCGAGGCCCCGATCGCCACCGACATCGCGGCGAACTCCGACTCCACGTTGATGAACTCGCAGTGGCCGAGCGCGCCCTCCTTTACCATCGCGCCCAGCGCCTCCACGATGTGCGTCTGCGGCGAGATCGGGTAGGCGCAAATCACCTCGGGACGGCACAACGCCACCGCTTCGGCGACTGCGTGCGAGCCTTCAGTCTGCTTCAGCATGCCCGGCCTCCCGCATTTCGCGACGCACGTGCTCGTAGGCAGCGCTGGCCGCGGCGACGTTGCCCTCGGCCACCTTGCCTCCGAACTTTTCCCGGATTGCCGCCGCCACCGACTCGAGCGATATCCGTTCCGACACCGCGGCGAATCCTCCCAGCAGCGCGGCGTTCGGCACCGGGCGCCCGGCGTGCTTCAACGCGAGTTCGGTCGCCGGAACGGTGCACAGACGCTCCGCGCGCAAAGTGCGCGCGAATTCGCCCACGCCGAGTTCCTCGAAGCTGCGCGCGGTGTTGATCAGGATGAAACCGTCGCGCGTGAGCCCCGCAAAGACGTCCACCTGATGCAACAGCGTGGGGTCCTGGATGATCAGCGCGTCCGGTTGCATGACCGGCTCGCGCAACCGTATTTCCCTGTCGTCGATACGGCAGAACGCCACCACGGGGGCGCCGGTGCGCTCCGAGCCGAAGCTCGGAAAGGCCTGTGCGTGCTTTCCCTCGAGAAACGCCGCGACGGAAAGCATCTCGGCGGCCGTAACCACGCCCTGCCCTCCCCGCCCGTGTATGCGCACCTGAAACATCGTGAGCTCTCCGCGTTGGCCTGGAACTCGATACCCCGGCTGTGCGGCCAGGTCAGACGTAGTCGCCATACGGTGGTTCATACATCTGCGATCTGACATGCGCGAGGATGTCCGGCGGCTCGCGCCCGGCCGCGAGGCCGCGCCGGTACGCGATTTCCGCCACCCGCGCGGCAATGTTCGCCGATACCTCGCGGATGCGCGGCAGCGCCGGGTAGAGACTCCCCTGCGCGAGATCCGACTCCGTGACATCGTGCGCGAGGCTGTGGGCCGCCGCCATGAACATCTCGTCGGTGACGCGGCACGCGCCGCTCGCGATCGCACCGAGTCCGATTCCCGGGAAAATATAGGAGTTGTTGCCCTGGCGCGGCACGAACGTCTTGCCGTTGATGGCAACGGGGTCGAACGGGCTGCCGCAGGCGAACAGCGCCCGCCCGCCGGTATGGCGATACGCCTCCTCCGCGGTGCACTCCGCCTTTGAGGTCGGGTTCGAAAGAGCGAACACGATGGGAAGCTCGTTGATCCGCGCCATCTCCTCCAGCATTTCCTTCGTGAACGTCCCGCCCACCGCCGCCACACCGATGATCGCCGTGGGTTTGAGCGTCCTTACAGCGGCCGGGAAATCCCCGATGGGCTCGTGAGCGTGCGCGTACGGCTGCTTGTGCTCGGCCAGATCGGTGCGGTTCTTCACGACGAGCCCGCGCGAGTCCGTGAGCCAGCAGCGCCTGCGCGCCACCTTTTCCTCGAGGCCTTGCGCGACCATCGCCGCGACGACCAGGTCGGCAATGCCGGTCGCCGCCTCGCCCGCGCCCAGGAACAGGATCTTCTGGTCGGTCAGCTTGCCGCCGGTGATGCGCAGCGCGGAGAAAATGCCGGCGAGGGCGACGGCGGCCGTGCCCTGGATATCGTCGTTGAAGGTGCAGATTCGATCGCGATACTTCTTCAGCAACCGGAACGCATTGCGGTTGGCGAAATCCTCGAACTGGATCACCACCCCGGGGAAGGTTTCCTGTGCGGCATTGATGAATTCCTCGACCAGCTCGTCATACTCCGCGCCGCGCACGCGCCGCTGGCGCAACCCGACGTAGTACCGGTCCTTCAAAAGCTCTGCGTTGTTCGTGCCGACGTCAAGCATCACCGGCAGGCACAGGTTGGGGTGCACACCGGCACAAGCGGCGTAGAGCGAAAGCTTGCCCACCGGGATGCCCATGCCATTGGCGCCGAGATCGCCCAGACCGAGGATGCGCTCGCCGTCGCTCACCACGATGATCCCCGCGCGGTACGGCCAGTTGCGCAGCACCTCCCTCACGCGCCCGCGATCGTTCGATCCGATGAAGAGGCCGCGGGGGCGCTGAAATATGTGCCCGTACTTCTGGCAACCAAGCCCCACCGTCGGCGTGTAGATGAGCGGCTGCATCTCGTCGATGTTGTCGCACACCACGCGGAAGAACAGCGCCTCGTTGCGATCGTGCAGCGCGTTCAACGCGACATACTTGTCGAGATCGTCGGGAAGGCGGCGCAGATTTTCCAGCACCTTCTGCACCTGTTCGTCCTGGGAGTGCACGTGCGGCGGCAGCAGGCCGCGCAGGCCCAAGGCATCGCGCTCACGCTCGGTAAAGGCCGTGCCTTTGTTCAAGGTCGGGTCTCGCAGTAAGGCGATGCCCCGCGGCGGTTCCGTCGCAACGTGGTGGGCACCCATCTCGTTTTGTATCGTCATGGCTCTCGTCCCTTCTCCCGGCGCGGGCACGCGCCCTGAGTGATTGTCCGGCCCGGGGCAGAAGAGACGTTGATATAGATCAACTACCGTGAGGGCTGGGGGGGCGGAATCGGGAAGTAACAGATGGCCCCGGGATCAGGAAGCCCGCAGGCTTGACCTATATCAATACCGGCCTCGGCTGTGCGCGGCATGCTTTCACCCCAGGACCTATACCAGCCCGCAGAGGAGGCCGCCATGCCCAGAGCGCTTACCATCATCCGCGACGAGCACCGCACTATCGCCGCGATCCTGCACGGAATGGAGTACCTCGTGCGAGAGGTGCATGCGCACCGGAAGAAAGTGGACCCGCAGGTGTTTCGCGCGATGCTCTACTACCTCGACACCTTCGCTCAGCGCGTCCATCACCCGAAGGAGGATCAGTACCTGTTCGGTCTCATGAAGCACAGGAGCGAGGAGGCGGCGCGGGTAATCGCAAAACTGGAGGAGGAACACGCCGCGGGCGAGCACGCGCTGGGCCGGCTCGCCCAGGCCATGGTACGGTACGAGGAAGGCGGCGACCGGGAATTCGCCGGCTTCGAGCGCGAGGTGGGCAATTTCGTCGAAGGTTACCGCGCCCACATGCGCAGGGAGGAGGAGCAGCTCTTTCCCCTCGCACTCGGGCTGCTGACGCCCCTCGACTGGGTCATGGTAGACGCCGCGATGGAGGAGCACACCGACCCCCTCGCCGCCGCGCGCGAAGAGAAGAATTTCGACGAGCTGTTCAACCGCATCGTGAGTATCGCGCCGCCGCCGATCGGAGTCGGCCCCACGGCCCGGGCCGGCTGATCTCCGATTGAGGATATGCCCCTTCGTGCTCGCTTCGCGGCTGCGGCCGGGAATGAGCGACGAGTAAGCATCGCCCGACAGAGTGACTCTCCGGGCCCGCGCACGCCCGCGGCCCTTTGCCGTTGTTTGATATGGATCAATGGCGGCGGCAAGGACGGCTGCTACGTTCCGGGGCAGTTACCTTCCCCAGGTGCCAGGTACGCCACCCGGAGAGGGACGTTCATGATGATGTGCGGACGACAGGAGAACCTATGAAAGCGTCGGGATTGGCAACCATGGCAACGGCTGTTGGCGCGCTTTTCGCTTACCCGGCTCACGCCGCGGATCCCGCGACCATCAACTGGAAAAGCGTGCCAGTGAAGACCCTGACCCTTTTCTATCCCGGGCAATCGAGCTTCCAGTGGCTGCGCAGTTCCGCTCACCCAGGGGCGCAAGTGAACACATGGTCCGTGAGCTCACTGCGAGCGCATGGCGCGCCGGCAAGAACTTGCTTTTGGCGGCTTTCCCAGCGGTGAGCCCCCGGCCCCGGGACCGCTCACTCCGGCAGTTTGTGGGCAATCCCCTTGTGGCAGTCGATGCAGGTCTGCCCCTCCTTCATCGCGGTCTGGTGCACGGGCGCCGACCACTGCTTCTGCTTCGAGAAATCCATCGAGGTGAACTTGTGGCAGTTGCGGCACTCGTGCGAATCGTTGGCCTTCATCGTGGCCCACACTTTCTCGGCGAGGTGCTTGCGTTCCTTCTCGAACTTCTCCGGCGTGCTGATCGTGCCCATGAGCTTGTGGTAGAGCTCGTTGGAAGCCCTGATCTTGCGGACGACTTTGGGCCCCCATTCCTTGGGTACGTGGCAATCCGGGCACCCCGCTCGCACGCCGGTGCGGTTGCTGTAGTGGATCGTCTTCTTGTACTCCTCGTAGACGGGCGACATCTCGTGGCAGGAGGTGCAGAACTCCAGCGTATTCGTCACCTCCAGCGCCGTGTGGAAGCCGCCCCAGAAAATGATGCCGGCCGCGACGCCCGCGATGAGGAGAGCGCCGGTGGAGTGCAGACTGGGCTTGCGCAGCAGGTCCCAGAGCTTTTTGATCACGCCGCGATCCGCCTCATTTCATGGACAGCACGTGGTCGAGCGCAGCCTTCAGCTCGGCGTCGGAGGCCGCGATCTTCGGGTGATCCTTTCCCTCCTTGATCTTCGCTACGAGCTTCGCTTCCGCGCCCTTGTCGTCCTTGTACTTCGCGGCGACGTCCTTGTACGCTGGCCCTACTTTCTTCTTGTCGGCTTCGTGGCAGTTGAGACATCCCTTGGCCTTCAGCACCTCGGGACCGGACTGCGCGTGCGCCGCTGGCACCGCCAGCGCTCCGATCAGGCCCAGAACAAACACGCATGACTTCATGAATTGCTCCTGTTTGAGTTGTGTGTATCGGGGGGAGCCCCCCGGCCCCTCTCATTTTCAGAACGAATACTTGCTGATCAGGTAGAAGATGTTCGCGGTATAGTTCTGGAACGCGCTCTGCCCGCTCAAGTAGGAAGTGCTCGTCCCCGTTCCCACCGTGTAAGTGAAGCCGTCGTAGCCGATATCGTTGAAGCGATAGCGCTCGAACGCGTAGCCCCCGGTGAACTCCCAGTTCTTGTCAGCCCGGTAGTTGCCCTTCAGCACGAGGGCTGTGCGGCGCGTGTTGTCGCTGTTGCCGATCGGCAGGAGCGGTGCGGCCAGGATCGTCCCCGCCTGCGTCGTGAAGTCCGTCGTGCCGTTCGTTTCCGCGTAGATGAGCGAGCCGTTCAACTTCCAGCGCTCGGCCGGCACCCAGTCCGCTCCCAGACCCACCTGCCAGCTCTTGTCCTTGTTCTTGGCGGACCACGTGTAGGTAGTCGAGACCGCGGGCGGTGCGGGTGAAGGCGGCGCTGCCGGGTTGGCGTTGCCGGAGCCCACCCGGTGTATCGAGTTGTACTCCAGGAATTCGACGTCGGCGAAGATCATGAACCGGAATCCCTTCGGGTCCCCGTAGCCCAGGTTGACGTAGTATTCCTGCCTCTGGTCGTCGGTGCGTCCCAGACTCGTGTCCTTGTAGTCGTTCTTCTTGTAAATCGCCTCGAAGCCCAGGTCGAGCAGCGGCGCCGGGCTGGCGTCGAGGACGATCTTGACCAGGTTCTGGTTGACGTTTGCAAGGTCGAAGCGCCTGACAAAGGAATCGATGACGGTCGGGTCGGTGCTCCCGGAGTAGTTCGAGTTGCGATCGAGGTACTGGTACTTGATGCGCGCCGTCAGCTCGTCGAGCGAGCTGTTCTTCCATTCGGCGTAGAACTTGTTGTCCTTCGTCTCGTCGAAATCGACGCGCTCGCGCCAGGTAAAGACATAGTCGTAACCGGCCGTCAGCTTGTTTTGC
>Ga0075418_10000639_pt1 | contig 37678 bp, 21 predicted proteins | sample SoiMetdeltSBSDD2_FD_81776 | JGI IMG/M metagenome (GOLD analysis project Ga0075418, IMG submission 81776) | Bulk soil microbial communities from a Populus tree surrounding site in Tennessee, USA - Soil MetaG P. deltoides SBSDD2 | ecosystem: Environmental > Terrestrial > Soil > Tree plantation...
GCAGCTGGCGGGCTACATCGGAGCCTCATTCAAGAGTCAGACACTCGGCAACATAGCGAATCAGTTCGCCGGCTTTGTCAGCAAGCTATCCACAGTTCTGATCCTCTGGATCGGCGCGCATCAGGTGATCGCCGGACGCATGACCATTGGTCAGCTGGTCGCCTTCAACATGCTGGCGCAACGGGTCAGCGGTCCTATCTTGCGGATCGTCCAGCTTTGGCAGGAGTTTCAGCAAACGCGGGTCTCCATCGACAAGATTGGTGAGATCCTGAATGCTCCCACTGAGCCGGGTCGCGACGCCAACTGCGCGGCGCTGCCGCCCATCACGGGGACCTTAAAGCTCGAGAGCGTATCGTTCCGGTATTCACCGGATCGCGCGGAGGTGCTGAAAGGGCTGGCCCTCGAGGTGGCTCCGGGCGAAGTCATCGGCATCGTCGGGCGCTCCGGGTCAGGCAAAAGCACGCTCTCCAAGCTCATCCAGCGAATGTATGTGCCGGAGAGCGGCCGCGTCCTGATTGACGGCGTGGACCTGGCGATGGTCGATGCGGCTTGGTTGAGGCGGCAGATTGGTGTCGTGCTGCAGGAGAACGTGCTCTTCAGGCGCACGGTGCGCGAGAACATCGCACTAGCGGATCCCGGGATGCCAATGGAACAGGTTATCCAAGCCGCGAAGCTGGCCGGCGCGCACGAATTCATCCTCGAATTGCCACAATCGTACGACACGATGATCGAGGAGCACGGCGCAAATCTGTCGGGCGGACAGCGGCAGCGCATCGCCATAGCTCGCGCCCTTGTCACGAATCCACGCATTCTGATCTTCGACGAGGCAACGAGTGCTCTCGACTACGAGTCAGAACGCATAGTTCAGGACAACATGCGGCAGATTTGCCGACAGCGCACGGTGTTCATCATTGCTCACCGACTGACGGCGGTGAAGCAGGCGGATCGGATCATCGTCATGGATCGCGGTGAGATCATCGAAGCAGGCTCGCATCGCGAGCTGATCGAGCGACAGGGCGCATACGCAGCATTGCACAAGCATCAAGCGGCGTAGGAGAGGAGAGATGGATCCACGGGACGGCAAGCTCGCGCGCGGCAGCGATGAAATCGCGTTCCTACCCGCGGCACTGGAGATCCAGGAAACGCCGCCGAATCCGCTCGGCCGCGCGCTGATGTGGTGTCTGGTCGCTCTCGTTTTCGTTGTAATCGCGTGGGCCAGCCTGGGTCATGTCGACATTATCGCCGTCGCACCTGGCAAGGTCATTCCCAGCGATCGCGTCAAGGTCATTCAGGCTGTCGCGATCGGTCAGGTGCGCGCAATCCATGTGCGCGATGGCCAGGCCGTCAGGCAGGGTGAGACACTGATCGAACTCGATCCGACCATCGCGGTCGCCGAGCGCGATCGGCTGGCCAAGCAATTGCGCGATGAAGAGGCGGCGCTCGACCGGCAGCGATTGTTTGCCGCTTGGCTGCAGAATGGCCAGCGGTCCAATGGCAAGCTCCCGATCGGCTTGCAACGAACGCTGCTCGATCAGTTGATTGCCGAGCATCGAGCCAAGCTCGCCGCGATCAATCAGTCGCTCGAGCGCAAGCGCGCGGACATGGTTGCTACGCAGCGACTGGTAGAAAAGGGCGAGCGGACTCTGCCACTCATCACAACTCGCGCCGCCTCAGTCGCGAAGCTGGCGGATTCCAATCTGGTCGCACGCAACTCTGCCCTTGAGTTGGAGCAGCAGCGAATCGAGGCCGAGCAGGATCTGGCCGCGCAAAGAGCGACGCTTCAATCGACCCAGGCGGCGATCAACGAGCTGAGCGAACAGCGCAGCGGCGCTCATCTGGAGGCGCAGCGTTCGACCTCGCAAGCCATCGAGGAGCTGGAAGCGAGAGTGGGTGCGCTCCGCCAGGAGTTGCTCAAAGCGCAGACGGTCACCGTTCAGCAGTCGCTGACTGCGCCAGTCGATGGTGTGGTCCAACAGCTGCAAGTGCATACGATCGGCGGCGTGGTCACTCCAGCGGAGACTTTGATGGTCATCGTTCCGAAGGGACAGCCGCTCGAGATCGAAGCGCTCGTATTCAATCGCGACATCGGCTTCGTCGCGGAAGGACAGAAAGCAACGGTAAAGGTGGATGCATTTCCGTTCACGCGCTACGGCACGATTGCAGGCGACATCGTCACCGTCAGCAAGGATGCAGCAACGGATGAGAAGCTCGGGTTGGTTTATCCAAGCCGAGTGCGGCTTGCGACGACGCAGATGCGCGTTGATGCCAAGGATGTTGATCTGTCGCCCGGCATGGCGGTAACGGTGGAGGTCAAGACCGGGCAGCGCAGGCTCATCGAGTACTTGCTGTCGCCAATCATCCAGGCGGCGACCGAGTCTGCGCGAGAACGCTGATATCAGGTTTGCGCAATTTGAGGAAACGGCGCGACGGGATTGCTAAGAGTTTTCCGGCGGCAGGCATAGGGCCGGATCCTTCAAATGGACGGAGTCACTCGAGGAAGCGGCCAATGAAAGTTTGGCAATATGCGAACCCGCTAGTGCCACACGATTTCCCAGAAGGGATTTCTCTAATAGCGCGCAATCATGCTGGCATAAACCTGATTGTGCATGTCGTTCTGCAATTTCTGCTGCTTTTGTCTGCTGCGCACGCGGGTGAGAAGGCAGGAGGCCAGAAGCCATTTGAGCTCGTGAAGGGCCAGGATGTCGACGTATGCCGCGCCTACCTGGATCGTCTGAACAGAACAGAGTTTCAGACGATTCCGTTTTGTGGTCGACCCGAGAACGCGCAGGTGGACGGCTTTGCAACCCTCAACCGGGTACCGCTGACTCCTGAGCAGCTCCACCAGGTCTATGAGCACCTGATCGGCTTTGCCGAGCAAGGAGACCAGCACTATTTTGACAACTATCGGACACGGCAGCTCGCATTTTGCGAGAAGCCTGCGTACGAGAAGCTGTGCGCCCAGATAAAGGAGCAGAAGAGCAAAGCCGAAGCGCAGGGATATCGCTGGGGTGAGCCGCTGTCGCTGAGCACGCTTCGACTCGGTCAGACCCAAGCCTGGCGTTATAACGCAGAGGTTGACATTGATAATGACGGGCGTCCGGATCCGATACTGCTTTACCGAGAACGCCGTTGTGGAGGCGAGAGTTCGAAGGGTGGTCCGGAGCTCGCGGCAACTTTTGCGTTCATCATGGATGAGAAGTATCAAGTCGTCGACGAGCGACGGACGCGTGAGATCTTCGGCCACCCGAACCCACACTGGCCGCTCGTAGACAACAAGCGCTTTCGCTACATCGGAAGCCAGATGGGAGTGTTCTCGTACCGGGGGCACTACTACTTCGATACCTTCTTCATATCGTGGAGTGATTTCAACGATGCCCGCGTCAATGACGAAGACCTGCTTCAGACGCTAGGCGTCTTTCGCCGTACGAGCGGCAAAACCGAGCAGATATGTGAGTACCACTGGCGTGACTTGGGCAGGGAACTGAATGCTATCGGGAAGGAGTAGTGGACATGAAGCTTGCAGCTAGGTCTGCTAGAAGTTTTGCAGCAGCTCTGCAGCTCACGCTGCTGTGTCTGGTTTCAGGAGCCTGTGCTCAAGAACCTGCGCCCATCAGCAACAGTAGTGACGACGCTGGTTTGCGGCTACCTAGTCGCCTACTCGGAGTGTGGGTGCCGTACAGCAGGAGCTACCAGCAACTCGGCGAACTTCGCCTCACACCAGAAACAATCAGCTGGGGTGGCTGCATGTACGAGGAGTACCGCGTGCTGCGTGCCGACGACGAACTGCAGTCATTTGTTGTGGAACTGGTTCATTCGCCTCCTTGCAAAATAGAAGTTGCCGCGCCGCTGCTGCTGCTTGAGTTTTCTGAGCGAGCGCTGAAGTTTTCGGATCGCGGGCTCGAGGTATCGATTTGTCATGAGCCAGGTCAGCTGGAGCGACCGCCCGGCCGACGATCTTGCTCACGCGGGATTCTGACGAAAAAAGACTGACCAAGCCTGCACAACGGACGACTGGCAAGCGCCTGCCTTGGGTGTATCGATACGATCTGAAGGAAGAATCACATGGTCATCACTCCTCGCCTCACAACCACTTTTTCGGAAGATGCCTTCACTTTCATTTTGAACAGCGAGGACTTCGCCGCGAACGGGCAGGTCTATAGTGATACGGTTGGCGTTCCGACGATGGGCTATGGCTATGCCATGCTGGTAACACCGGGCAATGGCTCGTGGGTACGCAAGAAGACCCTCATCGACGACATGTCAGCACTCGGTATCACGCTTACAAATGAACAACTTCTCACGCTAACCCTGATCGCGCAGGCTCTGGAGTCGGGGTTAGTGACTCTGGCGAGTGATCTCTCCAACGGCCTCGGAGATCAAACGGGCACCGGAGACATACGCGCAATCTCTGAAGCTGAGGGGCGTGTCCTCTTCAATTTGGAGCTGCAACGATCGTTGGATGCTGTTAAGAGCCGCTTCATCAAGTTTCTCGGAGGTTCAGCTGGCAATGCGCTTTTCACCTCTCTCGAGAACTCGCAGGAGATGGTGGCACTCGCGTCGTTGGCGTACAACGCTCAAACTCTTATCGGTGAGAATCTCGTTAAGGCGCTGGCCGCGGGCGACCGCGCGGAGGCGTGGTACCAGATCCGCTATGAATCCAATCTGCAGGGTAACCTGACGGACAGGCGTTATCGCGAGTCGGACCAGTTCAGCTTATACAACACGGGCATCGACGCTGACGAAGCCACGAACATCTATAGGATGTTCACCCTGCATCGCGGAGACATTTTCGCGCAGGAGCAGGCGCACGACCCAACCAACCCCAACGCCGGCAGCACCAGGATCGATAGTCAACTGGCTGGCGCACGCAACGCACTACTTGCAAGCATCAATGCGGAAAATGGTCTCTCCTTGGATCCAGGAAAGTACGCGAGCACCAATATTTACGTCGATCCCGGCCGCACCAGAGCAGGACAGACAGTCAATCCGAACAACTCTTTCGATCTCAACAGCATTCGCTTTGATTCTCTTCACAACGAAATCGTCAGTCACGACATCTTGATGGGCGAGGGGGGCGCGGATTTACTGACGAGTGGTCTTGGAGATGACGTCCTGATCGGCGGCCAGGGCAATGACGTGCTCGCAGGCGGGGGAGGTCAGGACGTTTACGTCTATCGCACGGGAGATGGAGCCGACTCGATCAGAGATACTGGTCACGACGGAAGCGTCGTCTATAACGGGATTGCGCTGACAGGCGCGGGTGCCATTCAGTGGATCGATCCGCAGAACCCGCAGATTCCAGCCTGGCGAGCGGAGATTGCAGGCCACGTTTTCTACTTCCGCCTGCACGAACCGCATATCGATGCCTCCGGGGTCATCTCCGGCAACCTTTGGATCCAGGAGGACGGAGCTCCGGCAAACGATCGAATTGTCGTGGAAGGATTTGAGACGACGCTCGTCAACGGCCAGGCTGTGGGTGACCTTGGTCTGAGCCTGCCTTTGAATCCCTTGGTGATGTGGTACACCACGGTGAACGGGCTCAGCAATCCATTCGGCGAGCCAGCCCCTCCTGCTCCTCTGGAGTCGATTGAAGTATCCGAAGGAATGATGCAGGGGCTTGCGATCGCCCTGAACGTGCCTGCGCAAGAAGGGCAGATTCTCCGTATTGCATCAGCAGATCCTCACGGCCTTGCCGTTGTCACCGGCGCTGAGACCCTGCAGTTCGTGAATGGTCAGATCGATCTGCAGCTCACCGCTGGTCAAACGCAGGTCATCTTCTCTCTGATATCGCAGGGCGACATCGACAGCAACGCGCTCGCGAACCTCTCAGCAACGTTGCTCGATGCTCAGGACGAGCCGATAGGCGCATCATCCGCACTTGCTGTGACATTGACGGCGCGCAACGAGGAGATCGCCGCACCGTCGACGACGAACACGATCGACGCGTTCGACCCGAACAGCGTACAGGGTCCCGCCGGCAGCCATCCGGCAGATTTCTATGGCACGAATCAGAACGACCTGATCCTGACGCGTTCGTTGATCGGTGGCGGCGGCTCTGCCATTGCACTTGATGAACAAGGCGGCAATGACGACCTGCGCGGAGGCGATGGCGCAGACCAACTGTTCGGCGGATCGGGAAACGATTTTGTATCCGGCGCCGGCTACATCGATTTTTTGTACGGCGATGCACCCTGGGACGGCAGTTCGAACGGCGATGACGTGCTTGCCGGGGGTAGCGGCTCTGATTTGCTCGTTGGGGGCGCGGGTAACGATCAGTTGTGGGCCACCAACCAAGGCAATCAGGCTACCGCCGTTGCTGATGCGGGGGCACAGGCCAGCCTTCCCGATCGCGGCGATTTCCTGCTGGGAGCTGAAGGGAACGACTTCGTTGTCGGCTCTGGCGGCTTCGATGTGATCGCCGGCGGTGCTGGCGAGGACGCGCTCATCGGCGGCGGTGGTGATGATTTGCTGGTCGGTGATCGCTCGTACGATCTGCAATACAACATCCCGATTGCCTTGATCGATACCGGCGCATTCGACTGGGGCTGGTCGATCGTGCGCACGCCCACCACCCAACCCGATGGGTCCATCACCTATAGCTTTTCGCTCACCGACAGCGCAGCGGAGACGACCATTACCGAAGTGCCCGGCAGCGGATCGCAGGGAGGCGCAGACAGGTTGTATGGCGGAGCGGGCAACGACGGAATTTTTGGTGAATTCGGTGATGACTTCGCCGATGGCGGCGACGGCGATGACGGGCTCTCCGGCGGCGTCGGAAACGACACGCTGTTGGGTGGCAATGGTGTTGACATGCTCGTCGGTGGCGACAGCGACGACGTGACCGGCCACGATTTCCTGGATGGCGGCGCTGACAACGACACCCTTTTGGGAGGACATGCCGACGATGTGCTGTACGGCGGGTCCGGTGACGACCACTTATACGGCGATGATTCGAACGATGCGTTCGGCGGTGACGATTATCTCAACGGTGAAGACGGCAACGACTCGATGGTCGGTGGCGCTGATGCCGATGCACTGTATGGCGGCGCTGGCAATGACACGATGTATGGTGACTCGGCCTCGACGGCAGCTGAGCGGCATGGTGCCGATTTCATGGACGGGGGCGCGGGCCAAGATGTGCTAGTCGGCGACGGCGGTGACGATACGCTGCTGGGTGGGGATGGCGACGATCAACTGTTCGGAGAGGCTTCTGACACCCCTGTGGCCGTTCATGGCGAAGACCACCTCGACGGTGGGGCGGGCGATGACATTCTGGCCGGAGAGGGCGGCGCCGACCGACTGTTCGGTGGTTATGGAAACGATCAATTATTTGGCGAGTCGTCTCAGACCCCTGAGGCGGTCAACGCCGACGATTTCCTTGATGGCGGCGAGGGCAATGACCTCCTTTTCGGCGGCGGCGGCAGCGACACGCTACTCGGCGGCGAGGGCGACGATCAGCTGCGCGGCGACCTGCAGGACACGCCGACCGGTATCGCGGGAGACGACTATCTGGACGGTGGCGCAGGGGACGACGCGCTATGGGGATATCAGGGGGTCGACACATTGATTGGAGGCAATGGCGTCGATGTGCTGGACGGCGGTGACGGTGACGATGTCCTGCTAGGTGGTGACAACGGTGACCTGCTCCTCGGTGGAGCGGGTAATGACGTGCTGCGCGGCGGACTTGGCGCCGATTCGCTGCAGGGAGGAGCGGGTGATGATGTCTATCTCTTCCAGGATCTTGATCTGCAGATCGACAACGGCCTGGCGGACGGAATCATCGACACGCTCGGCAGCAACCGTGTGGTGTTCGAGAATGGCATCCTTGCTGGCGACCTTACAGTCACACTCGGATCTCAGCCTGGATCCATCCTGCTCTCTGACGCCTTCCTGTCATTTGGTCTCGTCGTTCGCGACGCGTTCGCAGGGTCAATCTCAACATTTGAGTTCAGCAATGGCGAAACGTTGACTGCTGGTCAGTTGATCGGGCGCTATCTGAGCGATGCCGCTGACCAGACATCCAGTGATGATGACGCCGTCCTGTTCGGCGGTATCCGCAACGATGTCCTGACCGCACTGGGTGACAACTCCGCGATGTCCGGCGGACACGGCAACGATACGCTGACGGGTGGCAGCGACGCACGCACATCCTATGTGTTCGAGAGCGGCGACGGAGCCGACGTCATCAATGACGAGGGTAACCAGACCGTCGCGGGACAAGCGATGACCAATCGCCTGCTCTTCGGCGGCGGGATCGACATGCAGTTGATGACGCTCGAACTCGATGCAACTGGCACTTTTAGAATCCGCTTTGAAGGAACGACCGATTCGATCCGCCTGCAGCATTTCACCGCGACGGACGTGTTGTTCGGCGCTCGCACGATCGATGAGTTTCAGTTTGAGAACGATGACACTGTCACTTGGGGTGACCTTGTGGCGCGGCTCGGGATCACGGTGCTGAGCATCACGGCGGGCGGTAGCGTCACCGGTACCAATGTCGATGATCGCCTCCTGGGCAGCGCTGGCGACGATGTGCTGAATGCTGGTCTGGGCAGCGATACTTACCTTTTCGGCCACGGTTCGGGCAATGACACGATCAACAACGACGACTCCGCTCCCGGTGACTTCGATCGACTGGAGCTCGCCGCAGACGTGTCCACCGATGAAGTTCAGCTATACAGAGCGGGAGACGCGTTGGTCCTCGCGCTTGCGGACTCCTCTGACACGCTGCTCGTGAACAGCTACTTCAGTTCCGGAAGCCTGGATGCAATCTCCTTCGCCGACGGAACGATTTGGGATCAGAGTGCCGTTGCGGCACGAGCCGTCACTTCGGACATCGATGCCTTCGTTGGCACTGCCGGCAACGACACATTCTTTATTGACAATCCGCTTGACACCGTCGCCGAGCAGCCGGGCGGTGGAACCGACACCATCGAAGCTGTCATCTCGTACGCCTTGCCGGACAACGTTGAGAACATGACATTGCTCGGTTCTGCCGATCTCTCAGCCATCGGCAACACACTGTCCAATGTTCTCACAGGAAATGCGGGCAATAACGTTCTCGACGGCCGAGGTGGGTCGGACACACTGATCGGTGGTACGGGTAACGACACCTACATCGTCTCACAGGCTGGCGTCGTCATCATCGAGAACCCACAAGCGGGCACCGACGAAGTGCGCGTATCGGGGCTCAGCAGTTACACACTGGGCGCAAACGTCGAGAATCTGCGAGCGAATGGCGCAGGCAGTCAGTTCGATCCACGTACTGATCTGATCGGAAACGCGCTCGACAACACGATCATCAGCAATGACAGCGCCCATCGATTAGATGGTGGTGCGGGTGCCGATACGCTCATCGGCAATGGCGGCGATGATGTCTACGTTGTGGACAATACCGGAGATGTCGTCATCGAGGCCGGATCCGGAACTGACCGAGTCGAATCATCCATCTCCTATGTCCTGCCCGACTTCGTCGAAGACCTCGTTCTGACCGGGACAGCTGCGATTTCGGGTACCGGCAACGCGCTCAATAACCAGCTGACCGCCTCGGGCAACTCGGCAGCAAACGTGCTGGCAGGCGGCGCCGGTGATGATCTCTACCTGATCGCTGGCAGCGATGTGGTCATGGAGAATGCGGGTGAAGGATCCGACACCATAGAAATCGTCTCTGGCACACCGACCAATCCCTTCAATCTCGCGAGCTACGCAAACGTGGAGAACCTACGAGTCCGCGACGCGGTCAATGCGGCCACCCTACTGGGTAACGGCGCAGACAACGTGCTGACCGGAAACAGCTGGAGCAACTGGCTCGATGGCGGCGCGGGCAACGACACGCTGATCGGCGGGGGCACATCGATTGGGTTGCCCGACAGCGACACCCTGGTCGGCGGCACAGGCAACGACTTATTGATGGGTGGCATCCACGGCGACACCTACTTGTTCGCGCGAGGCGATGGTCAGGACATCATCAGCGACGACGATCAGAGGACGCAGGGCCTGTCGGATGCGATCAAATTTACGGACTCGACGATTGGCATCGAAGATCTTGTCCTGACATCCACGGGTGCCGACTTGGTCATCACTTTGGCCGACGGTCCGGAAAGCATCACCGTCAGCAATCATTTCGTGCAGTTCGGTGAGTGGAATTCCGCCATCGAGGGAATCATGTTCGCCGACGGCAGCTTCTGGGACCGGACAGCGCTGGCCAGCCGCTTGGCAGATTCGAGCAACGTAGCGACTGAAGCAGCCGATACGATCGTCGGCGGCAGCAGTGCCGACACGTTCGATGCGCTGGACGGCGATGACACCGTCAGTGGAGGAGACGGCGACGACGAACTACATGGCGGGACGGGCAACGATAACCTGTTCGGGAACCAGGGCGACGATACGTTGGACGGCGGCGATGGCAATGACCAGCTGTATGGTCAGATGGGCAACGACTCAATCCTCGCAGGCGCAGGTCGCGACAACGTAGTGGCGGGTGATGGGAACGACTTCGTCGATGGCGGTGATGCCGATGACATGATTGATGGCGGTACTGGAGTTGACACGCTGCTGGGTGGCAGTGGCAATGACATCGTCATGGGCTTCGATGGCAACGATTCCATTGTTGGCGAGGACGGGCACGACACGCTGGATGGTGGTGCTGGTGACGACGAGCTCTCGGGCGGTGAGGGCGATGACAATCTGAGCGGCCGCATAGGCAACGACACACTCTACGGCGGCAACGGCAACGACACGCTCCTCGGCGAGGAAGGCGACGACATTCTCGTCGGTGGTGCCGGCACCGATCGACTCGAAGGCTATTCAGGGAACGACATCTATCATTTCGATCGTGATAGCGGGAATGCAACCATATACGAGTGGGCTGGGTTGGGTCCCACGGATGTTGATGCCATTGAATTCTCCGCTGATATCGCGCCTGGCGAAGTTGTCGTGTCGCGCTCCGGGATCAATCTCGTACTCACGCTTGCCGCCGCCGGCCGGCAGATCACGGTGGGGAACTTTTTCGATCAGGCTGACCCAGCGGGTCTCGAGTTCGTTCGCTTCGCGAATGGAACGACGTGGGATGCGGTCACGCTGCAGGAGATGGCCAGCACGATCACGGGCACGAGCGGCGCGGATACTTTGACTGGCAGCGCGTTCGACGATCGGATTTTCGGCCTCGACGGTGCCGACATTCTCAATGGCTTAGGCGGCAATGATCTATTGGATGGCGGCACCGGTGCTGATCAGATGATCGGCGGCGCCGGCAACGACACGTTCGTCGTGGACGACGTGAACGACACGGTCTCTGAATCCTCCAATGGCGGTACCGACTTGATCCGCAGTTACCTCACCCGCAGCCTGGCGAGTACCACGCAAGTCGAAAACTTGACGCTGCTTGGTACGGGAGACATCAACGCGACCGGCAACAGCCTGGGCAACCTCCTCACGGGAAACAGCGGGGCCAATGTGCTCGACGGTGGGTCTGGCAGCGATACGATGATTGGTGGTGCCGGCAACGATACATACGTGGTCGCGCAAGCTGGCGACATCGTCACCGAGAGCGCCAACGAGGGCCTAGATCTGGTCCAGGCCTCGATCACCTACACGCTGGGAGCTGACGTTGAGAATCTCACCTTGACGGGATCTTCCGGTCTGAATGGAACTGGCAACGGGCTCGACAATGCACTGACAGGCAATAGCGGCAGTAACACGCTCACGGGCGGCGCTGGCAACGACACACTCAACGGCGGGTCGGCGGGTACAGACGGCTTGGTCGGCGGCACTGGCAATGACACTTATATCGTGGCGCGTACGACCGGCATCACGATTACTGAGAATGCCGGTGAGGGTACTGATACCGTGCAGGCTTCTGTGACGTACACGCTGGGCGGCAATCTCGAGAACCTGACTTTGACCGGTTCATCTGCGCTCAATGGCACGGGCAATGGACTCGACAACACTCTGATCGGAAACGGTGGCAGCAACACTCTCACGGGCAGCGGTGGGAACGACACACTCGATGCCGGCTCGGCGGGCACCGACAGTCTGGTGGGCGGCACCGGCAACGACACTTACATCATTTTGTGTTTGAACGGCACCGCGGTCACCGAGAATGCGAACGAAGGAACTGATGCGGTGCAGTCGTCGGTGACTTATACAATCGGCAACAACGTCGAGAATCTGACGTTGACCGGTTCATCTGCGATCAATGGGACAGGGAACACGCTGGGGAACGCTCTGATTGGCAATGACGGTAACAACACACTTACCGGGGCAGCGGGCAATGACACGTTGAAGGGAGGAAACGGAGCGGACATCTACAGTTACTCGTCCGGTCATGGTGCAGACACGATCGACAATTCGAGCACCGACAGCGCACAGGATCGATTGAATGTGACAAACCTGACTCGCGCCCAGGTTACCTTCACGCAGTCAGGCAACGATTTGTTGATGACGCGCAATGGCACGCCGAGTGACAGCGTCCGCGTGACGAACTGGTTCAGCGTTCCGGGGAACCAACTCGACTTTGTTCAATTCACTGATCAGACGCTTACCAGCGCGCAGATCAACGCACTATTCGGAAGTGGGTTGTTGAGCTCTGCAGAGTCGATCGCGCCGCCTCCGCGATTGAACGATCAATGGGATCGTTCGCTGGCAATGTTTGTGGATGCGATGAATCACTTCGGAGGGCATTCGGACCTGATCGTCGATCACTTCGGTGCGGCCGCGCGGGAGGTGTACGTCGATGGGCTCACTGCGGGACGCCAAGAGGGAGAACTGGGTCTTCGTCATCAATCCAATCTGGGTGAGAGACGTCAGCTCGCGTCGTAGGCGCGAGATGCAGAGTGCATATGTGGACGCAACGAATGCTGCGTCCACGTCGGGCGCCATTGGTTTGTGGGGCGCGCTGGCGCGAGTCGAATCCCAGACCGGGATTCGAACCGACGTTGTCATGTCCGAACCACGGCGTGCCTCTTGCATTTTCACGAACATCACGGGAGATGGAAGAATCAATGCCTGCAATGTGAATGGCTGCAGCGGCCTTACACTTGATGCGGTGATGGTCAGCCACCAGCCGCAGTGCGGAAGACACTAGGAACATTGTGAACGCGCCCAAGGACAGGCGCGCTTCTTATCCGCCGCTTGGCAGCTGCACACTTCGTGTGAGGGATTGGGCTTCGCACTTAGGTATCTTGCTGGCCGTCTGATCTCTATCAGGACGAAGCTCGTATTGCACGGTCGAGATTCGAAGACTGGTGAGTCCTAGCTCCGGCAACTTGAAAATGCAGTAGCTCTGAGCATGACGCCGCACCAGCACCGCGTAGAGATTTACTGCAGAACCACCAATAAGAAAGACGCTCGCGGCAACCTTGTCTGAGTACGCCGAGAACAGGTGCTGAGCCTCCGGGAGATCAACTCTTACGGCATCGGTGGTAGCCCACTCTTCGCCGATGTTTGCGAAGGTACGCGAAGCGACGGATGTGTCCTTCGTCCCGGAAGCTTTCCGTGCCTTGGCTAATGACGGCGAACCCGCGCATTGACCGGCGTGCAGCTGTGCGGAATTGTCCGCTTACGCACCCACTCCATCTGCGAGGACGCCAGCCCAACCTTGCTTCGATCTCGCTGTGCTCGAGCCGGCGGACAGTCTGCCATCCGAGGCCGATGATTCCGCCTTCCGAAGCCTGCAAGGTTGTGTTGCCTGAGACATAGCTGGAGGTATCGCACTGTTGAGCCGGTGTCATAGGTGTTCCGGCAAGTTCGTGCTGTACCGTCACGGCTCCCGAGATAATCGTGAACGCAACTTCCTCGCGTGACAGCCGGTGCATGACGAACTCGCTAGCCTCCGTCTGCAACAGGCGCCGGCCAATGCGCAGGCGAAATGGGTGATTGGCGTCAGCCTTCAGCTCGAAACTCGCCTCGCCGCGCACCAGTGTGACGGCGCGCTCGCTTACTCCAAAGTTGACGTACATCAGCGTGGCCGTATTCAACGTGATGACACTGCCGTCTGGAAGATTGACCTGACGTCGTACATCGAGCGGCGTGCTGAACGCACCCTCGAAACGGGACGAAGCGCCGACTGAAGTAGACCATGGCATCCATCCCAGCAATTGCATCGTAAGCAGACCGCCGCAGATACCGATGAGGGCGGCAAGAAGCGTCCGGCGGCGACGAGAGGGGGGCGTGAGCTTGGCAGCCGCGACTTCTTCCGGGATCAGTTTGCTCAGGACCGCCAGAATCTCAGGTCCATGAAAGTTGATGCAGCGCTCGACGATGACCTCGCGGCACGCGTTCGATTTCAGCCACTCTCGAAACTGTCCACTCTCGCTTCGTTTAAGCGTTCGCTCCAGGCGTTCGAGCCACATGGATGTGTCCCGCTCAATTTGCTTGCGTCGGTATATGCGAGACGGATCCATCACATACGAGCCAATTCGCCGCAGCACCCGAATACCGTTTGGCATGATGATTGAGGGTGTCAGTCTTCGCAATGAAGTCTCTGGACTGCTCCTCCTCAAGGATGGTTTAGCCATCAGCGGGTGGAGCGCTCGAATCCCAAAGCCGGATTCGAATGGCTTGGACTATGCGCACCGTAGTCACCGCGCCGATCTCGTATTTTGCAGCGAGTTTCGAGTGTGGGGTACGCGCTCAGCGCGATCTCGGATACCCCGAAACGTACCTCAAAAAAGTTGTGGTTGCGGGTCGAAGTCGGTGACGTCCCTGGACATCGGAGCGCGAAAGTAGCTTAGAAAACGAGGTTTTCAGCCACCGACTGGACGTTGGCGGATGTCGACGAACGTCTATGGATGGCTCCCCGGGCCGGATTCCAAATCCCTCGTAAGTTTTTGAGCACGTTGGAGCTGCGGACGTCCGATGAGTCGGATACCCCCAGCGATACCCCCCAGCCCCTTTGGTTCTTAATCAGCCTCTTGACCGATTGCCCAATGCTTCGTAGCTGCTTGGCATCGGCGGTGACGATCATTGCGGTGGTCGCGATCCGAGCCGTCATGCGCGACGACCGCCGTGCACGACTTCAACAGGATTGCGAATAGCAGCGCTCCAACCAACTGAGTGTTCGTCGATCTCCGTCCACCATTCCGTCTGAGATTCATGACTACGCGGTCGATGCACGCCGGCGCTGTCTACGCGGCAACCAAGTGCGCGTGCGAGAGCGGGAGGCTCCACTGGCAGTCACAGACCGTGGACGTACGAGTGCGCATGGGCAGGATTGGCGCAGTGTTGCGTTCATAACGTATGGTGTGCTTGACACGCACGTACTGGTTCGTACACTCAGATTGCAGATGGATGCGTAGCCTCACGAACGACGCGCGTCCATGTGGCGACGCGTATGCGTGCCTTCAGATAAGTCTCATCCGGCAGGGGGCGATGAATGACTACCAGGACATCGGCAACCAGGACAGCACCGTGGCTCACGTTACTTGCGAGCAGCGCGGCCCTCGCGCAGCAGGCAGAGCCGACTGCAACACCGTCCGGCGACGTGGAAGAGATCGTGGTGACAGGCTCGCGCATCGCGCGACCCGACTACTCATCGACCAGTCCAATCGTGACCTTCGGTCAGGAGCAGATCACGCAGACTGGCACAGTGAATATTGAGAATGCACTGAACCAGTTGCCGCAGTTCGTCCAGGGTCAGATGCAGAGCACGATTGGCGCGGTGGCACTCGCCGGCCGCGCGTCACTCAACCTGCGCGGTTTGGGTGAAACACGCAATCTGGTACTGCTCGATGGCAGACGCTTGCCGCTGTCCAATGCCAATGCGGTCGTCGATGTGAACCTCATTCCGCAATTCATCCTTGGCGGTGTCGAGACGATCACCGGCGGCGCGTCGGCTGTGTACGGTTCGGACGCCATGTCCGGCGTCGTCAACTTCAAGACCCGCGATCATTTCGAGGGAATCCAGCTCGATGTTCGATCGGGCATCAGCGATCGTGGCGACGCCAAGACTGCCGATTATGGGATTTCTTCCGGCTTCGCGATCTCCGAGGGACGAGGCCACGTGCTCCTGTCGGCCGGCTATACGGATCGCGATGTCCTGTGGGGCCGCGATCGCGACTTCTACCAATTGGGTGTCTTGTCTTCTTTCATCGGTCAGGGTACCTACGTCCCATCGCCAACCAATTTGCCCCAGCAGGCAATCGTCAACACTGTGTTCGGCAACTACGGTGTCGCGCCCGGTGCGGTGCTCAATTCACGCAGTATTGGCTTCAATGACAACGGCACGTTGTTCGGTCAGATCGGTGCCATCAACTATCAAGGACCGACTACTCAGTTCTTCAGCACGACGGGCGCCAACGTTCGCCAACCTGTTACGTACCAGGAGTTCGTAGTCAATCCGATGGAGCGCAAGTCGTTCTTCGGGAAGTTCGACTTTGACGTCACGGACAGCCTCACCGCGTACGGGCAGTTCCTGTACAACAAGACCACAGCAACGGGCCAAGTAGGCTGGTCTCCGACTCTGTTCGTCGTACCGACCGTACCCGTAACGAATCCGTTCATCCCCACGGACTTGCGGACGATCCTCGCATCCCGGCCGCAACCGGACGCGGAGTTCACGATGAACCAGCGGTACATGGGGCTGGAGTTCCGAAACTTCCCCTCGGACTTCACGGTCGGACAATACATCTTTGGACTGCGAGGCGACTTGCCGTTCAAGGACTGGCGGTGGGACATCTACGGCTCTTACGACTCGACCGATCTGGTGGAGACGCAGGACAAGGCGATCCTGCTGTCGCGCATGCGCAATCTATTGACCGCACCAGATGGCGGAGCGTCGATCTGCACTGGCGGCTTCAATCCTTTCGGGCTGGGTAATGCGACGAGCATCTCCGGTGCCTGTCGCGCTTACCTGGAGGCGGAAACGCACGACTACACGCAACTGACGCAGACGATCTTCGAGGGCAGCCTGAGTGGCTCGCTGTTCCAGATGCCCGCCGGAGATCTGCGCTTTGCGTTGACTTTGGACAAGCGCAACAACGAATTCGAGTTTGATCCGGATCCAGCCCGCGAGAACGGCGACATCATCGGCACGCTGCCGACATTCCCCGCGCAGGGATCGACATCCGTCAAGGAAGCGGCCGTCGAGTTCCTCGTACCGCTGCTGCGCGACGCGCCGTTCGCGCACAGACTCGAGCTGAATCTCGGCTTCAGGACCTCGGACTACGAGTTCGCCGGGCAGGTCGAGACGTACAAGGCGGATGGCCTGTGGTCGCCGGTGAAGAGCGTTACTTTCCGCGGGGGATTCGAGCACGCGATTCGCGCGCCGAACATCGGCGAGCTGTACAACCAGCTCGGCGCGCAGGCGCAGATCGGTTCACCGCCAGGACAGGGCGATCCGTGTGACGTGCGAGCTACTGCGCGAACTGGCCCGAATGGTGCGCTCGTTCGCGACTTGTGCGTGGCGACGGGGGTGCCGGCTCCAATTGCTGACACATATCAATACACAACCGTCGCGATCGGCGTCATCAATAGCGGCAACACCGACCTGACGCCCGAGGAGGCGGACACGATCACGTTCGGCGTCGTGTTCCGGCCCGAGTTTGATGCCGCGCTGGTCCGTGATCTCTCTGTGTCTGTCGACTACTACGACATCGATATTAGCGATGTGATTGCGCCGATTGCTGGTGGCACAGCACTCAGCAAGTGCTACAACCTCGACGGCAGCAATCCGACTTACGATGCCGCAAACCCGTTCTGTCAAGCACTGCGGCGCAATCCAACGACCGGCGGCGTCGACACCGTGGCTGCGCCTTATCTGAATCTGGGCGGGCTGCGCACGAGCGGCATCGATGCACAGATCGATTGGCGCGTGCCGGTCGGTCCTGGCAGTCTCGATCTCAACATCCTCGCCAACTTCACCAACTCCTACGAGGTGCAGCTGCTGCAGGGATCGCCTTGGCAGGAATTCGCGGGCACGATCGATGGCACGCAGAACGGCGGCATCCCAGTCCCGGACTGGAAGACGCTGACGTCGCTAACTTATCGACTACCGAGCTTCGAGGTCGGCGTCCGCTGGCGGCATCTGCCGGAGATGGACGACATTACCGCGGTAACGCGTCCGGCCAGTCCCGCACCTGGAGTGCCGAGCTACGATCTATTCGATGCCACCTTCGCATACAAATTCAACGGGACGATCAACCTGCGCGGCGGCGTCAACAATGCGCTCGACAAAGAACCGCCGATCGTCGGCGGCACCATTGGCCAGACTCAGCCCGGTACGTACGACATTCTCGGTCGCTACTACTATCTGGGGCTGCAGTTGGGCTTCTGAAGAGCTGAGCGAGGGGCTGCGACCCCTCGCGTCTTCGTGACGCTTCAATCCATCCATCATGTGAACGTTCGGGCTCGTGCCGACGAATCTCAGGTGACCCAGGTTCCAGTTCTCGGCGACACCCGGATCTTCTTTCGTGATCCGTTAGGGCTTGGCGTTGAGCTCGCTGTCACCGCGTAATCGTGCGACCCGCCTGGGGGCCAGCTCAGTCGCTACGCTCTTGAGCGCCTGCTTTGCGCTGCTGACGGGTGCGGCATGCACTACGAAACAGGGCGCCGCCATTCGACCTCCGGACACGAGCTCGACAGCGATTGGCAGCTGCGCACCGAGCGGCGGGCATGCCTTCATCTGCGGCGCCCAGCGGCCGGAGGATGTAGCGCGTATTCCAAGCACGGCGTGGCTGGTGTTCAGCGGTTTTGCCGACGGCGCGGGTCTCAAACTGGTCGATACGCGCAGGCGCACAATGCGTCGCTGGTACGACGGCGCGGCGGAACAACTCAACTGGGATCGCCAGCGTTTCCCAGGCTGCCCATCACCCCCCGATCCATCGGTATTCAATACTCAGGGTGTAAGTCTGCGGACGGTCGGCGACTCGCAGCACGACTTGTACGTGGTGAACCATGGAGGACGCGAGGCCATCGAAGTGTTCCGAATCGAGGCGACGCAGGATGAACCTCGCATCCGTTGGATTGGCTGCGTGCTGATGCCGGCGGCGACGCCAGCCAACAGCGTCGCAACTTACTCTGACGGAACCATCCTGGCTTCGGTACTCACCCATCCGGGTACATCGATTACCGATTTCGTGCGCGGCGACGCTACGGGCGGCGTCTACCAGTGGCAGCCTGGCGCAGCGGGGTTCCACTTGCTGCCCGGCACGCGACTGCCGGGAAACAACGGAATCGAGACCTCGCTCGATGATCGGGAGTTCTATGTCATCGCGTTTGGCTGGCACGCGGTTGTCGTCTACTCGCGTAACGACACGTTGCAGCCATTGCGCAACGCGACCGCACCCGGCTTCATGCCAGACAACATCCACTGGGATGGTTCGCGACTGATCCTCGCAGGCATGCAATACGATGAGCCGGCATGTGGTGGCACGAGAAAGATCATCGACGGCAAAGCGGATGACATGCGCTGCCATCGCGGCTATGTGGTCGCGGAACTGGATCCGCAGTCGCTCGAATTCACGACAATCGCCTACGCCGAGCCGAATAGCGCATTCAACGGCGTGTCAGCGGCGCGCATCGTCGGCAATGAGCTTTGGCTGGGCGCATATCAGGGTGATCGAATCGCCGTGAGACCTCTGCCTGGGGAGCTGCGCCGACAATAGTAAGGGCGCTCGCCACATTTGTGCCGATCTTCCTCGAAAGCGTTCTGCGCTTGCCACGGGCCATCGGGACGGAATATTGTATGCACACACTAGTTCGTACATAACAACAATGGGCCAGACAAGGGGGCAGCAGATGAAGCAGTCAGACAGCGGTTCGAAGGGCGCCCGACGCGCAGCGGTACAGCGCCTGGCTGCGGGCGCGACAACGGCCTTGTGGTTTGGCATCGCTGGCGCTGCCCAAGACGAGGCGGCCGAAACCCGCCTCGAGGAAGTGATCGTTACGGGCACCCTGATTACCGATCCGAATCGCGAGTCGTCGAGTCCGATCGTCATCTCGTCGATCGAAAGCCTGCAGCAGAGCGGCACGGCGACGATCGAGGCCGCGCTCAATCAGCTACCGCAGTTCGCGCCGTCCGGCGGCGCCGGCAATGGCGGGCAGGGCACGGGTGGCCACGCTACGGTCAACCTGCACGCGCTGGGCGCGAATCGCAACCTGGTGCTGCTCGATGGCAGGCGCCTTCCTCTCGCCGACATCTTCGGCACGGTCGACATCAACTTGGTGCCGGAGTCGATCCTCTCCAGCGTCCAGACGATCACCGGCGGCGCCTCGGCCGTCTACGGCTCGGACGCAATGTCCGGCGTCGTCAACTTCATTTCGCTTGATCACTTCGAAGGCGCGACGTTCGATGCGCAGTACGGCAATACCGAGCGCGGCGACCTGTCGCAGACCAAGGCCTCGCTTGCGTTGGGCACTACGTTCGCGGAGGGCGGCGGCCATGCTCTATTGGCGGCCGGTTACACCGAACGTGGCAACCTGCTCGGCAAGGACCGGATGCCGTTCTTCGATCTGCTGACACCGTCTTCGTTCATCGGCCAGGGCACGTTCGTTCCCTCGGCGACCAACCTGCCCAACCAGACCGACGTGAACAACCTGTTCGCGAGCTATGGTGCTGTCACGCCGGTGGCCAATTCCCTGAACCTTGGGTTCAATGACGACGGCACGCTATTCACGCAGACGGGCGCGAAAAACTACAAAGGGCCGACCACGGACGACTACCGCATCATCGGAGGGAACGTGCGCATGCCGGTGCAAAAGGGCTTCTACGTTCAGAATCCGTTGGATCGCAAGTCGGTGTTCAGCAAGTTCGACTACGACCTCGGGCCGGTGACGACCTACGGTCAGATCCTGTATGTCGACTCGACAGTCACCACCAATTCGGGCAACAGCCTCACGCAGTTCGGTACGCTGACCACGATCCCGGTGACGAACCCGTTCATCCCGAACGACCTGCGCACGCTCCTCGCGACCCGGCCGCAACCTACGGCGCCGTTCACCTGGAACGGCCGTTATGTCGGCGTGCCGTTCAAGTCCTGGGACGAGCAGTACACGACCGCACAGTATCTTGGAGGCCTGAAGGGCGATCTGCCGTTCACGGGTTGGACCTGGGACGTGTTCGCCGCGTACGACACGACCGAGCACGTGCAGACGAATCACAACGCTGTCCTCAAGAGCCAGGTGCAGAACCTCCTGAATGCACCGGACGGTGGTAACTCGATCTGCGCCGGCGGCTTTAATCCGTTCGGTCTGTCGAATTCCTCTACAGTCTCGGACGCGTGCCTGCGCTACATGACCACGACAGCGCATAGCACGGAAGACCTGACCCAGACCACATACCAAGGAGTGATTCAGGGGCCGCTATTCAGCTTGCCGGCTGGCGAGGTGAAGGTCGCACTGCTCGCCGATCATCGAAAGAACACGTATGAGTATCAACCGGATTCGCAGCTGGCCGCGCAGAACATCGAGGCCGTGATCGCGTCGCAGGGAACGACTGGCGAGATCTCGGTGGATGAATATGCACTGCAGATCGATGTGCCCTTGCTGGCCGATGTGCCGCTGGTCCACAAGTTGAGCATCGGCGGTGCGTTCCGCCGCTCGGACTACACGACCTCGGGCAGCGTCGACAGCTATGAGGGCGACATCCGCTGGGAGCCGATCGACAGTCTGCTGGTTCGTGGCGGATATCAGCGCGCCGTGCGCGCCCCGAACATCGGCGAGCTGTTTGCCGCGGCGAGCGGGTCGCAGATCGCATTCGGGACACCACCGGCAGCGATTGGTGATCCATGCGACATTCGCTCCACGGCACGGACCGGCGCCAACGGCGCCAGCGTGCGCAGCTTGTGCCTTGCGCAGGGGATTCCGGGGGCGGTCATCGACACATACGTGTTCCCGACGACCGCGACCGCAGGTGTGACACAAGGCAACACAGACTTGCAGCCCGAGACCGCCGACACCTACAACCTTGGCCTGTCCTGGACTTCGCGCTCCTCGGCGCGGCTGCTGAGTGGCCTGTCCGCCTCGATCGACTATTACAGCATCGAGATCAAGGATGTCATCTCGGTCGTCCCGGGCCTCTCCGCGCTGAGCAAGTGCTACAACCTCGACGGCTCCAACCCCACCTACGCCGTCGACAACCAGTTCTGCCAGCTGCTGACGCGCGACGCCAATGGCCTCCTGCAGCTCATCGAGACTCCCTACCTGAATCTCAGCGGGCTGAAGACGGAAGGCGTCGATCTGCAGCTCGATTGGGCTATTGAGCTGAACGACCAGTGGACGTTGCGCTTCAACACTGCGGTCGGCTACCTGCTCGACTACTCCGTGCAGACACTGCCTGGCTCGGCCTTCCAGGATTTCACCGGCACGAACACAATTGCCGCCAACCACACCGTGTCGAACACGTTCCCGGAGTGGAAGGCGCTGACGACCGTCGGCGTTGGGTTCGGCCCGGCGATGGCTTCCGTCCGCTGGCGCTACATGGACGCGATGGCGGACGTCACGTCGGTCACGACGCCCGCGACGCCCGGTATTGGCGTTCCTACGTACGACCTGTTCGACTTCTTCGCATCGTACGACGTCAGTGCGACCTGGCAGCTGCGCCTCGGTGTGACCAACCTCACCGATGAAGGACCAGTGACCGTGTCGAGTTCGCAGACCGGGACCGACACGTCGGTGTTCGATGTGCTCGGGCGCTCGTACTACATGGGCGTGCGGGTTCGCATGTAACCGCGTGCGGCCTCGCACAGCGGTTGCGGGTCGTTACAGGGCGGCCCACCGAGGGCCCGACGTTGGCGCGTAACCCCCTCGTCCAACGTCGGGCTCTGGTTCAATAGGAGCGCCATGCTGAGGTCCATCGCGACGATCTCCGTGAGCGGCACGCTGCGCACCAAGCTGCGTGCAATCGCGGACGCCGGCTTCGAGAAAGTCGAAATCTTCGAGAGCGATCTGCTCGCCTGCCCCGAGCCGGTAGCCGTCGTCGGCGCAATGATGCGCGACCAAGGGCTCGAATGCGTCGCGTTCCAGCCTTTCCGCGACTTCGAGGGCATGCCGCCCGCGGTGCGAGGCCGGGTGTTCGATCGGGCGGAGCGGAAGTTCGACGTCATGGAGGAGCTCGGGACCGACCTCGTGCTCGTCAGTTCAAATGTTTCGCCGGAGTCGCTCGGCGATCGCGCGCGTATCGTCGATGACTTCCGCGAACTAGGCGAGCGAGCCGCTGCGCGAGGTCTTCGGGTCGGCTTCGAAGCCCTCGCGTGGGGACGCCATGTTTGGGACCATCGACAGGCCTGGGAAATCGTGCAGCAAGTCGATCATTCTGCCGTAGGACTGGTGCTCGACTCCTTCAGCTCGCTGGCGCGCGGCGTGCCGACCGAAAGCTTGCGTGCCATCGATCCCGCTAAGCTCTTTCATGTGCAGGTTGCGGATGCACCGTCGTTGTCGATGGATCCGCTGTCCTGGAGTCGTCACTTCCGGTGCATGCCGGGTCAGGGAGACTTGCCCCTGGTCGAGTATGTGGGGGCACTGCGCGGGATCGGCTACGAAGGGGTGCTGTCGCTGGAAATATTCAACGACCGATTCCTGGCGGGATCTGCGACGGACATTGCCATAGATGGCATGCGCTCGCTCACCTACCTGTTTGAACAGGTCGAGCGGAGCTCGCGGCAATCAGGCCAGGTTCCTGTCGACGCCAGGATCCGCAGCCAAAGCGTCGAGTTCATCGAGTTCTGCGCAAGCGAAGAAGAGGCGCCGCAGCTCGGACACATGCTGCAGACCTTGGGATTCGTCGAGAGCGATCGTCATCGCCGCAAGGCTGTCACGCGCTGGCGACAAGGTGACATCAACCTTGTGGTCAACTGCGAGCCCGAAGGATTCGCGCATTCATACCACACCGTACACGGAGCCTCCGTGTGCGCGATAGGACTGCGCGTTGCGGACCCGCTCGCGGCCTTGCGTCGGGCACGACAACTTCAGGTCAGCAGCTTTTCGCAGCCCGTGGCGCCGGGCGAGTTTGAGATCCCCGCCGTTCGCGGCGTCGGCGGCAGCCTGATCTACTTCGTCGCCGATGTCGATGCGGCATCGGTCTGGAGCACCGAGTTCGAGGCGTTGCCGCTCACACAGCCGCCAATCGATGCTGGCCTCAAGCGAGCCGATCACGTCGCTCAATCCATGCAGTACGAGGAGATGCTGTCATGGCTGCTCTATTACGTCGCGCTGTTTCAGGTCGACAAGACCGCGCCGACCGAGATCGCCGATCCCGTCGGTCTCGTGTTGAGCCAGGCAATCCGCTCGAGCGATGGCAACTTTCGCATCGTGCTGAATGGCTCGGCGGCAACGCAAACTCTGGTTGCGCGGTTCCTGCATGCCTATGCAGGCGCCGGTGTGCAAAGCATGGCTTTCGCGACCGACGACATCTTCTCTACTGCCGCAAGCATGCGCGAACTAGGCTTGGAGTTCCTGTCAATTCCCACCAACTACTATCGGGACCTTGGCGCGCGCTACGGCCTTGACGATGCGGTGCTCGCGCGCTTGGCCGAGTTCAATATTCTGTACGACGAGGACAGCGCTGGTCAGTATCACCACCTGTACACGCGCGCATTCGCCAAGCGATTCTTCTTCGAGATCGTCCAGCGCCGCGGTTATGAGGGCTACGGTGCGCGCAATACTGCAATTCGGCTCGCCGCACAGTCGCGATTCAAGAACCTGCCGCCGTCCGCCGATCCGACTGCGCCGCTCCCGGGACCCGAGGAATCACCGCCTGACGGTCGATAGCGTACGGGCGCAGGCCTGCGATTCTCGACAGCCGCCATATGGTGTACTGTCGCGGATCGAGGATCGCCGCCCGTTGCCGGGTTAGAGGATTCGTGGATGGCTAGCCGAAAAAAGAAAGCCGCGGCCAAGACTGCGGGGACAGAGTTTGCAAACGACGCCGAGCGCTCCAAGGCCGACATCCTGGCCGTTGCCACCGAAGAGTTCGCCACTTATGGCTTGAGCGGTGCGCGCGTCGATGCGATCGCCGAGCGCACGCGCACCTCAAAGCGGATGATTTACTACTATTTCAAGGGCAAGGAAGGCCTTTACCGGGCGGTTCTCGAAAAGGCGTACTCCGAGATCAGATCCCTGGACAGTCACGAGGGGATCGAGGATGCGGATCCCGCCGAAGCCATCCGCCGCATCGTCGAAATCACGTTCGATTACGATGAAAATCATCCCTTCTTTGTCAGTCTGGTCAGTGTCGAAAACGTGCACCAGGGCAAGAACATCGCGAAACTACCGTCCATCAAGCAACGCAACGCCAGCGTCATTCGTGTCTTGAACTCGATCCTCGAGCGCGGCGCTAAGCAGGGCGTGTTCCGCAGCGACGTCACCGCGCTCGATCTGCACCTGATGATCAGCGCCTTCTGCATCTTCCGCGTGTCCAATCGCTTCACTTTCGGGACGATCTTCGACTGCGACCTATCCGATCCGGCCGTCCGCAAGCGTCACAAGAAGATGCACGTCGAAGCTGTGCTGCGCTACCTCGAGCCGCGTCGCAAGAACTAACTGGCGCGCCGGTACGCGCTTGCGGCCAAGTAGCTCCTTGCCGTCTCGATGCACAGTCGAGCGTATTGCTCCGCGCCCAATGACGCCAGCTTTGTGCTGTTCGGGATCTCGATCGAAAGCGGAAGCGACGGTAGCCGGCGCAGAATGGCTGCGACGTCTATACCGCCCTCACCGAGGTAGAGCCGCGCGTCGCGCCCGATGCGGATCAATTCGTCGCGGTCAGTGGAATACTTCGCGGGTGCATCGCAGATCTGCACGAAGTGAAACCACTCGCGTGGCAGCGCACCCAGCATTGCCAAATCCGCATGGCAGCGGTCGAGGTGCAGGGTGTCGATGACGATTCCCGCGTTGTCGCAACCCGTAGCGTGGACGAGTTGTACCGCTTCATCGAGCGTCCTGATGCCGGACCAAGTCACGAACTCGAGGTCGACGGTCAAGTTGAACTGCTTCGCCAAGTTGCAGAGCTCGGTGAAGAAATCCTGGATGTAGAGTCGGTCATCGCACCAGGCGCTGCTCAGCACGTGCCGACCGCCGAGTTGCGTGGCCGCTTCCATCGCGGGCAGATAGTCCTGGGGGCGAGCTTCCTCGATGATGCGGGCGACCTCGATATCCAGCAGCCGTACGCCCGTCGCCGCAAGAGCTGCCTTGGTGCGGTTGAATAGCGCGCGATCCGTAGCGAATGGATGCAGAGGTTCGTCGCGCGCGCCGACTGGAATCGGCCGCAGGCCGACGAAATCGTAACCGGCCCGAGCGGCGATCTCGATCAGCTGCGGCGGCGAGCATTGCAGCGAGGTCAGGTGGGCAAGGGAGAACTGCCAGGCCATCACCTCGCTCCTGCCGATGCGTCATATCCGAGAGGCAGGCCGGCTGCTGGCACATAGCCATAGAGTTCCTCGGTGGGAACAGCAGCCGCGAGAATCTTGCGCGCCTCGAACAGCTTCATCATGTCGATGCCCGTATGCAGGCCCATCGACTCGAGCATGAACACGAGATCTTCGGTGACGATATTGCCCGTCGCGCCCGGTGCGAACGGGCAGCCGCCGATGCCCGCCATGGAACTGTCGAACGTGTCTACTCCGACTTCGAGACCCGCGACCACGTTTGCGAGCCCCAGGCCGCGAGTGTTGTGCAGGTGGAGACCTGCGAACGCTTCCTTGCCGATCGCGTTGCGCACGCGCACGACGAGGTCGCGGATCTGCGCCGGATTTGCGTAACCGACTGAGTCGGACAGTCCGACCTCATCGCAGCCGGCCTCGCGCAGTTGCTCTGCTAGACGAACGACCTTGTTGGGGGGTACGTCACCTTCGTAAGTGCAGCCGAACGCGGTAGACATGCCGCCTTCGAACTTCGGCCGTCGCTCGGCAGGCTGCGCGCGGATCAGCGCTACGATGCCGCGGACTTCATCCAGCATCTGCGCGTGCGTGCGGCGCACGTTCTTGAGACTGTGAGTTTCTGAGGCCGAAAAGGGAATGGTCAGCTTGTGGGCGCCTGCTACGAGCGCGGCCTCGGCGCCACGCATATTCGGAACCAGCACTGCCACAGTAAGGTGTGGGATCGTCAGGGCATGCGCCACCACGTCGGCGGTATCGGCCAGCTGCGGCAGGAGGTGCGCCGGTACGAAGCTGCCGACCTCGATCTCGCTCAACCCGCTCGCTGCCAACGCCGTGATCCACTGCCTCTTGGCCGCCAGCGGCATGATGGTTTTGATACTTTGCAATCCATCGCGCGGCCCTACTTCGCTGACGAGGACGTCGGGACGCATCGCTGTCAATCTGTCGCTACGTGCTCGAGCTGTTTGTCGGGCGCGTAGATATCGAGAATGTTCCAGTGACCCGTCGTCGGCGTCGGATTGTTCTTCATCGGAACATCGAGGACGTAGGGGCGGCGCGACGCGAGCGCGCGACGCAGCGCTGGTCCGAGATCCGTGGCGGAGCCGACACGTTCGCCTTCGCAACCGTATGCGCGGGCGATCTCCGCGTAGTTCGGCTTCTGCTCATTCCAACCGCCTTCGGCCGCGGGGAACAACGTGCCGTGCGTCAGGCCATAGGCGGCCTTCTGCAGCCCGCCAATCGTGCCGTAGGCATTGTTGTTCATCACCAGCCACACGATCGCAAGCTTGTGTTCGACCGCTGTCGCAAGTGCGGCCGGGTTCTGGCCGAATCCGCCGTCGCCAACGAGGGAGAGCACGGTGCTATTCGGCCTCGCAATCTTCGCGCCAATCGCTGCCGGCGGACCGAAGCCCATGGTTGCGTAGCCGCCTGGCGTTAGCACGCTACCGGGCGTGTAGATCGGGAACTGCTGGCCGACGCCGTTCTTGTTCCACCCCACATCGGTGGTGATGATCGCGTCGCGCGGCAGCAGGCTGCGCACCTCCGCGAGAATGCGCTCGGGCATCATCGGGAATGCATCAGACGTCGCCATGGCCTGGTTGCTCGCGGCGAACTCGCTGCGACTGGCAGCTATTTGATCGGCAATCGCTCCGGGCTTGCGGCCAACCGGATACAGCTCGCGCGCCACCTGCAGCAGCACATTGAGCGCTTGTTTTAGGTCGGCCACCGCTCCGATCTCGGTAGCGAAGTTGCGACCGATCTCGCTCGGTTCGATGTCAATGTGGATGAGGCGTGTTGGCGGAATGTTGAACGTATAGTCGCGATACCAGGAGCTGCAGTCCGCCTCCTTGAAGCGAGTGCCGAGGCCAAGGATCCAGTCCGCGGCGAGACACGTCTCATTGACCAGCTTGGTGCCCCAGAAGCCGCTCATCCCCAGCAGCAACGGATGATCGTCGGGAAGCGCGCCCTTACCCATCAGACTGTGCGCGACCGGAACACCCAGGTGATCGACGAAGGCGCGCAGTTCCTCCCACGCCTGCGCCAGAACGATGCCACCCCCGATGTACATCACGGGCTGCCGCGCTTCCGCGATTCTGCGCACGATCTCACGGGCGGTGGCCGTGTCCAGCGAAGGTTTACGCAGCGAATGCGTGTTGCTGGCGAGGCGCTCAAAGAGGCTGGCCGGAACCTGCGCGGAGAACACATCCATGGGTACGTCGACGAGCACCGGGCCCGGCTGGCCGCTTTCCGCCAGTAAGAAGGCCTTGTCGATGATCTCCGCGAACAGCGTCGGGTCATCGACGCGCCATGCGCGCTTCACGAACGGTCTGTAGATCTCCCACTGGGCGCCGTCCGCGTGCAGGTTGACCTCCTGATGCGGATGCTTGCCGAAGTAGTGCGAGGGAACATCACCTGCAATGACCACCATCGGGATGCAATCGAGCGCGGCATTGGCGACACCCGTTGCGGCGTTCGTGAGGCCGGGTCCGAGGTGAGTCAGCAGCACGGCCGCCTTGCCGGTGACCCGTGCATAGCCGTCGGCGGCATGCGCAGCCACTTGCTCGTGCCGCACGTTGACGAACTCGACGGCGCTTTCGGCCATGGCGGAGAGCACGGCGATGTTCGTGTGTCCGCACAGCCCGAAGACGTGGCGAACCCCGCGGCGCTCGAGGTAGCGCACCAGATGATTGGCGACTGTGTCTTTCATGAATAGCTGCAGTGGCCGCTAGAGCGTTTCGGTGTTGTAGAACTCGCCGAACAGCTCCTGGTCGGAGGGGCGGTCTTCGGGAATCGGCCGGCTCACCCAGGTCGTCTGCATGAAATGCTTGAGGTGGATGTTCTCATTGGTGATGTTGCCGCCCCAGATGCCGCAGCCGAGACTCGAGGTCATCGGCATGCCGTTGGTGAAGGATCCGGCATTCGCTTTCGACTGCGGCTGTCGGACCATCATTCGGCTCACCGGCGCGATCCGCGCCAGACGATCGATGTGCGCGTCATCGTGCGAATAGATGCCGCACGAGTGCCCCTTGCCGCCGACCTCGTAGATCCGGCGCACCATCTCGAGAACCTGGTCAAAGCCGTGGTACCGATACACGGCAAGCAGGGTCGTCAGCTTTTCGCGCGAGTAGTTGTGCTGCGGACCGATCTTGTCGTTCTCGATGATGATGAACTTGCGATCGGCAGGAATCTCGAAGCCGGCCGCCTTCGCTATCACCTGCGGCGGGCAGGCCACGGTGTCCGGCATGCGATGACCCTGGTCGTCCCACATGACCTTTTCGATTGCATCGGCGCGCGCTTTGCTCGCCAGGTAGCCGCCTTCCTTCACCAGCGCGGCGACGAGTGCGTCATAGATGCGCGAGTCGATCAGTAGATTGCCATCCGCTGAGCAGCCGGATCCGAAATCAGAAGTCTTCGACACCCGCGTGTTGCGGGCCGCGATGTCAATATCGGCTGTTTCGTCGATGACCATGGTCGAGTTGCCTGCGCCAACGCCGTACGCGGGTCTGCCGGAGCTGTAGGCGGCACGCACCATGGGCTGACCACCGGTCGCGAGCGTGAGATCGCAATTCGCCATCAGGTACTGCGTGAGCGGAATGCTGGGGTTTTCGATGCACTGGAACAGATCTGCGGGCGCGCCCTGGCGCCGGATCGCCTCGCGCATGACACGCACCATCTCGAACGTCGTGCGCTTCGAGCGCGGGTGCGGGGAGAAGATCACCGCATCGAGACACTTCAACGCATAAATGCCGGTATAGGGCGGCGTCAGCTCCGGATTGGTCGTCGGCACGAGGGACGCGATGACCCCGGCTGGCTTCGCATACTTGATGATGCCCTTGGCTGGAATCTCCTCGATGATGCCCGTGCTCTTCTGTCGCAGGGCGTCGCGCAGGACGCCAAGAATCTTCATGCGTTTGGCATTGCGGCCTTCAGGATCACCCAAGCCGCTTTCCTCGACACTCATCGCGACGATGCGACCGAAGGTCTTTTCATTCGCGGTCGCCCACCCGAGCGCCTGACAGAGCCGGTCGATCCGCGGCTGATCGTAGTTCGCGACCTCGCGCATGGCGGCGCGGGCCTGCGCAATCATCGTGTCGAGCTGAGCTCGCTCAGGGTCGGTGCGCTCGAGGTCGCGTAGGGGAGTGGCCACTGACAGATCCTTGAAATGATTGAGGCGCGACGGCGCAGCGCACCCCACGCGGGGGCACCGTCGCACAGCATTTCGCGCCACAGAAAGTATTCACCCACCAGTTAGTACAGTCAATGGTCTATGAACCAGATACTACATATTGCTGGGTGAGCGAGAGCGGGAGTTTGGCGACGCTGAAAAGTCAGCTCTTGGCCCCGGGCTTCACGGCAGCGACTGCCGCCCGCAGCCCCAGCAAGTAGCTGTCGACGCCGAAGCCACTGACTTGCCCGCGTGCAATTGGTGCCACGACCGAATGCGCGCGAAATGGCTCCCGAGCATGAATGTTGGACATGTGCACTTCGATGATCGGCACCGTCAACATGGCGAGCGCGTCTCGCAGACCGTAGCTGTAGTGCGTCCAGGCGCCCGGATTGATCAGGACCGCATCGATGTCAGCTGAGAACGCCTGATGGATGCGCTCGCACATGGCGCCTTCGTCGTTGCTCTGAAACGTCGTGACCTCGGCGCCAAGCTCCTTGCCGAGCGCAATCAGCTGAGCGTCGATCTCCGCCAACGTGGTCGTGCCGTACTTCGCCGGCTCGCGCTTGCCGAACATGTTCAGATTGATGCCGTGAAGCATGAGGATTTTCATAGTCGGTCCTTAAGGTCCAGGCGAGTGAGCGTCTGCCACATGCCGCTGCGTGCTGAGGCGAGGATCGCCTCGATGGTGTGCAGCGTTTGAAGAGCATCCTCGATCGGCCATGCGCGTACGGTTGCGCCAAGCACTCGGCGCGAAAAACGCTCGATTTGCAGAGCGTACTGGTTCACGGGGGTGAACTCGTGCACGGACGTTGCGATCGCACCGACACTCGTTTCGTCGCCGACTTCGATGACACATGGAGTAGGGCGAGCCTGTGCGAACGGGAAATTCAGGCGTAGCCAGCCGCGTGCGCCGAGCACCGTCAGTTGCTGGTGGGTGGCCCAGGCCGCAGGTCCTGCCTGCGATGCGACGGTCAAGGTCGCATGCGCAGCGCCATAGTCGAGCAAGGCACTTGAGAGGCGGTCGATGCGAAACTGAGGATCGTGCTCGAGCGCAGCGACGACGCGGTCCGGGGCGCGCCCGAAAATCAGGTTGAGAGCATTGATGGAATAGGAGCCGAGATCATACAGCGCACCTCCGCCGGCCGCTGCATTGTTGCGAACGTCCGCCGGATCCAGGAATTGCTTCGCCAACGTAGCGTGCGCAGCGCGAATCGGTCCGACTTGTTCTGTGGCGATGAGCTCGCGCAGTCTGTCCCACTGCGGATGGTTGCGATAGCCGAATGCTTCCTCGATCTGCATGCCGGTGCGATCCCGGGCCGCGCACAGACGTTGCACCTCGTGTGAAGTCAGGCACAAGGGTTTCTCACATAACACATGCTTGCCGGCTTCCATCGCGCGCAGCGACCATTCGAAGTGCAGCTGGTTCGGCAGCGGAACATACACCGCATCGACCTCGGGGTCGGTCAGCAGCTCCTCGTAACAGGCGTAGGCGCGCGCCGCGCCGAGCTGAGCAGCAAGCGCGACGGCCTTCGTTCCGTCGCGTGAGGCAATCGCGTGCAACGTCGCGCTCGGCGCTTCATTGATCGCGGGCATCGTGCGCTGAATGGCAATCGACGCCGCGCCGAGCACGCCCCACCTGACCTGCTGAATCATGATGATCGACTAGACGCGTGTCAGGCAGCTGCCGTCGCCAGTTTGGAGTGGAAGCGGCGCTGCATGCGCGCGGTGTCCGGATTGACGCCGAAGAATAGCTCGAAAGCCATGGCGCCTTGGAATACCGCCATGCCATCGCCATCGAGGGTGCGACAGCCGTGTTGACGCGCCGTACGCAACAGCTCGGTCAGCAGCGGCACATATACTATTTCGGCCACCCACAGGGGAGGGCGCAGGCACTCCGCGGGCACGGGGAGTCCCGGATACTTCTGCATGCCAGTAGGGGTCGCATGCACGAGCCCGTCGGCGTTCGCCAGCGCCCGAGCCACGTCGTCGCAGACCGTGACCTTGCAGTTCTGAAACAAGCCTGACATCCGCTCAGCGAGCGCGGCCGCGCGCGCTCGATCCATGTCATGGATGCCAAGCTCCTCCGTCCCCGACTTGAGCATCGCGTAGCCGACCGCTGCACCAGCGCCGCCGGCACCGACGAGCACGATTCGTCGCGGATTTACATCGGACATTTCGCGCCTGAAGCTCTCGGCGAATCCCCACCAATCGGTGTTGTGGCCGATACGACGCCCCCCACGAAACAAAACCGTGTTCACCGAGTGCAGAGCGTGAGCCTCGGGCGACAACTCATGCAGTAATGGGATGACCGCCTGCTTCGAGGGGTAGGTGACGTTCAACCCGGTAAAACCGCGCCGCTCCGCTTCGTCGAGAACTGCCGGGAGCCCTGACGCACCTGCCGGTATCAGATCGAAGTCAAACAGTTCGTAATTGACGGGCAGGCCCAGGGATTGACCCTCGTCCATGTGCATGGATGGGCTCGAGGAATGCTGGATCCCGGCACCGACCAAGCCAGCCAGGTACGTGTGGGTGGCGGGTTCAGGTCGCATGACGGAGCTTGGTGCACCCGGTAATCACGACGGCAATCGTTGTACTAACTGGTACATGGCGTCAAGTCTTGCTGGCAGGGGGAGCTTCGGCGAACTCTACACGGCGCACGTCGCCAACTACGACTACGTACGAAACCACGCCCAGCAGCGCCAGGGTTCCAATGTATGCCAGCGCCCATACAAAGGAGCCGGTCGCGCCCACCACGAATCCCACCACCAGTGGCGTGACGATCCCAGCAAGGTTGGCGCAGAGGTTGAATACTCCGCCGCTCAAGCCCATCAGCTGCTTCGGGGCGACATCGGTCAGCAGCGTCCAGCCCAGGTTGCACATGCCCTGGCCGAAGAACGCCGCCGACATCACCGCGATCACCCAGGCATCTTGCGTGACGAAATTGGCGACGATGATCGTCGAGGCCAGGAGCAGACCGGCGATGATAGGAAGCTTGCGCGCGATGTTGGCCGAGCCAGTCCGCCTAAGCAGCAGGTCAGAAAAGACCCCGCCGCTGACCACGCCGACGCAGGCCGCGATGAACGGCAAGACGGTAAAGAATCCTACCCTGATCCATCCCATCTGCCGCTCCGTCGCCAGGTAAGTGGGAAACCAAGTGAGAAAGAACACGAGGGTGGAGTTGCTTGCGAACTGTCCGATCGACGCACCCAGGATCTGACGTTGCTTCAATAGGAAGGAAATGTGGCTCCACTTGAAGTGAACGTGCGCGTTCTGCCCCAGCCCGCCGCCAGCTGCGATGTGATCGAGCTCCGTCTGGTTGGCGCGACTCTCATGCGGGTCACGATAGAGGATGTACCAAATAACACCGAAGGCGATGCCGGCAGTGCCGACGATGATCAGGAGCGCACGCCAGCCGAAAGTAGCGGCAATCCAGAACAGCACCGGGCTCAGAAAGGCGAGGCCGAAATACTGTCCGACGGAATACACGCCGGTTGCAGTCGCGCGCTCCGCTTGCGGAAACCATGTTCCCAGAATCCGACTATTGCTCGGGAATGCGGGCGCTTCCGCGACGCCCAGTCCCATGCGGCACGCGATCAGCGACCAGAGGTTCGTGGTGAAACCCTGCAGCAGCGTGAAGGCCGACCACACGCTAACGGACAGGAAGTAGGTGATCCGTACTCCGATGCGATCTAGCAGGATGCCGCCCGGGATCTGCGCGGCAGCGTAGGTCCAGGAGAACGCTGAAAACACCACGCCCATTGCCACTGCCGTCAGACCGAGCTCCTGACTCATCAATGGCGCGGCCACACTGATGACGGTGCGGTCGAGATAGTTGATCAACGTTCCGAGGGTCACGAGCGCGAGGATGGAGAAGCGCGTGTGCGTGGCCTTGGTCTGGGCCACGGCACCGGCGGTACTTGACGTGTCCAACTGGGGTATGGCTCCCACGGGCGGGCTGCCTGATTGTGTTAACGAACTGGTACGTGCATAGTAAAACAACTGATCGGGAGCCTCCAGCATGATACGTCGCCGCGGCCGAGCCTTTGCCGCGCTGAGCATTGCCATCCTAGTCGCTGTGCCGTGTCACGCGTTCGCGGCGACGAGGGCTATCCGTGGCGATCCCGTGGCCACCGACGCCGGCAGCATTGCCGGGACCGAGTTGGCCTCCGGGGTGCGAGCCTATCTAGGTGTGCCGTTCGCAGCGCCGCCGGTGCGCGAGCTGCGGTGGCGACCGCCGCAGCCCGTGGCGCCGTGGCAGGGCACGTATCACGCCGATCGCACAGCTCCGGAATGTATTCAGACGCTTCGAGCGCATGACATCAATCACTACTTCGGTGAAGAGGCGACGAGTGAGGATTGTCTCTATCTGAACATCTGGGCGCCGCCGCGCGCAGCCGATGCGCGCCTCCTACCCGTGCTCGTTTGGATCTATGGCGGCGGCTTCACGATCGGCTCGGCATCGATGGCCAACTACAGCGGTGAGCGGCTGGCCGGCAAGGGCGTCGTGTATGTCGCGCTGGCCTATCGCGTCGGAGCACTCGGCTTTCTCGCCCACCCGCAGCTGAGCGCTGAATCGCCACAGCACGTTTCGGGCAACTACGGATTTCTGGATCAGATCGCAGCGCTGCATTGGATCCAACGCAACATCGCGCAGTTCGGCGGCGATCCGCACAACGTGACGATCATGGGGCAGTCGGCCGGATCGGCCAGCGTCTCAGTGCTGCAGGCAAGCCCGCTGAGCCGCGGACTTTTCCATCGCGCCGTCGGCATGAGCGGCAGCGTGCTCGGACCAAACATGCCGCGCGCGCGGCCGCTAGGTGAAGGCGAGGAGTGGGGGCGCGAGCTGCAGGCAATTCTGAAGGCGCCGTCGCTCGAAGCCATGCGGCAGCTTGCCGCCGATCGCATCTTGGCGGTGCAAGGGACTACTGGTCGCTACGGACCGCTGATCGATGGCTGGCTGCTGCCGGAAGAGCCCAGCGCCATCTTTGCGGTGGGCAAGCAGAATGACATCCCAATCATGATTGGCTACACGCGTGATGAGGGATTCAACGCCTTCAACCAAGTCATGACCCTTGCCGGCTATCGCGAGCAGGCAAGAGCCTACGGCGAGTACGCTTCCGATCTGCTGCGGCTGTACCCGGCGGACTCCGATGCGCAGGCCCGGCGTGCCGCGTTGGACGTCGGGCGGGATGCGACGCTCGGATTGCAGATGCGCAGCTGGGCGCGCGCACAAACGCACAGCGGTAAGGCGTCCGCGTATCTGTATTTGTTCTCGCGCGTACACCCGTATGTGCCCGGCGTGAGATTCGCGGATCACGATCCAGAGACGGTCGGTGCCTATCACACCGGCGATGTCCCGTACTGGCTGCAGACGCTTGACAGTCTGAATCTGTTTCGCGCGACGCGCGCATGGACAGCGTACGACCGCGAACTTTCGCAGCGCATGTCCGATGCGATCGTAAGTTTTGCGCGCACTGGAACGCCCGCCTTGGGAGGAGGCGTGGAGTGGCCGGCCTATCGCGCCAACGACGAACACGTGGTCGAGCTTGGCGACGCCGTGCGAATCATCCCGTTGCCGAACAGCGCAAAGATGGATTTCCTTGTGGACCATGCGCCGCAAGAGGCAGCGCGCGGTGAGGGCGCGCGGCCTCGCAGCCGCGACTAGTTCAAAGAAACGGAGCTACGCATGATGACCATCTGGCCGGCCGGCAATGCAGCGCGCAGCGCGGCGGTTCTGGTGATATCTCTCTGCGTGAGTGGCGTCGCTTTCGGCGACGAAGTAAGCGCAGAGCCTGCAATCGGCGCCAAGCCAGTGCTCGACGACCGCTATCCCGAGCGTCGCACGACGTTCCACGGTGGTGTCACGGGCCTTCCAGATGTCACGTACTCCGTCGTCAGCGGTTTCAGACCGCTGACCCTGGACCTCTATTTGCCTCCCAGCAAGCGAGAGGACGGTTCGCCGACGGTCGTGTACGTGCATGGCGGTGGTTGGATGAGTGGTCACACTCGGCACTCGGGAGCATTCGAGAACTGGCCCGAAGTGCTGGCATCGATCGCCGCGCAGGGCTATGTCGTGGCCTCATTGAACTACCGTCTGAGCGGGGAGGCGCCATCCCCCGCGGCGGAGCAGGACATCAAGTCAGCACTGCGCTGGTTGCGCACGAACGCGACTCGATACGGCATCGACAAGCAGCACATCGGGATCTGGGGAGGTTCGGCGGGTGGGCAGCTCGCGAGCCTCGCAGGGACGAGCTGCGGTGTCGCTGCACTGGAACCGCCAGCAGCAGATGCGAACGCGCCGGTTGAATCCGATTGCGTGCAAGCAGTCGTTACCTGGTACGGGATCTTCGATTTCTCGCCGCTCGTCCAAAACGGCGCAGGCGCGACGCCGGTGGCGCACTATCTCGGCTGCGGGTCGAGCAGTTGTCCGAAAGAGGCCGTCGCACTGGCGAGCCCGATTCGCCACATCGATCGCGCCGATCCTCCTTTCCTGCTCATTCACGGGGCGCTCGACCAGACCGTGGCGGTGAGCCAGTCGGAAAGGTTCCACGCCGCGCTCTTGGCACATGGCGTGAAGTCGCAGCTGGTGGTCCTTCCCGATGTCGATCACAGCTTCGTCGGAAGAACGACAGAGCTGACGCGCAGCGCGAGCCTGCGCGCATTGCGTGCGACCATCGAATTCTTCGACGCGACGCTCCACAAAGAACCTTGACCCAAGCGATCCTGCGCTCCCGGGTCGTTGTAGCACCAGAACCGTTCGAGGAGCTGTCGGCGAGTGCACTTCCTGCTGGGCGTTCGTTGGCGAAACGCGAGCCCACAACCAGAAGCCTTGAGTCGCCGTGAATGCGAATCCCAAACCGGGATTCGAATCGAGCCGTTTCGATATCCGATGCTTAGCGTGCTGATTGCCTGTTCTTCTGCCAACTTGCACGCTGGGGTACCGCTTCGACGCAAGCGCCACGTACCTCGAAACGTACCCCAGAAAAATTGGGGCTGCGGTGGACGTCCCCGGACGTTGGCGGACGATCAGCACCTTATAAATATGAGGCTGGAGCGAGACGGGCTGGACGTCAGTGGACGTTGGCCGACGTCCTGGACGTTGTGCTTTCGGGCACATGGGTGACAGTCCATTCCGAGCACATAGGTAACACTTTCCGGCATTTGGGAGAACCCCAAAATGCCGTGGCGGGAGTGTTGCAAGATGGAC
>Ga0075418_10000640_pt1 | contig 37666 bp, 32 predicted proteins | sample SoiMetdeltSBSDD2_FD_81776 | JGI IMG/M metagenome (GOLD analysis project Ga0075418, IMG submission 81776) | Bulk soil microbial communities from a Populus tree surrounding site in Tennessee, USA - Soil MetaG P. deltoides SBSDD2 | ecosystem: Environmental > Terrestrial > Soil > Tree plantation...
GCGCCATTGGAATTCAGAAAACTCGCGTCCAGGCGGTTGCTCTGGAAGTCGAGCACGACCGAACCAAGGACATTGAGCGAAATGAACATCGCGGGATGGTCCAGGGTGCCGCCTGAGATCTGACCCGAAGACCCCGCCACGGTGTAAACGGCGCCCTGCCGACCCGGCGCGCCTTCGGGTTTTACGTACGGTGTTGGATCCCGACCGCTGCCGCCGTCCTTCTTCATCGTGTCATTGAACGTGCTCGATATGCCATAGTGCCCATCGATCAAGTAGGAGCGTTCGTAACTGTGGCTGTGGCCCGCGAGCACGATGTCCACGCCGCCATCTTCGAGAATCGGATTGAAGACCTGACGCATTTGCACCAGTTCGATTTCGATATCGGAATTGTGCGAGCCTTTGGTGTAAGACGGATGATGCCAGTAAGCGACGATCCAGCTTTGCAGGGTGGAAGCCAGATCGTTGCGCAGCCAGGTGGCCATCGCTCCGTTAGTAGCGCGGCTGGCGGTCATGGAATCCAGGCAAATGAAATGGATGTTCGCGAAATCGAACGAGTAATAGTGCTCGGTGCCGGAAGCGATTCCGCCCATTTCGGCGTTACGCGGCAGAGTGAAGATGGAGAAGTACGGATAGTTGTCATTGAAGGCAGTCGACCCGGCGGTGTCGTGATTGCCGAGGGTGGGCAGGAGGACCGATTTGCGCAGCATTGCCTGATACACATTGAAAACCGCGGCCTGAAATTCGCTGTCGGTGCCGCTTTGGTATGCGTTATCACCGAGCATGAGCCACAAGTCGGTATGGCGAGTGCCCGTGGCGTTATAATAGGCATCGCGGACGGCGAATTGCGATGAGTTCGCAGTGCCGGAATCGCCCAGGGCCCACACGCGCGTCGGAGCGGCAGCGCCAGTGGGAGGAAACGTGACGAAGAAATGGTTGGTATCATTGCCGGCCATTACGGTCGTCGTGGAGCCAATCGAATAATAATACTGCGTGTCCGGCGAAAGACTCGTGAGGGTCACTTCGTGCTCGGTGGTGACAACTGAATTGTCGGCCACCGAAGTAAGGCTGCCAGGCGCAGCACCGTACTGCACGCGGCTATCGCTGGCCACATCGGTGCGCCATCGCACCACAATGCTCGTGGGTGTACCGAGCTGGAGATAAGGTCCCCGCGTGACTGCGGCCCATGAAGACAGGCAGGCGCCAAGAATAAGACAGGCGGTTAACAATCGGCGCGACGGAGTTTTGCAGCTTTTCATAAACATTTGGGTTCTGGGAATAGATCGTGCGTGAACAGCAGCTGGCTGGCTTTACTCGTTTCCCGCTTGTCCCCCGTTGTGCCAAGCAAATACATGGTCACGCTCGAGCCGGCCCCTGGATGGGCCGCTTGCTATTGGTTAATGAATCAGCACGAAGCAAGCCATGGGGTATGAAGCCACCTAATCGTGCTTGTCACGGACAGGCGCCACAACGGCAAGATGGCAAGAAATTTTTCGCGACAGCTGGTTTCAGGACAGATTACAAGAGCTGTCCCCGGGAGCATCCACCCGCTATTTCCGTCGAACACGGCAGGCATGAGAAGTATCTGGCTGTTGTTGCTCCTGTTGGTCGGAACGGCGGGGGACGCCGCCGCGCGGATCAATGTGACTGCGCTCCCGGGGCGGGACTCGACGCAGCTCACGATTTATAATTCGGTGGACCTGACGCTGGTGACGGAGCGGCGGACGCTGACGTTTCGCAGGGGACTGAACCGCCTGGAGTTTTCGTGGGCGAACACGCTCATCGATCCTACGTCCGTCGAGTTCAAGGCGCGCACGCACGCCGATGAAATCGAAGTGGTCGATGTGAGCTTTCCGCCGCGCGTCGCGAACACGCTCGAGTGGCGCATTCAGAGCGAGTTTTCCGGCGAGGCGGTCGTAGAAATTCGATACTTCACCAGCGGGATCAGTTGGGCGGCGGATTACGTCGCGCAGGCCGCGCCGCGCGAGAACACGATGACGCTTGCCGGCAACGTGCGCATCTCAAACCAGAGCGGCGAGGACTATGACCATGCGCAGGTGCGCCTGGTGGTGGGCACCGTGCGGCTTGTCGAGGAGATCGTGAACCTCGCGCGCCAAAATAGGCCGGAAAGGCAGCGGGTGCCAACGTCCAATCTGTTGACGGACGATGAGAAGCTTGCGCGGAAGGTCGCCCTCGCACTCGATGGCGCGATCGACCGAATGGATGTCGCCGCGAAGAACAAGGACATCGTGAAGGAGAGCTTGTCGGAGTATTTTCTCTACACGGTGGAGGGGCGCGACACGATTCCGCACGGCTGGTCGAAACGGCTGCCGTCGTTCAGCGCCGACGCGGTGCCGATCACCAGCCTCTACAAGTTCGAGCGCGAAGTGTGGGAGAACTCGGTGATGCGGTATTATCAATTCACAAACTCAGTGGCGGGGAATCTCGGGAAAGAGCCACTGCCCGATGGAGGGGTAATCGCGTTTCGAACGGTCAGCGACGACTTGTTGTCCGCGTTCGTGGGTCGCACGGCGGTGAAGTACATCCCGATCGACGAAGTCGTGGAGCTTGAACTCGGGGCTGACCTCGAAGTGAGCGTACGACCGACGCTGATGAGCTGGACGAAGACGGATGTCAACTTTGACCAGTGGGGGAACGTGATCGGCTGGACGACAACGGAGAGGTGGAAGATTGAAGTGCAAAACTCGAAGGAAATTCCGGTGAAGGTCGATGTGCGGCGGCGGTTTGAAGGCGATTGGAGTCTCAATACGCGCGCGGAGTACACTGCAATAGATGCGCAAAAGGTGAAATTCGTTTCGACCCTGGCGCCGCGGGAACAGTCGGCCTGGGAGTATCAGGTGACAACGCGCCATGGAACGAACGCGCGCCGCTAAGCGCAAAAAAGGTGTTGAGTCCCCTGCCCTGCCTTCGCACTCTAGCGACCGCTCAATGCCCGTAAAACCACCTGGCATTTTCATTTGTGCGGACCGTGTCACAACACGGCCTCAATAATCTTCTCATTTAGAATCACGTCGCCATGCCAACACTGAACATTAAACCTGCCGGTTCCTGCAAATACGACATGCTCGCCCTGGGCGAGATCATGCTGCGGCTTGATCCTGGCGAGGGGCGCATTCGCACCGCGCGCGAATTCAAGGTCTGGGAAGGCGGCGGCGAATACAACGTCGCGCGCGGGCTGCGCCGGTGTTTCGGATTCAAGACGGGCGTCTGCACCGCGTTCGCGGAAAATGACGTGGGCCGCTTGCTCGAAGATTTCATCCTTCAGGGTGGAGTCGATACTGAGTTCGTCAAATTCGTGCCGTTCGATGGCGTAGGCCGCGTGACGCGCAATGGACTGAACTTCACCGAACGCGGCTTCGGCGTGCGTGGCGCAGTCGGAATTCCGGATCGCGGCAACACCGCGGCCTCGCAGATGAAGCCCGGAGATTTCGATTGGGACCACATCTTCGGGAAGGTGGGTGTGCGCTGGCTGCACACGGGCGGAATTTTTGCGGCGCTCAGCGACACAACGCCGCAGCTCGTCGTCGAGTGCGTGAAGAAGGCGAAAGAGTACGGCACGATTGTTTCCTATGACCTGAATTACCGTCCGAGCCTCTGGAAAAGCATCGGCGGGCACAAACGAGCGCAGGAGGTGAACAAAGAGATCGCGCGCTACGTGGACGTGATGATTGGCAACGAAGAGGATTTCACGGCATGCCTCGGTTTCCACGTGGAAGGCGCGGATGAACACCTGCTGACAATTGATGTGAGCGCGTTCAAGAAAATGATCGAGACGGCGGTGAAGACGTTTCCGAATTTCAAAGCCACCGCGACGACCTTGCGCGCGGCAAAAACCGCGACGGTAAACGACTGGGCGGCGATTGCGTGGATGGACGGAAAATTTTACGAGAGCCGCAAATATCCTGACCTGGAAATCCTGGATCGCGTCGGCGGCGGCGACAGTTTCGCGTCTGGTTTCATTTACGGTCTTATGACCACTGGTGACGCGCAAAAGGCCGTCGAGTACGGCGCGGCGCACGGCGCGCTGGCGATGACGACGCCCGGTGACACATCGATGGCTTCCAAGGATGAAGTCGAGAAGTTAATGAAGGGTGGTGGCGCGCGCGTGCAGCGCTAATCTCGACTACGCGTTCAACAACGCGAAGCGTTCTGGAGTGTGGCGCTCCTGTGCCGCTTTCACCTTCGTACTCCTGTTCACATTCATGGCTTTCAAATCAGCCTTACTCACTACAAACCGACCCTGACGTTGTAATCCCCCGCCCCTTGATAATCGCGCCGCGTTTGTCGATAAGACAATGTGAGCGGGATTTCTTTTGAATCCACGACGACTCGAACCAGCGGCGTTGGTGGCCGGCTGTTCGGGACACTGTTCTTTGCCGTTTTCCTCGGCATGGGGCTGCTCTTCGTGGGACTCATTGCGCGTCAGGTCTGGCGCGATGCGCTGACCTATCGGTGGACGAAAGTCGAGTGCGTCATTCTTGAAAGCGGCCTGCGTGACAAGGGCGGCGAGTCGCCGTATCAATTCGAGGCGCGCTTCAGTTATGAATGGGAGGGACAAACCTACACGGCAGAGAGGGTCGCGACACAAAGCCGGACATTTTCGGATTACGGAAAAGGACAGCGTCTCGCGCAGAACTACGCAACAGATTCGAAATCGTTTTGTTACGTAAATCCCAAAGCGCCGTCAGAGGCGATTCTCATTCGAGGCAATCTCGCCTTTGGCTTGATGATTTTTCTGCCGTTGATTTTCGTCGCCGTGGGCGGGATCGGCATGTTCGCGATGTGGAAGAAGTCGAGCGCTCCGCAGAAACCGGCGCCGTTGGTGCTAAAACCAAAAACCACGCAGTGGGTCACCAAGGGGTCTATTGCTTTCTTCGGCATCTTTGCGGTGATTGGCGGAATAGGATTGTACTTCCTGTTCGTTCGGCCTGTGTTGAAGGTCATCGACGCGCGGAACTGGAACGCGGTGCCATGCACAGTTGTTTCGTCGCGCGTGAAGAGTCACAGCAGCGATGATGGCACAACCTACAGTGTCGATATTCTGTATGCGTACGAAGTGAATGGCCGCGAATTTCGCGCCAACCGCTACGGCTTCATGGGAGTATCTTCGAGTGGATACGACGGCAAAGCGCGGGTCGTCGCGCAATATCCACCGGGCCGGAAGAGCGTTTGTTACGTCAATCCTAACGATCCGAACGACACAGTCTTGCATCGAGACTTTACGCCCATGATGTGGCTCGGTTTGTTGCCGGGCCTTTTCTTCGTCATTGGTGTCGCGGGAATGTGCGGGAAAATAGGACCGGTTCGGAACCTTCGCATGTTAAACGCTCGCGCCGGCGCCGAGTCGACTAACGGGCCGATCGTGCTCAAGCCGAAGGCTTCACCTGTCGCGAAATTCCTGGGCGGGCTCATCTTCGGACTTTTCTGGAACGGCATCGTATCGGTCTTCGTGGTGCACGTGATTGGCATGTGGCGCACGGGCCGGGGCGGCGGTGAAAAGTGGTTCCTCACGTTGTTTCTGATTCCGTTTGTGCTCATTGGTCTTGGCCTCGTGTGGTTTACGATTCACAGCTTCTGGGGCCTGTTCAGTCCACGCGTACGATTGCGGTTAAGCCAGGCTTCCGTCGGACTCGGCGAGTCAGTGGAGTTGTCGTGGGAATTCGCGGGTCGCACGGACAAGGTGCGCGACCTTCACCTCGAACTTGAGGGACGCGAGGAACGAGACGAAGGCTCCGGAAAAAATCGTCACACGAAAACAGATGCCTTTTACAAGGCGGACATCGCGCACTTCACGAACACGAACGACCTCCGCTCGGGCACTGTCCTTTGCACGCTGCCGCCGGACCAGTTGCCCTCGGATCCTGAAGGCGCGCAACGCGTGGTGTGGCAAATTCGATTGAAAGCGACTGTCGAGTTCGGCGCCGACCTGAACGACGAATATCCGATTCACGTCGTTGCAACGGCTTCGCCAACGGAGTTGCCGCAGCGCAAAGCGGTTTAACTGGTCGTCGCCGTCAGTGCTTTTGCCGCGAACTCATTTCTGCTCTCTAACCGCGTGCTCATTCCAGAACGCAACAACTTCCTCCCACACGCCATCCCGCGGCGTGTGCAGTTCGTTGTGGCCCAAGTCGGGTTCGAGCCAGAGTTTTTTCGGACCCGCGTAGCCGTCGAATAGCGCGCGGCCAAACTCAGTGGGAACCACTTCGTCGCGCCCGGCGAGAAGGACCGCTACCGGCCCGCGATACCGCGCCAGCCATGTGCTCGCCGGGTATTTATCCCGCAGCATCGCGCGCACCGGAAAGAGCGGCAAATGCCTTTGCGCCACGGCAGTCATCTTGTTATAAGGCGCAATGAGGAGCACGCCGCGAATGCGATCCGGATGCGCGCCCGCGAGGTAAGCCGCAACGCCGGTGCCGAGCGATTCGGCGATCAGGAACACGCAGCATCCACTTGAGATGTTTTTGAGAGCTTCGTCGGCTGCGCGAAGGATCGTGCCCTGGCTCGGCTTGCCCTTCCGGCCCCCGTAACCCGGATATTCCAGCAAATAAAAATCCATCGGCTCGATGGCCTGGAACGCGTAGGCGTAATGGAACCGATCCGGCGCACAACCGGCATTGCCGTGGATGACGAGGACACACCGTTTTGCGGGCGGTTGGTGCGTCGCGCGATACCATCCGATCGCGCTGCCTTCGGTATTGAGCCACGGAGTAAAGCCCTCCCTGGCGGCGTCGCGTTCGAGCTCAGCCTGGGAAGTCTTGCAGGGGAAATACATCAGGCGCCGCTGCGCGAGGGTGAGGAAAACCGCACAAACGAGATAAAGCCCTGAAACAATAAGCAGAATGCTCATGACCCGTCTCTTGCGAGGCATGAGCGAGCTTAGCGGTTCGTGGTGCGCCGTCGAGACCTCACTCGCGATTCGACATGCGCTGTCGGGCGTTGCTATACTGTCCTGGTAGCAACTGCTGTAAGCCATGAAGTTGTCGCTCGATCTTGTTGCCAAAACGAATCCGCAGTGGGTGAAGACCGTCATGGCCGATTTTCCAAAATTTCTTCAGGACCACGCGGATTGCGAACGCAAGGCGTCGGCGATGGCGCTGAGTTTCGTGGCAAAGTATCCGGACCGCACGGAGATCATTCCGGAACTGATTGAGACAGGCATCGAGGAGTTGGAGCATTTTCAGCAGGTTTACGCGCACATGGCGAAGCGGGGCATCCCGCTGGCCAAAGAGATGCAGCAGGACCCGTACATTACTCAACTGATCAATCTTTGCCGAACTGATCCCATGAATCGCTTTATGGATCGTCTGCTGCTCGCTTCGATCATCGAATGTCGCGGCACGGAACGGTTTCGGCTGGTTTGCGAAGCGCTTGAGAACGAGGACGAGTTGAAGGAGTTTTATCACAGGCTGTGGGTTTCAGAGGCCAAGCACGGGAACGTGTTCGTAAAGATGGCGCTGAATTATTTTCCCGAAGAACAAGTCTATGCCCGGCTCAACGAACTGAACAATGCCGAGGGAGAGATCGTGAAACAGCTTCCGTTGCGCGCGGCCCTGCATTAATGAGAACGTGGGTCCTGGCTTCCGCTCTGATGATGGCCGGTGTTGCGCCTGGGGCCAACGACCCGGCCGGCGAAGAATTTTTTGAGAAGTCCATCCGCCCGCTTTTGGTTGAGCACTGCCACGAGTGCCACAGCTCGACCAGCAAAAAACTCAAGGGCGGACTGAAGCTCGATACGCGCGAAGACATTCTCAAGGGCGGGGACTCCGGTCCGGCTCTGGTGCCCGGCGATCCGGAAAACAGTCTGCTAATCGAGGCGGTGCGTTGGAGCGATGCGGACCTGGAAATGCCGCCAAAGAATAAACTGAAGCCGGACCAGATCGCCGCGCTTGAAAAATGGGTGAAAATGGGCGCACCGCACAGTGGCAAACCGGCCGGCCTGGGCGGGTCGATTTCAGCCGCATCCAGGACAAATCATTGGGCTTATCAACCCGTTCGCGCGACGAAAATCCCGTCGACGCGCGACTCGACCTGGTCCCGAAGCGCGATCGACCAATTCATTCTCGCGCAACTCGAAGCCAAAGGGCTCCAACCCAGTGCGGATGTTGAGCGCGCAGTCCTGATCAGGCGTTTGTATTTTGATCTGGCTGGCTTGCCCCCCTCGCCCGAAGTTCTGCGCGACACGCGCGGGCCGTACGAACGGATTGTAGATCGCCTCCTCGCATCGCCGCAGTTCGGCGAACATTGGGGACGCCATTGGCTCGACGTGGCGCGCTTTGCTGAATCGGTCACGCTGCGCGGGTTCATCTTCAAGGAAGCCTGGCGCTATCGTGATTACGTCATCGCATCATTCAATGACGACCGCCCATTCAAAGAATTTATCAAAGAGCAGATCGCCGGCGACCTGATGAGCAGCGGGTCCATTCCGGAACAGCAGCGGCGACTCATCGCAACCAGCTTTCTGGCGATTGGAAATTGGAACCTCGAAGAGCAGGACAAGAAAGCGCTCGAAATGGACGTGGTCGACGAGCAACTCGACACGATTGGCAAAACGTTCCTCGGACAAACCATCGGGTGCGCGCGTTGTCACGACCACAAATTCGATCCGATCCCCACGCGCGATTACTACGCGATGGCCGGCATCCTGCGGAATGCCCGGACGCTGACACACGCGAACGTCTCGGCGTGGATCGAGCGGCCGTTGCCGGTGCCGCCCGCTGAGGAAGCGATCCATCGCGAGCACGAATCAAGAATGGCCATGCTCGAGGGTGAGTTGAAAGAAGCCAAAGCTCGCGCCGGCAGCATTCGGGAGTCTATCGCCAGGGCCGGAGATTTTCCGGGAGTGCTCGTGGACAGCGCGCAAGCGAAAGCCGTCGGTCATTGGATGCATTCGACACACCTCAAGCACTACATCGGCGACGGCTACGTTCACGACGAGGACAAAGAGAAAAGCCAGAAGTCGCTTACGTTCACGCCCGAATTGCCGCGGGCTGGGCGCTACGAAGTGCGCTTCGCGTTCAGCTCCGCGTCAAGCCGCGCGGCGAACGTTCCCGTGACCGTGTTTCACGCGCAGGGCGAAACGCTCGTGCGCGTCAACCAGCAGGAGGCGCCGACGCTCGATGGTCGCTTCGTATCACTCGGCCAATTTCAATTCGAAACGAATGGCTTCGCTTACGTGCTGGTGGGCACCGATGATACCAGGGGTTTTGTCACCGCGGACGCCGTGCAGTTCCTGCCCGCCGACCAGGGTCTTTCGGGGGAAACCGCGATTGCGAGACGCGACGAAGTCCAGGACGAAGCTGCCGCCCGCGTAAAGGAACTTGAGGCGCAACTCAAGGCACTCCGAGATAGGGGCCCAAAACGCATCATGGTCGCGGCGGTAAAAGAGGCTGAACGCATCGAGGACGCGTCGATTCACATTCGAGGCAGTGTGCACAACCTCGGCGCAAAGGTCCCGCGGGGCTTTCTGACTGTGGCGCACCGCGGACAAATGCCATCGATGCCTGCAAACCAAAGTGGCCGGCTGGAATTGGCGGATTGGATCGCCAGCGACGACAATCCGCTGACGGCGCGCGTGATCGTCAATCGTGTTTGGTGCTGGCTTATGGGAGATGGACTCGCGCGCTCCGTCGATAATTTGGGGACGACCGGTGATGCGCCGTCGCACCCCGAGTTGCTCGATCACCTCGCGAGCCAGTTCGTGCGCGATGGCTGGTCGATCAAAAGGCTGGTGCGCGAAATTGTTCTTTCACGCACGTATCAATTGAGCAGTCAGGCCGACTCGCGCGCGCTGACCGCTGATCGGGAAAATCGCCTTTACTCGCGTATGAATCGGCGTCGCTTGTCTGCAGAAGCGATACGCGACGCAATGCTCGTTATGAGCGGCCAGCTTAAACTGGAGACAGGAGGACGCACGTTCCCCCAGGATCGCGCTGCCGATTACGGCTTCGAATACAGCGGCACGCGCCGGAGCGTCTATGTGCCCGTTTTTCGCAACGCACTACCAGAGATTTTCGAGACGTTCGACTTCGCCCCACCGACGACGATCGTCGGCAGGCGCACCACGAGTACTGTTCCGACGCAGGCGCTGTTTCTTCTCAACCATCCGTTCGTGCGCGAGCAGGCGCAAGCCGCGGCCGACCGGGTGAAACGCGAACGCGACGCGATCGGACAGGCGTATTGGCTGGCGCTGGGACGTTCACCGACGCCTGCGGAGCGCGAGGTCGCGGGCAAACACCTTGCCGACTCCAAAGAGGGCTTGGTTGATCTTTTGCACGCTCTGTTCGCATCCGTTGAATTCCGCTATATCGATTAGGCGGTGGTCTTTCTCGAAGGACTTGTCGAGAAAGTGCGGGCGGGCTTTTTTCCAGGCGAGGGCGGGTCGCCTGGTCTAGATTATTTCCAAGGGAGTTAAATTATGGAAGCGATCACACAATTACTTGGAATCGGGGTTGATGCGAGGCAATTGAGCGTCTTACAAGTCTGTTTGCGAGGCATCATCGTATTCGCCGCTGGAATCGTGATGCTTCGCTGTGCGGACAAGCGCTTTCTGTCCAAGATGACGGCGCTCGACGCGATTCTCGGCTTCATCCTCGCGTCCATGCTCGCGCGCGCCATCAACGGTTCGGCCCCATTTCTGCCGACGCTCGTCGGCGGGTTCGTGCTGGTGTTGCTCCATCGCGCGTGTTGCAAAGTCGCGGCTCACTGGGAACGCTTCGGGGGCTGGGTGAAAGGTCACGCAGATTTACTGATCTGCAATGGGCAGGTAAACTTCGACGCGATGCGAGCCAATGACTTGACCGAGCGCGACCTGCTGGAGGAATTGCGCCAGCACGGGCACGTGAAGTCGCCTTCGGAAGTCGACGAAGCGTACATCGAGCGCAGTGGAGAAATCAGTGTCGTCCCCAAGAAGACCGGATGACCGAGTCTATTTCACCGCCGCGTAGACGCGATGGACATCGTCGTGATCGTCGAGCGCGTTGAGAAAATCCACCACATCTTTGCGTGCGTTGTCGTCGAGGTCTGGAGAATTCTTTGGCACATACCGAATTTCGGCCGCGAGAATGCTCCAACCGGCCGCCTTCAAGGCTTTTGAAACCGAATCCAAATCTTTGATCGCAGTCAGAAAGCGAGAGCCTTTCTGCCCCGCCGGCACTTCGTCCTCCTCGAGCGGCTCGATTTCCTGCGCGCCCGCTTCAATGGCGTCGGATTCGGCATCGCGCTTCAAATCAGTGTGGGTGGCTTCCACCACGCCCATATGGTTGAAGAAAAATGAAACGCTGCCTGGCTGCCCAAGCGAGCCGGCCTTGAACAGGTTGCGGATTTCGGGCGCGGTGCGGTTGCGGTTGTCCGTCAGGCATTCGACGAGGACAGGAATCTTGTGCGGCGCGAAGCCTTCGTAGACGACCTGTTCGAAGGTGATCTTGTCGTCCGTGAGCCCCGCGCCCTTCTTGATCGCGCGTTCAATCGTGTCGCGTGTCACGGAACTCTTGCGCGCCTTTTCCACCGCCGCGGCGAGCCGCGCGTTCAAATCCGGATCGGCTCCCCCCAGCTTGGCCGCGACCATGATTTCGCGGACAAGCTTCACGACCATTTGCCCGCGCTTCTGCGCGTTGGCCTCGCGGCCAGCCTGTTTCCATTGTGCGCCCATTGAACGACTATTGTCGCTGGGGACGGCGGCTCAATTCAAGATAGTTATGAAGACTGACGTGTCTCTTTTTGTTGCTTGACCCGCAAACCCGAAGGCGTAGTGTCCGGCACAGGAGACTACGTGTATGAAAAAGGCCTGCTTGTTCGCGATCGTGGCGGCAGTTGCCCTGCCCGCCCTTGCTGAAGAGAAAAACGAATCGTCGCTGGCCGCTGAGTACAAACAGATTTCAGCGGACTACGAGAAGCAACAAAGGAACTTCGCATCCGCTTACCAAAAGGCAACCGAGGAGGAACGCAAGAATCTCAAATATCCAGACGCGACGACCTACAGCAAAAAAATGATCGCTCTGGCAGAGAAAGAGCCCAAATCATCCGCAGCCGGGGATGCGGTCGTCTGGGCGTTGCGTAATAGCTATTACGACCAGGCGGTCGGCCCGAAGGCGGTCGCCCTCCTCAAGGAGCACCACATTGAAAATGAAAAGCTCGCCGAAGCCTGCCAGATGCTGGCCTATAACAACTCCAGCGAAAACCGCGAATTTCTAAAAGCAGTCGTCGAGAAGAGCCCGCACGACAAAGTGAAAGGGGCGGCGAGCCTCGCGCTCGGCCAAATGCTCGTGCAGAGCGATCCCGCCGAGGCCGAAAAACACCTCAACGCCGTTATCGAAAAATACGGCACGAAAACTCAGAAAGACCGTGCGAAGGGCGAGTTGTTCGAATTGCACAACCTCGCCATCGGCAAAGTCGCCCCTGAAATCGAAGGCGAAGATGTCGACGGCAAGAAATTCAAACTCACCGATTATCGCGGCAAAGTGGTCGTGATCGATTTCTGGGGAGATTGGTGAGGACCTTGCCGGGCCATGTACCCACACGAGCGGTCGCTCGTGAAGCGGTTGGAAGGCAAGCCGTTCGCTCTCCTCGGCGTCAACAGCGATTCAAAGGAGCGCGTGCGACAAGCGATGAAAAAAGAAAACATCACCTGGCGCTCGTGGTGGGACGGAGGCAGCACGGACGGTCCGATCGCCAGCGCGTGGAACGTCAGCGGCTGGCCGACGACCTACGTCCTCGATGCCAAAGGCGCCATCCGCTACAAAAACGTCCGCGGAGAGGAGATGGACAAGGCCGTCGATGCGCTGCTGAAGGAAATGGAAGAGGCGAAGTAAGCCAGTTCAGTGCGGCTGTTGCAGGTGAATTGGCTTGATTCGAGTTTTCGCGGTTGGACCAAGCCTGGGCCTGTTCCGCCGGGCGCGCGCGGCGAAGGGCCGCCCCTTGAGCCGGGTGAAACGCTTGATGCGATCAGCGGTTACTTCCGCATTTTCCAACTGGAAAACGGGCATCGGTTTTCGACCGACGACATTCTTACCGCCTGGTACGGAATCACGTGGTCCCCGACCGCGCGCCGGATCCTCGATCTGGGGAGTGGAATTGGCACGGTCGCGTTGATTGCCGCCTGGCGCCTGCCGGCGGCGCACTTCGTGACCATCGAAGCACAGGAGCAGAGCGTCCGGCTTGCACGCAAGTCGGTGCAGTGGAACGGCCTCCAGGAACGGTTCGAAGTTCGCCACGGTGACTTCCGCGAGGCCCACGCCTTCAAACCCGACGAGCAGTTCGATCTCGTTCTCGGCAGCCCGCCTTACTTCCCGCCGGGCAGCGGTGTCGAAGCCGATCACCCGCAGAAGATCGCGTGTCGGTTCGAGATGCGCGGCGACATCGCGGACTATTGTACGGTCGCCGCGCAACGCCTGAGTCCTGGCGGATTCTTTGCGTGCGTGTTTCCAATGGCCCCGCCGGAGCAGGAGCAGCGCGTTCGCGATGCCGCCAAAGCGGCGCAACTGGCGATTGTTCGCAGCCGGCCTGTCGTTCTCCGTGAAGGGGAACGACCCCTCCTCAGCCTTTTCGGGATCATGCGTGCGCAGGATCTGCCCGACTGGATGCGGGCGCAGACCTGGTCCGAGCCGCCGCTGATCATTCGGCGGCAAGACGGCTCCGTGCACCCCGAATATTCCGCGGTGAAACTTTCCTTTGGCTTCCCGCCCTGACGTGACGAACGGCAGATTGAAACTGCGCCCATCCCTCCTCTACAGTGCTGGCATGTGGGCCAACGGCAGTCTTGTTTTGCCGAACGTCACTCGGCGTGACGCGCTGAAAAGCCTCGCGTGCGGTTTTGGCTATCTCGCCTTTGCGGGACTCGCGGGCGCAGCGACGAATCCACTCGCCCCTCGCACACCACATTTCAAACCCCGGGCCAAACGAGTCATATTTCTGTTCATGCAGGGAGGGCCCAGCCAGGTGGACACCTTCGACTACAAACCGCGCCTGGAGAAAGATGACGGTAAGAAGATGCCTTTCGACGACGCGCGCACGATCGCGAACACCGGTAATAGAGCGACCGAACAACGCGTCATGAAATCGCCGTGGAAATTTCAGCAGCACGGCCAGTCTGGTCGCTGGGTGAGCGAGTTGTTCCCGGAAATAGCCCGTCACGTCGATGACCTTTGCTTCATCCGGTCCATGCAAACTGAAGGCGTCGCGCACGGCCCGGCCACGCTTTTCCTGCATTGCGGAGCGACGCAGTTTGTTCGTCCGAGCATGGGCGCATGGATCACCTACGGGCTCGGCACCGAAAGTGCAAATCTGCCAGGCTTCGTCACCATCGCGCCATCGCTGGGCAACGGCGGCACGCGGAACTTCGGCAACGCATTTCTGCCCGCGATCTTCCAGGGCACCGCCATCGGCACGGCAGGCGTGAGCGCAAAGGAACTTCGCCTGCGCAACGTTGCAAGCGCTACCGGGGACACGCACGAGGCGCGCCGTCGTCTCGATTTGCTCCAGGCTTTGAACGCCGAACAGGCCAAGCGCGCTCCCGGCGATTCCGAAGTGGAAGCGGTGATCAATTCCTACGAACTTGCCTGGCGCATGCAGAACCACGCCCCGAGCGTGCTCGATCTTGCGAAGGAATCGCCCGCCACGCTCTCTCTTTATGGAATTGGTGAAAAGGAGACGGATGACTTCGGACGGCAATGCCTGATGGCGCGCCGGTTGTGCGAGGCGGGCGTGCGCTTCGTGCAGGTCACCTACGGCGACAACACTGCCAACCCACGCTGGGACCAGCACTCAAATTTACCAAAGCATGCCGACCACGCGCGCGCCGTTGACAGACCCGTGGCAGGTTTGTTGCAGGATCTCAAAAGCAGAGGCTTGCTCGAGGACACGCTTGTTTGGTGGGGCGGCGAATTCGGTCGCACACCCTACGCTGAGAAAAACGGGACGGGCCGCGACCACAACCCCGACGGCTTCACCGTTTGGCTCGCGGGCGCGGGCGTGAAGCCCGGCTTCGCCCTCGGCGAAACCGACGAGTTCGGACACTACGCGATCGCCGACAAAGTCCATATGCACGACCTCCACGCGACCATCCTGCACCTCCTCGGCCTCGATCACGAAAAACTCACTTACCGCTACGATGGGCGTGACTTCCGTCTGACCGACGTTCACGGCCGCGTGGTGAAAGAGATTCTAACTTAAGCAACTCTCGGCGCCACCCTTGTCAGGTGAAAAAATATCTCCACGTCATCAACATCGGCATCCAGAACACGCTCGTCTACCGCGTGAACTTCATGTTCCGCAGCATGTTCGCGCTCATCCCGCTGTTCGCCACAATTTCCCTTTGGCGCGCGATTTTTTCCGGCAAGACCGACGCCCCCACTATCGCGGGCTACACACTCGCGCAGATGATCTCCTATTACCTCATCGTCACCATCGTCGACGCGCTCACCGCCGTCACCGAGGATGACTGGCAAATCGCTGCCGACATCAAGGATGGTCGCATCAGCCAGTTTCTGCTCAAGCCCATCGATTATCTTACGTATCGCCTGTGCCTGTTCGGCGCCGGCCGGTTCATTTACACCGCCGTCGCCGCCATCCCGGTCGCGCTATTCATTCTTTACCTGCGCAAATATTTCGTCGCGCCCGCCGATCCCTCGACCTGGGGCTGGTTCGCCCTGTCGGTCCTCATGACTGCCGCACTGCAATTCCTACTCTCGTACACCCTCGCGCTGCTCGCGTTTTGGCTCGTCGAGATCTCTACCGTCATTTTTATCGTCTTTGCCTTCGAGGCGATCGCCGGTGGTCATCTCTTCCCGCTCGACATTCTTCCGCCCGCGATCGCGAACATCCTCGCGTTCACGCCCTTTCCCTACCAAATGTTTTTCCCGGTAAGCATTTACGTCGGCAAGGTCACCGGCGACACCCTCTATCGCGGCCTGATCATCCAGGCCGCCTGGGTTGTGATCGCCTATCTCGGCGCGCGCTGGGTCTGGAAGCGCGGCATCCGCAAATACTCCGCTGTCGGAGGCTAAACCGATGAACCTCAGCCTCAACCCACTCCGCCGCTACTTCGGCCTCTACGGCGCGCTCTGGAAAAACTCCGTCGTGCGCGAGATGGGTTTCAAGAGCAACTTCCTGCTCTGGATCGTCGTCGAGCTTCTCTGGTTCTCGCTCCACGTCGCCTTCATCGCCGTCATTTACATGCACACAAAGCAGATCGGCGACTGGTCGAAATGGCAGGTCATCCTCCTCATCGGCGCCGCGCACTTCATCCAGCAAATTTTCCAGGCGCTCTTCCTCAGCAACTGCATTCAGATGTCGGAGCATGTCCGCACCGGCAAACTCGACTTCATGCTCCTGCTGCCCGTCAACACGCGCTTCCTCGTTTCACTGCGCGTCGTCGACCTCGGCGGCTTCCTCAACGCCACTTCCGCAATCGTCCTGATGATTTACTCCCTCAAACAATTGCACTACACGCCCAACCTCGCGCAGATCGCCGGGTTCCTCGGCCTCGTCGTCGTCGGGGTGCTTGTCCACTACTCACTCATGTTCACGCTCGCGGCCACGAGCTTCTTCACCGTGCGCGCCCAGGGAATTATTTGGGGCTACTGGAGTCTCTTCAATATCGCGCGCATGCCCGACGCTGCCTTCCGCGGCTTCTTCAAAAGCTTCTTCACGTTTGCGCTGCCGATGCTTCTTGTCGTCAACGTTCCCGCAAAACTTCTGCTCAACAAACTCACGTCACCCGGCGACATCCTTCTGCTCTTGGCGCTCGCGGTCGCTTGCGCCCTCTTCTCCGAAGCGCTATGGCGCTTTTCCCTCAAGCGCTACACCAGCGCCAGTTCCTGATCGCTTACCAATCGACGACCGAACCATCATTCAAATCATACGTCTCACGATTCCTCCAATCGTGATCGAGCTTATCCGCAATCGCGTTCTCATCCAACTCGATCCCGAGGCCCGGTCCTTCCGGAATCCGCACGTATCCACTTTCCACCTTAAATGGCTGCTTGATGTACCCCTCTCCAAGGCTCACTTGCTCCTGACACATGAAATTTGGGATCGACGCAGCCAGTTGCAGGCCGGCCGCCAGCGAGATCGGCCCCAGCGGATTGTGCGGCGCCATCGTCGCGTAGTACGCCTCCGCCATCCCCGCGATCAAGCGCGCTTCCATGATGCCGCCCGCGTGACACAGATCCGGCTGCAAAATCGTCGCCGCGCCTTTCTCCAAAATTTCCCGAAAACCCCACTTCGTGAAAATCCGTTCGCCGGTCGCGATCGGCAGGTGCGTTCCACGCGCAATCTCCACCATCGCGTCCACGTTCTGGCATTGCACCGGCTCCTCGATGAACATGGGTTGATACGGCTCCAGCGCCTTGATAAGCAGCTTCGCGTTCTGCGGGCTGATCGCGCCGTGGAAATCGATCCCAATATCCACGTCCTTTCCGCCCGCGTTCCGCAAGCCTGCGAATCCCTCGACCGCTTCTTCAATATACTTCGGCGATGCGACCACGCCCGACTGCGTCATGTTCTTCAATCCCGTCTTGAACGCCGTAAACCCTTCCGCCTTGCGTGCCTTCAATCGTTCCGGCGTGTTGGCAACGTGCGCATAGACACGCACGCGATCGCGCGTGGGGCCGCCGAACAATTCGTACACGGGGACGCCCAGGAATTTGCCCTTGATATCCCACAATGCCTGCTCAATGCCGCTGAGCGCGCTCGTGAGAATCGGTCCGCCACGATAAAACGCGTGCCGATAAATCGCCTGCCAATGGTGCACGACATTCCGCGGATCTTTTCCGATCAGGTCTGGCGCGATTTCCGCCACCGCCGCCGCGCAGGTTTTCGCACGACCTTCGACGATCGGTTCACCCAGACCGACGATCCCCGCGTCTGTGTGGACCTTCAGGAACAACCACCGCGGCTTCACGAGGAAGGTCTCTAGCCTGGTGATGCGCAACTTGGTTTTAAACTGCGGCGGCTTGCCCTGGGTTCGAGGCAGTTGGCTCGTGTAGAGTTGTTCCGCGGCTCGTTCGGCGCCCTGCGCGCGTTCAGCTGCTGCACCGCTGGCGGCGAGCCCAATTCCTCCAATCACCTGTCCCAGAAAGTTTCGTCGTCGAACATTTTTCATTCGGTCCTCGGGGAAACTCCCGCAGGATAAGACCGAATTTGTTCCTCGCGCAAGCGATTCTCCCGGCGCAGTCCCCGGTTACTCGATCATAGCGCCTACGAACCGTCGCACTTGCCGTGCGCTCGCGCGCGGACTCCGGTGACGTTTTCTCACGCACACTTTTACCCAGGCGCCAGTGCATTGCCCCGGCTCATAGATCGAATCCTTTCGCTTGGCCAGAACACCCTCGAGCGAAAGACTGCTTACCTCCGCGATGAGTTCATCTGGCTCGCAATTCAGTGACGGACTGAACAACAGCCCGGAATCAAAGGTGGCGGCGTTGAGCTGTGCTTTACGACGTTCCAGCGGCTGATCGATAAGGTCGTAACCCTCCAGATGCAGCAAATCCCATGCATATAATTGGAACTGAGATTCACAATCAGCCTGCCGCGAATCGGACTGCTCGCTCTCCCCATTCAGCGCGATGATTTCACCATCGACAATGGCACAATCAGGATTCATCTCCCGGACAGCCTGCTCGATGTCCGGGAAGTCCAGGCGCCGGCCATTTTCAGCAAACAGCCTTACCTGGCGGCCATCCTTCACTGCGATACTGCGCTGACCGCCGCGTTTGACTTCGTATATCCATTCATACCCTCGCGGAAGCTCCTGGACTGATTTGCAGAGCATCGGGCGGATGAACCCCGGTCTTTTCCGCTTCCCGTTCTTTTTCCCCATAACCCCTCCATTACAATACTCTCGGGCAGGATCGGCACGAAACAACGGAGCAATTGGCCGTACTGTGCATGCGCTCAGCGTGTCTTTAACAATTTTAAGTCTGCCGCGCGTGGCCTTGCTACTGACCAATCGTTCAGCTACCACTTCGCCTCGTGTGCACCCGCACCACCGCGCGAGTAATTGCCCTTCTCGAAGTGCTCGTGGTTTTCGCGATCGTTCACATTGCCTGGCGCTCTTTCAAGCACTTCACCGCTCTCGGCTCGATGGAGCGTTCTGCCGGCCTGAATTTTTCGCCCGGCGCTGTCATGATTGCCGCAACCCTTGTGTTAGTGGCGCTTCGCCAGGAACAATCGGCCAATTACGGTCTGACACTGAAACGATGGCCAGAGGCGATCAACATCGGCGTGCTGGCTGCCCTATTATTGATTGCCGGAGCAGGTCTCCTTGCTCTTCTCGATATTCGTCCGAATCATCCGCTGATTCCGCCCGACGTCGCGGAAGGAATCATCGGAGCGCTGGGCGCATTCATCGCAACGGTTCTGCTGGCGTCGTTGCTGAAACCCGGCGCAAAAGCATCTCGGTTACCGTGGCTGATTGCGGCAACCGTTGGGTCGGTACCGCTTTGATTCTGCCTTTCGGAATAGTAGCCGCCAAAGGCAAGTCTCTCTTACCTGTGTCTCTCATGGTCCTTTGGACCGTTCTCGGCGCCGGACTCGGCGAAGAAATGTTTTATCGCGGTTACATTCAGTCGCGCGTGGATATCGCCTGGGGCAAACCCTTCCATGTTCTTGGTGTCAACTTTGGTGCAGGATTGATCACTTCGTCCCTGCTTTTCGGCCTTCTGCACGCGCTGAACACAGTGAACTACTTCGAAGGTCGCTGGACATTTGCGGTAGGCTACGGCCTGCAAAGTGTCTTTGCCGGCCTTTACTACGGGGTCTTGCGCGAGCGCACGGACAGCATTTTGGCGGGCGCAATCACTCATGGCGTGGTCGATGTGGCCGCGCGCATCCCGGGTCTGGTGTCTGGACCATAGTACGGCCGCAGACCATATAAACACGGCCCTGAACCTGCTTTCTTGCACCCATGGTAAAAGTGCTGGAAGCCTCAAAAGGGTTGTGGCCCTTCAAAAAGTACGCGCTCGCCATCGTCGTGGCGTTCGATTACGGCGAGACGCTTTCCACGGAATGGCGTCGCATCAAAGAAGCGCTCGTCAACTGGCAGGGCTCGCGCGCTAAGGCCTGCAAATCGGTCATGCTCACCTTCGAAGCCGAGCACGAGCTCTGGCCACAGATTACCGACTCCGTAAAGCGCAACGCTCAGGAAGAGGCTTTCATCGCCCCGTTCTTCACCCAACTCGACGAGGTCACCCTCGCTCTTGTCACGCCCGACGGAGACCAGCACGAAGAAGCCCAATTGACTTTCCGCAAGGCCGCTTAGTCCCGGCATCCGGGACATTGCTGATCGGGTAATCGGCAATTCGGCCTGGGTCCACCTGGAGGGTGAACGCCCACCCGATAAAATGTTTGTGGCGTTGCCGCTGCGTGCGTTACGAATAGAGGGATGGTTTTGCTTCTAAAAATTACGATTGGGCTCGGTTTTGGATTGATCATGCTGGCGTTGTTGTGAAGCGGTTCCTCTATCTCCGTGATCCGTTGTTTGTAGCCGCGTGCGCGCTCTACGCGATCAATCGTTGGCTCATCAAGCCGCACGCGGGTTTTTTGTTTTTCCACAACTGGTTCAATGACGCGCTGCTGATCCCGTGCGCGCTGCCCATCGTGCTGCTGGCGCATCGCTCGCTGGGCCTGCGGCATCACGATTTGCCGCCGACTCTCGGAGAAATCTTCGGACATCTGCTCGGATGGTCCACATTGTTTGAAGTCATTGGGCCCGCGATTTTCCACCGCGCTACGGGAGATCCTGTGGACGTATTCGCGTATGCCGTGGGAACTGCGCTCGCCTGGTGCTGGTGGAGCAGGAAATGAGCTTTGATCGTCTGGCCCCGCATTACCGTTGGATGGAATGGTTGCTCGCCGGCGGCAAACTTCAGCGCTGTCGCACCGCATTCATCGACGCGCTCCCGGACGTGCGACACGCCTTATTGATCGGGGAAGGGAACGGACGATTCCTGCGCGAGTTCCTCTTGCGGCAACCGTGCGCACAGGTCACATGCCTCGATGCCAGCAAGCCAATGCTTGAGGAGGCGCGGCGGCGAGCTAGCGATTCGAAATGGGTTAAGTTCGTTTGTTCTGACGTGTCGGAGTGGAACGCGCCGCCAGGCGTGTTCGATCTCGTGGTGTCAAATTTCTTTCTGGATTGTTTCCAGCCCGTGCAAATCGATTTGATCGCCGGGAAGGTTTCGGACGCACTGGTCGAAGACGGTCATTGGCTGGTCACGGATTTTTGCGAGCCCCCTGGCGGTTGGCGAAAGTGGCGCGCGCGGATTATCCTCCGAACGATGTATTGGTTTTTTCGCTGGGCGACAGATTTACCGGCGCGCCGCCTGACCGCGCCCGAGGCCATTCTCGCGAGCAACGGATTTAAGTTGCTGGCGCGGCGAACCTTCGAATGGGGCTTGTTACACAGCGATTTGTGGATGCGGGAGCGCAGCGGGCCATTCCTGCGTGAGCAACCCATACAGCACGCCAGAGAACCGATTGGCGCGAGCAATTCTCGTTGACGCTTTGCGCTCCGGGTTTACCATGCTTGGCTCCTGAATTTCAGGGGTAACGAGAGAAAATTATGTCAGTCAAAGTTGCAATTAACGGATTTGGCCGCATCGGACGGCTGGTTTTTCGCGCGATCGCGGAGCAAGGGATGCTCGGTAAAGATGTGAAAGTGGTCGCAGTCGGCGATATCGTGCCGGCCGACAACCTGGCCTACCTGCTCAAATACGATTCCACACAGGGGCGCTACAACGGACAGGTTGCTTCCCGGAAAACTTCGGACGACAAACCGGAAGACGACGTGCTGATCGTCGACGGCCACGAACTTCAGGTGGTCAGCGCGAAGGACCCATCGGGACTGCCATGGAAGCAACTTGGCGTGGACATCGTCATCGAATGCACTGGTCTCTTCACGGAAGCCGAAAAGTCGAAAGGCCATCTCGCGGCAGGTGCGAAGAAGGTGGTCATTTCCGCACCGGCCAAGAACGAAGACATCACGATCGTGATGGGCGTGAATCACGAGAAGTACGATCCGGCCAAGCACCATATTATTTCGAATGCGTCGTGCACAACGAACTGTCTCGCGCCGCTGGTGCACGTATTGTTGCGCGAGGGTTTTGGGATCGAGGAAGGATTGATGACTACGATCCACTCCTACACCGCAACGCAAAAAACGGTGGATGGCCCCAGCAAGAAGGATTGGAAGGGCGGACGCAGCGCGGCGATCAACATCATCCCCTCGACGACTGGGGCGGCGAAGGCGGTGGGACTGGTCTGTCCCGAAGTGAAGGGCAAGCTGACCGGCATGTCCTTCCGCGTGCCGACGCCGACCGTTTCATGCGTCGACCTGACGGTGCGCACCACGCGCGACACAAGCTATGCGGAGATTTCCGACGCGATGAAGCGCGCCGGCAATAAGTATCTCCACGGCATCCTGGAATGGACCGCCGATGAAGTCGTGAGCACGGATTTCATTCATTCGAAGGCGTCCTCGATTTTCGACCACGGCTCGGGCATTGAACTGAACAAGCGCTTCTTCAAGCTGGTAAGCTGGTACGACAACGAGTGGGGTTACAGCAACCGTGTCGCCGACCTGCTGAAGCACATTATCGCGCGGGGAATTTAGGCGGATCGCGGACTTCCCAGTGGGGGAGCATCGTTGGGCTTACCAGATACTTGCGACCAACGATCTCCGGAACTCGTGAATTGCTGCGGGCGCGGACGCCCGTGCTCCGGGACACTTGCGCAAACCGGGGAACCTGTGCTCATATTGACTGGTTCCCGGGCGTGGCAAAGGGTTGCGAGTTGGCTATTGAACAGGTTGACAGCCACAGGCACAGCGACTAGCCTCGGCTCGATTTGGAACCCTTGATAACATGTTAATCAGAGTCTTCTTAATTTTGGCGATCCTGGCGGGAATCGGGACGGTGGCAGTCACGCAATTCATGGTGCGTCCGCACATCGAAGGCATCATCACCGAGCGGAACACCAATAAGGAAAACTGGGACCGGGAAACGGCCCGCGCCAACAAATTGAACAAGGACCTCAAGACGACCCAGGAGACCCTCGCCACGACTGAAAAAAACCTGGAAGAAACCAAAACCTCCCTCGTCGCGATGACCTCCCGCGCCACGGAACAGGAACGGCGCGCCAACACCCTTCAGCAGACCCTCGACACGACGAAACGGGATTTAACGACCGCTAACCAGGATTTGGCCGCGTGGAGGGCACTTGGACTGCCAGTTGAGCAGGTGTCTCAAACCATTGAGTCCGAGAAGCGATATCGTCAACTCGCCGCTGTACTGGAAGAAGAGAAGAAGGTAATGGCCAAGGAGAACAAGCGACTGAACGATGTTCTCGCCCAGTTTATGAACAATCAAGACATCCCAGTCCCGATGCCGGGCGCCAAAGGTACGGTTGTTGCAGTTGATCCGAAGTGGAATTTCGTTGTGCTCGATGTGGGCGAAAAGGGCGGCGCAAAGCAGCGCGGTATTTTCCTGGTCAGCCGAAATGGGAAACTGGTAGGCAAAGTGCGTGTGACCGAAGTGCAGCCCGACCGTAGCATTGCCAACGTCGTTCCGGGCTGGCAGCTTCAGGAGATCATGGAAGGAGACCAGGTCCTCTTCTAGTATGAAACGCGCCCTCGCCCTTTACGCTTTGCTCGTGGCGCTCGCCGGCATCGTGACCGGCTGCAAGACCACTGATCCCGACAACATGTCCGCGCGTCCGTGGAACAGCCCTCGTGGTTGGGAACACGGACTGCCTTCGTCAATTAACGAAGGCCGGTAATTTTCACCCCTTCACCCTTCACGCCAGCGCCACCGGATCAATATCCACCACCACATGGACGTCGTCGGGCAACGCTTCGGCGCCGGCCAATTGACCAAGCGATTGGCTTAGCCGCGCCATTTGCCGCGCACGCAGCATGATTTGATAGCGGTAGAAGGATTCCGCGCGCGCGAGCGGCGCGGGCGCGGGTCCGGCGATGATCAGGTCCTTCCAATCCTTCAACTCTGTTTCGAGTTGTTTGCGCAAATGCTCGGCGGAAAAACGCACCTTCTCCTCATTGCGTCCCTTGAGCGTGAGCAGCGCCACGCGGCTGGCGGGCGGATATTTGAGTTGCTCGCGAAACTCGATCTCCTGCTCGTAAAACCCCGCAAAATCGTGCCGGCGAGCGTATTGGATCGCAGGATGGAATGGCGTGAACGCCTGCACAATGACTTCGCCCTCCACGTCGCCGCGCCCGGCGCGACCCGCGACCTGCGTGAGCAACTGGAACGTGCGTTCGCCCGCGCGAAAATCGGCGATGTGAAGGCTTTGATCCGCGTAAACGATGCCGACGAGCGTCACGTTCGGGAAGTGCAACCCTTTGGCGATCATTTGCGTGCCGACAAGAATGTCGGTCTTGCCCAATCTGAAGTCGCCCAGGATGCGGCGATAATCGTCCTTGCGTTTCAAAGTGTCCGAGTCCATGCGCTCCACGCGCGCGTAAGGGAAAAGCTTTGCGAGAACGTCCTCAATTTGTTCGGTGCCGAGACCCGAGTAGCGGATCGCGGGGTTGCCGCATTTCGGCTCCGGGCACTTCACGGGTACGGCGCTCTCGTACCCGCAGATGTGGCACAGCAGTTTTTGCGCGCGGCGGTGGTACGTTAGCGAGACGCTGCAATTCGGGCAGCCCGCCACGTACCCGCAAAGCGAACACTGCAAGGCGGTCGAATAACCGCGGCGGTTGAGAAAAAGAATCGTCTGCTCTTTGCGCTCAAGGCGCTGCGTGATCGCCTCCTTCAATTGCTGGGAAAAAATCTGCAGGCCTTTGTGCTTGCGGTTTTCCTTTCGCATGTCGACTACGCGCACGATCGGCATGCGTTTGTCATCGACGCGAGCAGGTAGTTCGAGCAGCGAGTACTTCCCCCTGCGCACATTGTAGAAGCTCTCCATGGAGGGCGTGGCCGAACCCAGCACAACCACCGCGTTTTCCATGTTCGCGCGCACGACCGCGACGTCACGTGCGTTGTAACGCGGCGCTTCCTCCTGTTTGTAGGAATGCTCGTGCTCCTCATCGACGACGATCAAGCCGATCGGATCGACCGGCGCGAAAATGGCCGAGCGCGCCCCAATCACCACCCGCGCGCGGCCCTGGCGGATTTTGTGCCACTCATCATGGCGTTCGCCGGACGAGAGGTGACTGTGCAACACGGCCACGAGGGTCTGGAGCTTGCCGCTGGAAAACCTTGCCTTGAAGCGCTCCACGGTTTGCGGCGTCAGAGAAATCTCCGGAACAAGGACAATCGCTCCCCTGCCCTGCTGGAGCCCGTGCGAGATCGCCTGCAGATAGATTTCCGTCTTCCCGCTGCCAGTGACGCCGTGCAGAAGGAAGACGCGTCCCTTCGTGGTATTCGACGCGCTCTCCATCGCTCCCGTGATGGCCGTGAGCGAAGCCTCTTGCTCGGGGTTCAGCGTCAATGGCTTCGTGGGGACGATCTGCTCATCCGCGTAAGGATCGCGTTCGGAAACCTCAGGGCCGATTTTTATCAGCCCTTTGTCTTCGAGTTTGCGGATCGTTTCCGTGGTGGTGTCCGTCAAGCGCAGCAACTCAGTCAGCGACAAGCGCCTCCATTCCTCGATCACATTCCAGATGTCCTGCTGCCGTTTGGTCAGCTTGGGTAATTCGCCGGTGATGGGAAGCGCGCGCACGAACAGCCGCTCGCGCCAGCCCTCCTTCTCCTTTCGCACCGCATCGGGCAAAACGCTCTTCAGCGCCACTTCAACGGGGCAGCAGTAATACTCCGCGATCCACCGGGCGAGGCTGAGAACCTTGGCGGTCACCAGCGATTGCGACCCGATAACTTTGACGATCTCCCGCAAGTTCGTGTGCGGCGAATCGTTCGCCAGCGCCGTCACCACCCCCAGCACCTGCCGGTGACCGAACGGCACCTTGACGCGCGTCCCTACCTCAACGCGGTCTTCGACCTCCGGCGGAATCAGATAATCGAATTCGCGGCGGAGGGCGATTTCAAGGGTGACACGCGCAATGTTCAACAAGGCCCATTTTCGGATGCGGTCCGCAAAATGCAAACGAGGAAACGAGTTTGACACCGCACATGCTTTCGTCGGTGCACCTTTTGCTACGTTCCTGGCACGTACCGCGATGGGACACCAAGAGCGCACACAACGAGTTAGCGGCGGAGTCACAATGAAACGACTCGCAGGTGGCTTTGTCGCGACCGCTGCTTTCCTCTGCCAGGCGGAGGCCTTTGCCATGGCTTTTCGACTGCCAAATCAGGACCCGGACGCCCTTGCGCGAGGTAATGCCTTTGCGGCCACAGCGGATAAGCCCTCGGCAATTTACTACAATCCGGCAGGAATTACCCAACTGCGCGGGCAGCAGATTCAGGCGGGGTTGTACGTGGTGCGGCTGGGCATCGAGCATGAATCGGCCTCCGGCGTGATTACGAAGAACGAACCGGAAGTGCAGGTGGTCCCACACCTCTATTACACCTGCACGTCCGAGGACTCAAAGGTGTCATTTGGTTTCGGGATCTATGCGCCGTATGGTCTGGCCCTCAAGTATCCGGACGACTCAACTTTCCGCACACTCGCAAAAAGGGGAAGCCTCCTTTACCTGTCCGCGAATCCCGTGTTCGCGTGGCAGATTCACCCTACATTATCCGTAGCTGCGGGACCGACCTTGAATTATTCCGAGGCGAATTTCGCGCAAGGACTTACCAGAGCATTTGATGATGAATTCGAGTTCGACGGCGATGCGTTTGGCATGGGATTTAACGCGGGAATTCGCTGGCAACCGCACCAGAAGTGGGCCTTTGGGATCAACTATCGTTCTACAACGGTGCTTGGCTACCGCGGGGACGCGCAGGTGAGCGGCAACCCGTTTCTGCCATCGGCGACGACGGCGGGTTCTGCCGAAATCACCTTCCCGCAATTTGTGGCCGCCGGTGTTTCGTATCGGCCCACGCCAAACTGGAATCTTGAGGCCAACGCGGATTGGACCGACTGGGACAGCGTAAACGAAATCGATTTCAAAGGAACGCCGCTGGGTGACCTGACGCTCCCTCTGCACTACCGCTCGAGTTACATGTATGAGTTCGGTGTTACGCGATACCTGTCGAAAGGTTTTCGGGTTAGTCTTGGATACTTTTTCAGCGAGAATTCAGTCCCCGATCGGACATTCAATCCAATCGTGCCGGACGATGATTTACATCTGGGCTGCCTCGGCATCGGGTATCAGGGAAAGCGCTGGAATTATGCGCTGGTCTATCACTTTGGTTACAACGGCGAGCGGAAAGTTGAAGGCAGCCGGCCCGCCTTCCCCACGACAGAAACGGCCGACGGATTCTATCGGATTCTGCACCACGCCGTTAACGTGTCGGCAACTTTGAAATATTAGCGCTAGCTGCACGCGCCGGCGGTCACAGGAAAAGGCGTTAAAATCGCAGCGTCGTGAACAGCGACCACACAAACGCGTCGTCGTTTTGGCTGCTCCCACCGGGGTGCATCACGTATTGAAAATCCGGCTGAAGGGTCCACCACGCCGTAAGCTGCGCGCGATAGCTCACCTCTAGAACTGCTTCGTAATCGACGGGCTCTCCAGCGATTCCGGGGATAATCGAATTCATAAAACGTTGCGCATCCGCGATATCATCACTGAGTTCCATATACGAAAACGCCACCCCGAGCGTATCCCAATCCCGTGTCGGGAAGAGCCCTTTGTAAACCAATCCGCCGTCGATCCCGAACGGCGCCAGGTTGCGATCAGGAGGCGCCAAGGCCACGCGAAAGAATCCAGCCAGCCCCTGGCGCGCGGGATCGTCATCCGGTTCGTCCTCGCGATAAAGCGTTTGGTCCGCGAGGAAATACACGCCCCAATTTCCCGAATGCACTTCCGGCGCGGCGCCCGTAAACGGCGCGGTCAAAGTAGACTTGTAGTCGAAAAACTCATCCGTGTGATACCAGCCGCCGACCTTGTAGTTGCCGGGCAGTCCACTATCGCCTTTCGCTCCGTTCAATCGATAACCAGCCTCGAAGTAGGCCAGGGCGCCCTCCTCCTTGTGCAGGTTGATGCGGGTGCCATCACCGAAACGATCGGGGTTGCCATCGTAGACGCCCGCCTGCACGTAGCAGCGCTCGGTGGGGCTGTAGCGCAGCCGCGCGCCCGGCGCGCCATACGGTGTCGAGGCCAGGGCATGATGACCGACAGGAAAGCCAGGAATGTTTTGATCATAAACGTTGAAGGCAACGGTCGGGTAGAAAAAGGTCTGGTTGAGGAAATTCAGCGACGCGAGCGTCAGGTAGTACTCAGGCATGATGAAATCCTGGTCGATCGCCATCTGTCCGAACTTGAGCGAAAGCTTGCCTGAGAAGAACATCTGTTCGTACCACAACTCCCAAAGGCGCAAGGTGTCGGGAAAGTCCAGCAGGCTCACCTGGTTAAGATCGCCAACATAATTGGGTGAGAATGGATCACCGTTGTGGATGGAAAGGCCGCCAGCCCGCAAATGCCCTCCGGGGTACCCGGCCAGCTTCTCGCTGTCGAGATCCAGCAGCATCATAAACGCGCCTTCTAAGACGTTGCCGGTTTTGATGCCCCCTTGGACGTTATGGGGCCACGCCCCGAAATAGACGAATTCGAAATCAACCCCATGGTCCTTCAGCCACGTGCGCCCCCCGCCCCACGTGCCGAGCAGGTAATCCTGCTCCATGAATTGTATGAACGCGGATTTTTCCGTGGCAGGCGGCGGCGGTTCAGCCGCGCCAAGGCCGTTGGCCAGCAGGCAGCTCCCAAGGATCACAGCAGTTGCTCTCGTTTTCATAGTCCATGACTGAGTTTTCTGCATCCATGCCTGCCGAAACCACGCCTACTGCCAGGCAGGCCGCATTCTCAGAGCACCTACCATGCCTAACGCCAACTGCCCCAACGTCTTGAAGTAACTCCGCGTAATGTCCGAGCACAAAAACGCCAGGTAAACGTCGTTGGTCGGAAACAAATTGTTCGATGCGAAATAGAGTGATTTCTCCGTTCCGCGATACTTCGACTTGTGAAATGACAGCCCCTTGAAGTTGTAGATATTGTTGCCGAAGCGCTCGCTCAGTTGGAAGAACAGCCGGGTCCCGAAGTCGTCGTTGTACTTCCCGTCCTCCAGTTTCACGAACGGGGCCAGGCAGAGGTTCAACACCTCGACGCCTTCGGGCCGGAAAACCTCCATTGCTTCCATGTGGATCGCCGTCGCAAGCCGGCCGAACTTCTTTTCGTCGCACCGCGAGACGTTCGCCGCATAGCCGGCGACGCGACCCTCCCGGTACATGGGATCGTAGAACACGAAACCAACGATGCGCCCTTCTCTGTCGCGCGCCACGAACTTGCGCACGTCCTCTTCGGCGTCGTAAACCGGTCGTCGCGCATAGAGCCAAATCTCCCTGTCGTTGACCCTCTTGGAAGCGATCCACTGCTCCGTCACGCGATCGAATTGCTCACGCCCTACTTTGGAGATGTTCTTCTCCTCGCGGATGGTTATCCCCTCGCGCCGCGCTTCATTGCGCGCGCGTTTGATCAGATCGAATTCCTTCCAATCGCCTTTCGTGTTGTAGGTCTGCACAGCGAGTTCCGGCTCATAGCCAACGCAATTCGCCTTGAAGCCCATGCCGCGCAGCGCGTGTGCGCACAACTCCGAAATGACCGCGAAGGCAGCGCGCGGATTCTCCTCCAGAAAACGCCCAATCAACGTGGGGAGATCGTCCGGCGCGCAAACCGGGTCAGAGAGAGCAATGCGCCGCGGGCGGCGCGCGAAAAATGGGTGCGTGACGGTGTTGAAGGCAATGTAGCCAAGGTCATCGATGAAATACTCCATGCCGTGCTGCAGGGTGGCATAGGCGAGAGCCTCACATCCGTGGCGGCGAAGATGCGGCGCCAGCAACTCCCATTTTTCCTTTGCGCCGAGGGCCTTTGCTTCGGCCCCCGTAATGGTCCGACTACTCATGCTGGGCTGCGGGCTGGTCAGGCACTCGTGGTGCCGGGCCGCCGCAGCCAAGGTTTTCAAGGAACCACTCGCAGGTCAATGCAAATACCTTCTCCCGGTGCCGATCCAGGTGACCGACGTGGCCATTGCCAGCGATGATGTGCAACTGCTTTTTGCACGTAAGCCGCTCGTAGAGGAGTTTCGCTGTTTCAGGCGAGTCGAGTTTGTCCTCCTCACCCCACAGCACCAGCGTCGGCGCCCGGATGGCCCACACGCGATTGATTGTATCGACGAAGAAGGCCTGGGCCGCGCCGGGAAGTGGAAATGCTTTGAAGGGCTCCAGAGCGCGCTCGTCCGACAGCAAACGCTGGTTCACTTCGGGATCGGAAGCCAATTGCAAACCGCCCGAAAGTCGTACTAATGGCAAGTGCAAGTCGCGCGAAGTGAATTGCCGCTTCACTGTGCCAACGAAGTTGAGAAACCGCAGCGACATCGACATGGTAAATGGCAACGAGTCACGCACAGTCGCGTCCAATAACACCAGCGCTTTGATGCGCGAATCGACGAGGGCTGCTTCAACGACCGCCGTGCCGCCGGAGGAAAGCCCAAACACCCCGAGGGATTCGCGTTCGATGCGCGGATGTTTCGAAAGGAAATCCAATCCGGCTCGCACGTCCGGCACCCATTCGCGCATCTCAACGTGGTAGCGTGCCCCGCCGCTTTCGCCGTGCCCATGAAGGTCCAGGGCGAGTGAAGCGATGCCGCGCTGTCGAAGGTACTCGGCCAGTTCAAAAAAGTTTTCTTTGCAGTCGCCCGCGCCGTGGGCAATGAGGACCGCCGGGGCCCGATGGGCATCCGGCAGGAAGAGCATGCCTTGCAGGCATTCTTCCAGCGACTCGACAGTCACTCTTTCACCGTGGACCACGCCCATTTCATGACATTACGAAGCTTTATAGATGCCAAGGGGTTCCTGGCCGGAAATGAGGCATAATTTGCCGCTGGATTGCCGCTGCCCCAGCCACGAATCGGAGTTGACAGGCAACTTTCGCCACCTCACACCAGTCGTATGCTCCGTGTCACAGCAATGCTTCTTGCCGCCCTGGGAACCGCGCCGGCGGCCTCCGCCGCGCCTCCGCGGCCAAACATTCTCTGGCTTGTCGCCGAAGACTTTGGGCCTCACCTTGGGTGTTACGGCACAAAAGAGGTTTTCACACCGAACCTCGATCGCCTCGCCGCCGAAGGCGTACGCTACACTCGCTTCTTTACCACGGCCCCGGTTTGTTCACCAAGTCGTTCCGCTTTCATGACGGGGATGTACCAAACCACCATCGGCGCGCATCAACATCGCTCGCACCGCGATGATGATTTCACGTTGCCGCAAGGCGTTCGCGTCCTGACCGACTGGATGCGTCAAGCGCGATATTTTACCGCGAACATTCAAGAGCTGCCTGCTCCGATGAAATTCCGCGGAACGGGAAAGACCGATTGGAATTTTCGGTACAGTGGCAATGCATTCGACTCCGATCTCTGGGCCGATCTAAAAACCAATCAGCCCTTTTACGCGCAGATCAACTTTCACGAGACGCACCGCAAATTCAATGGGACGAAACGCGCCGATCCGGCGAAGGTCGAAGTTCCGCCGTACTACCCCGACCATCCTCTCGTGCGCGAGGACTGGGCCGCTTACCTCGATGCGGCTTCAGAACTCGACCGCAAAATCGGATTGATCCTCAATCAACTCGCAAGCGACGGGCTGGCGAGCAACACCGTCGTTGTCTTCTTCGGCGACAACGGCCAGGCACATGTCCGGGGCAAACAGTTCTGTTACGATAGCGGACTCAGCGTGCCCCTCATCATTCGCTGGCCCACCAATTCTGCGGCCCCGCACCATTTCAAAGCGGGGAGCGTTGACACTCGCTTGCTCGAAGCGATCGATCTCGCGCCCACGATGCTCGCGATTGCCGGCGCGCCCATACCCGACAAAATGCAGGGGCAGACTTTTCTCGGCGCAAACGCCGCCCCACCGAAGCAATACGTTTTCGGCGCGCGCGATCGTTGCGACGAAACGGTGTTCCGCTTTCGCACCGTGCGCGACAAACAGTACCGTTACATCCGCAACTTCACCCCCGACCGTCCGTTCCTGCAACCCAACCAATACAAAGAACGGTCCTATCCGGTCTGGAATCTTCTCAAAGAATTACACGCGGCCGGTAAGCTCACGCCGGAGCAAGCAATCTTGTGCGCGCCGACAATGCCGGAGGAAGAGCTGTACGATTTGGAAAATGATCCGCACGAAATCCGAAACCTGGCGAAGTCACCGGAACATCGGAAAACGCTCGAGCGCCTGCGGAGTGTGCTCAACAAATGGATCGAAGACACAAATGACCAGGGCCGCAAACTGGAGCCTGCCGATCTCGCCGCACGCAAAGGTGTGACGAAGCCCGACACACATCCGAACACGGGCTACGTTGCGGACGGGCAGCCTCCGAGATGATCCGCATGCCGAACACGCATGAGTCGGCGGGCATCACATTTACGAATCCATCGACATCCCATCGACAAACGCGGCCTTATCAAGCCTTTCTTCCGCTTCCCGATGGATGACCGTCGTGGTGGTTTCTTCATCGGCCTGAGAGGACGCGACCGGAGGTGTGCCTTGCTGAGGCGCACGGCGCAGAGCCATTTCCAGACATGCCTGAAGAATTGACCGATTGCGTCTGCGAAAGCGCCGCAGAAAAGATGCATCCGGAACATGCTCGTGGCACGCAGCGACGACCGCAGGGTTGTGGGCGAGTTTATCCTGGATTTCTTCCGAACCATAGATGCGTTTGGCGTAGCAATAAGCCAGGATGCCGAGTAACCCTTTAGGTGCAACCGGCGAATCTTTGGATCCGACCGGAGGTTCTGCAACGGACTGGCATACTTCTTCGACCGCACGCTGCACGACACCGCTGATCGTTTCGTCCGCCTTGGGCGTTGCCGGTGGCGCGGGCGCCACGAACCGGGAAAGTTTGGCGACGGTTGTCTCGTCGCGCCTGCTTTGGCTGCTTGGCACGTTCATAACTATCTCTCTTGTATAAGGAATACGCCTGTTTCCCTCACAATCAATCAACAATTTCTCTTCAGGGCAAATTTTTGCAGTTGCATTCGGGCACTGCTCTTCCATCCTGTGCTTCACGTGCCTGAGGCGCGGCCGGTCCGCGGGAAGGACAGAGTCCACTCAATATTAACAATCAAGGTTTACGAACCTTCTTTCTGCCTGCAAATGCGGACACAGGCTAAAATGGAAAGAGAGTTCGTGATGAAACGAGAACTGCCGCCGGAGCCGAATCTTGAACAACTCAAGAACCAGGCCAAAGACCTCCTCAAAGCCCACAAAGCCGCTGATCCCGACGCGATTCAACGTGTCCAGGAAAGCACACCGGGCAAGTCCATCGCGAAGCTTCGCCTGAGCGATGCGCAACTTGTCATCGCGCGTGAGTACGGCTTCGCGAGTTGGCCCAAACTCAAGAAGCATGTGGAACAGGGGGATGATCCCCTGACGCTCCTTCGAAAAGCGTTCCACGACAAAGACGCGGGACGCCTCCGGCGACTGCTGAATCGCTACCCGGAATTCAAGGCGAAGATCAACGACCCAATCAATGAGTTTGGTTCGCCGATAATCACACACGCCGGTACGCCCGAACTGATCGACGTGCTCCTTGAGGCCGGCGCTGACATCAACGCGAAGAGCAACTGGTGGGCGGGTGGCTTCGCGCTCGTTCACAGCGCCAAACCGGAAATCGCACGCTATGCGATCCAACGAGGCGCAGTCGTCGATGTCCATGCCGCAGCACGGCTCGGGATGCTGGACCAGTTGCGCGAACTGCTTTCGGCAAACCCCGAACTGGTCCACGCGCGCGGCGGAGATGGCCAGACTCCGCTGCACTTCGCGAACACGATTGAAATTGCGGAGTATCTGCTCTCGAAAGGTGCAGACATTAACGCCCGCGACGTGGACCACGAATCAACCCCTGCGCAATACATGCTCGATGGTCGTCAGGAAATCGCGCGCTACCTCGTTAAGCGCGGCTGCACGACAGACATTCTCATGGCGACGGCTCTGGGCGACGAACCACTCGTCCGAAAACACCTGGAACAGGATCCCAATTGCATCCACATGCGCGTCAGCGATGAATTTTTTCCGATGATCGGCGGGAAAACTGGAGGCACAATCTACCAGTGGACTCTCGGCTGGCACGTTTCGGCGCACCAGGTCGCGAAAAAGGTTGGGCACGAAAGCATTTTCAGTCTGTTAATGGAGCAGAGTCCCCTGCCCTTAAAGCTGATCACCGCCTGTTGGCTCGGAGACGAATCGCTTGTGGACCAACTAGGTAGCGCGAATGTCGTTTTCAACGCCTTGGAACAACGCCAGGTCGCGCATGCCGCGCGTAACAACGAGACGGCGGCTCTTCGCCTGATGTTAAGCCTTGGCCTGCCGGTCACTGTTCGCGGCCAGCATAATGCCACGCCGCTGCACTGGGCTGCGTGGCACGGCAACGTCGAGATGGTGCGCGAAATTCTGCGCCGAAATTCACCGCTGGAGGACAAGCAAAACGACTTCGCCGGCACGCCCATGCGATGGGCTATCCACGGCTCGGAGAACGGCTGGTACCGTGACAAGGGAGACTACGCGAGCGTCGTCGAAGAATTACTCGGGGCGGGCGCGACGCCGCCCGTGAAAATCGAAGGCAGCGAAGCGGTGCAGCAATTGCTTCAAAAATATCATCGGGCCTGAAGCACAATCCAGAGTTTGGCCATGTCCGCTTAATACCGGACATGGCCTCGGCTCGTAATGAGCGCGAACTTTATAATTTTGGCGCTAATAATATGAACAATCCCATGCACTTCGGATTTCATAAGTTCCTCCTGGTTTTCGCGGCGTCGTTGCCACTCCTGGGCGGAGCATGGCGCGCGCTCGCTCAGAACGAAGTTATTTTACTCCGCCTTACCAATTCCTGGCATTACAACCAGACGACCTCGTACGACGGAACGAATTGGACGGCGCGCGGTTTTGATGATTCCTCGCTGCCGAGCGGACGCGGCGTGCTCGCGTACGAAACCAACAGCACGTTCGTGACGAGTCGCACCAATACCGTCCTCACGCTCGGAGCGACAACTTATTATCTTCGTACGCGATTTACGTTTTCGAACAGCCCCGCCGGCGTGTCTTTGACTTTCTCGAACATCGTCGATGATGGCGCCGTGTTCTACCTCAACGGAGTGGAACTGTATCGTTTGTTCATGCCCCCCGCGCCCGCCGCAATCGATTACGCGACACTTGCGACCAACCACGAAGCGACTGCGTTTGAGGTGTTCACCCTCTCGGGACCGATCGTCGAAACAAACCTCGTGAATGGCACCAACATATTGGCCGTCGAGGTGCATCAATCCAGTACCGGAAGTTCTGACATTGCCTGGGGGCTTGCCCTCAGCGCGCAACTGCCGGACTCAAATCCGCCCGTGACTCTGCGCATGCCCCAGGAACCGCCGTCCTACGGTTACCGGTTCACCAACGCTTTCGGCAACCTCACGTTTACAGATCCTATCGCCATCGTCACGCCGCCCGGTGAAACCAACCGCATTTTTGTCCTGGAGCAAGCCGGCCGGATCGCGGTCATCACGAACCTCGCGGCGCCGACACGCACTGTCTTCCTCGACATCGCCTCGCGCATCGTCGCCGGTGGCGAACAAGGCCTCCTCGGATTGGCTTTTCATCCCGGCTATGCGACCAATCGCCAGTTCTACATTTCCTACACGGTCAACGCGACCAGCGCGCAGGGGGCTAATGCCCGTCATGATCGGCTTTCGCGCATGCTCGCCTCGGCTTCAAACCCGAACGCCGCCGACGCATCCTCCGAGTTGATCCTGCTCGAGCAGTACGATGAAGCCAGTAATCACAATGGCGGCGATCTTCATTTTGGCAACGACGGTTACCTTTATGTGTCACTCGGCGACGAAGGCGGCGGCGGCGATAACTACCAAAACAGCCAGCGCATTGACCGCGATTTTTTCTCGGGCTTGCTGCGCATCGATGTGGACAACCGGCCTTCGAGCATCGCTGCGAATCCTCATCCCGCGAACACGAATAATCCAACGCGAAGCATTCGTTACAGTATTCCGGCGAACAACCCGTGGATTGGCGCGACGAACTTCAACGGGGTTACGGTGAATTCAAACAATGTGCGCACTGAATTCTATGCCGTGGGATTGCGCAATCCGTGGCGCTTCACTGTCGATCGCCCAACGGGCGAGATTTATCTCGCAGACGTGGGCCAGAACGCGTGGGAAGAGGTGGACATCATTCGCCGTGGCGGAAATTACGGCTGGAATTATCGCGAGGGCTTGCACGCAGGTAACCGTGGCAGTCCTCCGGCAGGCGTCGTGTTCGACCAGCCAATCGCCGAGTACGCCCACGGCAACGCCACCAATCAGGGGTTTTCGGTGACGGGCGGCTTCGTCTATCGCGGCGACCGGTTGCCCGCCCTGAACGGCGCCTACGTCTTCGCCGATTACGTGAGTGGTCACGTGTGGGCACTGCGCGCCAACGGCACAAACTTCGTACCCTTCTGGCACCTGCTCACTGATGACGGCATCGCCGGCTTCGGCGTCGATCCGCGCAACGGTGACGTCCTTACGGCCGATCAAAGCCAGGACACCCTCAAACGTTTGGTCGAGGACACGAGTGTGGCCCTCGGGCCCCAGCTGCCGCCAACGCTCTTCCACACCGGCGCCTTCACAAACCTCGCATCGCTAACTAGCGAAACCGACCCGTTGACTCCAAGCACCGGAGTCGCACCCTACGAAATCAACGTGCCGTTCTGGTCCGACAACGCGCGCAAGACGCGCTGGCATTTCCGGCCCTCGACAAATCCGACGATTGGATTCAATCGCGATGGTAATTGGTCGTTCCCCACTGGCACGGTTTGGGTGAAGCACTTCGATCTGGAGTTGACTAATGGCGTGCCTGCGTCAGCAAAGCGACTCGAGACAAGGCTTCTGGTAAAGAATGCGGGCGGTGTTTATGGCGTGACGTACCGCTGGGGCAACTCAGTGAGCAACGCAGCGCTCGTCTCTGATGCCGGTATGGATGAGCCATTCGTGATCAACGACGGCGGCGTCCTGCGGACGCAGATCTGGCACTATCCAAGCCGCTCCGAATGTCTCACGTGCCACACCCCAGCCTCAGGCTTCGCGCTCGGCTTCAACACAGCTCAACTCAATCGCGATGTCGATTTTGGCGCCGGTCTCACCAACCAGATTGCTGCTTTGCTCCGCGCCGGCTATTTCAGTTCAAGCGCAACGAATCTGAACTTGCTTCCAAGGCTCGCACACGCGACGAACGAAGCCTGGAGTCGCGAATGGCGCGTACGTTCCTATCTCCACGCCAACTGCTCTCAGTGCCATCAACCCGGCGGCCCCGGCCTCGGCTTCTGGGATGCACGGCACCACAATCCGCTCTCCGCCTCGGGGCTGATTCGCGGCGCCCTCAACGACACTCGCGGCGACACGAACAATCGTGTCGTTTTGCCGGGCGACCTCGCGCATTCCATGTTGCACGCGCGCATCGCGGCGCGCGGCCAGGGGCAAATGCCGCCGCTGGCCACGAGCTTGTTGGACACGCAGGCAATGGCGCTGGTCAGCGCGTGGATCACGAA
>Ga0075418_10000646_pt1 | contig 37528 bp, 30 predicted proteins | sample SoiMetdeltSBSDD2_FD_81776 | JGI IMG/M metagenome (GOLD analysis project Ga0075418, IMG submission 81776) | Bulk soil microbial communities from a Populus tree surrounding site in Tennessee, USA - Soil MetaG P. deltoides SBSDD2 | ecosystem: Environmental > Terrestrial > Soil > Tree plantation...
CCACTTTCACCCACTCCGGTCCCGTGGCCGCAACCGTATCCGGCCGGGTGTGGAGGACGTTACCTCCCGAATCCACGATCTCGTGCGTCACGATATAGGTGGTGGAATCCGAGACGTTCTGGCGGTGATCGTAGATCTCGTAGTACGCGGTGAGCCGGGGCTGCAGAAGCCCATAACTCCGCTGGGGATTCGGAATCACTTCGAGCCCGTTCTTCAGGAAAGACCCCTTCGTGACGTTTTGAACCACTTCCCAAGCGAACTGAAGGTCGGAAAGTCCGAATTGCTTGCCGAGAAAAGGCGGAGGCGGAAGCGAGGCTTCGGCGCGGCCATTCTTGCGCTTGCCCGTCACCAGGTACAACAGTCCGCGCTTCCGGGCCTTCATGTCCTCGAGCTTGATGTCCACCGAGGCGGCGCGGGGGTGAAGCGGCTCGCGAATCACCAACACCTGGGCATCATCCGGCGACTCGGCGAGCGTTTCCCCGACCACCGCGAAGGAAAAATCGTGGCCCGCCTTGGCCACGCCGTGGCCATCTTTGTCTTTGAACTCCAGGGTCACGAAAACGCGGCCGCGATAGGTGCTGTCGTCGTCATCCGGTTCGAAGGAGATCTGGTTGTTGACGATGCGGAAATAATATTCCTCGATCACCTTTCCATTGGCATCCTGGAACCCGGCATGGTCGGCCTGAAACCAGATGTCCCCCGTGGAGGAAATGGGGAACTCACGGGCGTAAGACGGCCCCGCTCCCAGGCTGACGAACAGGACCGCCATCCAGAGCACGGCAAGGACGGCAACGACGTCAACGCGGAGAGCCCAATGCGCAAGAGGGGCGGCCAACTGGCTCGCCCCTCTCCGATGGTCCGCCGCCCGGAGGGCGGCCCGATTAGAAATGGATCTCCAGCGAGAACCGATGTGCGCCGGACAGATCCGAGAGATCCGTGTACGAGTAATCGAAGTGGGTCTCCGAAGACAGTGAGGTCGGGAAATTGACTCCCGCTCCGGCCGAGAACGACTCGACGTCGTAGCCGAAGTTGTAGCCTCCCCGCAGGAAGAAGAAGTTCTTGAACGCGTACTCGGCACCCGCGTTGAGCCGCTCCTTGTTATCCGGCGGATGGCTGAATTCGCCGGTGATCATGATCCGGTTGTCAGGCCGTTGCATGAGATCCATGGCCGCGCCGACGCGGAACAGGATGGGGAGCTTGCTCGCCCGGGTGGCGTCGATGTAGCTGAGCTCGGTCCCCATGTTGGCGATTTCCATACCCACCTTGAGGGAGCGGAAGCCGGTGTCATAGAGCGTGCCGAGGTCGAACGAGATCGCGTTGGAGGACAGGTCATCGAGCCCGGCATGGATGAGGCTCGCCGTCACCCCGACCGAGAACTTGTCGGTCAAGGATCGGGCGTAGGTGAGCCCGAAGGACGAGTAGCCGGCGTCGAACTTGGTGCCGTCTCCATCCGGATGGTAGACCGTGGTCCGGTCCATATCCGACATGTAGAGCGAGCGCGCACTGAGGGCCAGCATCCCGGGCAGGAAGCCCAGATGAAAGACGTACGTTCCCTGGGTCAAGTTGATGTCCGCCACCCATTCCACGTGATGGACGGCCACGATGTTGCCCGAGAAGCGCGCGATTCCGGCGGGATTCCAAAACACGGTCGAGGCGTCGTCGGCCACGGCGACGAAGGATCCCCCCATCGCGGTGGCCCGCGCTCCGATCGGTATCTTCAGAAACTGCCCGTCGAAGGTGCCGACTTTCTCGAAGAACTCGGCTCCCTCGACCACCGGCACCGCCATCGCGGGAAAAAGGCCGAGCAGAACGAGTACTGCAATCCGCCGTCTCACCTTAGACCTCCTTCCGTCCTTCATCCGCGAGGTTCCGCCTCATCGGATGATGACGAACCTTCCTCGACAGTTATCTCCCGCATCGGTTTGCACCGTGTAAAGATAAATGCCGCTCACTACATTTTGCCCGTTTCGAGTGATCAAGTTCCAGAAATACGTTCCATCCCCGTTCCTGCCGTCGTGGACCGCCTCTTGGACGAGGTCTCCGGACAGGGTGAAGATCTGGATCGTGGAGATGTCCCGAGGAAGGCTCCGAAAGGCGATCCGGCTTCCGGTTGGATCATGTTCGCTCGGAATGAGATCCCAGTCCGCCCGGCCCCGGTAGGGGTTGGGCACGACCTTCACGTTCTCACAACCCTCCGTCGCGTCCCAACGGGGGACCACGGACTCCGCCTCCACTGCCGAAGGGAGCCCTGAAAGCTCCACCAGCTCGTCCTTGCCCGTGATCGTATTCCGGACGTGCGTGGTCCCGAAGGCCGTCACGGCATAAAAGTACACTTTTCCGTTGATGATGCCGCTCGTGTCGTCGTACCGGTAGCGCCCAATCGGATAGATGGGCGTCCCGTCCCGGGCGATGCCGGTCTCCTTCACCGTGCGCACGGTGGGCCCCTCCGGATAGACGAACGACAGCGGAATGGCTCCTTCCGAATTGGCCTCGGCGAGGTCATCGTTTCGGAACTCGGCGATCTTCATCCATTCATCGTTGGTCGGACCGATCGAGCCCTTGGGCCTTTGCCAGTTGTCCACCCGCCAGATGCGATATCCGGTAAACAGCTTTTGCCCGGTGATCGGATCGACGCTCAGCTCGGACCCATTATCCCATTCCAGGACGACCTTGCGGTCGCTCGCCGGGTCCTGCACTGCGGTGAATTCGGGTTGGTCCTCGAGCTCTCGCCGGATCGCCGGGTCGGTATTGGCCCCGGGCGGCGCTGGAGCGGTGGTCCCCACCCAGTGGATGAGGGACTCCTCGCCGTTGATACCGCTGCACACGTCACAATCCGCATCCACGTAATGGGCCGCGTCCGTATCGCAGGCCGGAGTGGGATAGCGATACTGCACGGTCGTGTTGAGCGTGTCGCAGGGATCGTCCCAGACGATTTCCGTGCCCGGTTCCAGCACTTGAAGGCATCGCTCTTTCCCGTCCACGCCCGTGTTTGGATTTTCGTCCACGTCCAGAAACTGGCCCTTGTAGACACGCTGCGCGTTCACGGCGTTGGAACGGAACCCGGCCTGTCGATCGCCGATCACATAGGCGGTCTGAAAGAGCAGCGACTCGCCGGGATTGAGGGATGCGAACGGGCCGGCCGCGATCACATAGCGGTAGTCGTCGGGCTTGTTCGCCGCCTTGTTGGGCTTGGTTCCGGCGGCAAGAAGCTGGTAGCGCTCATCGTCGTTTTGCGGGTCGGAATTCTGGCCCGACGCGCTGAACCAGGCCACCGTGGTCAGACCCACGCTCTGTGGCGCCCGAAGGCCGGTGTCATCGGTGGTGTGACCCAGGAAGAGGCTCCCAAACACCCCCGGCACATCCCCGCCTCGCACCGAGGTCCCGTTATCGGGGGCGTCCCACATGAACGCCGTATCCATGATGAGATGGATTCTCTGACACGCAGGCTGCTTGTTGCGGTCCACGATGGTGGTATCGATGTGCGCCCACCCCACGAGATCGTCGGTCCAGTAGCTGTCCGCCGTCTTGGGCCCCGCGTCCGTGTCCGAGAAGAACCCCAGGTAGAGCTGCTTGAGCCGCTGCTCCCCGGTGTTCACGATCTCGAAATCGAATCCTACGAACTCGTTGAGGCCGGTCGTGGACCATTGGAAGGATCGTTGCCGCACCAGAATATTGAGCGGAAAGTGATCGGATATCTGAGCGGTCGCTTCCGCTGTATCGTCCCTGTACATGCAGGAGAACATCTGCTGGCCGATGGCTTCGTAATCTTCGTCGATGCTGCCGTCGCGATCGTCATCGAGTCCGTTCTGGAAATCTTCGTTGAGCACGTCATCGTTATCGTCGTCCGCGGCCGAGGGTCCCAAGAGACCCAATCGCACCCCCCCGCTCTGGCCCTCGTAGGACTCGTAAACGGTCCAGGGCCCTCCCAGCTCCGGACGGAGCTCGAACGGGGACGCGGTCGAGACGTGCGTCTCGGAATCCGAGCCGACCGCCCCGATCCACAACCCCGAAAAGAACAAGTACTCACCCCCCCGCCAACCCGCCGACAAGTCGTTGATGAACGGATTGCCGATGATGCCGACGTTGGTGATTTGCAGGGTGAGCAAACCCACGTTGTGAGTAAACAGGAAGGGTTCCCGCAAGGCGTAAATGCTTTCCGGTCCGCGGCCCATGGTTTTGGGCGGCTGGAGGCTGTCGTAGTGGGCGCGGGCGGAATTGGCGGCACCGCATAGCGCACACGCCACGATTACCAGACCGGCACGGGTAGCCGGGCTAATCCATCTCATCGCGTCAACCGTCTCCTCGTCTCGCCCGTCACCTTTGTGTGGCTTGCTCTATCCCGGCTCAGAATTTGACCGTGGCGCCGATCCGCACGCTCCGGCCTTCGCCGACGACTCGCGGATCGTTGAGGGGAACCCAGTCCTGAATGCCGTCCTCGTTCAAGTCCTCACCCAGATACGCACCGCCGGCACGGCCGGTCTCGGTGTAGTAGATCTGATAGTTCTGGTCGTTGAACTGCGGTGGAGGGGGGAAGTCGTTCGGCGAAAAGTCCACGATCGCGTGGGCATCCAGCACGTTGGGGGCGCGCAGGAAGAACTCCACCTGCTGACCCCAGATCTTGTAGTGCTTTTCTGCCTGGATGGTGAGCGTCGAGGTCGAGGGGAGCCGCCGCGAGTTCGTTTCGAGCGGATCGGCTTGACGCTGGTCGCGGGTCCAGGGCGTATACGGCAACCCGGTGCCGAAGGTCCAGATCATCCCCACCTGCCAGTTGCCCGGCTTGGCAATAGTGGTCGAGGCGTTGAAGGTGTGACGCTGGTCCCAGTTGAGCGGCTGCTCCGAGATGGGCAGGTACAAGAAATCGAGCTGCTGCTGGACGTTGGGATCCGAAGCGACGCCGGTGGCGACGCCGTAGGTGTAGGCCAGGTCGGCAGAGAAGTTGCGGGTGAACCGTTTCTTGATGCTCACCTCGAAGCCGCGCGCCGAGGCGTAGTCCTTGTTCGTCCACTGCGTGACCAGGGTCGGGCTGTCACCCGAACGCACGTCCTCCGCCGCCAGGAGCCCGAAGATGTCCTTGAAGTAGAGGCTGAACTGACCGAACACGTCCTCCGCGAACATGTGCTGTAAAGACGCCTGATAGGAGACCGTGGTTTCGTTCTCCAGGTTCGGATTCCCCCGGATATCGACGGCCGCTCCGCGACCTTCGAAAATGGCCCGACGATCGGGGACCTGACTGAACCGGCCGTAATGGAACGAGAACACGTCGCGGTCGGAGATCGGGTAGGCGATCCCAACCCGGGGGCTCCACTGGCTCCGCACGCGGTTCTCTACTTCCGAGGCCGAAATTTGGTTGCCGACCGAGAAGAGGTCGTAGCGCAGCCCTGCGTTCAGCACCATGCCTTCGTGCTCCCACCGGTCCTGTGCGTAAAACGAACCCTCCGGGTTGTAATAATGGAACTGGCTCCGGAAGAGACCGAACTCACCCGAGGAGTTGATGCGCTCGGGATAGTTGACCTGGAAATTCTCTAGATCGTTGTAGCGATACTCCAACCCCGTCTTGAACTTGTGCGGTCCGAGCTGGCTCGTCCAGTCGGTCTTGAACGTCCACACGTCCGTTCCACGCTGCGAGTACGTGGGCACGTCCCCGTTGGTCGCGTAGTACGGGCTCAGCTGGAAGTTGATGCGGTCCCGCCACTGATCGGGGTAGCGCCCATCGTATTCCCACGGCAGAAGTCCGCGTACCGAGGACAGGAACTTGTTGTTGCTTTGGCTGAATTTGAGGGTGTAGAACGTGCCCTGGCTAAGGGTCTGACTCCAGATCGCCTTGTAGATGCGGGACTCGTCGGTGTAATTGGGGGTGTGCTCGGGCGCGTTGTAGTACACCCAGTTCGGGCCTTCTTGCCGCTCGCTGAACCGGCCGTAGCGGGTGATGATTTCCCCCGAATCCGCCACCGTGTCGACCTTCGTCTCCACGTAGCCGACCCGGCTCCAGGGATGCTCGTAGGTGTCGTAGGTCTGCTTGTCCCGTAGCACCTCGAGAGTGAGCTTGTAGTTGGGACCGGGCTTCCAGGCGAGCTTTGCCTGGTAGTTGAGCTCGTTGGACTGGCGCGGACCCACCGAGATGAAATCGAGGATCTGATGCCGCTCGCGCTCTTCCCCAGTAGCCAGATACGTGTCGCTCCACGTCCCCTCACCGGAGACGTAATAGGTCATGTTTCTGAACGGAAGCGGTCCGCCCAACCCGATCGAGACGCGATCGTAGTTGTTGTATGTCTTGTCGGGAGCGCCGTAGTCGTCCGTCATGTAGGTCATTTCGCCGGCAAACCTGTCCCCGCCCTCGTGGGTCAGGATGTTAACGATGCCGGACTGCGCGTTGCCGTACTCCGCGTCCATGCCGCCCAGGAGTTGTTCCGAATCGTCCACCGACACGGTGGCCACGTTGATACCGCCGCCGCCGAAGGGATCGTTCACCGGGATGCCGTCCACCTGGTACTGCACTTCGTCGCCGCGGCCTCCGCGGAAATGAAGCTGACCGGCTTGTTGCACGACACCGGCTTGAAGCGCGACCGCGTCCTGGAAGCTGTCGACGGGCAACCGCTCGAGGTCTTCACTCGAAATGGTGTGACGCGTGGACGAACGATCCTTCTGGATTTGGACCTTGTCCGCGCGCACGGTCACCTTGTCCATTTCTTTGACCACGGTCTCTTTGAGGGCGAAGCTCGTGGGGACGGTCTGACCGGCGGCAACGGTGACCGAGCGTTCCTGGAACGAGTACCCCATCTGCGAGGCACGGAGGGTATAGGTTCCCGGCTGGACGTTGCGGATGGTGAAGCGTCCGTTCGCGTCGGACATCGCACCCATTTGCGAGCCAATCACGACGACGTTGGTGAAGCTAAGCGGTTTGCCCTGATCGTCGGTCACGATACCGGTAATGGAACCGATGCCTTGAGCCAGCACGGGGCCGGCATACACCGCGAGCAGTGTCATGAGCACCGAAGTGCAAAAACTAAGGCGGCGCATACCCGCTCCTTTCACCGGACTCTCTGAGCGCACCGTCTGGACCGCGCAACTATAAGCCTAGCCTCAGATTGAGTCAACGAATCCAGCCCTGGAATCCATCCCCGAACGCGTCCGAGCGGGTGTCCCTGAACGGACAAGCGCCGTTCTCTGGGAATCCGTGGGCACGAACTCATATGGCATTCCAAAAGCCCGAAGAAAGAAGCCAGCGAGATTTCGGTGAGGCAGCCGCCGCCAACGCACCAGAAGGCGACGTAGAGGGGAATTTCCTGTAGTCAATGTAACCTTCGGCACGAGCCCTGTCAACACTTAGCCGAAACTCGGACCTTCATCCTCGCCTAGGGCATCCCCTCATGAGGTCTAGAACAGGTACCGGATATAGGCCGCGAAGTGGGACAGGTCTTCTTTCTGGTCCGACTGGAGCGTGATCTCGTAGGCCAGATCCAGCTGCCAAATCGCGCCCCAGGGGATCACCCCCAGGCCGGTGGCCACCCGCCAGGAGTTGAAGCTGCCGTTCTGATCAGGCGGCCGGCTGGCGATTCCGTCCTGGTCGTAAGTGGTGGTAGTCAGGTCTTCCTTGCCACGAACGATGCCGGCCCGCGCGGCGACCTTCTCGCCCACCAAATACTCGCCCCCCAACCGGAGCACGAGGTCGTCCTCACTCACCGAGCGCGCGCTCGTCTCGGCCGTGTTGTCGAAGTCCGAGGAGCGAACCTTCACCTCCCCCGCCACCATGAGGCGGTCGTCCAGGAAGGTGTAAGACCCCCCGGCCAGGAACTCGGTGGCGGAGGTGGACGCATCGCCTCGTTCCAGTGAACCCAAGGTGTTGGGGGTCGTGATCACCGCGAAGTCGCCATCGATCTTGCCGAACGCCGCGGACACGTTGAGGCGTCCCGGAATGACGTGGAGCGTACCCCGGGTACGAAACGTCTTGGTGCTTCGGTCCTCGGAGAACGTGTCCGCTTCGCCAATGTAATCTTCGGGCGTGGGGTTGTAGAGGAACCGCTCCGACCAGCTTAGCCGCACGGACTCCTTGCCTTCGACCTTCAGCTGATCGTAGTCGATGCCCAGATCCAGACGCCCGCGATTCACAAACACGTGCGCGGACCAGTCGTTGGAAGGGCGCTCCCAGGTGAAGTGGTCTTGGTGCGTGGAGCTCGCGCTCGTACCGTCGATCTTGGACGGGAACGCATCGGCCCGGATGCCGAGTGTAACCCCAGCCAGTGCTTCAAAGGCCGCTCCCCCGCCGATGTGAGGCTCGTGACCTTCATGTTCGATCGAATAGAACTGGGTCGTGGACAGATCCTGCTTTTCACTCGAGTAACCACCCTGGAGGCCCAGACTCAGCTTCTTGAGTAAGTAGTAATTGGTCACCAGCTCGAGGCCCACCAGGTTGTACTGGTTGGTGGTGCTGAACATGTCGAGTGTCTTGGCCTCTGCGTAGTCGATCTTGCCTCCGAACCCATAGCGATGCGGCATGTGATAGCCGAGAATGAACGCCCCATCATTGACCTTCACGTCCGTGCTCGCGGGCGAGGTCGTGCCTTCCTCGAACTCGGCATGGCTGTAGCGCAGGTCGATGGTCCACGAGTCGCGATCCTCGGAAAAACCGGCTGGGTTCCCCGAATAATCGAGCACGTTGATTTCGTTGTTTTCATCCGGAACGGCGACGTCGAAGCCGCCCATGCCGGACAGTCGCACGCGGCCCGTACCCTGATTGAGTGGGGTTGGGAATCGTGCCAACCGGTCCGAGGCGAGTTGCGCGCGAAGAGGAGCGGCCTGGCCGAGCACGATCAGGCTCAGAACCACGGCCGGCCACAGGGGCGATGCGGGACGGGACATCAGCATCGGGGATCCGTTCTCGGTTTAGCGCTCGGCGCCTCGAACTTAAGACGTATCTCGGTGGACCCGCTGCCTACCTTGCCCGAGGCATCGAGGACACCGATCACCATGCGGTATTCCCCGGAGGCGCCGGGTTGAATGGCCAGGTCATCGGTCTGGTGGGTGTCCAGATCGCGCATGACTTCGAGCGACCACGTCCCGAAGCCTTTCTCTTGCGTTGCGCCGTAGGCGCCTCGGGCACGCACGTCGCGACCGCTGGTGGGGCCGCCTTGCGAATACGGAACGCGAAGCGCCCAACCTTGAATGAAATCGAAATTAAGCAGCGTAGTGGGAACTTGGGGCAGCGGGGTCTTGCTCCATTTGGGCGGCCTCGCCCCAGAGCGCGAACACGCAAGGGAGTCGCAACCGAACCGGTTGAAGTTGCTGGCCGAGTGACGCCAGAGCGCCAGATCTTTCGGCAAGCCGCCGTTCTGGTTAGCCAGCTCCTCATCGGAAGGATCGCGTCCCGGCGGTGGGCACTGGGTCAGGTACACGGGCACGGTGTCCATCGTCTCCCGTGTCGCTTCATTGAAACGAATCGTCCCGTTTTCAGGAAATGTGGTTCCAAAATTTCGAAGGAAGGGCGTAAGCCCGACATCGTCACGAACCGTTCCCCCGCTCACCCACAGATCTTCACAGAAACCGGAATTGACGGTGAACCGTGAAAATGCGGGGTCGGGTATGAACTTTTGCTCGCTCGGGTTGACCGAGCCCCAATCGGCGAACTGAGGTACGGGATGTAGATTCGTGCGTCCGGCCCGCCATGCCCACACATCGGTATTGTTCGTTCCCGCCGGTCCGACGTTTTGGTCCGAGGGATCCTCGGGAAGCTGAGGACCGAGCTTCCCAAGGACGATACGATTGAGATCGATCAGCGAGGAGGGGTCGGTCGACCCTCCGACTTGGGTCAGGTAGAAGAACACCTGGTCTTCGCGGCCATTTTCGTTGAGTCGCGTCCAGCTGGCGTTGCTGGCGATCAGACTGTCGCAGCTCGACGTTATTTCGACGTGAGCAATCCGCGGAACAATGCTGGGGCAATAACGCGTTCCGCCGACGATCTCGCCATGCTCGCACAGCTCGTTCCCAGCGGGATGAATGTAACCGAGTAGATCGGGCGCATTGTTTTGATCGTTGTCCGGATAACGCACCAGGAAATAAATGCGATCGGTGCCGCCGACGCGGCTTTCGTCCGTCCAGAGGGCCCGCACTTCCATGAAGTATTCCCCACCTCCGGTGCCGTTCACTCCGGTCATGTGCACCAAAAGCGGGGTTGCGGAATTCCATTCCACATCGGTCGCGGTGCCGTCGATCATGGGCAACATGTCGTCGCACGGTTCCGGCGTCAGACCCGGATCCCCGTAGCCGACGACGAGTGTCTCCGCACTGGGATTGGGATCGGGGAGCTGATCCACGCTCGAACAGCCGCCGGCTAATTCGAGCAGTAGGGCGCCGAACGCCACCACGCACAGTGGACGAGCTCTCTGCATGAAGGTTCCTTCGATGGGTGTTGTTGTGTCCGGAAGGGGGGGAGCGCGCAAGCCCGCAAACGTGGTAAATGAAGGTAGTCCCAACGATGGGGGCCTGTCAACCGCGGCGACGGTTCAGCACGGGTAGGCGCCCGCGACTCACGAACGGATCCCCCTCCACCCAGAACCGCCAGGGTCGATCGGTGCCCACCCGGATGCCTATGCGAGGACCGGACGCGACCCTCCCGACGTTGGCGCCGTCCGTGCGAACGACCAGGATGGGTCCGGCCAGCGAAACATCGTTCTGGGCGAGATCGATGCCCAGTGCTTCACACAAGCGCGCCGGGCCTTGGGTCAGCTCGGGGCCCGTTCGCCCACCTCGGCGCGCCTGCATGCGATCGCGCCCCGACTCAGGGTGAAGTGCACGCACGAGCACGGCCGCGGGTTGGCCCTCCGGTTCCGTCACGACATTAAAGCAGTAATGCATTCCGTACGTGAAATAAACGTAAGAACGTCCGGGGGGTCCATAGAGTACGCGCGTGCGCGGCGTGCGGCCGGCCGCGGCGTGACATGCTGGATCCGTTTCGCCGATGTAGGCCTCGGTTTCCACGATGCGGCCCACGGTGAACGTGCCGTCCTCTTCACGCCGGCACAACAGACAGCCCAACAAATCGCGGGCGACGTCCAACGTGGGCCGCGCGTAAAAGGCGACGGGGAGGATGCGCCCGGGGGCACGCCTAAGACCGGTGTCCCGCGTGTCGGTGGTCATGAAACTCCGAGCTCGGCCAGGGCTTGCTTCAGATCAGCCAGAATGGCGTCGCGTTCGGCTTCGGTGCGTCCCTCCGCACGCAACACGAGCATCGGCTCGGTGTTGGATGCCCGGACAAGCCCCCACCCTGCATCGAATTCGATGCGAGCGCCGTCCAGATCGATGACGGCATGGCGAACCCGGTATCGCTCGCCAATGCGAGATACGATGTCGAACTTGCGATCGTCGGCGCACGGCACGCGAATCTCCGGGGTGGCCGCATATTTCGGAAGGGCGTCGACCCGCGCGGAGAGCGGAATATCCGAGCGCGCAAGCCAGCGGGCTAGACGTTGGGCGGCATAGATCGCATCGTCGATCCCGAACCAGTCGCGAAAGAAAAAATGACCCGACATCTCCCCGGCCAACGGTGCCGCCAGCTCGGCCATGCGTTGCTTGATGCGCGAGTGCCCGGTCGCGGTCATGACCGGAACGCCTCCGTGCGCGGCCACGTCCTCGGCCACCGCGCGCGAGCACTTGACCTCGAACAAAACCGTCGCCCCGGGATGTTCGGCCAGCAACTCGCGCGCAAACAGAGCGAGGATTTGATCGCCCCAGACGATGCGCCCCGTGTCGTCGATCACGCCTAGACGGTCCGCGTCCCCGTCGAACGCAATCCCGAAATCGGCCTGGAGCGCCACCACCTGCGCGCGCAACGCGAGCAGCGTTTCCGGAAGGGTTGGATCGGCAATGTGATTGGGAAACCGGCCGTCATACTCGCAATAGAGGGGGGTCACCGCCGCGCCCAGTCGTCGAAACAGTTCCGGAGCCAGGATCGATGCACAGCCGTTTCCGGCATCGATCACCACGCGCAGCGGTCGCGGCAAGGGCCCCGGCCGCATGAGATCCGCGAGATACCGTTCCGAAATATCGCGCTCCTCATTGGCGCCCGATCCATGCTTCCATGTTCCGGACTCGGCCAGCCGCCCCAACTCGACCAGCCCCTCGCCGTGAAGCATGGCGTTGCCGAGCATGATCTTCATTCCGTTGTATTCGGGAGGATTGTGACTGCCGGTGACCTGAACGCCGCCGTCCAGCCCCAGAGTGTGCACGGCGTAATAGAGAAGCGGGGTCGGCACGAGGCCGAGATCGAGCACGCCGGTTCCGGTGGAGAGCACGCCTTCGGCGACCCATCGGGAGAGCCGCGGCGAGCTTTCCCGCACGTCGCATCCGAGCGCGATCTGCGTTCCGCCGGCGTCCTCTACCCGCGTGCCCAGCGCTGCCCCTAGCGATCGCAGCGTTTCCCGATCGAGGTCTTCGTTGACGCGGCCCCGGATGTCGTACGCGCGGAGGATGTGCGGGTTCACGCTCCCCCGGCTCCCGGTTTCCCGAGGCCCGCGCGCAGGAAGGCGTCGATGTAGCGGTCGATCTTCCCGTCCATGACCGCTTGTACGTTGCTCTCCTCGTGATCGGTACGGTGGTCTTTCACCATGGTGTAGGGCTGAAACACGTAGGAGCGGATCTGGCTCCCCCAGGCGATTTCCTTTTGCTGGCTGTAGAGCGCATCGAGACGCTTGCGCTCCGCCTCGAGCTTCTGCAGGTACAGGCGCGCGCGCAAGATCTTCATCGCGTTATCGCGATTGCGATGCTGGCTGCGCTCGTTCTGCGACGACACGACGATACCGCTCGGCAGGTGGGTGATGCGCACCGCGGAATCGGTCTTGTTGACGTGCTGTCCGCCCGCGCCCGACGCGCGAAACGTATCCACGCGCAGGTCGGCTTCGTCGACCTCGACTTCGATCGTCTCATCGACCTGGGGAAACACGGATACCGACGCGAAAGAGGTGTGGCGGCGGCCGCTCGAGTCGAAGGGAGAGATGCGTACCAGGCGATGCACGCCTGCTTCGGCCTTCAAGTACCCGAACGCGTATTCGCCGTTCACCTCGAAGGTGGCATCCTTGAGCCCGGCTTCCTCCCCCGCTTGATAGTCGAGCAGCGCGGTCGAGTAGCCGGAACGCTCCGCCCAGCGCGTGTACATGCGGAACAGCATCTCCGCCCAATCCTGGCTCTCGGTGCCGCCCGCGCCGGGATGAATGGAGACAACCGCGCCGAGATGATCCTCGGCTCCGGATAAGAACGAATGGAGCTCGAGGCGGCCGAGATCGTCTTCGAGCTTGGGCAGCTCGCGGGCGATCTCGTCTTGGGTCGCGCTCTCCCCTTCTTCGAACGCCATGCGGAAGAGTTCGCCGGCATCGTTCACGCGCCGTTCGAGCGCGGTGAAGGTGTCGACGTCGCTCTTGGCGCTCTTGAGCTCCGCGACCACGGTCTTGGCCTGGTCGGGATCGTCCCAGAAACCCGGCCGGCCCATGGCCACGTTCAGCTCATCGATGCGTGCGGATCGCTTCTCCAGGTCAAAGGTACCCCCGAAGCGCGGCCAGACGCTCTTGCATCGTCTCCAGTGCCCGGCGTATTTCCTGTGGCTCCACGTCAGGGTTCCTTTCGTAAGTCGGCGTCAGTTGGACGGCGCTTCAACGTCTCCAGGAGACGCCCCACCGCGGCGCGCAAATCGTCCAGCGAGCCCGTGTTTTCGATCACGACGTCGGATCCGCCCCGAAGCACGGCCTCGGTCAATTGCGCATCCACGCGCCCCACCGCGACTTCGCGGGGGAGGCCCGACTGAACCAAACGCGCCAGGCGCAGATCGTAGGGCGCCCATACCCCGATCACGACCTCCACCAACCGATCGGCGGGCCATTGTAACAGGAGAGCTGCGTCCAGTACCGCAATCGGGATACCCGTGTTCTCCAACGCGTCGAGACGCCGCTTGAGTTCGACCACCAAGGGGGGGTGCACGAGCGCGTTCAGCTTGGCGCGTGCGGCGGACGAGGCGAACACGATCTCCCCCAACGCACGCCGGTCCACGCTTCCGTCCGCGCGAAGCACGTAGTCGCCGAACGTGCGCGCGAGGTCGCGCACGAGCGCGCTTCCGGGAACATAGAGATCATGCGCGGCGCGATCGGCATCCACAATCGCACACCCGGCTTCGGCCAGCATTCCGGCCACCGTGGTTTTTCCGCTTCCCGCGGGACCGGTAAGCCCTACCCTCAACATCAGTGGATCTCGGCCCAGTTGGCGCCTACGCCTACGTTCACCACGATCGGCACATCCAGGCGAAGCGCCCCTTCCATCGTCTCGCGGACGAGGGCGGAGACGGTGTCCGCTTCCTCGCCGGGCGACTCCAACACGAGCTCGTCGTGCACTTGCATGAGAAGACGCGTCCGGAGGTTTTGCTCCTCGAGCCGGCGGGACAAATTTACCATCGCCACTTTGATCAAGTCCGCCGCCGAGCCTTGAATGGGGGTATTGATGGCGAGGCGTTCCGCCGCCGCCCGCGCGGCCGCGCTCTTGAACTTGAGCCCGGGCAGGAATCGGCGTCGATTGAGGAGCGTGGTCACGTAACCGGACCGCCGGGCCTGGGCCAGCGTTCGATCCAGGTACCCCACCACGCCCGCGTATTGCGCCTTGTAGTTCTGGATGAAGGCGGACGCTTCCGAGGACGAGATGCCCAGGGTGCGGGCCAGGCCGAAGGGGCCCTGCCCGTACAGGATGCCGAAGTTCACCGTCTTGGCGAGGTTGCGCTGGTGATCCGAGACCGCATCCGGGGGCACGCCGAAGAGCCGGGCCGCCGTGTCCCGATGCACGTCCAAGTTCCGGCGAAACGCGTCCAGGAGCACCGGGTCGCGACTCAAGTGGGCCATGATGCGAAGCTCGATTTGCGAGTAATCGGCGGACACGAGCACCCAGCCGGGCTCGCCGGGAATGAACGCGCGCCGCACCTCGCGGCCGAGCGCAGTCCGCACGGGAATGTTTTGCAGGTTGGGATCCGACGAGGAGAGCCGCCCCGTCGCGGCCACGGCCTGATTGAATCGCGCGTGCACACGCCCCGTTTCGGGATGAAGTATGGCCGGCAGCGTATCGACGTAGGTGGATTTCAACTTGGATAGTTGCCGGTACTCGAGGATGAGCCCGGGCAAGGGGTGCGCGGTGCGCAATCCTTCCAGGACTTCGCTGTCCGTGGAGTAGCCGGTCTTGGTGCGCTTTCCTCGCGGCAAGGCGAGCCGTTCGAAAAGCACCTCGGCAAGCTGGGAGGGCGAGTTGATGTTGAACGCGGAGTCGGCGACCACGCGACACGCCTCCTCCAGACGTTCGAGTTCCTTGACCAGGCGGCCGCTCATAGCCTCCAGCGCCTTCCGATCGATGGCGACCCCGGTGCGCTCCATGCCGAGAAGAACGTGGAGTAACGGCATCTCGACGTCGCGAAAGAGGTTCGCCAGCTCCAACCCCTCGAGCTCGGGCAGAAAGAGATCACGCAAGCGCAGGGTCATGTCCGCGTCTTCCGCCGCGAAGCGCGCCAGAACCTCGGGCGGGGTTTCGAAAAGGGGCCGCTGCTTTCTGGCCCGGCCCTCCACCTCGGCGCGCGACGACATCGTTTCATTGAGGCGGGTGCGGGCTAGATCCTCCAGCCGATGTGACACCTCCGGATCCAAAAGGTAGGACGCCACGAGCGTGTCGAACTCCATCCCCCCGGTCGGCCACCCAGCCCGTTCGAGCACCAGCAAATCGTGCTTGGCATCGTGCATGACCTTAGGGATCCGCGTATCGGCGAGGAGCGGCCCGAGCACGGCTCGCACGTCCGCAGCATCCTGCGAACCTTCGCGATGCCCGAGCGGCACGTAATACGCTTCGCCCCGCGCGGGCGAGATACCGAGTCCCAAAAGCTCGGACCGCATGGGATCACCCGACGTCGTTTCGGTGGTGATGGCGAAGCCGCCTTCGGATTGCGAGAGGCGTTCGCCAAGCCGCTTGAGCTCCTCGCGATTCGTCACCACGGTGTAGTGGTCCTGCCGCGTGAAGAGTTCCGGCGGGGGTGGCGCTCCCTCCAGCTTCAGCTCCCGCAAGAGTCGCTGAAATTCCATGCGAGTGAGGAACTCCCGCAAGGGCTCGCCCCCGGGCGTTTGCGCGCGGAGTTCCTCGAGCGACATCGGGAGATCGAGATCGGTGCGAATCGTCACCAGCTCCCGCGCCCGAAACACCGCGTCGCGATGTTCCAGCAACTTGGTGCGCAAGGCCGGAGCGAGCGCATCGAGATGGGCATACATGCCCTCGAGACTCCCTTGTTCTGCGATGAGCTTGCCCGCCGTCTTGGGTCCCACGCCGGGTACGCCAGGAACGTTGTCGCTCGAGTCCCCCATGAGCGCCAGCACATCCACGGCCTGACGCGCTTCAATCACGCCAAACCGCTCCGGGAGATCATCCGGCCCGATGAGGCGGGCCTCCACCGCCGCGGCGCCACCACGCCCCGGATTCAAGATGCGTACGTGCTCGCCCAGGAGCTGATAGAAATCCTTGTCCCCAGTCACCATCACCACGTCGAGGTCGGGTCCGGCGAGCTGTGCCGCGTACGAGCCGATGACGTCGTCCGCCTCCACCCCCTGAACCTCGATGAGCGCGCACGGCCACGCCTTCACGAACTCGCGGACCCACGGCATTTGCAGGCGCAGATCATCCGGCATGGCGTGACGCGTGGCCTTGTACTCGGTGTAGGCATCGTGGCGAAACGTGGGGCCGGGCGCGTCGAAGACCACCGCCATGTAATCCGGGTGTTCCTCGCGCACGATGAGATGCATCGTGTTCGCGAAGCCCAGCACGGCCGAGGTCGGCTCCCCGCGCGAGTTGGTTAACCCCACTTGCTGCAGGGCGAAGAAGGCGCGATAGGCCAGCTGTGATCCGTCGAGAAGAATAAGACGTTCGCTCATCGCGCGTCCGTTCGCGTCCGGTACAGATGCTGCTCGGCAATATACGCCGCCACTCCGGCGGGGACGAGATGACGAATCGAACGTCCCGTGGCCACGCGCCGGCGGATCTCGCTCGAGGAAATCGCGAACGGATTTCCCGTCACTAGGAGCACGCCCGTTCCCCAGGTGACCGGCGAGGGCGTGACACCTCCCGGGCGATTCACGGCAATGACGCGATACGTGTTCACGAGTCGTTCGGGATCCTTCCAGGTGGAAAGCTCGGCCAGGCTATCCAGGCCGAGAATGAACGAAAGCTCCCCGTCGGGGTTCTCGGCCTTCAGTCGATCGAGCGTATCCACGGTGTAGCGCGGTCCGCCGGGGGTGAGCTCCAGGTTGCAGAGCTCGGTGTGGGGCTCGGTCCGGAGCGCGCTCTCCAGCATTGACCAGCGGTCGGCGGCGGGCGCGAGGTCGGTCGCCTCTTTGTGAGGAGGCGTGTACGCCGGCACGAACAGCACGCGGTCGAGACCCGCCGCTTCGCGGGCGAGCAACGCCACATGAAGATGGCCCCAGTGCACGGGATTGAACGATCCCCCGAACACGCCGATCCGCGTCATGTCAGTGCGCCCGCGTGGTATCGATCCGCGCCGGTGTTCCCACGAGGCTCAACGTGGCACCGTTGTTCTGAGCTTTCTTGAGCAAATCCTTGGCGCGATAGGCTTCATTCGACTTTGGATAACGATCCAGGAGGATCTTGCAGGTGTCGGCCAGCTTCTGCCATTCATGCGTCGTATTGTAACTTTCCGCCAGACCCAAGGCCGCCAAGGGCGCCACCTTGGTATCGCTGTACTCCGCCATCACCTTGTCCTTGAAGTAGAACCGAGCCGCGCGATGAATCCCCCGCTTCGCGTAGAGCTTCCCAGCCAGATAGTCCTTGGTGGCCAGTTTATTGCGGATGGCCTGGACATGCTTTTCCGCGCTCGCGACAAGCCGATGCTCGGGATAGCGGTTCACGAAACTCCGGAACTGGACCAACGCGTCATAGGTTTCTTTCTGGTCGAGCTGGGGCGGCCGCGATTGCGCCAAATATGCGAGCCCCAAATGATACGTCGCCTCGGGTGCAAACTCGCCGCCCGGGAAATCGTGCAGCAAATTCCTGAACTGCTCCTCGGCGTCCACATAGAGATCCTGCTCGTAGAGCGCCTTTCCCAAAAGCATGGTTGCTTCCTCGGTGTAGCGGCTCCCCGCGTGCCGGGGCAAGTACTCCTTGAGCGCGAGAACGAGGTCGTTGAAGTCCCTCTCCGTGTAGGCCTTCCGCGCCCAGTCCATGAACAAAGCCTCGTCACCCGGGGGCGGCGGATGGTGGCCCGCGCAGCCGGTCGTCAAGACAAGGAATAGAACGGCTGGAATCAACCAGCCCCGGCGATTCCGGATGGCGAACGACATGCTTTTAGTTTTGGTTGGCGTAAAAGAGATAGATCAACCCAGCAACAATTCCAGTAACGAGCATCGGCTCAACGTAGCCGCCCATACCCTTTTGTTCCAGCGGAGGAGGATTGAACGGAAAATCGGTTCCGGCAAGATAATTCAATTTCCCCGACGGCACCACGCTCACCTGCTGCGCGTTTCCTTTTCCTACCCAGACCACGTCCTGCCTGGCCCCCTGCATGAGCTGAGCGACGAGGCTGACCGAGGCGCGCCGTTCCACCTTTTGTGAGCCCAGAGGGCTGGTACGGTGTTTCTCGGGATACGAGAGCTCGCACAACACCACGCGGTAGCGCAGGACGTAATCGGCATCAGATTCCTCGGCGAGAGTGAGCGGCGTCGCCAACTCGGCCGTGTCGGTGGAGGGCTGGGTTTCGGGCGCCACGAGCGTGTCGGCCCCGGCGAGGGTATCGGCCGTGACCGCGAGAGCGGAATCCCCTGCTTGTTTCAAGGTCCGCGATGCCGCGCTCGAATCGAGGGCCGCGCTCAGGGAACCCGGCTGCGGGCGGGGCGTAACCGGCGAAAGCTCGCGCGAGCCGGCCGCGGGCCCGGGGGGAGTGGCTTCAGTCATTCTGACGTGCGGCTTGGCAAGGTACGCGGTATAGCCCGCGTCGGAGAGATAACTCAACAGGTGTGTTTCCACGAACCAGTTGGCGCGATTCTCATTGGCCGATTCGAGCCGGAGCGATGCGCCTTCGGGCACCTTAAATCCCAGAAAGAGTCGGGCCACCGCCGACGTGGTCGCCTGGGTAAGCAGGCTCTCGTTGGTGGGATAGGCCTGTCGCACCGCAGACTCCAGGTCGTCTGCCCTCGCACTGGAGGCGCCCAAGAGCCAGACGAGCGCGGACGCCCGGACGAGCCAGGTTGCAACACCTTGCTTCACAAACACTTTCCTCCGATCGGCTTCGGGAGTTACTTCCGGTCTAATACCCCGGGAAGCCTCCCGGAGTTCGTCCCGAGATCGGGCAGGCAGGCGGGTCAACGGGGTTCGCCGGCAAGCACGTGCTCCAGGTGGACCTGGTCGACCAGGATTTCGCGGGGCCTGGAACCATCCTGAGGGGCTACCAGCCCGGCCTGTTCCATCATGTCGACCAAACGGGCGGCACGAGCATAGCCGACCTTGAGGCGGCGTTGCAGCAGGGAGGCCGACGCCTGCCCGGCCGCGACCACCAGCCGCGCGGCGTCCTCGAAGAGGGGATCGTCGCCCAGCCCTCCGGCCCCCACCTCGGGCTCGGCCAGAACCTCCTCGAGACCGGCGCAGGTCTCGGGTTGCCCTTGCTCCCGCCAGGCCTCCGCCAGCCGCTGCGTTTCTTCTTCCGACACGAATGCGCCGTGGACGCGAAGCGGACTCGCCTGGCCGGCGGGGAGGAAAAGCATATCCCCCTTGCCCAAGAGTGACTCCGCACCGTTCTGATCCAGGATCGTGCGGCTGTCCGTGCGCGAGGCGACTTGGAACGCGATGCGGGCCGGGAAATTCGCCTTGATCACGCCCGTGATAACGTCCACCGAAGGTCGCTGGGTGGCCACGATCAAGTGGAGTCCGACCGCGCGCGCGGTCTGGGCCAAGCGGGCGATTGGTTCTTCCACTTCACGCCCGCTCGTGATCATGAGATCGGCCAGCTCGTCGATGATGATCACGATGTAAGGAAGCTTTTCTTCGCCTTCTTCCTTGGGCCCTTCGCGGTCGAATTTGTCGTTATAGGACCCGAGATTGCGGCAGCCGCGCGCGGCGAGGATGCGATAACGGCGCTCCATCTCCGACAGCGCCCACTTGAAGCTTCGCACCGACGCCTTCGCATCGGTGACCACGTCGGTCAACAAATGCGGCACGCCGTTGTACATGGGGAGCTCGAGCATCTTGGGATCGATCATGAGGAGGCGGAGCTCGCTTGGCGTTCGTTTCAAGAGCAAGCTCGTGATGAGCGCGTTCAAGCACACGCTCTTCCCGGAGCCGGTCGTGCCGGCGAGTAATAGATGCGGCATGCGCGAGAGCTCGGTGGTGACCGGCATGCCGCCGATGTCTTTGCCGAGCGCGAGCGGGAGAGGCCCCGCCGCTTCCTGAAAGGCCCGGGTTTCCATCAATCGGCGCAAGAAGATCGGCGCCGGGGTGCGGTTTGGAACCTCGATCCCAACCGCGGCTTTCCCGGGTATCGGGGCAAGAATGCGTATCCGGCTCGCCCGGAGCTTGAGCGCGAGGTCGTCCTGCCGGTTCAGGATCTGGGCCACGCGGACGCCGGGGCCGGGGATGTACTCGTACCGCGTGATCACGGGACCGGGATGCACCTCCCCCACTCGACCGCTGACGCCAAAGTCCAGAAGGGTTTGCGTGAGCAGCTTCGAGTTGTCCTCGAGCTCGGTTTCGGGCACCGGGGAGGCCGCTTCGGGAACGTCGTCGAGGAGATCCACGCCGGGAAGCACCATCTTGCCCCGTTTGGGAGGTAGGGTTTTCTTACCCGCCACCGCATGCCGGCGCGCTTCCATCACCGCGGCTTCGAGATCCTGGTGACCGATTGCAGGCTGTCCGGGGAAGCCGTCAAGTGACCGTGCTTCGGCCAGCCCGCCCACGACCACGGTGTCGGCCAGCGGAGTGCGAAAGGGTGGTGGCGGCGGCGCGACGGGAATTGCCAGTGCCGGTTCCGGACGCGTGATGCGAGGCGGAATCCATTCTTCCGGTTCTTTAGCGACGGCTTTTTGGGCGCTCGGCGGTTTGGGTTCCGGCTCGGGTGCGGCATCGCTCAGCGAACCCTCCACGTTGGCTCCATGTTCCCACGGTCGTCGCGACATCCAACGCGCCAGGGACCACAGCGAGCGGACAGCTTGATGCAACACGCGAAGCGTCAGCCGTAACACGAACTTGAACAGCAGAAGGGCATGCATCGCGAGATAGGTCGCGATCGCCATGAAATGATGGAGCACGTTGCGTGTCCAAACGCCGCGCCGGCCATCCCACGTTTCAGCTTCGAGAAAGAAAAATCCTATGCCGGCGACGGCGAGGAGCAGCGATCCACCCAGCGCGCCAATGCTGCTCTGCACGCCGGTCCAGATACCCGCGCCGAGATTTCCGCCCCATCCATGGTGCGGAGTCATCGCTTCGCCGATGGCAGACAGGGTCACCGTGAGCGGGATGGCTCCCAGGCTGCGCAGGGCAAGCTTGCGCATGGGTCGTAGGCCCAGCCGATTCCATCCCCAGCCAAGCATGGCGATGGGAAGAGCCCATCCGGCGACCCAGCCAAATGCGATCAGAACGGAAGCGGCGAAGAAGAGCCCCAGTCCCCCGCCGGCGTTGGACCAAGCCGAGGCAAACCAACCCTTCGCCGGTCCGGTGGCTAGCGCGGCTTCCGCGAGATCCTTGGCTGCGGGAAAGTGGACATGCCCCGCTTTCACCGCTTTCTGGTACGCGGGCGCGTCATAGGTCAGTAAAGCGGCGAATAGAAAAATGCCCGAGGCGAGAAGGAACAGACCCAGCCAGCGCTGGATCTTTTTGGACAGAGGTTTCCCCTTGGAACCTTGCTTCCGCGCCATGATGCCCTCCAAACGCCGGGATCACCCCCGACGCCATCCGACGAGAAGCCAGCCGCGCACCGGCCGTTATACGTTTTTCTTCAGCTCTTCGACTCTGTTCGTATCTTCCCAGGTGAATTCAGGTTCCTGACGGCCGAAGTGACCGTACGCCGCCGTTTGGGCGAAGACGGGCCGCCGCAAGTTGAGCGACGCAATGATGCCCTTGGGCGTGAGATCGAAGGTCTTTCGCACCGCCTGCGTGAACTTCACGTCCGGCACCTTACCCGTGCCGAAGCTGTTCACCATGATCGAGACGGGTTCCGAGACGCCAATCGCGTAGGCGAGCTGCACCTCCGCGCGATCGGCGAGCCCCGCCGCGACAATGTTCTTGGCGATCCAACGCGCGGCGTAGGAGGCGGAGCGATCCACTTTCGAGGGATCCTTGCCGCTGAACGCGCCTCCGCCGTGGCTCCCGACGCCACCGTAGGTGTCCACGATGATTTTCCGCCCGGTGAGTCCCGTATCCGCTTTGGGTCCGCCGTATACGAAGCGCCCGGTTGGATTGATGAGCACTCTCAGGCGCTCCCGATCCACCAGTTCCGCGGGAAGCGATGGAAAGATGACTGTTTCCCGAATGGCGTCCTTCATCTTGTCCAGGCCGGCTTCGTCCATGTCGCGGTGTTGCGTGGACACGACCACGGTGTGCACACGAGCCGGACGCGGACCGTCGTATTCGACGGTCACCTGACTCTTGCCGTCCGGACGCAGGAAGTCGAGACCGTTGGATCTCCGTAACTCGGCCAGGCGCCGGCAGAGACGGTGGGCAAGCGTGATCGGAAGGGGCATGTATTCAGGGGTCTCGTTGGTCGCGTAGCCAAACATGAGCCCTTGATCCCCGGCGCCACCGGGATCCACACCCTTGGCGATGTCTTCCGACTGGTGATCGATCGAGGTGATCACCGCGCAGGTTTCGAAGTCGAACCCATAGGAGGCGTCGTCGTAGCCAATGCGGCGGATCGTCTCGCGGACGATCTCGGGGATCTCGACGTAGGCTTTGGTCGAGATCTCAGCGGAGATGAATGCCAACCCGGTGGTGACGAGGGTCTCGCAAGCCACGCGGCAGTTCGGATCCTTTTCGATGATGGCGTCGAGAATGGAGTCCGAGATCTGGTCGGCCACCTTGTCCGGGTGGCCCTCGGTCACCGATTCCGACGTAAACAGATGGGGCTCAGCCATGTCGAGCGGCTCCTTAAGCGGGCTAACCGGTAATGGCCCTGCGGCCAGGAAACGCAAGAATCTAACACAATTCTGGGGGCCCAGGACAACAGGCTCCCCCCTACCCCAGATGCATCTCGCTCGAATCCCCGATGTTGAGGTTCCAGGGGACGCCTTCCACGATCGCATCCTCGCCGATCAACGACGAATCGAGAACCACGCCCTTCACCTGAGCGCGCTCGCTCACGATCGAGTTTCGGATGATCGAACGCTCGATGGTCGCGCCCGAGGCCACGGTAGCGTAGGGCCCGAGTACGCTGTCCTTCACCACTGCGTCCGGTGCCACGGCGACGGGCGGAATCACTACCGAACCCTCGAGCGTCCGGGGCGCCCGGTTTTCGAGATCGAGAAGCGCACGATTCGTCTCCAGCAACGTCTCCGGCTTTCCGCAGTCGTACCAGCCCTCCACGGGGAAAATCTCCATCGCGACGCCGCGCTCGAGCATCGTCTGGAGCGCGTCGGTGAGCTGGTATTCGCCACGGGTGGATTTCTCGGACGCGATCATCTCGTCCAGCGTCCCATACAACGCGGGGGTATCGACGATGTAATAAATGCCCACGATGGCGAGCTTGCTCGGTGGATGTTCGGGCTTCTCGACGAAGCGCCGCACCTGAGTCCCCTGCATGTCCACCACCCCGAAACGTCGCGGGTCCTCGACTTCCTTCACCCCGATCCGTGACACGTGCTTGTCGAATACCTGACGAAAGTCGACCCGGAAGAGCGTGTCTCCCAACACAATAATCGCGTCGCGGCCACCCACCGCGTCCTTCGTTAAATAAATGGCATGGCCCAAACCACGTTGCTCGGGCTGTTCGACAAATTGCAAATTGAGATCCGGATAGAGCCGGGAGACCGTCTGCCGCACGCGATCCCCCATGTAGCCGATCACGAGCACGAAATCGCGCACTCCGGCATCTCGAAGCTCATCGAGAATATGCGCCACCATGGGTTTCCCGGCCACGTGGAGCAGGGCCTTGGGCATGGTATGGGTGTGCGGGCGCAAGCGTGTGCCCACTCCCGCCACCGGAATAACCGCCACCGGCATGCTCATGATGCAGATTCCTTTCCCTGTCGTATTCGTGATTTCACGTCCGCCATGAGAGCGATCGGCTCGGGGTCGACGCCCAAACGCTGCGCCAGTTCGAGACTCATCCAGTCGCCCAGATAGGCGAGCCCCAGCGCTTCGATCCAAGGAATGAGGTGGGGCACGTTCACTCGGAACGGCTCTGACCCGTGCGCCGCCAAGACATGCAGCACCGCATCCCACCGCAGACGCGCTCCCGCTTCGCGCGGGGTGCCCAGAGCAAAGAGACCCAACGATTCCCGCCGCGGCCCATCCCGGCCCGCGGTCACGATGCGATTGTGCGCCGCTTCGGGAAGCTCCCACACCGAGGCCAGAACCTTGGCATTTTCGGCAAGGCTTGCCCGCCACCGACGGGCCGCGCACAACGTGAATACATCACCGGCCAGGAGCACCGGCAGGTGTGCGTTTTCGAGCCGCTCGGCGATCTCCACTGTGACGGCATCCCGGGCCTCGACACGATCCCGAATCGAGGCCAAATGCCGCGCGGCATCCCTCCATTGGGCCTCCGATCCGTTTCTCGAGGTAAGGCATCGCAATCCCTGCATCAAGAACCCGAGCGCATTGCGCGGAGCCAGTCCAGCCGGCAACAACACGCGCGGACACGCTTCCTCTTCCGCGGCCTGCCACAGCGTGCCCCCGGACGTCACCACGGATCGTGAAAGCCCGCGCCCCCGCGCCTCGCGCCACACGGAAATGCTTTCGTCCGTCTCGCCCGAGTACGACACAACGATCAAACTTGCGTTCTCGGGTCGGGCCGGTAACGCCGCGTCACGAAGTACATGCACCTCCCGTTCCTCGCCCACCGAGAGCATGAAAAAATCACCCGCCGCCGCGGAACCGCCCATGCCGCTGATCAACAACGGGGCGAAGGGGGGCAGCGAACCACCCTCCAATCGCAACTTGGCTTCGAGCTGCTCGGGGATGCCGGCCAGATCGGCGCGAAAACCGGCGCTCACCGGCCGCCCCGCTTGGCGGTTCGTGCGCCGCGGGCCAAGGGTTTTGTGGCCAGCGCCTCGGACTCGTCCTCCTGGATGAGCTCGAGAACATCGGAGAAGTGCGTGCCCAGGCGTTGACGAATGAGATTCGTCACGTCCTCGGGATGCCGGCAAGCCAACGCTTCTTCGGCAAGCACGCGGCAATCCGTGTAGCGCACGGAACGAATCGCCTGCTTCACGTCGGGAAGCATATAGGGGCTCACCGAGAGCTCATCGAATCCGAGCCCGATCAAGAGCGGCGTGGAGAGCGGATGCCCCGCCATCTCCCCGCAAATGGTGACCGGTTTTCCGTGACGATGCGCCGCCTCCACTGTAGTCCGGAGTGCGCGCAACACCGCGGGGTGGTGCGGTTGATACAAATCGTGGAGCGCCCCGTCGTCACGATCGATCGCCAGCAGGTACTGAATCAAATCGTTCGAACCAACCGAGAAGAAGTCAGCCGCCTGCGCCAATTCGTCGGCCATCATCACCGCCGAGGGCACCTCGATCATGGCGCCGAGAAGGGGCTCCTCGTCGTAAGAAATACGGCGCCGTCGCAGCGACGTCATCGCTTCCTGCATGAGCTCGCGCGAACGCTCGAACTCATCCAGGGAGCTGACCATAGGAAGGAGGATACGTGCTTTGCCCGCCACCCCTGCGCGCAGAATGGCGCGGAGCTGACTGGAGAAGAGCCGTGGATGCGCCACGAGATATCGAATGCCACGCATGCCGAGAAGCGGATTGTGTTCCTTGGGCACGCCCAGATAGGACGCCATCTTGTCGCCGCCCACATCCAATGCGCGAATGACGACATGCTTGGGTTTCACGCGCTCGAGAATGCGCGTGTACACCTCCACCTGCTCGTCTTCTGACGGGGCGCGATGGCGCACCATGAAGAAGAACTCGGTGCGAAAGAGCCCGATGCCGTCCGCGCCGCGAGCGAGGATGTAATCCAGCTCCTCGGGGACTTCCATGTTCGCGGCCAGATGCACCCGGCGCCCGTCGAGCGTTTCCGACAGTGCGCCGGCCAGACGGGCATGCTTTTTCTCCAGGCGGGCGAAAGCCCGCTTGCGGGCCCGCATGCGCTCGATGGTGGCGGGCAAAGGACCAATCTCGACCAAGCCGCGCAAACCGTCGAGGGCAATCGTGTCCCCTTCTTGCACCGCTTCCATGAGTCCCACCACGCCGACCACGGCCGGAATCCCTCGCGCGCGCGCCATCACCGCGACGTGGCCGGTCGAGCCTCCCGCTTCGGTGGCGAAGCCGGACACCACCTCGGGATCGAGCAGCACCGCCTCGGACGGGGTGAGCTCGCGAGCCACCAGCACGCCGCCTTTTTGCCGGCTCGGTGCCGCAAAACCCAAAAGATGCCGCAGAACGCGAAGCTTCACGTCCACGAGATCCACGCCCCGCTCCAAAAAGAACGCGTCGGAGCGCGAACGCAGCTCTTCGCCCGCCTCGAGCATGTGCCGGCGAAACAAGAAGGCGGCGTTCTTATGCTCGCGGCGAATGGCCGCCAAGGTGCGATCCACCGCCATGGGATCTTGGAGGATCTGCAGCTGCACATCGAAGATGCGCGCCATCTCCTCGTCGAGGTCCTGGAGCGTACTTTCGCGAAGCTCGCTCAGCTCCCCTCTCGCCTTATCAATGGCTTCTTCGAACCGGGAGACCTCGGCCTCGACTTCGCGCTCGGGAATCGTGAGCTCCTCGATATCAAGAAGTGGATCCTCGACTCGGCGTGCAATCCCCACCGCAATTCCGGGAGAGGTGGGAATGCCACGGAGGGCACGGGGCCGGGACGGCTCAGATTTCTTCGCCAAATCGGGCCTCCACGAGAGTTTGCAGAGCGTCCAGGGCCTGGTCCGCGTCTGATCCTTCGGCACGCACGACGATGCTGCTTCCGAAGTGCGCGGCGAGCATGAGCACTCCCATGATGCTCTTGCCGTTCACTTCCAACCCTTCCCGGGACACGAAGATACCGGCTTGGAACTTGCTCGCCACGCGCGTGAATTCAGCGGCCGCCCGGGCGTGCATACCCTTTTCGTTCACGATCGGTAACTCACGGGATGGCATGGGTTTCCTTTTACGGGAGGCTCGGAGAAAAGACCGCGGACAAAATGAGCCCGACCATGATAGCGCCCCCGGCCAAGAGCCCGCCACGCACGAGGCTGCGACTGCCCAGAAACACTCCCGCCACCGCGGCGGGAGCGACGGTCCATCGGGGAAGCGCTTCCACGCTCGCGCCCAGCGCGACCAGGCAAAGTCCAAAAACAGGAATCCCCCAGCGGACGGCCACGCGTAGGCGCATCACCCATCGCGCACGCATGAGTTCGAGAACGCGCTCCGCCTTCGCATGCCCCCAGAACACGCCACCCAACCGCACCGGAAGATGAACCGCGTTATAGAGGACGACGAAGACGATCGGTCCCAGCGCACCGCACTGCCAGGCAATCACGGATCCGGCCAGGCCGGCCAAGGGACGAAGCCCCGCCCAGAAGAGGGCGTCACCGGTCGCGGCGAGCGGCCCCTCGAGGACGCGGCGCATGTGAACCATGCGTGACACAGCCTCCGCGTCCCCTCCCGCCGCGCGTTCTTCCAGCCGCGCCATTGCCCCGAGGAGCGGGCCGGCCATGACAGGGTTGGTGTTCATGGGTTCGAGGTGCCGGAGAAGAAACGCACGTCGATCCTCCGGCGTCGACCAGAGTCCCCGTATCGACGCCATCGCCGCGGCGATCCCAAGCGCCTGCCGGCGCCCGGTGCCATAGGAGGCCTGAAGAAACAAGTTCCAGAACGCAATCCGGGTCAAGTCGAGACGAGACACACGTGCGCTCATGTGAGGGCAACCGCGACGCCGAGCACCAATGCTGCGGCTCCCCAGATCCAGGCTCGGCGTTTCATGGACAAACTGCATGCCTGACCCACCCCGACGCCGAGCACAGGCAACGCCACCCAGCGTCCATCGGTGTGGACATGGGGTGCGATGTCCAGACCCGACGTCCCCACGAGAAGACCGGCCGCGACGAGACTCATGCCGAGAAGCCCGGTGGGCACGAGTCCCATGAGATGAGCCAAGCGCACCCGGCTGGCGCGACCCTCGCCTGCTCCCGTCAATGCCATCTCGACCAGCGCTCCGCGGCGGCGATAGATGCGTTGCAAGAGAGGACGGCCCAGCTCCCCCACGGCAATGCTCACCCAGAGCAGAATGGCGAGGGGGACCGCTTCGGGAATGACGAGGACTGGACTCAGACCAACGCGTGGCCCGGGTGCGCACGCGGCCAGCGCGCCACCCACGACCGCCGCGGGCCCGAGAAACGGCAAGGGCGACGCACCGAGCGGCAGCGAGCGACTCCAAACGCCCTGGAGCAAGACGCCGACGGCGAGCCCGCTCGCGGCGTCTCCCGCAATCCATCCGGCTAGCCACGAAGCGACGAGCGGTTGCGACACGAGAAGCTGCAGGCACGCGGATTGGTCGAGCGCAGTCCAGAGCCCAAGCCCCAGAAGCAGCGCCCACGTTCCTGGGTCGAAACTCATGCCGCGGGCGCGATCTCCAGCGTCAGATCCAGCAACAAGGGTTCGCCGGGGCGCGCCGACCAGGACCAGGTGGGAAGCAACGCGGTGGATTGATACACCCGTTCGAGGCCGCTTTCCGAAAGCGATACGGTTTCCACGGGAGCCCACCAGAGCCGAGCCTCGAGATTCCAACGCAGCGTCACCTGAAATCCGCGATCACGATCGATGAGCGTCACCCCCCGGACCGATCCTGTTTCCCCGCTCGATCCCAGTGAACGCTCCTCGCCTTCGCCCAGGATGCGAAAGCGCCGGCCCGGCGAACGCGCATCGAGCATGGCGAAGTTCCACTCCATGCCGAACCACCCCGGCTCGAGAGATCGAGCCATCGTTTCCACACGATACGCGACTCGCATCCGTGCGCCGTCGCGCATCACCCCCACCGTTTTCTCGATCACGAGCGCACGATCCGCCGTCGCGCGGCGCAACACCGCATGTGCGCCTTCGGGCTCGCGCGCAATCGCCACCCGCCACGTCCCGCGAAGGCCGATCGGGTCGGGCAGCTGGCCGCGCTCGAATGCGCCGCGATCCTGGTCGGATCGAAGCCAGTGATCGAACACTGACATCCGGGGATAATCGTCGTAGACCAAGAAGGCGTCGAGCCCCACCTCTTTCACCTCGAAGCGGTCGTGGATGCTGGCCACCCCGTCCGTGGTCGAGTCGCCGGCCGGCCCACGCAACCGGTCGTGATAGGCCTCGTACCGGCGCATGAGCCCGTTTTGAAGCGCAATGCGTTCCTTTCGAGCCGAAAGCTCCACGAGCGCGCCCCAGGCCGGATCGACGACTGCGCTCAACGCGTTGTTCCGCAGCAAGACTTCGTCGTCCCCGTCCGCATCGAGATCGACTGCTTTGGCTTCGACCCATCCCGCGTCGCCGGGATGCTGCGCCTCGACGATGATGCGCTCTGCCTCGAGGAGTCGCGTCCACACCGCGTCGCGCAAATGCGGCAAGTACACGCCTCCGAACACGCCATGCCAGTAGGGGCAATTCTGCTGGGCCGACCAGAGCACGTCGCGCGCGCGCGCGGAGGCGCTCGCATCGGTAAGCGCGCTCGCTTCGTCGCGAAGGGCGAGCCCGCGCTGGTACATGCGATCGCTTTCCGGGTAACGCCCGAGAAACGAGCGCCAGGTTCCTCCGCTCAAGAAACGAGCATCGTCCGGAGACTCGCGGGTCACGCGTTCCTTGACGGCATGAAAGCGCGCCTGCAACCGGGCCGGAAGCGTCCACTCCCCCATCTCTTCGTAGGACGTGGTGGGGAGATAGATCCGCCCCCGCACCGCCGACATCACGTCGGACGGACATGCGGTGCGAAGCCAGCTTCGGTTTTCCTCCAGCAACGAGAGGAACCGATCGAGCCATCCCTCTTCGTAGACGCGCTTATGGGTATCCGGCCAGTGGCCGAATTTCTCTCCATCATCTCCGAGAACGAACACGCGGCCGGCCCCGAGCTCGCTGGCCTGGCGCAAGAAATCGATGGTTTCCTGGGGCTCATGAAACGGAACCAGATACCGCAACCGCTTGGAAATCGGGAAGACGTGCACCGTGCGACCGCGATCTTCGGTCAAGTACGGGCCGTCCAGCCGGTTCACGTCCGCACCGGCGGACAGAAAATGCGTATCGTCGAGAAGCGTGTACTTCACTCCCGCCCGGGATAGCGAGGACGGGAGATCCGGTTCCCAGACGCGCTCGGCCAGCCAGAGGCCCACCGGGGTCCGTCCGAACCGCGCGCTTAGCCATGCGGTTTGTTTCTCGATTTGACCCACACGATCCGCATCCGGAATTGCGGCCAGGACCGGCTCGTAAAACCCGCCGGTCAGGAGCTCCACCTGACCTCGCTCCACGAGATGGCTTAGGCGATCCAGGTACTCGGGGTGCGCGTCCTCGAGCCAGGTGAGAAGCGATCCCGAGTGATGCGCGGCGATCTTTACCCCGGGATGTCGGGCCAGGGTTTCGAAAAAGGGCGCATACGCTTCCGCGTACACGCGCTCCAGCACGTGCGGGAAGTTTCCGAGCGGCTGATGATTATGGATGACGAGTAGAAAGGTGATTGAAGGCAAGGCGACCGTCGGCCAAGGCGGCGTTGAGATCCACTTTCGGATTCCCCGGCAAATCCTGCGCGGTCAAACGCACGCCGAGCGCGGCGACCTCGGCCAGCGCGGCGATGTCCCCCGGGGTAACGAAGAGATAATCGAGAAAGCGTCGCGCACCCTCCTTCCAGTGGAGCCCCCCGACGTTCGCGTCCTGTACCTGCGCCCCGACCCGCACGAGCTCGAGCAGGGCGGCCGGATTGCGAACGACCAGGATCGTGCGTCCCTCGAGAACCCCAAAGCGGCGGGCCGCCTCGGCAATCGTGACGACTTCGACCGTGAGCTCGGGGGGCGCGGCGGATGTCATCACCTCGCATCCGAACGCATCGGCGGCCAGAGCGTCGTCTCCAATCAACACGTGGTCCGCGTCGAGCCCCGGCACCCACCCCACCGCAACCTGCCCGTGGAACAGACGCTGATCCACCCGCACCAGCACCACGCTCACGAAGGTTTCTCCTCGAGCGGCTGGCCCCCCACGAATACGCACACGCTTTCCTGGGTTCGCTGCCGCAAATGCTGGAGCATCGTGCGCACGTCCCCGTGATCGCGGGAACGCAGGAGAGCGAGAATCATGGGCAGGCTCACTCCCGCCACCACGATTGAATCGGGACGATTTCGCGTGGCCAAACGGGAGCTCTGGGCGCAGGATCCGAACACCAGATCGGTGAGCACGATCGCGGGGGAGGCGTGCGCGTCCAGCCAGGTCTCGATCGCCCCCAGGAGCGCCTCCGGAGACATGCCCTCGTTGGACATATGATCGATTTCGGGCCGCGCGCCCAGAATCGCTTCGGCGGCGGCAAGCAATCCTTCCCCGTACCCACGATGGGTCACGAGCAGGGTCGGGTAGGGCGGTGTCATTCCAGATCGTCCCGGGCCAGCATCTTGAGCCGGGAATTCTGCATCATGATCTCGGAGAGTTTCTTGTCGAGCTCGAGCGCGGTGTCGAACCCGTAGGCCTTGACCAGATAGTTGAGCGCGATCACTTCGGCGATCACGGTGATGTTCTTCCCCGGGAACACGGGGACGGTCACCAGCGGAATTTGAACCCCAAGCACGGTGGTGGTCGTGCTATCCAGACCCGTGCGTTCGTAATCGATGCCGGTCACCCACTCTTCGAGATGCACTTCCACTTCGACACGTTTCTGAAAGCGGATGGCACGGATTCCAAACACCCGGTGAAGGTCGATAATCCCCACCCCGCGAATCTCCAGGTGATGACCCAGGAGGGCGTTGGCGGAGCCGATCAGCACGTTTTCATGCCGTCGCTTGATCAGCACGACATCGTCAGCGACGAGCCGGTGCCCACGCTCCACCAGGTCGAGCGCAATTTCGGATTTTCCGATGCCGCTCTTGCCGGTGAACAACAGCCCGACCCCGTACACGTCGACCAGCGAGCCGTGAAAGTTCACCGTCGGAGCAAAGATGTCATCGAGATACGCGGTCAGTTCGTGGATGAAAGGGGTGGTCGACATCGGCGTGCCAAGCACGGGGATTTGTCGCTCTTTCGCGCGAGCGAGGAACGTGGCGGGAAGATCCAGGTCCTTGGTAACGATGATGCAAGGCACCTGGAACTGGAAGATTCGGTCCATGGCCACTTCCCGTTCCTGCGGGGTGAACGAGGCCAGGAGCCCGACTTCGGTTTCGCCGACGACTTGAATGCGCTCGGACAGGAAGTTGCCGAGGTACCCGGCCATGGCCAAACCGGGCCGGTTGATATCGCTGACCGTGATCAGCACCGGCGAGTCGAGCGAATCCGTCATGCGTTCGAACTCGAACGCGTCCTTGCGGTCCTCGAACAGGCGCGAAACGGGGATTTGATTCATAAAATACGGACGCCTAGTCCAGGTGTACGTCCACCACGCCGACCTGGCCGTCCCGGCGCTTGAACACGAGCATCCGGCGGTGCGTATCGGCGTTCACGAACCCGAAGGCTTCCCGCGGGGACACCCGCAGCTCCGCCGCCGCTTCGGAGACCGTCAACCGCTCCTCGAAGGGGCCCGCCTCCTCGCCCACGATTCCGTCCAGGTCCACGTCCTCGACCTCGACTTCTTCGATCTCGACCACCCCGGTGGTCTCCGGCCCGGTGCGTCGCTTGCCTTTGATGAGGCGGTCTTTGTGCCGGCGGAGTTGCGTTTCGAGCTTGTCGAGGGCTAGTTCGAGCGCCGTCTTGTCGGAGTCCGCGGTCACGTGGCTGGTGAGCGGGGTCCCGTTCGCGGTCACGATCGCTTCTGCGGTGTAACGGTTTTTTTCGAGGCTTACCACCACGCGTGCGTCCAGGATGCGATCGAAAATACGTTGTAGCTTGAGGAGCCGTTCCTCGGTGCGTTCCCGGAGACTGTCGCTAAGCTCGAAATGACGCGTGGTGATGGTGGTTTTCATGATCGTCCTCCTCCGCCTGACTCCCATGCAGCCCAAGGCCGCCTTACGCCTATTTTAGTGCATTCGCCGCCGATGGTCAGTGTCGCTTGCGCAACCGGGCGCTGGGGACGCTCATCGCTTCCCGGTACTTCGCCACTGTGCGCCGCGCGATGTCCACGCCTTCCGCCTGCAAGACATCGGCGATCTTCTGGTCCGAAAGAGGATGGCGGCGATCCTCATCCTCGATCAAGCGAGCGATCTTTTCCTTGGCTGCCTTCGAGGAGATATCCTCGCCTTCCGAGGTCCCGAGCCCGCTCGAGAAGAAGAATTTGAGCTCGAACACCCCGCGCGGGGTCTGCACGTATTTGCCGCTGGTGACCCGGCTTACCGTGGATTCGTGCATGTCGATTTCGCGGGCCACGTCCTGCAGCGTCAACGGTTTCAAATGCAGCACGCCGTGATCGAAGAAGGCGCGTTGCTTCTCCACGATCTTCGTCATGACCCGGACCATGGTCCGGCGTCGCTGCTCGATGGTCTGCACGATCCAGCGCGCCGACTTGAGCTTGGATTTCACGAAGCTCCGCGTCTTGTCGTCGCCCGCGGATTGCGAAAGCAGGACCTTTTCGTAGGCACGGTTTATCCGGAGCCGCGGCACATTGCGGTCGTTGAGACTCACCACGTAATCGTCGCCCACCCGCTCCACGACCAGGTCGGGATACACGTAGCGGGCGTCGTTGCCGGCGATCTGACCGCCGGGGCTCGGATTCAAGCTGGCGATGTGATCCACCGCGTCCTGTACGTCCCGTACCGACACGTGAAGCGAGCGGGAGATATCGGGGAGCCGCCGGTTCTTGAGGCCTTCCCAGTGCTCCTCCACGATCTGACGGGCGAGACTCGCCGCGTTGCCGTTGTTTTCGGCGAGCTGCAGGAGCAGGCACTCCCGCAAATCGTGGGCACCCACGCCGGGCGGATCGCAATCCTGGAGCATCCCCACCAGTCGCTCCACCCGCTCGGGTTCGGTGGCGGTGTGCTCGACGATTTCCTCGTTCTTGAGGGTGAGATAGCCGCGATCGTCCAGGGAGCCGAGGATGAACTCCATCACCGCCTCATCCTCCGGCCCGAGATTCTTCACATAGAGCTGCTCGCGCAACACGTCGGCGAGGGTCAGCTCGACAATGTTGACCGGCTCGAACCGCTCCTCCTGGCGCTCGGGCGTGGGCACGGTGCCCGAATCGCTGGCGTCCTGGAGGTAGCTTTCCCAATCCACTTCTTCGGCCGGATCGGTTTCGGGTTCGGGTTCCGCGCTCTCCGCTTCGAGCCGGGTTTCCGGCACTTCCGTGGCTTCCTCCACTTCCTCGAGCAGCGGATTGGTCTGCAGCTCCGTCTTCAACTCTTCGCGCAGTTCGAGGGTGGGCAGGGTCAATAGCTTGAGTGCCTGCCGGAGCTTCTGCGTCATGATCAGGGTTTGCTTCTGAGTCAGACGCAGCTCGTGACGTCGTTCCATTTCTTTCTTTCTCGAGCGTTAGAGCTCGAAGCCTTCCCCCAAGTAAATCCGCCGTGCGGTGGCGTCGACGGCCAGCTCGCGGGCGGTGCCGGAAAGCAGGATCTTGCCTTCGTAAAGGATGTACGCGCGGTCGGTGGACCGCAGAGTTTCGCGCACCGAGTGATCGGTGATAAGAAGTCCCAACCCGCGCCGGCGAAGCCGCTGGATGATCTCCTGGATTTCCCCTACCGCAATGGGATCAATGCCCACGAAGGGTTCATCCAGAAGCAAGAATTTGGGTTCGGCGGCCAGGGCGCGCGTGATTTCGAGCCGCCGCCGTTCGCCGCCCGAGAGGTGATAGGCCGTTCGATCGGCGAGATGGGTCAAATCGAGCTCGGCCAGCAGCTCCTCCAGCCGCTGCTTGCGTTCGGCGGCCTTGAGCGGCAACACCTCGAGAATGGCGAGGATGTTCTGCTTCACGCTCAGCTTGCGAAACACCGAGGGTTCCTGGGGCAGATAGCCGATCCCCAATCGCGCCCGGCGATACATGGGTATGCGCGTGATGTCACGATCGCCCAGAAGAATGCGTCCTTGATCGGCGCGCAAGAAACCCACGATCATGTAAAAGGTCGTCGTCTTCCCGGCCCCGTTCGGGCCCAACAGACCCACAACCTCGCCGGGTCCCACCGAGAGCGACACGCCATCCACGACGCGGTGCTTCCCGAAACGCCGGGACAGCTCCTCCGCGACCAGACGCGGTTGCCCTCCTGGCTCAGGGAGCGATGTCGCTTCGATTGTTTTTGAGAGAGATGTGGACATCACGATGAATCTCGTATGTGCTGAGATCGGGCTTGGCTTCGAACTCGAATCCCGTGAGCACGCGATCGGGTTTGGCCAGTCGAACGAAGCCCGGTCCGCGCACCCGATCTTCGTTCTTCAAGTAGTGGAGCTCCTGAGTCGTGAGCGTATCGCCGCGCACGGAGATGAGCCTGACGTCGTTTTGCGCGGTCATTTCCCCCGAGCTTTCATCCACCACACCGTTCCGCGCGGTAAGCCGGGAATCCTGTTTTCCCTGATCGTCGTAGAACAGAATCTCGACGTTTTCCAGGTGATCATGCGTGTCTTTGGGAATGCGCCACGCTTTGGCGGCGTGAAGCTCCCAGATGGGATGCCCTTCATGGGTTTCGGAGATACGAAAGCCTTGAATCTCGCGCTCCAGACCAGAGTCACTGATCATCGTCTCCGGCTCGTCGGACTTCGAGCATCCCACGCAGAAAAAAATGGCAAGTATCAGCGTGCGGCGCATGCCGGCTCCTCGGCGGGAACGCGAGCGGCCTCGTCGTGATCGGTCCACCGCGGGTGAAACCACATCCACTGCTCTGGACAGGCGCGGATTTCCGACTCCAGTTTCATGGCCAAAAGCTGGGTGAGGGCGGTGGGTGTCCCCGATGGTTCGATGGGCGGCGCGATGCGAGCCGCATGCGGGTGATCGGCCTGACGACGGATCGTCACCACCACGAGCGGAACGTTCGTGGCAAGAGCCAGGCGGGCCGGGGCGTCGGTGACTCGGGTGGGGCGATCCAGAAAGCGAACCACCGTGCCGCCCGATTTCACCCGTTGGTCCACGAGCACGCCCAGAAATCCACCCCCGCGAAGGTGACGCACCGCGGCCAGAGGCGATTTTGAAGAAGGAAACGTCCGCACCCCCATGCGCTCCCGGTGGCGGGACAAGAGATCCTCGAGCCGGGGCTCCCTGATCGGGCGCGCCATGGCGGCGAGCGGGAACCCTTCCGCCACCAGGCGGGCGGCCAAGATCTCCCAGGATCCGAAGTGCCCAGTCACAATCACCGCACCCCGTCCCTCCCGACGCAGTTGGGCCAAGACCTCGGTCCCCTCGAGCTGGATGAGACTGCGCCGGGCCGTTTCGGAAAGATCGGGGTAGCGCAAAAAGTCGTACACGTTTCGCCCCAGCTCCTTGAACACCTGCCGTGCCGTTCTCTCCACCCGGTCTGCCGGCCAGTCCGAATAGACGCGTCCGAGATTCGCGCGGGCCAGTCGACGGTCGCGGGCCACCCACCAGAATCCCAACCAACCCAAGCCGGCGCACAACTCACGGCCCATAGCCTCGGGCAACGCCGCGAGCAGCCCCGGTAAACGGCAGGCTGCCTCAGCCCGCAGTTTTCGCCTTAACTCCTTGGCATACATATCGGTAACGGCTAGGAATCCTTGAGGCTAACAGAGGGGTTCTGGACGGTCAAGCAATCGCTATGCCAAACGTGCCAATCGGCTAGGCGGGTTCGATTTTGAGGCAGTCGTGGAGGTGGAGAATACCGAGTGGCTTGGCTTCCTGGACCACGACGAGGGCGGTGACGGGGCCGGGGCGCGGCGTTTCCATTTCGCGCACTGCGGCCGCAACGGACGCCTGGGGATCGATGGTGCGGGGATTCCGGCTCATGTAACGGGACACCGGTTGCTCCAGGGCGCCCCCGGCATCCGGACCCAGAAAGATGCGCTTCAAATCTCCATCGGTGAGCACGCCACAAAGCCGTCCCTCACCGTCGATGAGCGTGGTCATGCCGAGACCTTTGTCCACGATAACGGCCAAGGCCTCCCTGAGCTTGGCGGTCTCGGAAATCACCGGCAATGCCGCGCCGGACTTCATGACCGAGCTCACTTGCCGCGCCGCCGAGCGTCCGACCACGCCTCCGGGGTGCACAAACGCGAAGTCCTCGGGCTTGAGACCGCCACGCCGGAGAAGCGCCACCGCCAGAGCATCCCCCACCGCCAGGGCGGCGGTCGTGCTCGCCGTCGGCACA
>Ga0075418_10000649_pt1 | contig 37428 bp, 27 predicted proteins | sample SoiMetdeltSBSDD2_FD_81776 | JGI IMG/M metagenome (GOLD analysis project Ga0075418, IMG submission 81776) | Bulk soil microbial communities from a Populus tree surrounding site in Tennessee, USA - Soil MetaG P. deltoides SBSDD2 | ecosystem: Environmental > Terrestrial > Soil > Tree plantation...
TCATGGACATCGGGTTGAACCGCGGGGTTGACAGCCACGCGTGAAACGCCCGCCAGACGCTGCGGCGTTCGCCGGGCGCTGCAGCGGAGAGGCCAAAAATGATCAGGCGTCCGAGCGGCGCGAGCATGCGATAGCTCTCCGTGAAACTGCGTCCACCGATGGGATCGAGAATCACATCCACGCCCCGGCCGCGCGTGATCTTCTTGACTTCATCGGCGACATTCGCGTGCCGGTAGTCGATCGCGTGGTCGACGCCAAAGCTGCGCAGCGCGTCGTGCTTGAACGCCGACGCGGTGCCGATCACGGTGGCGCGACGGAGCCGCGCGAGCTGCGTTGCGGCGATGCCGACGCCGCCGCCCGCGTTATGCACCAGGACTGTTTCGCCCGGCGCGAGCGCGGCCATGCGATAGAGCGCCAACGACGCCGTTAGATAGTTGACCGGCACGGCGGCCGCCTCTGAATCACTCAGCTCATCGGGAAAGTGAAATGCCTGACTGACGGGGACGACGACAGTGTCGGCGTAGCCGCCGAATCGTGTCAGCGCGATCACGCGATCGCCGGGCGCAAATGCCACGACGTCGCGACCGACGGCGTCGACTTTGCCGGCAACTTCGTACCCGACCACCATCGGGGGCTTTGGGGCGTCAGGATAGAGCCCGAGCCGCGCGAGGATATCCGCGAAGTTGATGCCGGCAGCGCGGATGCGAATCCTGATGTCGCCGTGTCCGGGTGACGGATCCGGCAGCTCGCGCATCTCCAGCACATCGGGTGCGCCGAACCTCGGAATCACGACCTGCCGCATGGCAGGCCGGAGCCTACCACATTCAGATCATGCGCGTGCGAGCATCGAGAGGAGAGCTTTCTGCACGTGAAGCCGATTTTCCGCCTGGTCAAAGACGACCGATGCGCCTGAATCAATCACGTCCGCGGTGACTTCCTGCCCGCGATGCGCCGGCAGGCAATGCATGAAGAGTGCGTCAGGGCGCGCGTGAGACATGAGCGACGCGTTCACCTGATACGGTGCGAAGATCCGAAGCCGGGTCTCGGTCTCCCGCTCTTGCCCCATCGACGTCCAGACATCGGTATAGATGGCATCGGCTCCGTTGACCGCCGTCACGGGATCGGTGAACTGATCCACGGTTGCACCGCCGCGCGCGATGCGCGCGACGTCGTCGAGGACGTGATCGGGTAATTCGTAACCGCGAGGCGAAGCGACGCGCACGTGTGCTCCGAGCATCACGCCGGCATGCGCGAGCGATGTGGCGACGTTGTTTCCGTCTCCGACGAATGCGATCGTCCGGCCGCGCAGACTTCCCCAGGCTTCCTGCAGGGTGAGGCAGTCGGCGAGCGCCTGACACGGATGTTCTTCGTTGGTGAGCGCGTTCAACACCCGCAACCGCGGCGACGCGTCGGCGAATTCCCGCAGGCGATCCTGCGCATACGTGCGGACGACAGCGGCAAATACCCACCGTTCCAGGTTGCGCGCGACATCTGCGATCGATTCGCGGCCGCCAAGCGCGACGTCATTGCCGGGCTCGATGATGTCGCCGCCGAGCTCGCGCACGGCGATCTGAAATGTCGATCGCGTGCGAAGCGAGGGTTTCTCGAACAGCAGGGCGACGTGCCGTCGCGCAAGCACCGGCTCGTCGGCCACGCCTGCGGCGCGAGCCGCTTTGTATTCGGCCGCCCGTTCGAGACACGCGCGGAGCGTCTCGTTGTCGAAATCGAGAATCGACAGAAACCGCGTGGGAATCGCTGTAGCGCTGTCCATGTGAATGCCTTGTTCTCTTTATTCAATGCGCTTGGGGCCCCACCCCCAAGCGCTCTCGCTCGCGGGCGCCGCTTCGCGTCGCTTCCCTCCGGCCGCTCGCTTGGGCCGCAGGCGCTGTGTCCTGCGCGTGGGGCCCTCGCCTCCACCAGGGGTTCGGCGAAGCCGCAGGCGCTTTACGTGCGGTACTCCGCATTGATCCGCACGTACTCCGCGCTGAGATCGCACGTCCACATCTGCGATGTTCCCGATCCGCGTGTCCCCATGTCGACGGCGACGACAAGGTCGCTGCCCTTCAAATACTCGGCGGCTTCCGCTGCGCGCTCGTCGTGCGGCGTACCTTCGCTGAACAGTTCAATCGGCCCAATACGCACGGCGGCTGAATCCAGGACGAAGCTCGATCCCGATCGTCCTGCAACGGCAACCAGGCGACCCCAGTTTGGATCGCCACCGTGGATCGCTGTCTTTACCAGCGGTGAATTCGCGATCGCGCGCGCCGCCTGTCGTGCCTCTGCGTCCGATACGGCACCGGTCACTCGAACTGTGACCAGTTTGGTTGCCCCCTCGCCGCCGCGGACAATCCCAATCGCGAGTGGCTCGCAGACCTGGCGCAACCCGTCGACGAGGACCGGGTAATCCTCCTCTCCGAAGTGCACACCGCTCGCCCCGTTGGCGAGGACCAGAACGCAGTCATTGGTGGAGCACTCGCCGTCGACCGTGATTGCATTGAACGTGTCGTTCACGACCGCCTTGAGCGCTCGCTGCAATAGAGCCGGTTCGACACCCGCATCGGTGGTCAGGAAGGCGAGCATCGTCGCCATGTTCGGTTCGATCATGCCGGAGCCCTTGGCGATTCCACCGACTCGGAACGATCCCGCCCCGGTCGCGATTTCAGCGGATGCACTCTTGGGGAACGGGTCCGTTGTCATGATGGCTCGCGCGGCGTCTTCACCTCCGGACGGTGCGAGTGCCGCCGCGGCTGCAGTAATACCGCGCGCGACCTTCTCCATGTCGAGCTTGACGCCAATTACTCCCGTCGACGCGACCAGGACGTCGGGCACACTGCAGCCGACAGATGAGGCTGTACGGACAGCCATAGCCTCGGCATGACGCATCCCCTCGATGCCGGTACACGCGTTGGCGCAGCCGCTGTTCACGACGATCGCTCGAGCGCGCCCTGATGACACGGAAAGATTGCGGCGGGAGACGGTCACCGGCGCCGCCTGCGCGCGATTGATTGTGAATACGCCCGCGGCGGACGCGTCGGTGTCGGAGACGATCAGCGCGAGGTCGAGTCCGGACGCCTTGATCCCGCACGCCACGCCGGCCGCACGGAAGCCCTTCGGCGTGGTGACGCTGCCCTCTATGGAGACAGCCGAGATGCCGCTCAAGATCCCGCTCATGCAGGCACCGCGTGTTGATCAGCGTCGGCAAAGACCGGAACAGGATCCAGTTGCAGCCGTTCGACATTTGGCCGTCGCGCCGCCACCGACCGACCTGCATAGATCACGGCCGCTGGTTGTTCTGGCCGGATCTGCACGCCCGCGCGCAGTGGCAGGGTCACGGCATACTGGCCGCAGCGGCGGAAGAGCGGGCACGACGTGCAATCGTGTCCGATCTTCTCCGGCACCCACATGTGCGGAACGATCGTGAATCCCATCTTCACGAAATGCGAGGGCTGGTGCGTAAAGGCGCACAGCGTGGCAAACCCGCGTTCCGCCGCTCCTGCCGCCAGCTCGGTGACGAGCCGTGGCCCGATGTGATTTCCACGGGCGCGTTGCGCGACGACCAGCGACCGAACTTCCGCAACCGTCTTACTCAACGGGGCGAGTTCGGCGCACGCGATCACGCGACCTTCCCATTCCGCGACGATGAATCGCGCGGCGTGCGCCACGATGTCGTCCATCGTCCGGGGCAACAGGTGACCGACTTCGAGATTGTCCGAAATCAGCGCGTGAATCGCTGACGCATCTGAAGTGGCTGCCTGTCTGAACGTCACCATGTTCATCGTTGTTGTCCCCCGAATGCCGCAACGAACGCGGCGTCCAGCAGTCCAATTGCCTCGTCCAGTTCCTCGTTCGTGATGATGTACGGCGGCAGAAGCCGTACGACGGTATCCGCCGTGCGGTTCACCAGGAGACCCTGCTGGATCGCCGCGTCGACAATGGGCGCCGCCGGGCGATCCAGGTCCAGCCCCCAGATCAGACCCTCCCCGCGCACCTCACGAATCATCGGATGACGCGATTGAAGGCGACCCAACAGCGTCTTCAGGTGTTCGCCAACTCGAGCGACGTGCGTCATCAGACCGCCGGATTCCAACTCGTCGAGAAACACCAGCGCGGCACGGCACGCGAGAAGGTTGCCGCCGTAGGTGCTCCCGTGATCGCCGAATGCCGCTGCCGCAGCTACCCGCTCGCTAAACAACGCAGCGGCAATCGGAACCCCGGCGCCCAGCGATTTCCCGATTGCCATCAGGTCGGGTTCCAGTCCGATCACCGGCGAGTAGAACGCTCGTCCGGTCCGGCCCAGTCCGCACTGCACCTCGTCTGCGATGACGAGCGCCCCTGTCGCCTTGGCGACATCCATGATCGCCGCGCCCATCGCCCTGCTGATGGGCCAAACGCCACCTTCCCCTTGTATCGGCTCGACGATGATTGCAGCTGTATGTTCCGTGACTGCCGCTCTCAACGCCGCCACGTCGTCTGCCGGCACAAAGGTGACGTTGGGGACAAGCGGCTGAAAAGGCGCGCGGTAGTGGTCGTCCCAGGTCACCGAGACGGCACCCATCGTTCTGCCATGAAACGATCGCTCGAACGCAACGAATCCGCTCCGCGGCTTGCCTTGAGCGAACCAGTAACGCCGCGCAAACTTCAGCGTTGCCTCTACGGCTTCCGTGCCGCTATTGCAGAAGAACGCGCGCGGGAGCCCGGATAGAGTCGCGAGACGGCTTGCCAGCTCTCCTTGGAGCGGATGGAAGAACAAGTTCGACGTATGTACGAGCCTTTGCGCCTGATCGGCAACGGCCGCGGCGAGTTTTGGAGGCGCGTGCCCGAGCGAGGCGACCCCGACGCCTGAGATCAGATCGAGATAACCACGGCCATTGGTGTCGAACAGACGGCAGCCACGTCCGCGATCGAAGACCACCGACCCTCGGCGGTAGACCTGAAGCAGGTGTTCTTTCTCAACAGAGATGACGTCGGTGACGGTATTCATGAACCAGTTCCTTCTGATTACGACGCACGACTGGTGGTCGACGCCGGAAGACCGATCCGGGTGCCTTCCGCTACATCAAAGTCCGAAACCCCGCGGCCGGATACGATGCCGATTTCGGTAACGCCCCCCTCGAGCGCGCGGCGACATGCCGCGAGCTTGGCAATCATTCCTGAGTGCGCCGCGCCCGAGGCCGTCATGCGATCGATGTCCTCGGGCGTGAGGTGCGCGATCGTCTGACCGTCTGGGGCGAGCACGCCTCTCGTTGCCCCGGCGATGATCAGACGCCTTGCCGCCAGCGCAGCCGCGAGATGACCGGCTAGCGTATCGGCATTCACGTTGAGCAGGTCGCCAGAGCCGCTGACACCAACGCTCGCGATCACGGGGATGTATCCGAGGCGCACCAAATCGCGCACAAGCGAGACATCGGGAGCATCCGGCTGACCGACGAGGCCGAGGTCCACGCGTTCTCCCGAGACGGCCGTGAACGCGCCCGACCGAGTTGCGCGGCCGACGAATCCATCCGCACCAGTCAGCCCGACCGCCCGTCCGCCGACGGCCCCAATTGCGGCGACCAGTGCGGTGTTGTTCCGGCCTGCGAGGACGCAGATAACGGCGTCGAGCGCGGCCGCGTCGGTGACGCGCAAGCCGTCGACGAAGCGCGGCTCTTCGCCGCGGGCACGCAGCTCGGCATCAATTGCGCGTCCGCCGCCATGCACGACGACCAGCGGCCCACCGGCAGCCAGGCGCACGATTGCCGGCGCGGCGCCTTCAATCGCCGCCGCATCTTCCAGCAATTCGCCGCCAAGCTTAAGGACCGTGGTCATTCAATTCAGGCCTGTGGTCTCGTCAAAGCCGAAGACGATGTTGAAGTTCTGGATTGCCTGGCCTGCGGCTCCTTTCACCAGGTTGTCGATGCACGCCACCATCACGAGCTGCTGTCCCTGCACGCGCCAGCCGATGTCGCAGAAATTCGTGTGTGCAACGTGCTTGATCTCCGGGAGATCGGCGCCCGTGAGCCGGACGAAGGGGGAATCGGCGTAGGCCCGCGTCAGCGCCGATGCCACGGCAGCCTCGTCCACACCGGCCCGAAGCCGCGCGTAGATCGTTTCGAAGATGCCGCGATCGAGTGGAACGAGATGCGGCACGAACGTGACCGGCGTTCCAAGCTCTTGCTCAATTTCGGCCGCATGGCGGTGCGCGAATACTCCGTAAGCGGAGATGCTGTCGTGGCACTCGGAAAAGTGCGTGCGCTCGGTCGGCGTCTTGCCTGCGCCGGACACGCCGGACTTCGCATCGATCACGATGCCCGGTTCGACGAGCGACGCCGCGACGAGCGGTTGGAGCGCGAGAACCGCAGCCGTCGGGTAACAACCCGGGCAGGCCACCAGCTTCGCGGTCGCAAGCTCGAGCCGCCGGCGCTCCGTCAGGCCGTAAACGATCGGCATGGACGTCTCGCCCGTGTGCGGATACCACCGCTTCCGTAGTGCCGCGTCGCGCAGCCGGAAGGCTCCCGAAAGATCGAAGACACGCGCGCCGCGATTCGCAAGCGCCGGAGCAATCTCGGCCGCGAGCGTGTCGGGGAGCGCAAGAAAGACGGCGTCGGCCTCACCGCCGAGTTTGTCGACGTTCAGCGGCTCGACCGGCGCGTCCCAAATCCGCGCCAGCGCGGGAAGCCGCTTCGCCTCGGATGCGCTGGACGCCATCGCAAATCTCAAATCCGCGTGTGGATGGCGGGCGAGACGGCGGAGTAGCTCCAGTCCCGCGTACCCTGTCGCCCCAGCGACACCCACTCTGACGGAAGAATAGTTATTCATCAGAACGTTTAGTTATACACCACCATCCAGACCAAATCAATACTCTTTACAGCCCAACTTGTTGACGGGCTTGCACTCGGGTGCATATGCTGTATAATTAACCGTTGGTCAGTGCATAATTATGAAGGCCTATAGGCAATCCTCGATACTCGAGCTAGTGGACGCCGAGGCCATTACCAGCCAAGAGCAGCTTCGGGAGCGGTTGCGCATCCGGGGTATAGAAGCGACGCAGGCGACGCTGTCGCGGGATATTCGCGATCTTGGCCTCATTAAACGCGCCGCTGACGGCGCCTACCGGCGTGCGAGCGCCGACGCGCGGCCGAGGGTAGATCCCGAGGTGGAGTGCCGGACCGCCGTCGACGACTACCTGCGCCGTTATGACGTGGTCGACCAACTTGTCGTCTTGAAGACGGATACCGGTCAGGCGCAGCCGCTTGCTGTGGCGATTGACCGGGCGGCGCTTCCGGAGATCGTCGGCACCATCGCCGGCGACGACACGATCCTGGTGATCTGTCGCAGCGCGCCCGACGCAGCGGGACTGTCGAAGCGGCTGCAGGGCTGGCGCACCTCCTGACGGCATGATGCGGAAACCGAAAAAGGTGGCTGGCACCTTTCCGGGAAAGGTGCCAGCCACCTTTTACGAGGCATGTAGATGAAACGAATTGTCCTGGCGTATTCCGGCGGGCTCGATACTTCGGTTGCCATCCCCTGGATTGCTGAGAAGTACGGCGCCGAAATCATCGCGGTGACCCTCGATATCGGTCAGGGAGAAGACCTGACCAACGTCCGGGAGCGCGCGCTCGCGATCGGCGCGGTTCGAGCGCACGTGATTGACGCCCGTGAAGAATTCGCGCGCGACTATGTCATGCCGGCGCTCCAGGCGCGCGCGATCTACGAGGACGGCTATCCACTCGCCTCGGCGCTCGCTCGTCCGTTGATCGCCAAACATCTTGTCGCCATCGCGCAGATGGAGGGAGCAAGCGCGGTCGCGCATGGATGCACCGGTAAAGACAACGATCAGGTGGGTCTCGACATCTCGGTGCGCGCGTTGGACCCCGCGCTCACGCTCATTGCTCCAGCGCGCGTATGGGACATGAGCCGCCCAGACGAGATCGAATACGCACGCGTCCGCAACATTCCCGTTCCGGTGACGATTGCGAGCCCATATAGTGTCGATTCCAACCTGTGGGGACGTTCGGTCGAGTGCGGCGTGCTGGAGGACGCCTGGACGGAGCCTCCCGACGATATCTACACGTTGACGCGCTCGCCGCAGCAATGTCCGGACGAGCCGGCATATATCGAAATCGACTTCGCCCGGGGCGTGCCGGTTCGAGCGAATGGGATCGACATGGCGCTCGTCGAACTGATCGAGTCGCTCGAAACAATCGCAGGTGCCCACGGTGTCGGACGCATCGACATGATAGAGAACCGGTTGATGGGCATTAAGTCTCGTGAGATCTACGAAGCCCCTGCCGCGTGTGTCTTACACACAGCGCATCGCGAGCTGGAAAAGCTGGTCATCACCCGCGATCTCGAGCGAATCAAGCAGGACATGGGACGCGTATACGCCGACGCCGTCTACAACGGACTCTGGTACTCGCCGACGCGAGAAGCCATCGATGCCTTTGTCGCCGCGATTCAACCGCGGGTGACCGGCAGCGTCCGTCTGAAGCTGTTCAAGGGTGATTGCCGCGTCGTTGGCCGGCGCTCGGATCATGCGCTCTACGACCGCGAACTTGCGACGTATCACGCTGGCGATCGATTCGAGCACGCGGCAGCAGAAGGCTTCATCAAGATCTGGGGCCTGCCCACCGAGACGGCGGCTCGCAAGCACGCGACTAATCCGACGGCGGTGGAACGCTGAAATGGCACACCTCTGGTCTGGCCGTTTTGCCGGCGATCCCGATGCCGCGTTGTTTGAATTCGGTGCCTCGTTCTCGTTCGATCGCCGGCTTTTTGAAGATGACGTAAAGGGGAGCATCGGGTGGGCGCAGGCGCTGCACGAGGCGCGTGTGTTGTCATCGGCAGACGCCGCGAAGATTAAACACGCGCTCGAGGAAATCGGTACGGCCGGAACGGCGGATCCCTCGTTCTTTGCTTCTGATGGTGCGAAGCACGACGAGGATGTCCATGCCTTCGTCGAGCGGGAGTTGGTCGCCCGCGTCGGCGACGCGGGACGTCGTCTTCATACCGGTCGATCGCGAAACGAGCAGGTTTCGCTCGATCTCCGTCTCTACCTGAAACGGCGGATTCCGCACATCCAACGAACGATCGTCGACGTCGTGACCGTTCTTGCCCGGCAAGCTGAGACGAGCGGCAGCACGCTGATGCCGTCGTTCACTCACTTGCGCCGCGCTCAGCCGGTCATGGTTGCGCACTTCTTTCTCGCCCACGCCGCCGCGTTTCGCCGCGATCATCGACGCTTCGGAACGGTCCTCGACGAGGTCGACGAATTGCCGCTCGGTTCAGGCGCGATTGCCGGCACCAGTTACGACATCGATGTGGCCGCGCTTGCGACGCGTCTCGGATTCAGCCGCGTCGTCGCAAACAGCATCGATGCCACAGGTGATCGCGATTTCGTCGCAAGCTTTCTCCATGCGTGCGCCCTGACGATGGTTCATCTGAGCCGTCTTGCTGAGGACTTCATTCTGTTCACGTCGGAAGAGTTTGCGTTCTTCGATCTTGCTGATACCGCGGCAACGGGCAGCAGCCTGATGCCGCAAAAAAAGAACCCGGATCCTCTCGAGCTCGTTCGCGGAAAGACAGGGCGTGTCATTGGTCGCCTCGCTGGATGGCTCGCGACGATGAAGGGGTTGCCGATCGGCTACAGCAAGGATCTGCAGGAAGACAAAGAAGGACTCTTCGAGGCGGAGGACACGGTTGCCGCGTCGCTCCGCGCTGGCGCAACTGTCGTCGGCGGGCTCTCAATCAACGCCGACGTCACTGAGCGGGCGGCCTCGGGACTGCTTCTCGCAACTGACGTCGCTGACTATCTCGTTGCCAAGGGCGTCCCGTTTCGCGATGCCCATGAAATTGTCGGAGCGATCGTGCGACGACTCGTCGCCGAGCAACGCGCGTTTAGCGACTTATCTCTAGAGGAATGGCAATCACATTCGCCACTGTTTCAAGGGGATGTGCGGCAGGCGATCAGTCCGGCGGCATCGATCGCCAAGAAGCGAACACCGCAGTCGACCAACCCCAACGCCGTTGCTGCAGCCCTCAAGGAGCTGCAGCAATGGCTGTCCGGGCATTAACATCAGAACTTGAACGTCACTCCGACCGATCCGCGCCAGAACCGGAAATTACCAAGCGAGAAATCGACGGCGTTGTCGTCGTTGTTGTTGAGCGAGCGGAAATACCGGAGATCACCCCTGACGCCAACGTTGCCGCCAAGGAACATCACGCCGCCGCCCACATCCATGCCGAGGTCGTTATTCGTGGCCTTGGTGACGAACTGTCCTACACTGTCGACCCGGGATGAGATGAGGCCGAGGCCGGCTGACGCGTACGGACGGACGCCCCCGAGGGGCGCGCCAACCACAATGTTGCCCATCGCTGTCGTGACGTTGCCATCACCGATCAGGTTGAAGTCAGGATCGTTGCTGTCGACACCGAAGAAGTTCGGTGAGTAACCGAAGTCGAATTCGAATCCGAGGACCCCGCCGCCCATCCAGGCAAGCGACGCGCCGTAGTTGAGCTTCTGCTCGAACTCATCGGAGAACGTGCTCCCGCTGACGTCGGCGATGTCGGCGTTTCCGCCAAAAGTGCTGCCGAGAAATGGCGTGAACAACCAGTCAGCGGACGCCTTCGTCGGAGCCGCGGCTGATACGGACAGCACCATCGCGGCGGCGATGACGACCTTTCGTAATGACATATCTCCCCTCGTCGTAGTGCGGGAGTAGTCACCGCTCGCCCAGTGCATGGACGAGTTTGTCCGCACCGCGCGTCTACCAGCGGTGCAAGCCGGGTACCCGCAGTGAACGCATCAGCCCGCGCGCCGAACGTCGCTCAGCTGTTTCTGTAATAACTCCCAGGCACGGCGCACGTGCTGTTCGGTAGTGTGGAGGTTGCCAATCGCGAGACGGAGGGTATAGCGGCCATTCAGGCGGGTGTGAGAAATGAAGATTTCGCCGGTCGAGTTGACGGCCTCGAGAATGCGTTCGTTCAACGCATCGGCCTCTTCGTCGCTGATTGCGGCTCGTGCGCGGAAACAAACGACGCTGAATGGAACTGGAGCGACACGTTCGAACTCCGCGCTCGTATCGATCCATGAAGCGAACAGGCGCGCGAGACGGATGTGTTCGGCGAGCCGCGCTCGAATGCCGTCGGCGCCGAAATGCCGGATCACCATCCAGAGCTTGAGGGCGCGAAACCGTCGCCCGAGTTGAATACCGGTGTCCATCAGATTTCGCACTGGCGCCGCTTCGATCGTTTTCAGATATTCGGGTGTCAATGCAAACGCCGCGCGAATCAGATCCATGTGGCGGCAATACAAAACGGACAAGTCAAACGGCGTGAACAACCATTTGTGAGGGTTCACGACAACGGAATCGGCATCCGCCGCTCCGTCGAGGATCCATTCGTATCCCGGCACCATTGCCGCAACGCCCGCATAGGCGGCGTCAACGTGCAGCCAGATCGCCTCTCGCCGGCATAGCTCCGCGATCGGCGCCAGCGGATCGACACTTGTCGACGACGTCGTGCCGACCGTGGCGACAACCGCCAGCGGAAGCCAGCCCTCGGCTCGATCCTCGGCAATCGCAGACGCAAGAGCATTCACTCGCATGCGAAACTCCGAGTCGCTCGGAATCTTGCGCAGTGATTGCTGACCGAGACCGAGCAGGATCACGGCCTTGTCGATCGACGAGTGAGTCTGGTCGGAGCAATACACTCGCATGCGTGAAACCGTGTCGCGTCCCGCAAGGCCAAGCGATCTCACCGACGGCACCGCTCGCTCGCGAGCGGCCGCCAAGGCGTGCAGCGTGGAGATCGACGCGGTGTCGTAGATGACGCCCTCGAATTCCGAAGGCAATCCGAGCAGCTTGCGTAGCCACGCCAGCGTCACCTCCTCGAGTTCGGTCGCCGCTGGTGACGTTCGCCACAACATCGCCTGCACGTTCAACGCCGCTGACAAGAATTCTGCGAGCACGCCTGGCGCACTCCCGGTGATCGCGAAGTAGGCGAAGAACCCGGGATGATTCCAGTGAGTGATTCCCGGAAGAAGAATCTTCTCGAAATCTGCAAGCACACTCTCGAAGGCTTCGCCCTCTGTAGGCGCGTCGGCAGGAAGCGCTGATGCGATCGTTCCCGGCTTGATCTGTGCGAGGACCGGATATTTCGAGGGGTGCGCGAGATAGTCCGCGATCCAATCGGCGAGTCGATGGGCGTGGCGGCGGAACTCCTCCGGATCCATGTCGCCGAAAGGCGAGGAGGGCACGCGCCGATTCTGTCCGACAGGCGGTGTCGGGTCAATCGGTGCGGTAGCAGGTGTTACTGCTGATCGCGCTTTTCGACTTCGATCGTGGCGGGAGCGGAGAGTCGAGCGTTCACAATGGTGCCTGGCGTGAGCGTCGCGGCGTTCCGATCGCCCGCCATGACCACCGCAGTACCACCCGCTGCGCCGGTCGCCCCGCCAATCATGGCACCCTTTCCGCCACCGAGGATTGCGCCGAGAATCGCGCCGCCCACGGCAGCGCCCCCAATTTTGCGCGCGCTTTCAGAACCTGGTGATTCACCCTCTCGGTAGATTGGTTCGGTTCGCAGCGGGATCTCACGTCCATCGGCGAGAACCAGCGTGTGGAATCGCACACCGAGACGCGCGGGCTGTTTGACCTTTCCACCGCGCTCGACGACGGTGACCGAGCCAATGACACGTGAGCCAGCCGGAATCGCAACGTGACCATCAGCCATCACGTCGCGGGCGACCTTCGCGTCAACACGATCTTCGACACGCGCACGCTCGGACGAGAGCGATGTCTCGATCTCGAGGCCCATCACGGAAGCGGCCGGAAGAACCACTTCTTCAAACTGGCGCACCGGTGGAGCGGGGGCCGGTTCGACCGTGCGCACTGGCTCCTGGACCGGTTCCGGCCGTGAAATGGGTGCAGGAGCAGGGGCCTGCCGTTCCGCGGTAACGGGAGTCCCGGCCGGGGGCGCCGGTGCAGGCGTGCGACGCGGCTCCGGCACTGCGGCTTCGGTGTCGCGACGAGGTGAACTGACCGCCTTCGGCGTTTCCTTTGCCGGGGTGGTCGCGCGAGGCGGGGTCGCCTTCGCCGGAGCAGAAGGTGCGGGCGCTGGAGCCTCGGCCTCTGCCTTGGGCTTCGCCGGGGCGCTCACAATCGCTTCCGTTTCGGTAACCGGCGTCGCGGTTGGGCTGGGCGGTTCGGGCCCTGGCGCCGGGGCAACGATTGGGGCCGGGGAAGCGGCCACAGGGGCCGGCTGAACCACATTTTGCCGGACCGCCAGATACGCGCCGCCAGCCGCCGCTGTTAGGCATCCTGCCGCCAGCAAACCCGCGAGAACTCTGGAACTCATACTGACTCCTGAACAGCGAGGAAACAGCAATTGCTGTGCCCTGGGGTATCGGCCAGAACACCGCTTGAATTTACCCGAAAATCCCGCGGAAGCGGCGATTTCCAAGACCGCGCGCAACCCCCCGGGGACACTCGCTGTCCTCAGGGCAGGACCCTGCCGTCCCAGCGAATGATAGAACCGCAAGCCGCCACGCGTTTTCACGCACGGTATCCTCGTTGCACGGTTTCAGGGTTTGGTGCCATGCTGAGGCTGTCGTCGGAGGACTCCAATGCGCTGGATCGCGCCGCTGCTCATTACTCTCACCCTTACCCTTCTCCCCACGCGCGCTGACGCGTTGACCGTTCGCGACGTCGTTGAATTGACGCGCGCCGGTCTCGGTGAGGAGGTGCTCCTCGCGCTCATTGAGGTGGATCGATCCATTTTTCCAATCGATGCGGCGACGATCAAGGAGCTCAAGGCGAATGGCGTCAGCGAGCGCGTCATTGCGGCGATGGTACGCAGTGGACGTGAAATGCCGCCGCCTGAACCGATCGTCACAGAAGCGCCGCAGCCGATCGCGCCGCAGCCGCAGGTCGTCGTCATCGATCACCGCGAGCCGGAAGTCCGCGAAGTCGTACGAGAAGTTCCCGTCGCGGTTCCCGTCTACATTCCGGTCGCGACGACACGCTCCATCCACAGCCGAACGGACCATGGCGCGAACGGAATTCCGATCTCGTCGGATCGATGGATTGCCGAGCACATGCCGCAGCAGCAGACACCCGTGCACCGCAAAGAACCCGAGTACTGGGGCTTCGGTGGAAAGCTCAGACCTGATGCGTGGAAGCCGGTTCCAGATCCGTCCGTGAAGAAGCAGCAGTAGCGAAAAAGCCGCTATGCGGCATCCGTATCGCGGCGGTCGTTTTCGGACTCGCCATTAACTCTCTCGCGAAATTCTTTCGCGATCTTGACCGCCACCGGAGCGAGGACCGCTGCTCCGATGACGAGGTCGCTCGTGCGCAACCTTTCGTGATCTTGCGCGTGACGCTTGGGTTCCGCATCGCAATTCACACCCTGTGGGAAAGGCGGAACATCCGCGATACCTTTACGTTTGCGCTCTTCGTAGTTTTTCGCGGCCGCAGGACCAATCATTCTCTTCTCGCCGGGCACTTTTTCGCCGACGTCCTTGCCATACGGCGACGCGTGCTCGATCTCGGCATTCAGTTCAGCACCGATGAGAATGGCGAGACCCGACAAATAGAACCATGTGAGCAGCACAATGAAGGCGCCGAGTGTGCCGTACGTTTCGTTGTAGTTGCCAAAGTATGAGATGTAAAGCTTCAGGCCGAGAGAGACGATCACCCACAGAAACGTCGCGAGAATTGATCCTGGCGTGATCCACACCCAGTCCTGAACGGCGTCCGGCGCAAAGTAATACACGAGACCGATTGCGGATGCTACCAGGACGAATATCAGCGGCCATTGAACAATCCACATCGTCCACTTGACTGCGCCGCCGAGGTGCATCGCGTTCGCCAGATGTTCAGCGAGCGTAGGTCCCACCAACACGAGCGCCATCGATAGAAGGATGAAGAACGCGACCCCGATGGTCAGACTGATTGCGGTCAGGCGTACTCGCCAGAGCGGTCGCCCCTCGGTGATGTCGTAGGCGGCATTGAGCGTTGTGATGATTGAGACCATGGCTCCGGAACTGCTCCAGAGCGTCAACAGGAACCCGAATGTCAGGATTCCACCGTGGCCTGATTCCGAGATCTTCGCGATCTGATCGGTGATGATCGTGACCACCTCCGGCGGTGCAAAGCGGCCGAGCACCGACACGATCTGGCCTGTCAGGTCATCAATCGGAAAGAAGCTGGCGATCGAGAGGAAGGTCAGCAGTGCCGGGAACAGCGCGAAGAAGAAATAGTACGCCTGCTGCGCTGCGAGGTTGAGCAAGTCGTCGGCCCATATCTCGTTCCACGTTTTTGCTCCGAGTGCTTTCCAGCTCAGCGGAACCTTGAGGTGTGCCAGCATGCAGTGACCGATTAGCAAGCGTGCTGCCACCACGACTGCAGAGGCGCGCGCAGAGCTATGATCGTTTGATGGCCCAGCAGCGAGCGGGCGGCACGGAGTGGGACGTCATCGTTGTTGGCGCAGGGATTATCGGCTGCGCCGTCGCGCGTGAAGTGGCGCGCCGTGGCGCGAAGACGATGATTCTCGAAGGACGTGACGTCGGCGCGGGAGCGACGCAGGCGTCGGCGGGGGTGCTCGCGCCGTACATTGAGGCGCCGTCGGACGGACCGCTTCACGCGCTTGCGGTGCAAAGCCTGGCCCTCTACGACGACTTCATCAAGAACGTCGCGGACGAATCAGGGCAGTCGATTGAGTACCGTCGCTGCGGCACGCTCGAACTCGCGCACGACGGCAACGCCGCGGAGCAACTGAAGACGCTCGGCGACTGGATCAGATCGAAAGGGGTCGAGGCACAGTGGGTCGACGCGCCTGGTGTCACGAAGATTGAACCGGCACTCAATGCGACAAGTGGAGGGCTGCTTGTCCCGTCGCACGGTTATGTTCGCGCGGTGCAGCTCACCGACGCGCTCCTTGCCGCCGCTCGTCGTCGCGGCGCGGATGTGCGCATTGGCCCTCATGTCGAGTCGATCACGGAAGACGGCGATTGCGCACTGGTTGCCTCAGGCACTGACATCTATCGCGCGCGAACCGTCGTCGTCGCGGCGGGCAGCTGGTCATCGGAACTTGCGGGAGAAACGCACGTCGCGCCCGTGCGCGGGCAGCTGGTGCGTGTTCGATGGCAAGGTCCGCCGCTGCAGCGGATCCTGTGGAGTGAGTCGTGTTATCTGGTGCCGTGGCTCGATGGCACGCTGCTTGTTGGCGCGACGGTGGAGCAGGTCGGCTTTGATGAGCGGGTGACTGCCGGAGGCGTGCAGACACTCCTGAATGCCGCCAGCGCGGTGTTGCCGGGCATCGGTGACGCTACGTTCGTCGAGGCGCGCGTGGGTCTGCGCCCCTCGACCCCGTCAGGTCTGCCAATCATCCGCCGGTCCGCGCAGCACGCCGCCGTCGTCTACGCGACCGGCCACTTCAGGAACGGTATCCTGCTCGCTCCTCTCACGGCGACGCTGGTCGCTGACTTGATTCTGTAAAAGGTGGCTGGCACCTTCCCGGGGAAGGTGCCAGCCACCTTTTTCGGTCTTCGTCGCGCTTACGCGGCACTCGGATTCCAGCTCCCGATTGCGCGGGCATCTCTTCGTTGACGTCGAGTCTGTTCGGCGATGCTGCGGATCGCGCGGGCTCCCTGCGGACGATTGACTAAGTCCCTCCATGTTCGTGGCCGCGCGATCGGCCAAGGCGTGAGGATGTTGATGTCGTCCACCGGTCCGCTCCGCACGAGACTGGACCACTCCCAATCCTCCGCTCGTGAAACGAGTCCGGCACACAGAGGATTGGATTCAACATACCTGCAGACGTTGATGAAATGTCGCTCTGTCAGGATCGGCGAATTCTTATACCTTCCTTGATAGATGTGACCGGTACCTGCTGTGCCGTGCCGGCGCTGCAGATCGCGAATATGCACATTCATCAGCAGCTGCATGTACGCAGAAACCTCCCGCCCCTGGACTGGCCACAGCACTAAGTGGAAGTGGTTTGGCATCAGGCAGAAGGCTACTAACCTCACCATCGTTCGGTCGACGGCGTCGGTCATCGCCGCAAGAAATCCCAAGTAATCCGCCGCATCTCTAAAGACTGGCGCTCGAAGATTTCCGCGGTTGACGATGTGTTGCGGGACCCCATTTGGACAAACGCGAGGTGGTCTAGGCATGCGACGTGTCAGTCAAATGCCTTGCCATGCGGAGGCAGGCGAAAAAAGGTGGCTGGCACCTTCCCGGGGAAGGTGCCAGCCACCTTTTTCGGTCTTCGTCACCGAACGGCGCCGGTGGTGTTCTGCAGGCTGTTGGTGCCGACCGCGGGGATGCCGCCACTCGTGGTCTGAACTGCCTCGAATGCAATCACCGAGAGCTGATACGCGAGATTGGCCTGCAACTCGTTATTGCGAGCGACCGCGAGGTCGCGCTGTGCCTGGATCACCAGGAAGCTCGTCGACATCCCAACCTCGAAGCGCTTTTGCTCGGCATCCAGCCGCTGCTCGGCAAGTTCGCGACCGAGCTGCGCGGTCTCGATGCGCTGACGATTCTGTTCGACGCGGAGCGCGGCATCGCGAACCTCACGGACGGCCACGAGCTCCACACTCTGTAAACGGGTGTTGGCCTGATCGCGCTCCAGACGCGCACGCGCAAGATTGGCTTCCTCGGTGCTCTTACCGATTGGATAGTTCAACGTAAAGCCGAACGTCCACGTCGGAAAATCGGCAGAGAAGGCCTGACCTAATACCGACCCATACGATGTGTTGTCCACGCCGATGATCGTGCCCGGAAATCCGCCGGTTCGCACCAGCTTGGAGCCACCCAGACCATTGGTCACGTAGCTCGCCTGCAATCGCAGATCGGGGAGTGTTTGATTCTTCGAGAGCGTCACGTTGGTTTCGCTGATCTGGATCTGTTTGCGTTGTTCAGCAATGTCTGGTCGGGCACTCAGCGCGCGCCGCACGGCCGCATCCACATCAGGCGGCGGACCGACGGGAGGGACAGCGTCCGCTGGCTCGACATGCACCGTCCAGAAATCCGGCCGCTTAGGATTGAAGACCAGCGCCCGCAACACATCCTCGGCCTGCAGAACATCAGTTCGCGCAATGATCAAGTTTTCACGTCGCTGTGCGACTTCGGCCCTCGCCGTGACCAGATCGAGCGGAGGTGATTGTCCGACGTCGACTCGCGCCCGGTTCGTGCGTTCGAGTTCGAGCGCGAGATCCAGGGATCGTTGCTGCACATCGACAGAGGCACGCGCCGCGACGAGCGACCAGTACGCGGTCTCGGCTTGCGACGACGTCCGCGCGATGTCTTCTTGCAGTCTCAGGTCCGCGATCTCGCGATTTCTTTGCGAGACATCGAGCTCCGCGCGAGCCGGATCAGTTTTGAAGTCCCGCAGCAGCGGTTGTGAAAAGACCGCCTGGACGGACGACGTCAACGACGGTGTGAAGGTCGTCAAGGGATTGGTCGTTGTCGTCCGCGCAGAGTTGAACGATACGTTGTAATTGCCGCCGCCCCACGGGAGAAGCTGGCCGATACCGGCCGCGCCCGACCAGAAATCCGTTTGCAGTGAACTGTCGCCGGAAAACAAGTTTGTCGAAGGGGTTGACTGACTGTTTCGCTGCAGCGCCGACGTCAGGTTGGGCACGAACACGGCCTTGGCCGCGGCGACACGCTCGGCGCTGATCACCGGATCGAGTCGGTTGGCGGCGAGCGCCGCGTTGTTCTCGATCGCGAGACGAATCGCTTCATCACGCGACATTCTCAGGGTCTCGGTCGGCGTCGCCTGGGCCGATGGTGTCACCGGTTGTGCATCTGCATGCGACGGCATCAGCACGAACAGCGCGAGAGCGGCCGTTGCCGCCGTCGCGGCGGCCCGGCCCGAGCGTCTCCAACGCCAGATGCGCACCTTCGACGCATCGTCAAACAGCGAGTACGCGACCGGCGTTGCCACGAGCGTCAGCAGGAGCACCAGCGACTGGCCGCCAATGATGACGAAACCAATGGCGCGGTTTGTTGCCGAGCCGACGCCGCTCGACAGGACCAGCGGAATCATGCCGGCGACGAACGCGAACGTGGTCATCAGGATCGGACGCAGACGATCGCGGCTCGCCTGCACGATCGCACGGTCACGTTCCATGCCCCGCTCGCGCAACTGATTGGCGTGATCGATCTGCAGGATGGAGTTCTTCTTTACCACTCCGAACAGCACCAGCAGGCCAAGCGCGGAGAAGATGTTCAGCGACTGCCGGGTGATGATGATCGACAGTAAGGCGAACGGGAGCGTCAACGGCAGCGACAACAGGATGGTGATCGGGTGCAGCCACGATTCAAACTGCGCCGCCAGGATTAGATACATGAACACGAGCGACAGTCCGAACGCGATGAGGAAGTTCTGCGCCGCGCGTCCCAACTCCCGAGAGCGGCCGGCGAACCGCGTGCTGTAGCCTGGGCCCATCTCGAGCGACTGGGCTGCCTGCGTCATCGCCGCCATTGCCGGTGTCTGCGAGACGCCGGGCAGCAATCCGGCAAAAACCGTCACTTGCCGCTGACGATTCAGCCGATTGATTTCCGACGGCGCCGTCCCCGACGTCAGCTGCGCCAGATTCTCGAGCGGCACACTTCCGACGCGGCTCGACGGGACCGTCAGCTGACCGATTCCTGATGCGGTCTGACGGTTGCCCGCCTCCGCGCGAACGTGAACTTCATACTGCTCGCCGCCTTCGTTGTAAGTCGTCACTTGATCGCCTCCGACGAGGAGTCGCAGCGCCTCGGCCGCATCCGAAATCTGGACGCCGAGGTCTGCAGCCTTCAACCGATCCAGGTTCACGGACAGCTCGGGTTTGCCGACATTCAGCGAGGTGTCGACGTCGACGACGCCAGGCTCCTTTTTCGCTGCTTCAGCGACAGCGTTCGCGTATCGCTCGAGCGCCTTCAGATCCGGGCCATTGATGGTGAACTGGATTTCCGCATTTTGATTTCCGCCGCCTCCAATCGTAGCAACAGGTCGGACCCCGGTGCGCAGGTTCGCCGCCGCCAGCTCTGGCAGGATGTGCTCTCGGACGTCGTTCATGACCGCGAACTGATCCTTCTTTCGCTCATCGACTGGCTTGAGGCGAACGTACACCGTTCCGGAGTTTTGTGTCTGCGCCGGATCGTCGGCCACCGACGCGAGGGTGTAAGCCACTTCCGGTAGCCGCCGAATGCGAGTCGCGAGTCTGTTCGCGACGATCTCGGTCGCCTCCAGACTGGTGCCTTCCGGAGCTCGCAAACCAACTTCGAACTCCGACTGGTCGTCGTTCGGCAGAAAGTTCTTGTTCGCGACCATGAAGAGCGGCACGCTGCTCAGCAGGACGAGGACGGCCACCGCGCTCACAATCCAGCGATGCCCGAGGGACCACTGCAGAATGGCCGTGTAACCGCGATCCAGCGGACGGAAGAATCGCGCATCCCTCGATGTTTTCTCCGCGACTTCCTGGCCGTCAGCGGTTTCGTGCCGTGGACGCATCTTGATCCATCGAGCCGCGAGCATCGGCGTGAGCGTGAAGCTGACGAGCAGCGACACGAGAATCGCGAACGACATCGTGAAGCCAAAACTGGTCATGAACCGGCCAACGATGCCGCCCATGAATCCCACCGGAACGAAGATGGCGATGAGCGACAGCGTCGTCGCCAGAACGGCGAGACCAATCTCCCGCGTCGCCTCGACGGCGGCTTGAAGAGGAGGTCTCCCCTTCTCTTCGACGAACCGGTAGATGTTCTCGAGCACCACGATCGCATCGTCGATGACGATGCCGACCGAGAGCGTCAGCGCCAGAAGCGTCATCGAGTTGAGCGTGAACCCCTGATACCAAATCAGTCCAAACGTGGCGATGATCGATGTCGGAATCGCGACCGCGGCGATGATCGTCGATCGCCAGTTCCACAAGAAAATCAAAACGACCGCAGCAGCCAGGATCGATCCCACGACAAGATGTTCTTCAACGCTGCGAATGGATGCCTTGATGAACTCCGAAAGATCGCGGACAACCCGAATTTCGTACCCAGGGGGTACGAGCGGGGCGATGTCGGCGAGACGCTCCTTGACGGCATCGACGACCTGAACCGTGTTCGTGCCTGACTGCCGCCGCACGGTCAGCAGGACGGTCGGTTCACCATTCAGGCTGGCCTTGGTCGTCGCCTCGGCCATGCCATCTTCAATCGTTGCGACATCGCGAAGCAGGATCGGATGCGCGTCCTTCTGGCGCACGACGATGTCGCCGAATTCCTGCGGTGATTGAACGCGGCCTCGCGTACGCAGCGTCAGCGCAGTCGCCCCCTGCTCGACACGGCCGCCAGGAATTTCTGTGTTCTGTGACTGAAGCGCTCCCGCCACGTCGGTGACCGTGAGGTTGTAGGCGCGCAGACGCGCGGCATCCAGATTGATGTTGATCTGGCGCGCACGGCCACCAGAGACGACGACTTGCCCGACGCCGTTGACACTCTCGAGTTGACGCCGCAGCGTCTTGTCAGCGTATTCGGTAATATCGCGCACCGGCTTCTTTGCCGAGACGGCAAGCGTCAAGACTGGCGCCGCGTCCGGATCGAACTTCTCGACCATCGGCTGCTCAATCGTCTTCGGCAAGAGGGGCAGCACACGGTTGACGCGATCGCGGACTTCCTGCGCGGCGATGTCGGCATCCTTCTCGAGAAGGAACGAGATGACGACCTGCGACATGCCCTCCGAGGAGTTCGAGCGCAACTCGTCGATGGCACTGATTGTGTTGACCGCCTCTTCGATCTTGTCGGTGATTTCCGTCTCGACCTCTTCGGGTGCCGCACCGGGAAGACGAGTGGTGACAACGACAGTGGGGAAGTCGACCTTCGGAAACCGATCGACGCCCAGCTGCATGAACGCAAAGGCGCCGACGACGGTGAGCGACAGAATAAGGACGCTGGCGAAAACAGGACGTTTAACCGAAATTGCTGCAAGCCATTGCATGATTGTGTGCCTGATATGGCAGCCCTAAAAGGCTGCGCTACGAGTATTCGTCCGGGAATTTACTAATTGGCGAGCGCCCGAGAGCGCACGTCCTGGCCATCCGATAGATGACCTTTCGGTGCCGCAGCAACCGTCTCGCCCTTGACCAGGCCGCTGGTGATTTCGACCTGCTGACCGACAGGCTCGCCGAGCGTCACGATGCGCTCTTCGACCTTGTCACCTTTGATGACGTAAACCCGGCTGGTGCCGGCAATCGTTTCGACAGAGGTCGCCGGCACGAGGAGCGCCGGAGCGCCCGCGGGTTGTTGAATCGAGGCGGTCGCAAAGAGTCCTGGCTTGAGACGGCCGTCCGCATTTGCGGCAACCGCCTCAACCGTCAGCGCGCGCTGGTCGGTACGAACTGACGGAGAGACGTACCGAATCTTTGCGGCGAAGGTCTGACCAGGATACGCATCGACAGTGATCTGCACCGCCTGTCCATCCTTGATCAACGAAATCGCCTGCTCAGGAACGGTCAGTTCGACTCGCAGCGGATCGACGCGGACGACCGTTGCGACGTGAGCGCCGCGGGTCACGTAATCACCGACACTGACGACGCGCTCAGCGACGAGTCCGGCAAAGGGGGCGCGAATCGTCGTGTCGGAAACAGCTTTCCGCGCCAGCTCGATGCGAGCGCGCGCGGCCTGCAGCGACTGATACGATTGCCCGGCCACATTCTGCGCCATCTGAAACTGCTGCTGTGCCGCGTCCACCTGTGCGCGACGCTGGTCGTACTCGCTCTGCGACACCACCTTCTGATCGAGCAGCGACTTGATCCGCCCGAATTCCGCGACCGCAAGATCAAGCGATGCCTTTGCATTCATGACGTCAGGCACTCGCTTCGGATCGAACGGTTGGCCCGGCGACAGGCCGAGACGCGCCTCGATTTGCGAAGCGTTCGCTTCCGCTTCGAGCAACTGCGCGGATGTTTCCGTCGGCGAGATTCGAGCCAGCACGGCACCCTGCGCGACATGCGATCCGCGCTCGACCGGCGCGGCTATCACTCGACCTGGAGCCTCTGCACTGACCTCCGCCTGTTCGTCTGCGACGAGCGATCCGGTAACGCGTAGATATCGATCGATCGTCCTGCTCTCAACGCCGACGGTCTCGACGACGGCGGGCTCCGGCTTTGCCTCGGCCTTCACGGTCGTCTCGCTGCTTCCGCAACCCGTCGTGGACGCGACGAGCGCCGCGACCAACAATCCTGATAACAAATAACCCGACTGAACCTTCATGACTCCCGCTCCGCTATAAAGACCGTTATTCGCGTGTAAAAAGCCCGTCATTCGCACGGCTCTGGCTGAAACGTGTGGGAAATACCTGTTCGCAGGCCGGTGAGTGCCGCTTCGAGTGTGTCGCGCGCGAGCGCGTCCGCGTTCTCCACTGGTCCAAGGCGGCCGCAGAGACGAATCGCGGCAACGCCATGAATTGCCGCCATCAGAATTCGAAACGCGGCGTCCGCCTTCGTGTCTCGATGCAGCAACCCTGCATCGATGACACTCTGAATGTGCGCGGCGAATCGTCCTTTCATCTCGCGGACAAACCCGAAACGCTGCCAGTCCTTGCTAATCGGCGGAACCGATCGATCGAGAAACATCAACGCGTAATATTCGGGATGCTCTTTGCTGAACTCGTAGAGGCGCCAGAAACCGGCACGCATTCTTTCGATGGGATCGAGCGCCGGCGGTTCGTGACCGGGCGCGAAGAGCATGCGAAAGCCTTCCTCGGCGAGAGCCAGAAAAATGTCGTCCTTGCTCTCGAAGTAGCCGTAGATGGCCGCCGGGCTGTATTCGATTTTTTCCGCTATCTTGCGAATCGAGACGTTCTGATAGCCCTCAGCGACAAAAAGCTCACGGGCAGCGTCCAGGATCGCGCGCGCGACCGCCTCCCGTTCCCGCTCCTGACGTTCCTTGACTCCCAACGCCCCTCTTTCTTCAGCAAACTCCAGCAAAATGCTGTGCTGAACACTGTTTAGTATCTTAACATCGTTTAGACGAGAATCCACGCAAAAGGTTTCGCTGCTGACATATGCTCTGCCGCATGCCGAAAGTAGCCGGGACAGAGGTCCGTAGACGGATGGCCGACCTGCCTGACTGGACGGCCGAAGGAGAGGTCATCAGCCGGCAGTTCACTTTTGCAGGATTTCCAGAGGCGATCGCTTTCGTAGTGCGCTTGGGATTTGCGGCCGAGGCGGTGGATCATCATCCCGACCTGCTCATCAACTACAAGCGCGTGAAGGTCTCCTACAGCACACATAGTGAAGGTGGACTCACCGAGAAGGACTTTGACGGAGCCCGCGCCGCCACCGCGATCGCCATCGCGCTAGGAGGGAAGTGACCAAGAGAACGTGCAGCTGAAAAACACGTACAGCGCGCGCGAAGTGGCAGCCCTGACTGGACTGTCGGCGCGCCAGCTTCAATGGTGGGACGCGCGGCGGTTGTTTGCACCAGCAGTTGCGCCGAAGCGCACGGCCGCCGGCGGGTTCACCGAGCGCCGCTATACGCCCGTCGATTTGCTCGAGTTGATCGTGCTCGCGGACCTGCGGCGCCAAGGACTCTCCGTCGCGCGAATCCGGCTGCTGCTCGATACGCTGCGCGAGAAATTCCGCATCCGGCTCTTCGAAGCGATCGGTGGCGCTGGCGCGATCACGCTGTTCACCGACGGAAAGGAAGTGTTCGCTCGAACCTCGAGCGGCGAGTTCATCAACATCCTGCGCGCGCCGGATCAACCGATGCTCGTCGTCGGAGATCTGCCAATGCTGCGGGAACTGACGGCACGGACCAGAACACCGAAGAGAAAAAGAAAGGCGGGACGAAAGGCCGCGAGGATCGCGAAAGCGGATCGCGATTAGCCGATCGGAAAGACCTTGTCGAGGCCGTCGGCGGGACGCGGAATCACGTGCACACCGACGAGTTCGCCGACACGCCGGGCCGCCGAGGCGCCCGCATCTGTCGCCGCTTTGACCGAGGCGACATCACCGCGCACGATCGCGGTGACCAGGCCCGCGTCAACTTTCTGCCAGCCAACCAAGACGACGTTGGCCGCTTTCACCATCGCGTCAGCGGCTTCGATCATGCCGACGAGACCGCGGGTTTCAACGAGGCCGAGCGCCTCGCCAGGAAGCTCCTTTGCCATGTGCGCCTGCGAGTTTACCTCAGATGGCGCGGCGCAGACGCAACGAATTACAGGAAGCCGAGCGATGTCTGCGCTGTGAATCCGGGAAAGACCGGTCGCGTGTCAGTGAGTCCCAGATGTCCGCGAACGACTTCAGCGAAGACGGACCGGAAGTCTGTGGTGACCGCGAGGTCGCGCCCGTCGTAGCGCTGCTCCGGTGCGAGGCCGGGCCAGCGCCCGTAGACCTTCCCGCCGCGCACCGGGCCACCGATGATCATCATCGCGTTCCCGTGGCCGTGATCGGTGCCGCGATTTCCGTTCTCCACCACTGCGCGTCCGAACTCCGACATCGTAAGAACCACGACGTCCTGCATGCGATCGCCCAGGTCGCGCACGAGCGCGGTGATGCCGCGCGCGAGATCATCGAGTCGAGTTGCGAGCAGTCCGACGGCCGCCCCTTCGTTGACGTGATGATCCCAGTTTCCCGATTCAGCAAAGGCGACCTCGAGGCCGACGTCCGCTTTGACGAGCTGCGCGATTTGCCGAAGGGCCTCACCGAATGCCGAGCGCGGGTAATCCGCGCCATTCGCGGGCGTGTACTGGCCAAGGTTCGCATTCTTCAGCATTCGCACGGCATCGAACGCCTCGCGTCCGGTCGAGTGCAGCACGCTGTCGGCCGCGGCAGCATATTGCGACTCGAACGATGACTGGACCATGTCTCCAGTCCCGGCAGCCCGAATCCCAAATTGACTGATTTGACCGATCGCGAGTGCCGGCTCGAGCCCTTGGAGCGACCGCGGCAATTGCGGCGCGAGCGCGACGGCGCGGAACGGCGTCGCGGCTTGATGCTCTCGCGCGTGGAGATAGCGATTGAGCCAGCCGTCCTGTGTGCTCTTCACGCCAGGCGTTGCCGTTTCCATGTAGTCCTGCGCGTCAAAGTGCGAACGGGTCCCATCAGGCGAACCGCACGCATGCACGATCGCCATTTGACGCGCCTCGAACAATGGCTTCAGCGGCGCGAGACGCGGATGCAATCCGAAAAAGCCGTCGAGATCGACGGCGGCGTCCTGCGACCGGCCCGGAGCAGCAATCGCAAGCGAGGGCCTCGCCGAGTAATACGCGCGCTCGCCAAACGGCACGATCATGTTCAGCCCGTCGACTGCACCGCGTTGAAAAATGGTGATCAGCACGCGACGCCTGGCGTCCGCGGCGGCAACCGTCCGCGCGAGAAATGCGGGCGCGAATCCCAGGCTGACCAGTGCGAGGCCGCCGTTTTTCAGAAAGATGCGTCGGGAGATCATGATCGTTACCTTCTCTGGAACTCTGGCGAGCCCAGGAGCAGCGCGACGGCTTGTGACGGGCGAGACGCTTTGGCGACCGTTTCCCGAGTCGACGACGAGAGATCGCCCGCGAGCACCTGGTCCACGATCTCATCGCGCGCGACTTCGACCGACTGCTCACGAGACGGCAGTGGCGGACGCGCGCCTCGCACTCGCCCTTCGGTCAACGCGACGGCGAAGTTCATTCGATTGAGGAGCGCTCCCGTGTTCACCCACGCTTCTGCGCGGTCGGCGTACCCGGTTGGCGGCTGACACTGATACAACGGCATACCCAGTTCACGCATCGTCTGGACGAGCGGCATCGCGTTGAGTGAATCAGCCTCGGTGGCACGAGCGGCGGACGCGACAAACTCGAACGGCGTCTTGACTTTTGCTCGATACGCCTCCGGTGCGAAGAACTCGCGCGATGTCACGATCGTGCGAACGACCTCGCGAAGGTCTCCCTTCGTGTCGCGAAAGCGTTCCGCGGCGCGATCGATCAGCGACGGGGGTGGTTCGTCGGCGACAAAGCGTCGAGCGAGTTTGGTGGCGATGAATCGCGCCGTCGAGGGATGCGACGCGAGGATATCGAGCACGTCTTTGCCATCGTGCTCGCCGCCACCGGCCTTGATCTTGTGACCGAGCACGATCTTTTCTCCGTCGTCATGCATGCGTGGATCGAAGACGAAGCCCCCACCCTGTCGGGGATTGGCAATCGTCCACCCCGTGAACGCCCGCGCGATCTCCTGGACGTCTTTTTGCGTGTATCCCCCGTCGACGCCGAGGGTGTGCAGCTCCATCAACTCGCGCGCGTAATTTTCGTTCAGGCCGCGCGGCTTGCGGTTCTGCGCATTCGGCGGAAGATCGGCGACCGTGCGCTGAGGCGGAAGCGTGCCGATTTGTCCGGGCCGCCTGAAAGGCCGGCGCGGATTCGACGGGTTGGCGCGATTGCGAGTGTTCGGAGCCGCGATGCGCGCGCCCTCAGGCGCGGCGCTCTGCCAGTTGTCCAGATAGAAAAGCATGGCCGGATTTTTCGCTGTCGCCTCGAGCAGGTCGCGGAACTTTCCGAGCACGTGCGGGCGGATCGCGTCGCGTTCGTATTCGGTGAGGTAATTGCGCGTGAGACCTTTTCCGGCAAACACATTGAAGTGATTGAACCAGAAGTCGACGAGGACCTCGTTCAGCTGTCGCTCGCTGTATATCGCGCGCAGGATTTTCTGCTGCGCGAGATCCGCGAATACCTGACGCTGCGCCTGCATCATCTGCGCTTGCTCGGGCGTTCGCGCGTCGCGTTTACCGGTCGCCGACTCGCTTGGCTGCGCGGCGGCCTGTTGCCTGGCGCGGCGTTGCGCCATCTGCGCGGGCATGAAGTAGTCCTCTGCCAGTTCGCGGCTGTTCAAAGTCAAGGTGTCGAGACTTGCCAGACGCGCCGTCATGCCCTGATCCGGAATCGTTTCGGGTCGCAATTGTTGGTCGATGTATTTCTCGAGACCAATGCGTCGCACGCGATCGACGTCGCCCGGCACCGCACCGAATCCGAGGCGATTCAGGACATGAACGATTGCTTTGTCGTCGGCGTTGGCGGGAACTGCTGACGAGGAGCGCGCGGCCACCGTGATCCGACCGCTCGAGACGAAGGAGAAAACCAGAATCGTTAGTGTGCAGAGCGGTATAACAATCGCGGCGCGTGTTCGGTGTCGCGAGGCTGTTAAGTTCATTGGCGACCTCTTGGCAGTCTGGAGTGTTAGACACGCCAGGACTGCCGACAGTTACACCACCCGAAAAAGGTGGCTGGCACCTTTCCCGGAAAGGTGCCAGCCACCTATTTGTGCGCTAGGACGCTGGAAACATTGCTGTGTCAGCGGTTTAGCGCGTGTCGGCCTATTTCACCGTTTTCAGGATTTCGCGGGCCGCGTTCTGGCCGGGGCCGCCGGTGACGCCGCCGCCAGGATGGGTTCCCGATCCGCATAGGAAGAGGCCGGGGATCGGGGTGCGGTATCGAGCCCAACCAAGAACCGGCCGCATGGTGAACAGCTGATCGAGAGACGGTTCGCCGTGATAGATGTCGCCGCCGGTCAGTCCATAGATGCGTTCAAGATCGAGCGGTGTGAGGACATGCGTCCGTTCGACGAGCGTCCGTATTCCCGGCGCATGGCGATCGAGCGTCTGCAGGACGTTGTTCACGAGTTCTGATTTCGCGGACTCCCAATCGCGTCCGCGCGCCAGTTTGAACGGCGCGAATTGAACAGAGACCGACAGAACGTGCTTGCCTGATGGCGCAAGCGACGGATCGATGAGCGTCGGGATCATCACGTCCAGGTACGGGTCCGGTGAAATCCCCCCGTACTTCGACGCGTCGAATGCACGCTCCAGATAGTCGAGACTTGGTCCAATGTGCAGTCGCCCCCGGAGATCGGCGTGACCGGTAATTCCTGTGAACGCCGGCAACGACGACAGTGCCAGGTTGATCTTCGCGACGGTGCCGCGGCAGCGGTAGTTTCGGATCCGTGTCTGAAATCCCGGATCGAGATCGATCGGATCGACGAGATCCAGCAGCGTCCGCTTCGGATCCGCATTTGAGATCACCGCGGTCGCGGCAATTTCGCGGCCATCCTCGAGCAGAACACCGGTGACGTGCCCTTTGTTGACGACAATACGCGTCACATCCGCGTCCACTCGAATCTCAGCACCCGCGTCACGGGCGGCGTCGGCCATCGCGGCCGTGAGTGCACCGGGTCCTCCCTTGACGGTGACGGTGCTGCCGCCGGGGGTCGGATCGACGGCGGCGTTGAAGAGCAGCAGGGCGGCGGTGCCGGCGGATCGCGGACCCTGTGAGCCGCCGAAAACTCCACGCGCGGCAATGGCGGCCTGGAGAAGATCGGTTTCGAACCATTCACGAACGAGATCCGCTGCTGCCATCGGTCCCCATCGCAGCAGACGAAAGCCATCCTTCTTGCCGAGCGCGCGAAACCGCCGTCCCGTTTTCAAGAGCTCCCAGATGTCGCCGCGATCCGGCGAATCAATCGACGGCGGTGTGGTCGTGAGGATCGGCGCGAGGAATCGCGCCAGCCGCGCCAGCACCGTGCAGAATTCGCGGTAACGTTCCGCATCTCGCGCAGAGAATCCGTGAATGGCTTCCGCGGTGCGGCGCTCGTCAATCGAGAAGACGAGCGGACGCGCGTCAGCCGAGAATGCGACCAAACGAGGATCGGGACGGACGAACTCGACGCCACGCTGTTCGAGCCGCATATCCCGGACGATCGACGGCCGGAGCGGTCCGATCGCATGCGCCAGCGACGGACACCTGAATCCTGGCGCGATTTCTTCGGTCGCGGCAGCGCCGCCAACAATGGCGCGGCGTTCGAGCACGAGCGGCTTCACGCCTGCCCTGGCGAGATAGAACGCCGTCGTCAGCCCGTTGTGGCCGGCGCCGACAATCACGACGCGGCTCACGTCCCGGCTCCTGTTTCTTTCAAAATCCGCTCGGCAGCGTTACGTCCAGAGGCGCCCATGATGCCGCCGCCTGGATGGGTCGCCGAGCCGCACATGTACAGATTTCCGATCGGTGTGCGGTATTGCGCCCATCCCGGAGCCGGGCGGAGAAAGAAGAGTTGTTCGAGCGTCAGCTCGCCTTGAAAGATGTTTCCTTCCGACAAACCAAACTCGCGCTCGATATCGAGCGGCGTCAGCACCTGGCGGTGAAGAATGATGTTCCGAATGTTCGGCGCGTGCTCGGCGATCGTGTCGATCACCGTATCGCCAAATGCCTCGCGCTGCTCGTCCCAGGTTGTTCCTGGCTCGAGTTGATACGGGGCGTATTGAACGAAACAGGACATCACGTGTTTTCCCGGCGGCGCGACCGAGGGATCGGTCAAGCTCGGGATCACCATGTCGATGTAAGGACGACGGGAATAGCGGCCGTACTTGGCGTCGTCGTAGGCGCGCTCCATGTAATCGATGCTTGGCGAAATGGAAATCGCGCCGCGCAGGTGCGGCCCGGCGCCGGGGATCGCGCGAAAATCGGGCAGCGCATCGAGCGCGAGATTCACTTTCCCCGACGAGCCGCGGAATTTGTACCGCGCGATGTCTGCAGCGAACTCGTCGGGAAGATGCTCGGTTCCGACCATCTTCAGGAACGTCGTTCGCGGATCGACGCTCGACGAGATGACACCGGCCGTGAGGTAATCGCCATTGGCGAGGACGACCCCGACGGCCGCGCCGTCCTTCACGATGATCTTCGAGACGGCGGACTCGGTGCGGATCTCGGCGCCCGATTCCCGTGCCGCCGACGCGATCGCCTCCGAGATCGCCCCTGTGCCTCCACGCGATAGTCCCCACGAGCGAAATGCCCCGTCGATCTCACCCATATAGTGGTGGAGCAGCACGTATGCCGTGCCGGGCGATCGCACGCCGAGAAATGTCCCGATGATGCCCGACGCCGACATGGTCGCCTTCAACACGTCGGTCTCGAACCATTGATCGAGAAAGTCGACGGCGCTCATGGTCATCAGCTGGATCTGGTTGTATTGGTCGGCGTCGTTCAGCGATTGAAACCGACGGAACAGCGATAACAGATCGAATAGTCCGCGCGGATCGAGCGACGTCGGATCGGGTGGGATCAGGTTGAGGATCGGTTTCACGAACCGGCCCATTTCCACCATTGCCTTTCCGTATTCGTCGTACGCCTCCGCGTCGAGTTTCGAGTGCCGCGCGATTTCGCGTCGCGTGCGCGCGTGATCGTTGACCCGCCACAGGTAATTCCCATCAGGCATCGGGGTGAAGGTGCCGTCAAGCGGCAGAATCTCCAACCCATGCCTTGGCAAGTCCAACTCGCGGATGATCTCAGGGCGGAGCAGCGACACGACGTACGAACACACCGAATACTTGAAACCTGGATGGATCTCTTCGGTGACCGCGGCGCCGCCAAGTACGTGACGGCGTTCGAGTACAAGCACCTTGCGCCCGGCGCGAGCGAGGTACGCAGCATTCACGAGACCATTGTGACCGCCGCCTATCACGATGACGTCGAAGTTCATGCGATTACGATCAACCTGTTAAATGGTGAAAGGAAGAACGGCGAGGGATGCGTGCGCGGGGCACGCTCGCTCAGAGGCCGGCGGTTCGCGAGCAGAGCAGGGCGAGCATTGTTTTCGCCGGCATTCTATCGCGGACGACAAAAAGTGTTCGAATTGCGTGATTTCGGCGTTAATCAGGATGAGGCCGATCTTTTGGAAACAGGGCGGCAACTCAGCAGTAGCTGTGCGCGCACCCCATCGATACAGGCGCAAAAGCTTCCAATTTTGCGCCTGTTTTCTGACATAATCGTGGACTCTGCTTCGCAATTGCAATGCCCTGAGGACTTTGCGGGAAGGCGCAGCGTCCGCGATTAAGCGGTCGCTCGACGCCTCGGTCGACAACTATCGTTTGGCGTACTCGCCATTGCTGCAGCATGGCCCGTGTCACTGGTTCCCGGAGGAATTCCGTGCGCCCCAAACAGAACGCGCCGGACGGCGATGAAACGCGCCTGTCGAGCGACCTGCCCGCAAGCGGGCCGGCAGCGTCGGCGCCGTTTCCGCGCTTGGCGGATGCAGCCGTCGACGCGGACCTGAAGCGCCTTGATGGTGTGGACGCGGGCGAGACCGTCCTGTCGCCCGAGGAGCCCACAATGCTGGAGGGGGCTGCCTTCGACGAGACGTCGTACCGGCCGGCCGGTACGCCGCATCCTCCGGTATCAAACCGGCACCAAGAAAAGTCGGGTGCGCGCGCCGCTATTGAGCGGCTTCGTCAAAGTAATTCTCTACGCTCCCAACCTGCAGACGCCGCACAAGGCGCGCCTGCATCGTCGCAAGGTCCGATCGAAACCGGTCAAGCGTTCGGCACTCGATATCACATCATCTCCGTTCTCGGCGTCGGCGGCATGGGCGCCGTCTACAAGGCGTGGGACGAAGAGCTTGGTGTGCTTGTCGCATTGAAAGTCGTCCGGCCGGAGATTGCGGCCGACCCCATTGCATCCAGTGAGATCGAACGGCGCTTCAAGCGTGAACTTCTGCTCGCGCGGCAGGTCACCCACCCGAACGTCGTAAGAATCCACGACCTCGGAGAGGTGAACGGGATCAAGTACATCACGATGCCGTTCATCCAGGGGGCGGATCTCTCCACGATCCTTAAGGAGCACACGAAGCTGCCCGTCGACCGCGCCTTGCGAATGGCTCGTGGCATGGTCTCCGGTCTCGTGGCGGCACACGGGGCTGGCGTCATCCATCGCGACCTCAAGCCGGCGAACATCATGATTGGTCAGGGTGATGAGCCGACAATCATGGATTTCGGCATCGCTCGCTCCGCCGGTGGTCCCGAACTCGGGCAGAAGGTTGGCCCAGCGATTGCGTCGGGTCAGATCAGTCGTACGGCGGCAATCGCGGCCAGCAGCACGGTTGCCGGTGCCATCATCGGCACCGTCGCGTACATGGCCCCCGAGCAGGCTAGAGCCGAGGCCGTCGACCAGCGCGCGGACATCTATGCGTTTGGGTTGATTCTGTACGACATGTTGGTGGGCGGCAGGCGTTCGGCCCGGGCACTGAGCGCAATAGAGGAAATGCAGGGGCGCATGCTAGCCGCGCCGCCGCCGCCGCGAAGTATCGAGCCGTCCATACCCGAAGCAGTTGACGCAATCATTCGCCGCTGCCTCGAGCCCGACCCAGCGAAGCGCTTTCAAACAACCGTCGATCTCGAAAGTGCGCTGGCGAGACTTGATGCCCATGGCAAACCGTTGCCGATCATGCGCCGCGTCAGCCGGCGCACGATGCTCGTGGTCGGTGTCCTTGTCGCACTTCTCCTCGGCGGCACGTTTTACACCGCAAAGAAACTGTCGGCACCCGACACACCGCGCGACCCGGTGACGGTCATCGTTGCGGATTTTCAAAATAACACGAGTGATCCGACGCTTAACAGGACGCTGAGCCAAACCGTACGTCGCGCGCTCGAAGGAGCGAGCTTCATCACCGCGTACGATCGCAGCAGAATGCCTTCAACGGTCGGGGTGCGCGCCCCTGAAAAGTTCGACGACGCGGCTGCCCGGGAGATCGCGTTGAAGCAAGGACTTGGCGTTGTTCTCACCGGCTCGATTTCTCCCGCTGGCGCTGGATACGAAATCTCGGTGAAGGCGCTGCAGACTGTCACTGGAGATGTCATCGCCAACCTGAAGCGTGTGGCTTCGAACCGCGACCAGGTCCTGGAGACCGTAGCCAAACTCTCGGCGAACGTTCGTAAGAAGCTGGGCGACAAAACGGCCGAATCGACTCAGCTCTTCGCTATGAGGAGCTTGTCAACGAGTTCGCTTGACGTCGTTGGGTACTACGCGGCGGCGGTCGAGGCGCAGTCCGTAGGGAAATACGAGGAGGCGCAGCAGAGCTACCTCAAGGCCATCGCACTGGATCCGAATTTCGGGCTCGGATATCAAGGGCTGGCGGTGATGTCGCGCAATCTGGAGCGCATGGACGACGCGAACAAATACATCAAGGAAGCGCTTCGCTATCTCGATCACATGACGGACCGCGAGCGTTTTGCGACGCGCGGTTATTACTCTCGGCTCATTGGGGATTACGAGCAGTGCGCGAAGGAGTACGGCGAACTGGTAACGGCATATCCTGCAGATACCGTCGGGCACATGCAGCGCGGGTTGTGCTTGATGAAGCTTAGACGGAACCGCGAGGCGGTGAGTGAGATCCAGCAAGCAGTCAAAATTCTACCGAACCAGGCGGGTTACCGAACGAACCTCGCGCTGGCATCGAACGCGTCTGGAGAGTTCGACGCCGCCGAGCAGGAGATCCGGACAATAACCGATCCGGATGCGCGGGCGTTGCTCGCGCTGGCGTACAGCCAGATGGGTCGCGGCCTGCTGCGGGAAGCGGCGGCGACATATCAGACGATGTCGACAAAAGGTGCGCTGGGCGCATCTTCTGCTGCGTCCGGGTTCGGCGACATCGCGGTGTACGAAGGCCGATTCGCGGACGCGGTCGGAATTTTTGAACGAGGTGCCGCCGCCGATCTCGCGGCGAAGAGTTCCGGCCGCGCCGCGATCAAGTTCACGGCGATGGCGTACGCCCAGCTCATGGGGAATCAGAAGGCTGCGGCGGTTTCGGCGGCGGACAAGGCCGTCGCGACCAACCCAAGCATGCCGGTACGATTCCTGGCTGCGCGAGTGTTTGTGGAGGCCGGCGCTCTTGACAAGGCGCGCGCGTTGGCGACCGCATTGTCGTCGGAATTGCCCGCCGAACCCCAAACGCACGGGAAGATCATTGAAGGTCTGATTGCTCTCAAGAGCGGCAACGCGCGAGGTTCGATCAAGATCCTGGGTGAGGCCAACGGCATTCTTGATACGTGGTTTGGCCACTTCGATCTGGGCCGGGCATATTTGGCGGCGGGCGCTCTTACACAGGCCGATTCCGAGTTCGATCGGTGCATCCTCCGTCGCGGCGAGTCGCTCTCGTTGATGGAAGAAGGTCCGACCTACGGCCAGTTTCCATTGGCGTACTACTATCAGGGTCGCGTGCGCGAGGAGTTGAAGACGGCGAGCTACACCGATGCCTACCGCGAGTACCTCAGGATTCGTGGCGGATCGAAAGAGGACCCGCTCGTCTCGGACGTCCGCCGCCGCATCGGTAATTAGAGAGCCTGCTGTCTGACAAAAGAAAAGCAGGGCGAGTTTCGGTCGCCCTGCTCCAATCTTCCACCGCGTGTGACGAACTCTATTTCTTCTTCACCTGTATTGAGACGGTGACGGTACCTGAATCGGCGCTTAGCGGCCGCGTCGGGTCGGCGTTCCACGGGCCGTCGTTCGTCTTGTACGTGAAGCTGTCACTCCCTACGAAGCCCCCCTTCGGCTGATATGTAAACCCGCCGTTGGAGTTCAGGACTAGGGTGCCATTGGTCGTCGTGGTGACGAGGATGGCGCGCCGTCCGACGAACCCGGACGGGCTGTCCGTATCAGCATCGTTGGTGAGCACACCGGGCGCCGCCACTGTCAGCGTGATGTTGTTGAGCGTCGTGTAGCTCTCGGCCGCAGCGACGGGAATGTCATTCACTGCGGTGGTCGTCGCCGGCTGAGACCAGCCGCTCAGAGAGGACGGGTCGTCGAACTGCGCTCTTACTCGATATCTGAACAACGGGTTACCCGGCAGCTGGCTATCAGGCAGCTCTTCCGGGTCGATGAAATAGTTCGTCGTCGACGTGCCAATCTGCGTGTACGTCGAGTCAGCGGCATCGGCCCTCTTACGCTGAATCAGATACGCTAATACGTGCCCCACCGTAGACGGATTCCATCGGAGCAAGGTACGGTGGTAGTACGGCGTGTTCGCGACGACTGGCGGAGTGATGTTGCAATTGGTGTTGGAGCCAATGGCGCATGCTGTGAGGCCGTAAGGAGCAACCCTGCCCAGTCCCTTGGCGCCGTCGTAGTCAACTTCCTCACGCTGGGACCCGGAGCCGAAGTCGATGGTGTCGGCGGATCCGAAGTCGATCGTATCGGCGGATCCGAAGTCGATAGTGTCGGCAGATCCGTAGTCGATGGTGTCGGCGGATCCGAAGTCGATGGTATCGGCAGACGTCGGATCGTAAAGAACACCAGATCCGAAATCGATCGTGTCGGCAGACGGCAGTGTATCGCCGGAACCGTAGTCGATGGTGTCGGCAGATCCGAAGTCGATGGTATCGGCAGACCCGTAATCAATCGTATCGGCGAACCCGGTGCCGTCTGCGAGTTCGACCTGGAATTTGACAACCTTCCGGCCGGCGGCAATCTGATTCAGCCGAATGTTGCTCCAATCGGCGAAACCGTTCAGCGTGCTGCTGAACGTCCCATCGAGATTGATGTCTTGAGAACCGGACGACGCCGTGAGGGGATTCCCATCCCAATCGATCGGTGCGGCGACCGTGGTCGTGTACACACGCGCCATGAACGGGTTCGGATTCGGAGCAAACGCGCGGCCGCTGCAATACCGTGTGGCCGCCGCTACACCGAGACTCAACGCCAGGGGACTGTTACTTGGTGCGAACCACGCGGACCGATACGGTGGCAAAGGCGCAAGTGAACCGTCGGTCAGGGTCGCTGTTTCGTTGAGTCCGCCTATTACCGCGCTCGAATAATCGAGGTGGATGTTGTCGTTGTTGTCGAACAGTCCATGCACCTGGAACAGATAACTCATCGAGCTGGGATAGTTCGGCTTGCAGTTTGGCTCGATGTACGTGGATGTTGCCAGCGTCGGGTTGAGGGGCGAGTTGTCTCCCCAGATCGCCGGCAATCCGCCGTGCCAGAGATTCAGGTTATGACCGAGTTCGTGGAACGTCGTTGATGCCCTGACGAACGGTCGCCCCACAAACTCGTCCCACAGTCCGAGCGTAACCATCGCGTTGCCGCCGGGCAGATCCGCGACGCCGCCGGCGGTCGTCGGAACGTGGTACTTGAGCGGATCAAAATTGGGATTCACTGTGGTGCACGACGTGCCATTGTTCGCGTCGTATGGTGCCGGCTCCCCGAAACTGAGGCATGGCTGCGATCTCGGTGTGCCCCTGGCGTGCGCGTACAACAGGTAATGGAACAACCCGAAGCGCGCTCGATCGAAGCGTCGTCGCTGGCTGCCGGCCTCCCAGGCACTCGCAACAGTCGGATCGGTGAAATCCAGTTCCTCTCCGTTGTCGCCAACGGGCGCATCACGAAACACCTGCAGACCGAACTTCCAGCCCACGGTACCCGGGAATGCGGGAAAGTGACACGTGGGGAACGTCGGATCGCACGCGCGTTCTTGTATTACCTCGCCACCGCGCGCGAGCGCAGTTGGGACAAAATACTGATCCGCCTGGGTCGAAGTGTAGTCGTCGATCCAGTCGGTGTGTGGCACGATCCCGCGGGCGTGATAACTGCCGATATTGCCGACGTCGAAGTGCGTACTGATGCCGTGGTCAGCGTATGCCAGAGCGACGCGTGTGAAATCTTCCGGCGTCGGCAGGTGAA
>Ga0075418_10000650_pt1 | contig 37377 bp, 25 predicted proteins | sample SoiMetdeltSBSDD2_FD_81776 | JGI IMG/M metagenome (GOLD analysis project Ga0075418, IMG submission 81776) | Bulk soil microbial communities from a Populus tree surrounding site in Tennessee, USA - Soil MetaG P. deltoides SBSDD2 | ecosystem: Environmental > Terrestrial > Soil > Tree plantation...
GAGCGAATCTCCTGAATCGTTTGCCTCATTCGTTGCGCGAATTGTTCGAGCGGCATCACGGCGTTCACGTCTATCGCAATGAATGCGGCGCCGTGGCCCGTGGCGCGCGAGGGATCGGCAAAGGACCAACTCAATACGTGGCTGGCGATGGACGTGCCGGTGAGAACCGCCGATAGCGTTTCAATCATCAATGCCAGGCCGTAGCCTTTGTGACCTGCCATCGGAAGCAAGGCTCCGGCGTGTGGGAACAACGTCGGGTCGGTCGTCGGCTTCCCTGTGGAATCGACCATCCAGGTCTCTGGAATTTTTTCGCCCTTTGTGGCCGCGGCAAAAACTTTCCCGCCCGCGACCACGCTCATCGCGATGTCCAGGAGAATGGGAGGCGGTTCGCCGGTGGGAATCGCGCACGCGAACGGATTATTGCCAAGCACCAGACCGCGCGCGCCCGGCACCGTCATCGTGGGCGTGTCGTTTGCCATGGCGAGGCCGATCATGTTTTTCTCCGCCGCCATCGCCGCGTAACAGCCCGCCGCCCCGAAATGGCAACTGTTGCGGACACCCGCGTAGGCGATGCCGGCCGTTTCCGCTTTTGCGATGGCCGCGCGCATGGCGAATGTGGATCCAACCATTCCGAGGCCCGAGTCCGCATCCACGATGGCCCACGCGGGACCTTCCGAGACGATTTTCGGTTGGGCGTTTCCCCGAATGCCCCCGCTCTGGATGCGTCGCACGTATCCGCGCAGATTTTTCGTGCCGTGCGTAAAGACGCCCCACGTATCGGTGAGCACGAGGATTTCCGCCGTCGTGTGCGCATCGTCATCGTTGATGCCCGCAACCCGCAACACGTCGGTGCAGAACGCTTGCAGTTTGGCGGCGGCGATTTTCATTATTGAAACTTCGTGGCATCAAGCACGACATGGCGGATGCGCTGCCGGTTCCACGAATAGGTGATATGTATTCGATCATCCTTTGTCTGGATAATCGCTGGATAAGAAAACTCGCCCGTCCCTTTTTCGAGCACCAGCTCAGGTCTCCAATGTTGTCCATCCTCCGATGTCACCACGCTCAATGCATTGCGTTCGCTTGCGCTGGCGTTGTACGCGAGCACAAAGCGGCCATCTCTAAGCCGTACTGCGTCAATCGCTCCGTTCGGATTCGGTAGCTTAGTCAAGGTCAGCGGGCTCCAGGTTTTTCCTGCATCCCGCGACCAGGACTCCGCGATGAAACCCTGTTTTGTGCGGCAAAGAATTTCGATGCTGGAATTGTCGTGAACGAGAAGCGTGGGCTGAATCGCGCCGATCTCAGCCGGATTGTTCAAGACTGGCGTCTTTTCCCAACGTTCCCCGCCGCCAAAGGACCGTTCCATGTGAACTCTCCAGCCGCCTGCCTCGGTGCTCGCGCCATGGAGCAAGGAACCGTCCGGCAGTTCGACCGGCTTATTGCGCACCGGCCCTATGAACCCATCCGGCAGGGGCCGGGGAGTTGTCCAACTCCGACCACCGTTTGTGGACGTCGTTAACATGCCCCACCATTTCTCGGGACTTGGACCTACTTTGTAGAAAAGCAGCAGTGGCCCGCGCGAAGGCTGGAAGAGCACCGGGTTCCAGGATTGGTAACGCGTGCCGCCATTTTTGTCCTCGACGATTTTGACGGCGCTGCTCCAGTTCGTCCCGTCGTAGCGCGCGCTATAAATGCTGTTCAACGGATCGCGCGCCTCAGGCCCGCCGAACCACGCCGCCAAAAGCCCATCCGCTGTTTCCACGATCGTTGAAGCGTGATTCGTCGGCTGTGGGGCGTGATCAGAAATAAATTCCTTTTGCACGATGGCGTCCGTCGCGCCGTCACCTGGCAATTGCAAGCACACCAACGCCATCGAAGCAATTGCGGTGAGAGTGCGGCGCGGGAGCATGGTTTAGAGAAGGCCATGGCATTGACGAAGTCCAGCACGAAGAAAACTCGAAGTATCCGTTGTCTCCTCCACAGAACGCTGCTACTTAGTGCGCGCTGCCCATGACCAAATGCATCCTCATGCTCGTGCTGTTGCCGGTTCTCGCGCCGGCACAAATGCAAAAATTCGCAACGCACTTTTCCTTTGGCGCGTCCGAAATTCCCGCGCCCGTCATGAAAGACGTAGCCGGGCAACCGTGGAAGGGGGACGAACGCGGACCGGTCGCGAATCTCAAAGTGTTTGCGTCCGAGAAATCGGGCGCGGTTTGGCTCGGCTCAGAGGAAGGCGCAGCCCGTTTCGATGCCAAGGCGGCCCATCGCTGGGACCGTTGGCAATACTTCCGGGGACGGCGATGGCTGGTGGACGACGACGTCCGTCATATTCACATCGAGGAAGCCGGGCAGGGGCGCAAAGTGTGGGTCCGCACGCGCACCGGCGTGTCGCTGATCGAGTGGCGGCCCATGACGCTCGAAGAGAAGGCGCGCTTCTTCGACGAGCGCATTGAAGGGCGTCATGTGCGCCACGGCATGGTGGCCGATTCCTATTTGCGCGTGGCGGGCGATGTCTTGACGAGTATTGGCATGGCCAACGATAACGACGGGCTGTGGACCTCAATTTATCTGGGCGCGCAAGCGTATCGTTACGCAGTCACTCGCGCTGCCGACGCCCGCGCCCAGGCGCAACGCTCGATGCGGTTGCTCATACGACTCGAGGAGATTACGGGTAATCCCGGCTTTCCGGCCCGGTCCTTTGTCGCGACCAACGAGCTTCCACCCGGCGCCACAAAACCGGGGGGCGGCGAATGGCATCCTACGCCGGACGGCAAGTGGCTTTGGAAAGGCGATACCAGTTCAGATGAACTCGTTGGCCACTACTTCGGCTATGCACTTTACTTTGATCTTGTTGCTGACGACTCAGAGAAGCGCGACATCGCGCGAGTGGTTGGACGCATTACAGACCACCTCATCCGCAACGACTACGATCTCATCGACCTCGACGGCAAGCCGACTCGCTGGGGTGAATGGTCGGAGCGTTTTTTCAAAACCGAAGAGGGCATTTATGAGGCGCCGTTGCGATCGCTCGAATTGCTTGCGTTCCTGAAGACGGCCCATCACATCACGGACGACCAGAAATACGACACCGCTTATCGAGACCGCATTCGACGGGGTTGCGCGGATAAGATTCCACTGTACCGTCGCTGGCCCGGTGGTGGGGAAATCAATTTTTCAGACGATGAGCTCGCCTACCTCAGCTATGACCCGCTCTTGCGCTACGAGAAAGATCCAAAGCTGCGCGCTATCTATCTCGAGGGTCTGCGTTTCACCTGGAGCCAGGTTCGCCCCAATCTGAACCCTCTCTGGAATTACATCTCGGTGGCGAGTGGCGCGGGCCCTCTTACCTCTGAACTCCGCGATGAGTCACGCCGCACTCTCGAGCGCATCCCCATGGACGTGATCCACTGGAGCATGCGCAACTCCGACCGGCTGGACGTGACACTTCGTCCCGCGAGCGACCGCCATGCACGACAGCAACTGGCGCAGGTGCTCGCGCCCGACGAGCGCGCAGTCGAAAAATGGAACGCTAATCCGTTTCGCCCGGACGGCGGGTCCGGAGGAAATGGCGAAGACGACGGCGCTTATTTCCTGTTGCCGTATTGGATGGGGCGATATTACAACTGGATCAAATGACAGAGGGCGCGCCGGTCGCTTACGGGAATAGGATGATCCGATAAAATCTTTGTGTCACTCCGTTGACGGTCGAGTCGGTCTTCGACGCTGTTTGCGCAAGGGCCTCAACGTCGCCTGCAAGGTTCGTCCATTCCGCGTCGGCCAGGTCGTTCTTGTATTGCACGCGATAAATTCGTCCGGGCTCGGCTTGCCAGGTCAGGGTGATCGTGTTCGGTCCCGTGAACGCGATCGAGCTAAGGTGAACCGTTCCCTCGGGCAGCACATTGGAGGAGCGCGGCGTAGGACTCCGCATATAATATATCGTGCTCGCGCCGTCCCGCCAGCGACCCTGGCTGATGTCATTGGTTTGCGCGCCAAAAGTGATCGTGTCGATCGCGCGTCCCGCAGGATCAAAGAGCCCAATCGCTTCGCCGCCCTGACTCAGCCGGAAATTGACGTGCAGCTCGCCGGTGGTGCGGGTCTGGCCCTGTTCTTCATCCGCCCACACCAGCAGGAAACCGCGCGCGGGAATTGTGACTCCGGAAGGCACCGTGAATTTCGTCAAGTTGGTCAGCACATCGGTCAACGTGTAGCCCGCGAGGTCGACCGCATTCGTGGTCGGATTGTACAACTCGAACCAGTCGTCGTAGTCGCCGTCGGCGGGATCCACCAGAAAAGAACTGTTGGCCGCCATCCATTCATTGATGAACACTGTCAACGGCAGCACCGCCGGGTTGTTCGTTGCGCGCGGTGTGGGATAATCGAAGACTCGCCGCAACGAAAGCTGGCCGTCCGGATATGATCCATAGGAGCGGTCCGCGGCGACGTTGCTGTAGTTGATATAATCAACAATCTGCGGCGCGCCATTCACCAGGCGCGACAGGACCACCGCGCCGTTGGTGGGATTCAAGCGAAAGTTCGTATGCCATTCGGCGGTGGTGTGCTCGGCCGGTTCGCCGTCGGCCCAAAGCAATCGAAATTCGCCGGCGTTTACGGCGCCAGTGCTCGGGAAGGGCCACTGCGTGAGATTCGTATAATTGTCGGACAGGAAAAAATCCGAGGCGCCGAGCGGATCCGATCCGCTGTTGAAGAGTTCCACCCACGGCTCCGCTTCGCCCGCGTTGTCGCGGACGCCAGTGACGTTCCACGGTTGCACTTCGCTTAGCCAGAGCAGGGGATACGGCGGGAGTTCCCTCAAAACGCTGTTGCTGGCGCCGGGTGTAAAGCGAATGGCGCGTGGCGTTATGATCGTTCGATAGGCGGTATTGATGCGCGCATTGAAATTCGAACCGCGGCTTCCCGGCAAATACCAAAAGCTCAACGTATAAACCGTGTTGCTGTTCACGGGGAGCATGTCCTGATAAAACGTCGTGAGCTGTTGCGGCCCAGCGTTGACCACCAAATGCAAACTCGCACTACCGGAATGAGCCACTGTCGCCGAGATCGCGGAGTTCGTCGCGAGCGGCCCCACCATCCACGGCGGGGTCAGCGCCGATTCAAAATCGCCATTGCTGAGGTGGTTTGTCCCGATTTCGGGCACAGTGCCCGCGACAAACGAGATATCGTCGAGATAAACATCGCCTCCCGCGACCTCGAAGAAGAAGGACAGCTTGTTCGTAGGCGCGATGCCTGTATTTCCGGTGTAGCTGAAGAATCGCCATCCCCCTCCTTCCGACCAACTGCTCACGCGATTGTTGTCCTGTCGCGGATCGACGAGTTGCAGCGCGGCGCCGTTGCCATCCGCGGCGGCGGGCCATGGCGGATCGTCATCGTAAGTCACGCGATCGATGATCGTTGGGGTTCCTGAAGTCGTGGGTCGAAGCAGCGTCAGCGTTTCGCCACCATCGTCGAGTTGTCCGTCAAACTCTGCAAAGACCGGAATCGAACTCCCGTACGCGGCCGCAAACGCCTGCCGGTTTTTCGCCAGGACGAGATATTGCTGGTTGGTGATGAACACTCCTTGCGGAAATGTGAATCCAATGCCGTTTAACTGCCAGCCGGACAAATCAAAGCTGTAGTTTGTGGACGTGTTATGCAATTCAACATAGGACGCTTCCGGATAGGCGGGATTATACATGATCTCGTTGATCACGATAGTGTTCTCGGGTGAGACGTCTGCGCCTGTATAGTTCACCATGTTCGTGCGGCTCATTCCTGCGATCGCATTACCAAGGCGATCAAAGGCTTGAATTGCCAGCACATTGTCACCGGCGATCACCGGCACCCGCAACGTCCACGCGGTCGTACTGGTCCACGTCACCGGATAGGCGACGCCATTAACGAGAATGGTTCGCACGCGCACGGGCGCCGTGCCGGAAACGGTCACGAGATTGCGATTGGTGGCGAAGTTGGTCGGCCCGTTTACTGTGAAGTTGGCGGCGAGCGGCGCCAGTTGCGATTGCAAAAACGTGCGCCGCTGCGCGATCCATCCGGAAATCGATAATCCGTACGCGCCGCTCGGGACGAAGGGTGACGTCAAAGTGATTCCGTCCGCCTGGAACGCGGCGTACTTCGCGCCGAGAATCGGGTCGACGGCCGAAGGTTGGAAAAATGTGTTCACGGCTTCCTCGATGGCGCGCCAGTATGCGCGCACAAACCCCGGGAAATTGTACATGCGCGCGACGGTCGGATCGACGTTGCCGGGGAACAGCGCGTCGTTCACCGGATCATTGAATACGCCCAAACCGACATCAAAATCCCAGCAAAAGAGTTTCCACCCGTCATTCTGCGGCTTGTAAAGATACGTGTTCTTCGCGTTTGGATTTCCAAACGCGTCCCAAAACGACGCGAGGTCATTCATCGCAAACGTGCGCATCCAATGCTCCACGTCCACGACCGATTCGACGGCGGATTGATACGCCCCGCCCTGCGCGTTCACCGCATCGACCAATCTAAACAAATCGCTGAAATCGTTCGCAGTGCCGTGGATCGCGCGTGGCCGCCAGTTCCAGCGGTAGCGGGCCATCTTCTTCACGCCGCCGCTGACGTAGTTCTCGAGCGAGTTCAGCGTGCAGCCGCTCGGCTCAAGGCGCGTGCCGTCGTCGGAAAATTCTGACCAGCAATCCGTCTTGTGCAGGCTGCCTTCGCTGTCATCCGGGAACCACGATTCAACTGAACTTCCATCGGGTTGTTGCACGTCGTCGTAGATCGTCCCGCGCCGCACACCATTGACGAAGAGGTGCACGTAGCGGCGGTACATATTTGGCAGGCCATATTGATCGAGGAACCAAAACATTAGTTGCTCGCGCTGGTCCGTTGCGTCGCGGATCGGCCAGTCGAGCGTGAAGTGATCGTCCCCCAACACCAGATCGTCATCGGCAAAGTTAATGTCGTAGCCGCACAAGGCCCCGATCGGGCTTGTATATATTGGCGCGGTGTAGGAGCTGCCGCTGTAGTGCGCGCCCGCGTTGTACACCACGCGATTCGTCCCATACACGAACGTGCCGTCCACGTCTTCATTGCTCATCTTCTCGCGGCCCGCCCAAAAATTCACTGACGCCTGCGTCATCCAAAACCGATATGTGCCGAAGCTGCCCGGCGCTGCCGTTTCGCCGACTCGCACCAGGCACTCGCGCGCGGGCGCGTCGGCTGGAAAGCGGGTCGTCACAACGGGAGCGAACGCATCAACCGCTACCACGTGGAAGGACACCATTGTCCCCGTCGGCTGCCCTGGGATGACTCCGGTGTAAATTCCGTCGCCCGCCAGCAAATCGCCGCCCGACCCGTTATCCACCATCGCAACCGTCGCGAGCGTTGCACTCGGGTCGAGTCGGTACCTGAGCGAGACACTGGAAACGCCATCGTGATCTGAAACGCGCGCCGTCACACGAATCGCCTGGTTCGGCGCCGGTAACACCGGCCGATGCATCACCTCGTAGATGGCGGGGCCGGCATTCATTCGTGCCTGGCTGTTCGCCGCTCCCGGCGTTCCCAGGTTTGTTGGCACGGCCAATCTACCGATTGCCTCCAGATGGTTGCCCTTGAGCCGCATCAAAAGTTCTGGATGCCCTCGCAGCCAGCGTACCTTCGCTCGCAAGGTAGCTGTGCCTCCGGCGGGGAGTGGAGACGTAAGCGGTACGCGCGCACGGTTAGCGACGTGGTCGCCGCGCTCACTCGCGCGCAGCCGCAGCGAGCGCGCGCTATTGAAGCCCTGGGCGTTCTCTGCGCCCGTTAAGCGATGCGTTCCTTGCGCAGCCCAGCCCGTGATGCCGCTTTCAAACGTGCCGTTGGCAATCCGATTTGCCTGCCCGGCAGGGAGCACTTCCACATCGTCGATCAGGGCTTCACCCGCACCCTGAAGAAATACCTGCAACTGGTCCGCGTTCGGGTTAGCCGGGTGCGGCATGTCGAGGACGCCGGTATGTTCTACCAGGGTCCAGGGCGCCTTGGCTGTTTCGTCGCTGTCGGCCCAATTCGCAGCGAGCCGATTATCGCTTCGGGCGTCGATCAACTCCAAACTGCTCCCCCCGCCGTCGGCCCACTTGGGCCAGCGTCCGCCTGTGCCGTAGGTGACCTCATTCATGACGACGTAAACCGTGCCGTTGGTCGTCGTCAGCGGTTCCGGCCGCGCCAGAGCGAGACGCTCGCCGTCGTTGGAAAGGTTTCCGCTGAAATTTCCGAATACTTGCGCGGGGTTCAATCCATAGTTCGTCAGCAACCGTGCCGCATCGCGCGCCACGACCACATAGCCGTCAGCAACACAGACCGCGTTGCTCGGAAAGGTGAAATCGATCCCGTCCACAAAGCGCCAGCCGCCCAGAGCGATAGTCGTCGAACTGCGATTGTACAACTCCACGTACTCCTCGTCAGCGTCTCCCGAAAGCGGGTTATACATGATCTCGCTGATGACGATATCCGACTCGAGCGTGGCCAAACCGCGAAGATCATTCGTCCCTCCGGGAGTGCCGCCGGCGCCGAAGGTGAAGAACTCCGGTGACCCGTCCGGGTAACGTCCCCACGAACGTTCCTTTGCCATTGGCGCGAAGCGCAACGCGTCCACGATGCGCGTTGCGTTCGAATTCACGAAATAGACCGTCTCGCCCGCAGCGCTAAGCGAGAAGCCCAGTTCGGTTTCGGTAAATGCCACCAGCGCGCGGGGCTCGAGCACGGTCCCTGAGGGAATCGTGAACTTGTTCGTGTTCCGCTCGTCGCTCAAAAAGCACCCCGAGATGTCCACCCTCATAAGGCTGTGATTGTAGAGCTCTATGAAATCGGCGTTCGTTTCCCCGTGCGCGAGGATTTCGTTAATTAAAATGTGCTCCAACGGCCCAGTCGGCACGGGATCAGGTGCGCCGGGCGAGCCGCCGATTAGCGCGCTCGCCTCCCAGGCCCTCACGTCGCCCTCGCCAAACGATGGGCGCGCGAGCACGAGTGAATGGCCCGCGCCATCCGCCGCAGCAGGCCATGGCGGTTGATCGGCGTACTCGACATCCAGCACCACTGCGCCGGAGCGCTTGCGCAATCGCACGTGGCCGCCGTCGTTCGGCAAATTATTAGTGAAGCCCCCAATCACGTTCGTAATTCCGTAGGCCGCCTGCATATCAGCAGGAGCCGGCGCGATCACCAGGTAGCGGTTCCCCTGGATGACTGTGTTCGACGGAAATGTGTAATTGATATCACCATCGAATCGGTAACCGCTTACGTCTTCAAAAAACGGATTCGAATTGTAAATTTCAATAAATTCGAGGTTGCGCCCATCACTTCGGTCCCTGGGGTGGTACATGATTTCCGTGATCGCGAGGCCCGTGCGCCGGCTCGACGGGCCGGGCGGTTCGTAAGTCAACTCCTTGACACTGACGAACACCACCTCCAGGCGCGCGGGAGCGCTCGTCGCGATTCCCCATGGATTCGATACAATCACGTCGTAGACGCCGACGTTCGCGGCGGAAAGTCCGTTGATCGTGTAGGTCGCATTCGTGCCGCCCGTGACCGTGTTGCCATTGCGTCGCCACTGGTAAGTGAACGGTCTGCTGCCCGACGCCGTCACCGAGAACGTCACGCTGCCGCCCAACCCATTGGTTTGGCTGACGGGGTGTTGCGTGATCGTCGGCGGCGTGCCGGGAGGCGGTTGCGCGTCCGCCGTACCGCTCACTTCCACGCGCAACCCAGTTGGATTCACTGTCGTGCCCGCATTGTTCACCACGAAGTCCAGTGTATTGGTTCCCTCAACGAAGGCGCTGTTGATCGTGAACGTCGCCGAGAACGCGCCGAAATTTCCGTCGTAGGTGATGCCGGTCGGTGTGCCGTTTAGAAAAATCCCAACGCCCGCATTGTCCGATGTCCACTGACCCGTGAGCACCGCCGTCGAAGGTTCCAGTCCCGTGAGATCGAACACGATGCGGTATCGATAATCGCCCGCGGCATTTCCCGTCGCCTGACTCGCCAGTGGCGAAATCCATTTCGAGTTCGGCCCGTTCGCCAGCCATGGCCCGCCCGACGCCGGCGCAATCGGCCATCCTTCGTTGATCACGATCGAGTTCGGTCCCGGCGTGCTCGCGTCGGCGCTTTGAATGAGTCGATAATGCGGATCAACCGAGCCGCCCGGCAGCAGCGCGCCACCGGTTCCTACTCCCGTATTAAACAAACCCGGGATCGGTGCAGCGATTAAACTCATCGCGCCGAGCGCGAACGACAAAAGGCCCACTACTAAAGAAGACTTGGGCGCGGAGTGATACGACATACTGGGTCGTTCAGTGTACACTACGCGCGCTCGCGCGAGCAAGCCTCACGAATTTCGCGAAGCTCCTCGCAGTTCCCGGCTTCAGCCTGTCACCTCAAAACGTCTGACACGGGTCCTGCCGATAAAACTCCTTCAACTCCTCGTAAAGCTCCGGGTGTTTGCGCCGCAATTTGTGCGGTTTCTCGAAAAAACACTCCGTTGCCACGGCGAAAAACTCAGCGGGATTTTTCGCCCCGTATTGGTCCAGCACCGTCTCGCCGCCACACTTAGTCTCGCGACACAGGGTTTCAAATTCCCCTCCGAGCACGCGCGCCCATTGCGCGTAGCGGCTGCGCCGTTCCAGGATCGGCACGCCATCCGCGCTTCCGTCCTCCTGATCCAGTTGATGAGCGAACTCGTGCAGCACCACGTTCTGCCCGTCATCGACGCCGCGCGCGCCGCCGCGAGCAGAGTCCCACGCCAGCACGACCGCGCCCGTCGGCCACGATTCTCCGAGGCGGTCGCTGGCGCGTTCCGTGACGACATGACCCGAGTGGTTCGCCTCCTTCACGACGTAGGTGCTGGGGTAGACGAGAATCGATTGCAATCTTGGATAATAATCCGTTTCGCGGTGCAACAGCAGCAAACACGCCTGCGCCGCGATAATGACTTTCATTTCCTCCGTGATCTTCAATCCACCGCACCCCTCGAAATTCTTCTCGGCGACAAACACCTGGATGTGCCCCTGCAGCTCCTCCTGGTCCGCTGTCGGCAATTTCCTGTACAGCGGAAACGACGATTCCAACACGGCGCGCCATTGCGGCGGGAACGGCTTCGCCCGCAGGCGTTTTCTGCGTCGCTGTTTGAAAATCGCAAGCATCGGAGTGTTGATTATTAACTTGCGCCTGTTGTGGCGATTTTACGAGCGACGCGGCTTGTTCTCCCGGCATGCAAAATCGGACTTTTTCCGGACCATCCAGGGGTCCAATTCCGCGATTTTGTTCGGGAAATCATCAAGATAAAGTTGCGCGGTCCGATTTTCAAAAAACAGCGGATTTGGCACGACAATTGATTTTTCTCGCCTGTAACTCCCGCCGCAGGTAATCACTCCCGCTTCGAACGCATGGAAATGATCCGCAAATTCATCGACATGGTGCTGCACCTCGACAAGTCGCTGGACCAACTGGTGCAGAACTGGGGTCCGTGGGTGTACGCTATCATTTTCCTCATCGTCTTCGCCGAGACCGGACTGGTCGTCACGCCATTCCTGCCCGGCGATTCGTTGCTGTTCGCCATCGGCGCGTTGTGCGCGCGCCCGGACGGGTTGAATTTCGTCATCGCATTTGTCCTGTTGTGGATGGCGGCGATCCTGGGAGACACCGTGAATTATTGGATTGGATCGGTCGTGGGTCCGAAAGTCTTCCACAAGAAGGAATCGCGGTGGCTCAATCCGAAACATCTGGAGCGCACGCATGAGTTTTATGAGAAATACGGCGCGAAGACGATTATCCTCGCGCGCTTCCTGCCCATTATCCGCACGTTCGCCCCGTTCGTGGCGGGGATTGGCCGCATGACCTACCCAAAATTCTTTCTCTACAACGTCACGGGCGGCCTCGCGTGGGTAACGATTTTCATGATCGCCGGATATTTCTTTGGGAATCTCCCCGCGGTGCGAAAGAATTTCACGCTCGTGATCTTTGGCATTATCGGAGTGTCGTGCATTCCGGTGGTGATCGAGTGGTGGCGGCATCGTCGCGAGGCGCGTGCCGTAAAACCGACTCCATCCTAAACTTATTCGCGACGCACGGAGGCGGCGGCTTCGGGATCGACGCGTTCCAGAGTGGAAGCGGCGAGGCTGCTCAGGAAAATGTCATCGTCATTGGCCAGTTTGATCAACGCGGGAACGAGCGCAGCGACGTGCTGACCGCTGTCGATGTTGCCGATGGCCAGTGTGGCCGCGCGCTGCACGTCCGCGTTCGCATCGCGCAACAAGGGGACGAGGCGCGGAATCGCCGCGTCGGCCTTGGTGCCGACAAAACCCAGCGCCATCGCGGCAGACGTCCGCACGCGCGCGTCGGAGTGAGCGGTCATTTCGATCAGGGCAGGAACCGCGGGCACGCCAATTTTGCCGAGTGCCAAAGCGGAAACAGGCATTTCACGCAGAGGGCGCGAAACCTTCTCGCGCTCGATAACTTCAATCAAGGCAGGGACAGCGTTGCTGGCGGCTTCCCGCATCGCGCCGAGCGCCAGGGCGGAGTCCCATGCGTTGGGTTGTTTCAAGGCGGCGATGAGCACCGGCACGGAAGCTGTGGCATCGCCGGTGATCTGCCAAAGCGCGCGCGCGGACGCAACGCGAACCTGCAGGTCCGCATCAGCGAGCCGCTGCCGAATCTGTGGTGCAACGGCCGCCGCGCTTTGGCCCATTGAACCCAGGGCGAAGGCGGCCGCGGCACGTACCGGCGCTGATTTGTCGGCGAGCGCCGACGTGAGACCGTTGAGTGCGGGCGCACTGCCGATGTTGCCGAGCGCGTGGGCAGCGACGACGCGGATTTTTGGATCGCGGTCGCGCAAACGCAGCAACAATGCGGACGTTGCCGGTGCGGCGCCGGCGCCGAGGTCGCGCAATACTTCCGCGGCATTAAGCCGGACTACTTTGTTGCGAGTATGAAGTGCCTCCGTGAGGGCGGGCAGCGCACTTTGGGGGCCGAGGTGGCGCAAAGATTGTTGAGCCTGCTCGACGACGACGGACGAGTCATCGCCGAGCGCGCGAATAAGCGCCGGGATGGCCGCGGGATGTTCGCAAAGGGGTTGCGACGCGAGTTGCTCGGCAGCACGCTGCCGCAACAGGTGATCGGTCCTGGGCGGAATGCTCAGCCACGAAACACGGCGGCTCAGGCGCGCCAGGGTGCGGTCGATGAAGCCCGGGCGATCATCAAGAGCGCGCACGACGAATTCGGTCGCGGGCGCGCCGATGGAGAGGAGAGAGCCGCGGGCGTCGTTCCGGGTCTCATAATCTCCATAGGCGAGGTTACGAAGTTGATGGTTAACGACCTGTTGCTGGTGTGCGACGTCAGGGTCCGCAGGTCCTGGCAGGCAAAGCGCGGCGCTCACCGCTCCCGCGATGCAAAGAATGAAGAACCACTTTTTCATTCCGACCTCGTCGCTTCAGTCTGCAGCCCACTATAGTGCGTCTGCAGGTAAGAAGCGAGCAGGTTGCGTGCTAGGTGGCAGTGGGGTGAGACGATTGGCGCGGAGGTTGCCAGTTTCCATCGGCTGATCCGTCCGGGCTGGCGAGCACGACCGTGTAGCCATCGGGATCGCGCACCCAGATTTCCCAATGGTTCGGGCCGCCATCACCGTCCGGTGGATTGCGATGGCGCGGCAGGACAACCTTCGCCTGCAGTTCGACAACTCGGGCAAGGGCGGCGTCGAAATCAGCGACTTCAAACCACAGAAGCACACCGTTCCCATGCGCCAGGTCGGGGTCGCCAATAGGCCCGTGATGATCCTCCAGATCCCATCGGTGCAGTTGAAGGATCAACTGTCCGTTCGAGACCAGGCGCCCATACTCGGTGCCGCCGTGATCGTTCTTGCAGCCAAGCAGACGCTGATACCAGCGGCTGCTCGCCTCCACGTCACGCACGCAAATGAGTGGTTGAGGACGCGTATGGATAGCGAACGATTTAGGCGTTCAGACGATCTCACCGCAATCCTAAAACGCCAAGGTCCATCGTCGACAACTCTTGATCATCGGCCGTAACGGCGAGCTTTTTGCTGACGGTCGCATTTTTAAATATGGCATGGAATTGATAGTCGCCTCTGGGTACGCGCTCGACGGAAGTGAACGATCCATCATCATGGAGACGAAAGGAAATCATTCGCCTCGCGTTGACGAACTCGCGCCCTGCCTCCGAAGTCCAAAATTCGACGGCTTCAATCTTCCTCTCGTCAGAGCTTCTTATCGGGGGCCGCGACGAGACTAGTTCCACTCGTACGAGCATCAAGTCGTTGCTCCAATTAATCGTTTTGCCGGCGGGCGCGATCAACCGTCCTTTCATCAAGGTGCCCGGCTGCTGGGTGATGACAACGTAAGTTGTTTCGCCCGGCTCAACGACGGTCGGCGTTTGATGGTGAAAGGGGAGGCCACGGAGCGAAGGGAAGGAATTAATGAACAGGCTGAATTCGCCCGGGGGCACATTCTCGAAAACGAAATGCCTGGAGGCGTCAACCTTCGTGCTGAAATTCCCGAGCAGGCTGACACGCCCCTGATAATTATCCGCTGCTGGATCATAGAGTTCGATGGTCTCCACCGGATGGATTGCAGCGCTGGCATCCACCATGCCCTCAACGCGGCCCCATGGTTGAAGTCGCAGCGTAACGGGCTCGCGTGCATCACGGATGCGCATGTGGGTGTAGCCATCACCGCTCACGGCGGCGACGCTGTGTGCCAAGCGATTCACGGAAAAGCGAAACTTCCCATTGTTATCACACGTCGCCAACCACCGGGCGTTTCCTGTAAACGTGGAAGTACGCAACAGGCGCACATTGTGTTCCAGGGAGAGCAGGGCAACCTGCGCTCCTGCTGCGGGTGTGCCGTCGGGCTTTAACACGGTGCCTCGAACGGATTCCCCGGTCGTAGAACGCTTCAACGCAATATCCAGAGGGACGCTTTGGGCGTTGGTTTCCAGAGGTTCCGAAATCCAGTCCTCGTAGCCTTCGGCGACGATGCGCACCTGCCACGGTAAGGCATCCTCATCGAAGGTCAGCTTGAAGAGCCCGTTTGTGCCACGGACCGTATCCAATGCAAACCATCGCAGCTCACTGTCATGGTATCGTTGCGGACCGCCATAGCCCGGGATTGCCCGGAAGTCGCGAATACCGTGAGCGCTGGCATCAACGACGCGGCCATAGACATCGAGCGCGTGCCGAAGTCGGATCGTGTGTTCCTCGCCATCGGCTTTCACCTTTGCATCGCGCGCGATACAAAAGCCATTCTTGCGCGCATAAAGCAATAATTCGGCGTCTGGCGGCGCTGAGCGCCATTCCAGCCGGCCGTCCCAGCCTGTTTTTTCGGCCCATTCCAGGGCATTTCGATGTTGTCCCCATTGTTCGATTCCGACGGTGACTTGAGGTATTTCCATGTCATATTCATCCACGACGCGGATCCGCAAAGTCGCACCCGGTCTTAATGTCACGGTAACGGGCGATGTCGCTGGGGCAATCTCCGCGTTCGTGCGTATTGGAGCGAAGCCGTCGGCGCTTGCAGTGAAATGCCATGGTCCTTCCGGCAGTCCCGGAACCGAGAACTTTCCGTCAGCGTCGGTCGTGAAAATCTTCTGTTGCTCGCCTTTCTGCACGCGAGCCCTGGAAATCGGCTGGCCATCCTCATCGACCACGGTGCCGGTCAGAGTGAATGCCGGCTTCATTATCGTCACCAATTCGCCTGACCAGAGTTTTTCCAGGGTTTCATACTCGGCGGCGCTTCGGGATTCTCGAGTGCCCACGGAAGCGATCGTTGTCTCTGCAGAATCCGCGTGTCGCACCGTGAGGCCGAACGCGGAATGCTGATTCGGAATGAAGCCGATCGACCAGCGGCCTTGAGCATCCGTGTGCGCCACAGGCGGAGGAGACATTAACCCAAACCACTCTCTTGGCGATTCACGATGCGCGGAGCTGCCTCCACCGGCTTGAAACCAGATTTCGGCATTCCGCACGGGTCGTCCTTGCAGATCGCGCACCCATCCAGCCATGAAATTCGTCACTCGTTGCAGGCGAAGAGTATATTCCTCTGCGATGCCACGATGCCCTTCCGCGGGCCAACTTGCGGTCCTCACTTCCCAGCCGTCTTGAAATACACCGATGTCCATCCGGCCCGCTTCTGACGGATATGGGACAAGACATTGGCCTTCGGAGTCGGTCCGAAGATCATGACGTTGTTCCCATTGCCGACCGGTAACGAAATTGACGGTCAGTCTCGCGTTGGCAATTCCTTCCCCAGTGTCTGCGGCGATCGCACGAAACCGAAGTGTTCGCGTATTTGCCAGCGACTCTTCCGCGTTTGGCGAAACAGGAACTGCACTCGCGGAAGGAATTTCTGCCTGCTCCGCCGTTGCCGCGGCAGGGCTCATGTTCTTGCCTGATTTTCGATCGATGCCGATCGCGACAAGGGTCGTTATCAGCACAGCCGTTGCAGCGACGCCTGCCACCCATCTGATTTTGGCCCAACGCCACGCCGCGATCGCGTGCGACACCATGGCCGTCACGGGCCCGCTGGTCGTAGCTGAGCCGACGGTCGATGAGATTGCAGTCAGCACCGTTGCAGGCACTGGAACATTCGCATTGGCAGCAAGCGCGCCTCCGATTGTGATCGTTGACGCGGAAATGCCCCGGCTTTTGAGAATGCTTCGCAGTTTCTCCACAGCCCGAGTAACGCGCTTCTTCGCGGCCTCTTCGGTGATATTGAGCTGGCTGCTCAGCTCGCGCATATTTCGCCCTTCCACGTAGCGCAGCAGAATGGCATCGCGATCTTTGTTCCCAAGCCGCTCCAGTGCCTCGTCAATCGCGGGTTCCATGCGGCGCCAGGCCTCGTCGGCCGAGTTAAGTTCCTGCATTTCGAATGCCTCCTGTTCCCGGCGCGACCGGCGTTGCTCGCTTCGCATTACTCGCAGCGAAAGAAATCGTGTCGTGCGGAAAAGCCAGCCCGACAGCACGATTCCTCTTCGCAGACTCGCCGCTTTTCGTGCCAGGAGCACGAAAACCGCTTGCGTCACGTCTTGAGCCAACTGGGGATCGCGTAACTGCCTCAGCGCCGAGCCATACACCAGCCCTGAGTGACGCTCTACCAGCGCCTTGAAGGCGCTCTCCGAACGCTCCCGCGCGTAAGCCTCAATCAGATCCCAGTCGTTCATGAGCGATACCTTTACCATAGAATCCCCTCTGATTGCCGGGAAGGGACAATGAATCACTCAGCGTGCCAAATAACTAAGGGAGGGAACGATCCGAGCACCGCCAGGAGACGTTATTTCGCGCTGGCTTGCTGGATAAGTTGATAGGCAGCGTGTTCTGCCGGCGTGGTGAGGTAAGGAAACAGTTCGGAATGATTGCCCGGTTCCCTGCCATGTGCCGCTTTGTACGCTTGCCGGGCCGGCGATAGGGTCTTCTTCGCCTGCTGTGTCCATGTATAAGCATCCGTGCTGCCGGACGACCCATCGGGGCCCACGGCCATTCGTCCATCATAGGCGGGATCAACGGGTGCCTTCTGCGAAATGATCCAATCACCGCCCATCTGGAGACTGGAGATGTCGCCGGCTGGCAGGACCGCATAGCGATCCAAAATCGCGTCGTCCAGTGGTTGCTTGATGTAGGGCTTCAACTGCGAGAGGTCGGTCGGGAATTCGCGATTGTTCGCAGCCATGTAATCCTTTACGGCCGAGCGAAGGACCGTCATCACTTTTTGTTCGCCCGCTTTGCGCAGAAGACTGAAGGCGCGCCGGTAGTCGCTTTCAGTCTCAAGTTTCCCCCGGGTGGCGTCGAGCCAGTCCTGCTCTGATACCAATTGCAGTTCAGGGATCCTGTGTTGCGGCATGGTCTCGAAGCCTTGCTTGAGTTGGTTCACGCGCGCGAGCCATGACTTCATCTCCGTTTGTGTGGCATCGTTCTCCGTCGTGTTGGAAGCCTTGAACTGCGCCAGTTCCTGAGCATCGTTTCGCAACCGCGCGACCTCTCCGCGAAGTTTCGGCAATTCCGCCACGCTTGCCCGCAATCGTTCGTTTTCCTGCTGTGCCTGGGCCAACAGGTTTGTGGCGCGCTCGAGTTCCGACCGTAATCCCGCAAGCTGGTCCGTGGCAGGTGCATAGCGCTGCTGCAACGCGGCCATCTGCTTCTCAAGCCGCGCGGCACGTTGAGTTTGGTAAATCCCGGTTCCCACCGCGGCCGCAACGGTCGCGACAATCACTGCTTTCTGCATCGTAGTCATAGCTATGGCTTTCGTGGTTGTAATGACGGCGCTGGAGGCGGCGTCGCTTGAGAGCATCGCCACCGAAGCGATTGCGCAATTCAGGCCGTGCGGCGCTGATTGCACCGCGTTCGATGAAATGGCCAGCGACAAGGCAGCAGCCGTCGTCGTAATTCCCTGGCGCGAAAGACAGGCGCGCAGCTTCTCCAATGCGCGCGTTACGCGCTTCTGGGCGGCGTCGTCGGTCACGCCGAGCGCGCGGCCCACAGCGCGAAAGTCCTGGTTTTTGAAAAATCGCAGCAGCAGCGCATCGCGATCGTCGTCGGCAAGGCTGTTCATGGCTTCGTCCAGGACAGGCCGCACCTTGTCCCAGTCTGGCGTTGCTTCGGAGACCGGACTGAGAGATTCCATAACCTGCCTTTCACGGGACTGCCTGCGGCGTTCAGTGCGCAGCAGCGTGAGCGCCGCATAGCGCGTGCTGCGATACAACCAGCCCACAAGCGATTGGTCCGGAGTCAATTTTGGAGCAAGGGACGACGCTTTCCGGGCCAGGTCAGCGAAAACGCTTTGCGTGATATCCCGCGCCAGGTCAGGCGAGGTCAACTGGCGGCAGGCAGCGGAATAAACAAGGTCCGCATACCGGGCCACCAATTCCGAAAACGCCGTCTCGGACCGATTTTCGGCATACTCACGGAGCAGTTGTGCGTCGGACTTTCCCTGCATCTCATTAATTAAACAGCCGCCGGAATCCAAAACCGACAAGAATTTCGCCCGGCCCGTTCGGGGATTCGGCGCGGGAGCAATTACAGAGAAATGTCGTCTAATCGAAAATGTATGAAACAAATTCTCAGAATTCTCAGCATTTCCATGACGCTGGCTTGCTCGTGCGCGGTGGCGTCCTCCCCTGAATCTGGAGACGGGACAAAAGAAACAGTTCACGGGAAGCATGTCCTGGTGACGCACGCCGGTGTTTCCAACAAGTATGCCGATGCGATCGCGCGCGCGGTTGCCGCCGCGCGGGAGATTTGCACGGATGATTACGGCTTCAGCATGCCGGAAACGATTTTCGTGAATGTTCACCTCAAGCCGGAGGCTAAGAGCGGGCTGTTCAACGATGGCAATGACACGTTCGTGTTAACAATTCGCAACCACGAGGACCTGCTGAAGCCTGCGGAGAGCAAAATCTTCCATCTCTACGGGCTTTGCCACGAAACCGCGCATCTCGCGATGTATCGGCGCATTCGCGACCGCCAATGGCTGACCACGTCCGCCGCCGAAGGGTGGGCGCATTATCTTGGTTCGCACCTCGTGGATCGGGTTTACGCGCGTGAAGGCCGGGATTTGTGGCCCGATGCCTATGATTACCTCGAGGACGGCAGCCGAAGACTCAAGAAGCAATTCGACGATGACAAAGATTCGTCAACAGTGAAGGGCGCTTGGCTCTGGAACGAACTGGAGGAAATAATTGGTGTGCGAAAACTCGATGCTCTGTTACAGGCGTGGGGATCAGTCGCCGAGCCGAATCGTGCTGAAGCTTTTCGGTCGGCGTTGCTGGCCCAGAAAGAGGATCGGCGTTTGGCCGACTGGTGGGAACACGCCGCGCCTGCATTTGTGCAAGCCGCCGAAGCGAGCAAGCTCGCGGCCAAAAAGGCAGATCGCAAAGATCTCGCAAACAAACCGAAGGAAATTTTCCACGACGACAATCAAGCCGCCGGGAAACGAAGCATTGCCGGGGGAGGGCACGGCGTGCGATTCGAAGTGCCCGACACTTCCTCCTTTTTGACGGCCATTCGCATTCACGGGTCGCGCTACGGAGCGCCTGAGGCGCCGGCCGAGAATTTCAGCGTGTGGTTGTGTGATGAGGAATTCAAGGCGATCGAGGAGTTTCGGTTTCCTTACAGCCGTTTCGCGCGTGGCGAACCCACGTGGGTCGAACTTCCGGTCGAGCCCACGGCGCTGCCGCGCAAGTTCTTTGTTTGCGCCGGCTTCAATCCCACCGCACGCAAAGGAGTGTATCTGAGCCATGACGCAGGCACAGGTGGACAGTCAGTTACCGGCTTGCCTGGAAAAGCACCGAGGCCTTTTGCTGCCGGCGATTGGATGATCCGAATCAAAGTCGATCAATTGAAGCGGCAGTGAGTTTTTAGACCGGAAAGGGATTATCTTTCCTCAGCTTGCGCGTGCGGGGTCTGTCGCTGCATTGTTGGGCGATGAGCCTTTATCTGCCACAGGTTGTCCGCGCCGGCGCGCTGCTTGCGATCCATCTGCTCTTTATCACGGTGTGGGGATTCGCGGGCATCAGCAAAGTGGTGAACGGAATGCCATCGTGGTTCCCGGGGAAGTTCGGCAAAACATTTCTCGGAACCTTTCCCGGGCTGACCGCCACGTTCTGGCTGCTCGCGTTGTCCGAACTTCTCGCGCTGGCCCTTGCCGTCGTTGCGCTGGTCCGGGGTGAATTCCTGGAACGCAAACCACCGGCGATCCTCCCACTCATGCTCACGTGGAGCCTGTTCGTATTCGTCCAACTCGGGTTTGGCCAATGGCTGACGAACGAATTCAACGGCGCTTTCCAGCAATTCGTCTATTTTAGCGGCACACTCCTGGCGCTTCATTTCGTGATGACTTCTTCGGCCCTTCAACGCCTGCGAGTTCCTGAGGCAACTCTCAAGGCCTCGACTCCTGCAGCGATTTAGGATTCGCATCGAATTTTTCCAGGATGGCGGATGTATCGACCTTGGCGCGGAGCAGGTGCAGAAGGTTGTAGAGGCCCATCTCGGCGCGCGCGTAGAAGGCGAACTCGGGGTTCACTGTCTTGTTGCGCAGGTTGTCGTTGAAAATTCGGAACATCGCTTTGAGTATTTTTGGGTCACCAAAATCGACGACTCTGCCTCCGCCGGTGAGACCGGGGAAGAGCATCCCGTAAAAGTGGATCGCGCGCTTGAGGAGTTCGCGCGCGACCCGCGCTTTCTTCAGGATGGCGGGTCCCCAAATCAACCGTGCCATGCGGTCGCAGTGTTCTTCGCCCTGCAACCAAACGCGGTCCTCAAAAGCGCGCATTATCTCGATGAAGCCCGGGGAGAACTTTTTGACACAGCCGAAGTCCACGAGGCCAATCGTCCCGTCCGCATTAAGGAGATAATTCCCGGGATGGGGGTCAGCATGAAGGGCGCGCAAATGGTGTATTTGCAGATGGAACAGCTCCACAAGTACGGCGCCGATTCGGTTGCGCATTGCCTGAGATGGCCTGGCGTTGGTGACGAAATCCAGGAGAGGTTCGCCAGAAACAAAGGACATTGTAAGAATCCGATCGGTGGACAAATCCCAATGAACCGACGGGACACGAACGTAGTCGATGGTTTTTAGCTGCTTGCGAAAAAAGTCGATGTTTCGCCCTTCATTTGCGTAGTCGGTTTCCAGCAGCATTCCCTGCTCGATTTCCGCAAACACGGATTCCTGGGCGTGGCCGGTGAGGCGCACCGGCAAGGCCGCCGAGCGAAGTAGCTTGAGGTCATCCTCAATCGCTTTGCGGATCGCCGGGTATTGAATCTTTACCGCGACTGGCTCGCCTGTCTTCGTCACGGCCCGGTGAACCTGCCCCAAAGATGCGGCCGCAAAAGGCTCCTCCGTGAAGGTTCGAAATACTTCGTCCGGAGACTTGCCGAACGAGGCTTTGAATTGCGCGCGCGCCAAAGTCGGGTGCATGCCGGGCGCCCGCATTTGTAGGTTCGCCAATTCGCTCAGTGCCTCCTCTGGCATAAAATGAAACTGGGTGCTGAGAATCTGCCCCAGCTTCATCACCGGGCCCTTGAGCGATTCCAGCTCCGCTCGAACCTGCCGCGCCGCCTTCTGATTGAAGGACTTTCGTCGCGCCGGGCGCTCCTGCTCATTCAGGAAAAGATTTTGAAACTGATATCCGAGATAGCTCCCAGTCAGCGCCAGGCCGAGCTTTCCGATGCGCAAGCCCCGGCCTACTCGGCCCGTTGGTCGCTCTTTTACCATTCCCATGTCCCTCTCCTAAGGATCGAATTTCCCACCTTAAGGCTGCGGTCCAGCAGCGCGAGCGTGTTCTCCTTGGCGGGAGAAACGTCCTGGAGCCAGTAACTGATAGTCGCCAAATGAAAGAGGCCGAAAGCATACGGACCAAAATCGCCGAGCTTCGGAATCTCCTCATCCTCCACGGCCTCTCGCAGGACCTCCTGGATGAAACGCAAATACCGCAGGTTCAACTCCTGCGTCTCCAGGCTGAGCGGGTTCAATCGCGAGACCGGCTGCAGCGCGCGCAGGTAAACCGCCCCGATGAAATCCTCGTACGGGCTGATGCGTTCGAGGTGCCGGTGGATGATGGCAAAGAGCTTTTCGGTCAGCGAACTTTTCTGGAGTTTCGCCTGGCTGCGATACCACTCGATCAGACCGGCCACTTCCTGTTCAAAGAAATAGAGGGCGAGGTCCTCTTTCGTTTTGAAGTAATTGAAAAGCGTCCCCTCGGCGATACCGGCTCGGTCGGAAATCTGTTTTGTGGTCGTGCGGAAAAAGCCCTTCTTCGAGAACAAATCGAGGGCCGCGCGCAGGATTTCCTTTTTGGTGCGCTCCTTGTTTTGAGCGCGTTTGCCGGGGCCTGGCGCCTTCGCCGGACGAGGGTCCTTTCTTTTTTGGCGAGTTTTCATACAAATATGAGTTTACTCAACTTTAGTCGTGTTGAGTGGTTGCGTCAACACAAAAATGAGTGGACTCACTAAAAAGGGCGTTGGGGGCTCTTGGGGTTGGGCGTTAGAGATAACTCAGCCATGCGTCCCGGCGCCGCCGCTTCACTTCCGCAAACCAGCGGCACACCGGATACAACAACAGTACCACGGCGATCCAAATCCCATAGACGACTGGCAAAGCGAACGCGGCGCCCGGGGGCGCTTTGGCCCAGTTGAAGGGACTTCCGAACAGCCAGTCCGCATGGCCAAAGCGCGCATACGCGAGCAGTGCGGCCGACCCGTGAATGAGCGGGAGATGCAGGAGGTAATAGAATAGCGGCACACGGCCAAAAACCAGGATAGGGCGCAGCAGACGCGGCGTGCCACGATCGAGCAATGCAAGGACGATGAGCGCCGGACCGAGCGTCATCAGCAGGTAGAGCAGCGAGGGCGGGTATTTGTGCACGTCGATGAATGAAAAAACCGTGAACAGAAAATTCTTCTGCTCCGACCAGTGATGCGACTTGCCGTAGAGTGAATCACCGTAGGTGTTTGTCCAGCGCAACGCGATGAAAGCAAGTGTGATAGCGACCCCCAACCAGAGGAGCCATTTGCGACGTCTCACCGGTTCGAGCAAGAGCAATGTGCCAAAGCCGTAGCCGGCCGCTACGACGCCCATCCAGGGGATCAACGCGTAACCAATGCCGACATGATATCCCGGCGCCCACTCGAATGATCCATTCGCATGGAGCACTTTCCACATCCAACTCAGCGTACCGAAACTCCTGGGTCCCACCGAATCAAACGCGTTGTGAACGGCGATCATTATGACCCCAAACGCAGTGATGGCCCATGTGGGCAGAAAGACCAGCGCGGAAAGCACCACCATCGACCAACCAATCGACCAGAGCGTGCCCACGCCGACGAAATGAAAATCGAAGTCGAAATTCCAACCCAGACAGCGCACCCACGTCACCTCCAGAAACGCCAGCCACAATCCGCGCGAGAAAAGGAACCAGGACAACTCGCGTTTGCTCTTGCCGCGCGTCAGCGCGAGGAACGCCCCCGTCCCAGCCAAAAACGTGAACACTGGCGCGCAGAAATGTGTGATCCAACGGGTCAGGAACAGGGCCGCATTCGTTTTGCTGAGATCCAACGGATCGTAATTGGACGGCGGGAAGAAGTCGCGCACGTGATCCAGCGCCATCAACACCATGATCATGCCGCGCAGCAGGTCGACGGAGTCCAGGCGTGGCCGCGCCACATTCTGCGCAGGAGAGGAAGGCTCAGCGCGCAAAGGATTCGAGTCCAGAGAATCGGACGGCGACAAAGGAGAACTCATGCTCGCGTCCGAACATCCGGAATTCCCCACGTCGAATCCAGCAAACTCTCAGGCGCACGGCGGCGCTCCGGCTTAGCGCACTACTGCGTCCGCGTCTCGTACAACCCCGCCACCATTTGCCGATACTTGAGGCTGACTTGAACGGGTCCGGGAGGCGCGAGGTCTTTGGCCAGGTAGGTGTGCGGGTGTGACTTGAGGATGCGCCCGTAGTCACCAAAGCGGTCCAGGTTCGGCATGGCGGTTTGCCGTTCCAATCCGCTGGAGATGACTTCTGTTGCGAAACCGTTTGGCAGCGCGACGACCCATTCGAGTGTGCCGACTGTCTGAAACACTTCGGGCAGGCTCAAGTCGGCTGAGCCAACGAAGCCGAGCCGCATCGGTGGGTAAGCCATGCGGAGCGATACCCGGTGCACGCTTTGTTGCGCGTTGCGCGCCGGTAACCGAATGCGGCAGAGCTGGCTTTCCACCGGCGGTGATGTAATCTCTGAGCCGTTGACGGATGCGGAAATCAGCCGCGTTTTCGCGGGGAACTTCACCTGAAATTCATCCGACTGCGACGCGGGCAACTCAAATTCCGCGAAGTGCGTGCAACTGCTGTCGGAATTCACAATCGTGAGGTTCTGCGCGCGCGTAATGCCGATGCCGTAAAACTCCTTCCCGCCTTCAGCTTGTTTTCCCGCTGAGGCGACGGCACTGCCATCCTCGCGCCATTCGAGCACCAAAGTATCCGCAGCAGCGACGCCGATCTCGTAGGCCGTTGTTTTATCGCCGGCTGCTTTGGTCCAGAGCGTCCCGGTGAGCACATCGAGATTGTTCCGAGGCGACTCGAGTTGCACGCTGCCGGTCACGTTCGCTGCGAGCGGGATTTCTGTGCGCCTCTTGCCGTCGCGGTTTTGCAGTGGAACTCGATAGACCAGGCGCAGCGTTCCACGGCCCGCCTCCAGCCCGAGCACACCCAATCCATTGGTAGTCGCCACAACGCGCGCGATTTTCTCACCGCCGTCATTCCCGCTTTCCTGCAGATAAACCGGCACGGTGTAGAACGAAACGGGCGCACCACCCGGCCGCACGACCTGAAATGGAATGCGCGCTTCCACGCGGAAGTGATTTGCCTGTTGTTGCACTTTGTATTGCGCAGGTTCGAAAGCGACAACGGCACTCTCGCGCGTCGCTTCGTTTAAGTTGCCGGCGAGTTCGGCGGGCATGAGCACCTGCACTTGCGCAGAAATTCCGCTCGAGGGCCAAAGCAACAGCACAAACACCGTCGCCATCGCGACTGTTCTTTGCCGCAGCGCGCGATTTTGCAAGTTGATGACGACAGCAAGTGTCACGATGCCGAGACACAGCAACACCATGCCGCGGTGCCAACCGGCAAACGCCGCCAGCGTGGGGAACAGTTGATAAAGCGCCAGGAAGGCGACGCCACCCAACAGGCCCAGCCTGGGGCCGAGCAACCAGCGCGCGTAGTTCACCAGCAACACCCCGGGACCGAGCAGCGCAATCACCAGCGCCCATGTGAACGACATGTTGGTGCTCAAGTACACAATGAGAGGAAAGTAGATCGCGTAACCCGCGGCGATCGTCAGAATCTGCAATGCGGTGAGTTCCCGCCGGGTCAGCACGACCGCAGACACGGCGACCAGAAACAGCAACGTGATCAACGGACCGATCTCCAACAATTGCGAGAGTGACGCGTGAAGATTCCGGCTCTCCTCGACGTGCGCGGAAAAGAAATCAGGCGCGAGAAAATCTTTTCGTTCCCACACGATGCTGTCGTCGGCAGGGCGTTGCGTGCCATCGCCACTTTCGACTCGCATGGCCGGGATGTCTTTGCGGTCCAACGCGACGCGCACGTGCTTGACTTGCGTTCCGGTCTGCCCAGCGATGCGATACGTAACCCCCTTCAGCGATCCGACTCGGTAAGAGACCTCAACGTTGGCCGTGCCGCCGCGATCGATTGTTCCGGTCCAGAACCACGCGTCTTTCGCCGTCTCTTGCACTCCATTCGTAGGCCCGCGCAACTTCAATTCTCCCGCGAGCAAGCCTCCGTCCGCATGTTCGGTGCGCGGGTGCGGGCACTTGAAAAGCACGAACGCCGGTTCTTCAAACGCGTTGCTTAACACGTAGCGCGCGCGAAATCCCCCGAACATGTCGCTGATGGTTCGCAGCCCGCGATAATCCCGCCGCCCGCTCATGTCGAAGTGCACCTCCGAGAACTCCGGCTGCGATGGCCTGACCACCGACACGTCGTCGCTCAATTTCCGGACCACGAGTTGCGGCGACTCCTGGACCAACTCCGCCTGGGTCGTTCGCATTGGCTGTCCCACGAACTCGGGCCGCTCCTCCATCAGCATCTTTAAGCCCAAGAACCCGAGCGAAATTGCTCCCCAGCTTAAGAGCGCGGCCACGACGAGCCCGGCGGGCAAAGAGGATGCGCCGTTACGATGATTCTCTTTCTCCTCCCCATGATCTCTGGTTGCCATAACAACGCCTCCTCACCAGGGCACAACAGCACCATGCTGCGCCGACCCGGTGATGCGGTGAGGGTAACTGGTAAGGGGTCTTCTTTGCAAGTCCTCGTCGAGCATGGCGGTGGCTCGCTTGAGGACCAACTCGCCTGGCTATTTCGTTGCTGCGGGCGGGGACGCCCACGCTCCATGGCCAGAAACTTCAAACGCGATTTTGTAACGTACCTGGACTGTCTTTTGGCGACGATCGCAATCAATATACGCGCATGTGGTGGCCCGCATTAACAGTTGTTGCTATCGCCGCGGTCGTGGCGGTGCACACCTGGTGGTTGCGTCGACACAGAGCGGCTCAGCGCGCATTGGAAGAGCGGCAACGCGCCTTCGCCAATCTAAGCGGCCAGCACGAGCAACTCACGCTGCAAAAGCAAGCGGAGCAGCAGGCGCTGTTCAATAGTATGACTGAAGGCGTGCTGGTGCTCGACGTCGGGGGCCACATTCAACTTGCCAACGAATCGCTCCGAAAGCTTTTTCGCCTGAGCAAGGAAGTGCGCGGCCAGACGATCATGGAGGCGTTTCGGCTCCAGGAGTTGGCTGAGGTCATGCGGCGCTTGCAGCAGGAACGCGCGGTCAGCGGCGTGGAACTCGAACTCCCCGGAATGGACGAACGATGGCTCCAAATCAATGCGGCCGCTGTGCTGGATCGCGAGGGCGCGCAGCATGGCGCCATTCTGGTGTTTCACGACCTCACCCGTCTCAAGCAGTTGGAAAACACCCGCCAGGAATTCGTGGCCAACGTGAGCCATGAACTGCGCACGCCCTTGTCGCTCATTAAGGGCTTTGTGGAGACGCTGCTTGAAGGCGCCAAAGACGATCCCGAGCTGTCATCCAAGTTTCTTCAGACGATCGAGAAGCACACGGATCGCTTGACATTTCTGATCGAAGATTTGCTCACCATTTCACGCCTCGAGAGCGGCGGCACGGTGATGAATCTGCAACCGCTGAATCTCAATGGTGTCATCGCGCGCGCGCTCGAGGATCTAAAGTCCAAAGCCTTGGAAAAGCAGGTGTGGATTGAGAACCGGGTCCCGCCCAATCTCTGGGCCAAGGCCGATGCGGAGCGGTTGCACCAGGTGTTTTCGAATCTAATCGAGAACGCGATCAAGTACGGACGCCAGTCGGGCAAAGTCGCCGTCGGCGCGGAAGAGGGCGCGGACAGCGAGGTAACCGCGTGGGTTCGGGATGACGGTCCTGGCATCCCGCCGGAAGCGCGCGAGCGGGTGTTCGAGCGATTCTACCGCGTTGATCGCGCGCGTTCACGCGAAACGGGCGGGACGGGGCTTGGCCTGGCCATCGTAAAACACATTGTTCAGGCGCACGGCGGCGAAGTGTGGGTGAAGAGCGAAGCAGGGGAGGGGGCAACGTTTTTTCTGACACTGCCAAAGACGTAATTGCGGTTGACCGCGGCACGGCGTACCGTGGCCGCATGGATCATTCTCCAGGATTTCTGAAGCTCGTTAACGAACTGCGGCCCAAAGTCAAAGAGATCACGGTTGAGGAGTTGCGCGAGCGCCTGGCGCAAAATCCGAAAGCGGTCCTGGTCGATGTGCGCGAGGATACCGAGTGGGCCAATGGACATGCCACCCAAGCGATCCATCTTGGCAAAGGGGTTCTGGAACGCGATATCGAGAAGGCCATTTCGGATCCAAACGCCGAAGTGATTATGTACTGCGGAGGCGGTTTTCGGTCCGTGCTCACCGCCGATGTGGCAAAACGAATGGGGTATCGCAACGTGGCGTCGCTGATCGGAGGGTATAAGGGGCTCGTTCAGGCGAACTGGCCGATGAGCAAATAGCCGGAGGGGCGAGTTCCGTCGAGCCCCCAAAAGTCTTTGCGTTTTGTTTGCAGGTCAGGGGTTCGACGGAGCTCGCGCCTCCGAAATTGGCAACGCGAAATAGAACGTCGCGCCTTCGTTTGGCTTGCCTTCACCCCACACGCGCCCGCCGTGGCGTTGCACGATGCGCTGGACGATCGCGAGCCCGACCCCTGTCCCCTCGAATTGTTCCGACCTGTGCAATCTTTGGAAGACCTGGAAAAGTTTGTGCGCGTATTTCGGTTCGAAGCCGACGCCATTATCGCGCACAAAATAAATCGCTTCGCCCGGATCACGGTGGCCGCCGATTTCGATCCGAGCGCCGCTTACGCTGGGATCCCCCGCTTTTGTCCCGGCGGCCTGCGCAAACTTCAGCGCGTTGGAGAGAAGGTTGGTCCAGACCTGCCGCAGCATGGCAAGATCGCCCGAGGTGTCCGGCAAATCACGCATGACAAGCTGAACCGGCGGCCTGGATTTGAGCGTCTGCAGATCCTCCATCACGGAGCGGGCGAGGGCCTTCATGTTCACAGTCTCGCTCTGCAGATCGGCACGGGCGAGGCGCGCGAATTGGAGCAGATCGTCGATCAGCTGCCCCATTTTGTTGGCGTTCCTGGAGATCAACTGAAACAGACGAAGCGCTTCCGGGTTGAGATTGCGGCTGTGATCTTCCCGAATGATCGTGGCGAAGCCGTCGATGGCGCGCAGTGGTGACCGCAGATCGTGTGAAATGGAGTAGGAGAACGCCTCGAGTTCCTTGTTGGCGAGGGCCAGGGCGGAGGTGCGTTCGCGAACGCGCATTTCGAGTTCAAGGTTCAGTTCGCGGATGCGATCGGCCGTCTGTTTCTGCTCCGAAATGTCGTCCGCAACGATGAGCACGGACGGTCGGTTGCCGGGGAGCGAGAGCGGCAATTTGCGCGCGCTGTACCAGTGCACCACGCCGTCGGGATGTGTAAACGGCTCGACCAGGCTGATCGGCGTGCCTGTGTCGATCACTTCGCGATCATCGGCCAGCCACTTTTGGACTTCCTGCTCGTTCATCCCGAGGCGGCGGTGCAATTCGACGTGGGATTGGCCGATCAGCTCCTTGATGCTGACGCCGTAGGTCGCGGCCAAAGCGCGATTCCCCAGGACAATCCTGCCTTCACGATCTTTAACGAGAATGAGATTTGGATTGGCATCGATCACGCTGCGCAGAAGGAGTTCGCGTTCCCGGAGACTCGCTTCGGCTTTTTGCCGCTCCGCTGCTTCTGCCAACAATTGGCGTTGAGTGTCCTTGCGCCGCGTGACGTCACGGATGATCACCAGCGTGTACTGCGCGCCGTCGAGTTCGAACACAGAGACGCTCGCTTCGTAGTCGAACTCTGACCCGTCGCGTCGCAGGCCGCGCACTTCATATCGCGTCGGCACATCCATCCCCCGCGCGCGCAATTCGATGCGTTCGGCCACTTGCGCGCGAGAGACGGGCGCAATCACGTCGGACACTGGGCGCCCGACAAGGTCCGCGGCTGAGGCATATCCAAAAAGTGTCGCGTACGCCCGGTTTGCAAACAGATGGATGCCGTCCCTGGAGACAGCAATTGCATCGACGGCCTTTTCGAACAACGTCTGAAAGGTCTTTTCGCCACCCGGCAGCGCGGGCGCGCGTGCAGTCGAAGCGGTGTTGGCATCGTTGACCGTCATTCTGCGGGCGCGAGTATGACCGCTTGCAGGCGCGACGCCAACGAAAAGAAATCGCGACTCGTGGCCTTACATTTGCTTCGCACGCACGATTTAGCGAAACGGTCGGTCGGGCTGCTTTTAGGCGGAGAGGACATCGCCGGTAGTGAAGCCTGCCGACATCGACGAGAATCACTACCTTGTTTGACCGCTGCCGGTGACAGTGGGAATGCCCTCTTCACCAATTATGACCGGGCCAGGCCGAGAGGCGATGCCCGGTCGTTTTTTCTTTGTGCCCCGCAACGGAATACGCTAAACGCGTAGCTATGAAAAAAGCCTTGCTCGAGCACCTCTGCATCGGGTTGCTGGTATTTGGCGTGGCGGCGTTTGTCAGTAACGCAACGCCCAGTGACGACAAGGTTTTGTTCGAATCTCTGAAGCTGGGCGACACTGTGGTGAAGAACGTGCGCGTCAAAAATGTGACGCCGACACACGTGACCATCCACTACGATGGCGGCGGCTCACAAATCAAGCGCCAGGACTTGCCGCCGGAACTCAAGAAACTTTATCCGTACAACGCGAAGGAAGCCGCGGCCTTTGAGAAGCAACAAGCGGCGGAGCGCGACAAACAAGTGCGTGACGCCCGGGAGAGGCAGGAGCAACGGAGCCAGGAGCTTAAGGCTTCACTGCAACAGCAGGAACTTGCAGCACAAGCGCGGCTGACAGAATTGCAGCGAGAGTTGGAGAAACTGGACCATGAAATGAGACCTATGCGAGCCAAGGCGCAGGGGAAGAAAAACTCTGTTGCTCGCAAGGAACTGGATGCTGCGCGCGACAAAAAGCGCGACCTCATCAAACGCATTGATGAGCAGAAAGACCTGCTCGCAAAAGTCCGAAAGCAGCTAAACTAACCTGGCAGATTGCGTTGCGGCGCCCACAATACGCTATTCCCTGCAGCCAGCTCGGAGGTGCGGCGCGCCTTGAACGTGATATAAGGCGGGACGAACCAACTCCGGTGTCGAAACGTTCCTGGCTTTGCATGAGGATCGCCGTGACGCGGTTCTGCGATGTCCTCGATGACGAAACCGGCGCGGCAAATGCCGCCAAGCAAGTCGTCCCAGCGATGGAGGTATTCCAGCGTCCCGCTTTCGCGGTGGAGCGCGTCTGAATCCACCGCCGGCAGCGCCCCGCTGCGGTAGTAGGATTCCTGAACGGCATAGCTCCCGCTGCGCGGCATGGTCGAACTCTGGAGGTTCGCCGGTTGTTTATGCTGGCTGATGTACAGACCTCCCGCAGCCGTGACGCGAGCGACTTCGCGGTAAACACGATTGATATCGGGAAGGTAACAAGTGCTGACAGGTTGGATAACGATCTCGAACTGCGCCTCCTCGAAAGCAGAAAGGTCGTCCATTGACGCTTCGACAACGCTAAGTCTTAGGGAACGCTTCGCCGCTACTTCTTCATCGCGGTGCAACATTTCGGGACTGACGTCTACCACCGTCACATCCGCGCCGACGGATGCGAACAACGGACCGTGCCATCCGCCGCCCGCGGCGACACAGAGCACGCGTTTGCCGGCGACGTTTCGCCCAAGCCAGCCGCAGTCATCGATGAACGTCCACGGATCGGCGAACTGTCGTTCACCGGCCGTTTCGGTGTGCGCCAATTCTCTGCGCGCGCGGTTATCCCACGCCTTTCGATTATGCTCCTGCGGCGATCCCATTGAGACAAATTGAATCAGCCGACCCGCTGCGCAAAGTCAGAATGTCACGATTGTAATCTGATTTTTGACCGACGTTCATTGAAAGCAGCGCCTTTCGTCCTATATTGCTGCGGCATAGGAGCCGCTGAAGGATTGTTATGTTTGATTCAACATATTTGTTGTTCGCGATACCGGGACTGATCCTCGGCCTCTACGCGCAGTTCAAATTGATGGGCACCTACAGTCATTACGTGCGCGTGCCGACCTCTCGTGGCATCACCGGCGCACAGGCCGCGCGGGCGGTTCTCGACAGCGCCGGGTTGTACGACATGCCCGTCAACGAGGTCGGCGGTCACCTCACGGACCACTACGATCCACGAAAGAAGGCGCTTTTCCTTTCGTCCGAAAACTTTCACAGCCACTCCATCGCGGCGGTCGGTGTCGCGGCCCATGAAGCAGGGCACGCACTGCAACACAAGGCTGCTTACGCGCCATTGCAGTTTCGGATGATGATGGTGCCTGTCACGCAGTTCGCAAGCTACGCCTGGATGGGGATTCTGGTGCTGGGGATGATTCTGGGTGGCGCTTACTTCAGCAAGTTCCTCGGCATCGCAATTGCCATCTTCGCCATCATCACCCTGTTCCAGATCGTCACCCTGCCAGTGGAGTACGACGCGAGCCGCCGCGCAAAAGCGCAGTTGCTTGGTCTTGGGCTGGTCCATCCGCAAGAGAGCGGGGCCGTGGCGAAGGTGCTGAATGCGGCCGCGTTGACTTATGTTGCAGCAATGGTCACCTCCGTTCTGACCTTATTGCGCTTGATTTCGCTGGCCCGCAGCAGCAGGAACTAAGACTGTTCGTTGCGCGTTGCTTCAATGACTTTCGCTCGTTAGTGTTGCTCGCCAATGTGCGAGCGTCTGATCCACCTGCTGCTTTGCAGTGGTTTCTTTGTTTCTTGCGCGACATTCGCGACTGCTGACGCCCGCGTCGTTATCATCACACCGCACGTCGACGCCATTCGGCATGAATTCGGGAACACCTTCAATCAATGGCACCTGCAGAAATTCGCTGAACCGGCGCAAGTCGAATGGCGCGTGCTCGGTGGAACTTCCGATGCCCTCCGCTTCGTCATGTCGGAATTCTCGCGCAAGCCTGAAGGCATCGGTCTGGATATCTTTTTCGGCGGAGGGCAGGAACCCTTCCTGGAGTTTGCGAGAAAGAAGCTGTCGGTAGCCTACAAGCCGCCTCCCGAGATTCTCGACGCGATTCCTCAGCAACTCAACGGCATGGATGTGTACGACGTGCAACATACCTGGTATGGCGCGGTGCTTTCGAGTTTCGGGATTCTTCAGAATACGCGCGTGCAACGCACGATGGGTCTGCCTGCAGTGACGCGCTGGGGGGAATTGACCGATCCGAAGCTTTACAACTGGGTGGGGGCCGGCGATCCGCGAAACAGCGGAACCATGAACGTGATGTTCGAGGCCTTCCTGCAATACTACGGCTGGAACAAAGGCTGGGAGGTACTGACGCAGATCGGCGGCAACACGCGGTTGTTCGATCGCGTGTCGAGCACCACGGCGAAGGACGTGACGCTCGGCGAAACAGCCTACGCGTTTGCGATCGATTTTTATGGCTTCAGCCAGGTCGCGATCGCGGGCAGGTCGAACATGATGTTCGCCTTGCCGCAGGATTTCGCCGCAATCAACCCCGATGGAATTGCGATCCTCAAAGGCGCGCCGAACCTCACCGTCGCGCAACGCTTCATCGATTTCGTACTCTCTGAAACCGGGCAGAAACTTTGGTTCCTGCCGCGCGGCCATCCTGAAGGCCCGAAACAACACTCTCTCGATCGCATGAGCGTGCGACCCGACCTCTATCGCCGTTACAAAGGAGTCAGTAACATTGAGTTCTCGCCCTTTGATTTGAAGCAGGGTTTTCAATACGACGCGCGTCTCAGCCGCGAACGCCGCGAAGTCGTCGCCGCTCTCGTTGGCGCGCTGTTGGTCGACACGCATGATGATCTTCGCGTGGCCTGGCAATCGCTCTGTGCTCGGAAGCTGCCCTCAGAAGCGCTTGCCGAACTGGGCCGCCCCCCGATCAACGAAGCCGAAGCGTTGAAGCTCGCCCAAACCGAATGGAAACAACCCGCCGTGCGCAATCGCAAAAAGATCGAGTGGCAAACCTGGGCTGAAAAAAAGTATCGTCGCCTCGCCCAAAACTGATGCGCCGCCGCTGCGAGCTTTACAGCTCGTCCCAGCGATTGGCGATAAAGCCGCGGCTGCCGAGTCGCGTGGTCGCTTCGTCAAAATGAAAAGTCATTTTGCCGTTCACAGTCACAATCCTGGCGATGATTGCGCCGAGGAAATCTATTTCATCGCTGCCGCCGCCGCCTATCCCCAGCGAGGCGTTGGGAGCAAAGAGAACGCCGCAAAAACTAGCGTTTCCCTGGAGGCTAATATTGACGTTCCGGGACAATCCATAGTACATGAAGCTCTCGGCACGGATATTCTTGTTTTGGACACCCTTGAGGGCCACATCGGGTGTGTCGACGTAGAGTTTTACACTCGCCCCGGGCTCGACGACAAGGCTGCGCACGCCGTAGACCGCTTGCTGGGCCGGGTTGTTCGAATCGACTTTTACAATGATCGTGACATGGTTCGAGCTCTTCACCACGACGTCGCCTGACAGGGAAGGCGTCCTGTAAGTCCCATTCGTAAAAGCGTAGGTGCTGCCCACTTTAGGTGGCAGGGGGGCGCCGCCAGGGGGAGCGTCCACGGGAGAGATTTCGGACGACTGGGTTGATGTATGCCAGCCAGGCTCGATTCCTTTGTTGTTTAGATGCCACAGGATGCTCCCGACCACGCCCCCCGAATTCATCGTCAAAGCGGACTCCTCACCGGTCTCAACACGACCGTAGATTTTTGCATTTTGCATATCGAATGGGCCGTAATGGCAGACGACGCGGCCCTTATCTTTAAACTTTAGCGGATCGTACACGCCCCCTGGACCGCTGTAATTGGGATCACGTGAGTCGTAACTATTAATCGTGACCCCGGAACCCTTAAAAAAAATGCCGTCGGTCGCCTCGATCGCGGCCGAGAACATCGGCTCGTTCGTGGCCGTGACGCGCACGGTGCGGACGATGTAATTCGTCTGGTTCGGCGCGCGGATTCCGCCGCGGGAAATAATGGTGGGATCGTAATTGGTGGAAATGGCGACTTCGTACCGGGCAGAGCCGAGGGTGCGGCTTTTAATGTACTGGTCAGCGACAAGAGTCCAACCATTGGAAGCGCGATTGGTCGGACAATATTTCAGATGCGTGAAGGCTTCTTCGATGCCCGCTTCGGCCACCGGTATCGCTCCATTCCAACTTTGCGAACGCCCAGTCATCTGCCCCTCATTGGTGCTGAGGCTGATCACTCCCACCAACACGGTCCCGAGGAGAAGGCAGACAATCAAAGTCAGTATGATGACGTGCCCGTGAACTGTAGTTGTGGCGCGAGTTTTCATTGTTCCTGTTGGTTGCGAATAACGACCCTGGCCGACTGCATTCTGCCTGTGTTGGCTTTAAACCCCAGCAGACGCCGCGAGCAAACCCAGCTGATTTGAACTATTTTGCAGTTTGTCGTGGTCGCTACCGGATAATTATCATACCGGTCGCTCAACCGGTTCCGTCGAAACAGGTCAAAGCGGACGTAGTCGCAACCCTTCAGGTACACTTCGGTGCCTGTATCGGGATCGTCGCGAACAAGCTCGCGCTTGACCGGATGGTATTCGAAGGTGGTCAGATTGGTCCCCACCCGTAAAACCAGCCCATTGCTCCAGGCCGAATCCACGCGGTCACACCCGCGGATTTCCCGGCTCATGCGGTCGATGGCAAGACGGTTTTTGGCATCGAGGTCCACCGCATTGGTTAGAAAGGCCACCGCACGCAGGAAATTTTGGGACGCGGCAGCTCCTGCCGCTATCATCAGCACCGTAATGGTGAGCGTGACGAGGTATTCGATCAGGGAGAACCCTGAGCGTCGACGCCTAGTATATGTATTTGTAAGTACCATAACGCGAGACCAACGTGCTCAAGCTCCGGGTTCTTTCCAGATCGCCTGTTTTCCATTTCAGTTCCACGGTGACCAGGCGGAGATCCTTGCCGTAGACTTCGCTAATCGGCGCCGACTCGATGTAGATCGCTCCTTGGTACACTGCGGAATTTGTTTGCGGCGGCGACAATGGGTCCGGCGCATGCAATGGTGCGGTGAAATCCTCCCGGATGTAAGTTTCGTTGGTAAGCTGCTTCCAACTGTAAAGCCGAATGGTATCCAGCTTCTCCGTCATTATTTGGGTGGCTCGAAGGTTTTCACGCGCCAGGTGGACCGAGAACGTGCTGTTGCACAATCCCGAAAACAGAGCCATGCAGACCAGGCCCAGCAATGCCAATCCGACGACGGCTTCCACCAGAGAAAAGCCCCGGTTCCGCGCCTGAGTGGTCACTGCGATTACCGACGCAGTTCTCATATCTGCTATTTTAACAGCAGCCTTGTTGCCATTTTTGGGAATGGGGCGTGGGAACCAGATCCGTCCAATAGTGTCCGCTTTCTGGGCAGTTTTTGACAGTGAGTGTTGCAGAGTTCAGGGCCGAAGGAGCTCGGATCCTTGCGATGACGAGGTCCACGAATCCCCGAGCGGCGCAGACAACTCTCTGGGCTTAATGCCAATCTGGTAATGAGCTGCCCCTCGCTCTCGCGCGACCGGTGAACCCTAACGTGCGGCAAAGAAGAAGAAACGCGCCAGGAAGTGCTGAGGGCTTTGCCGCGCGCTTGCGGCTATCAAACGCATGCCATACCGTGCGCGCCAGCGCCGCTATGCGAGTTGCCGTCAAAGACCTGTCGAAGAGCTTCGGCCAAACGCCGGCGTTGCGCGGAGTTTCACTCGACGTTCAGTCCCAGGAACTTTTTTTCCTGCTCGGACCCTCGGGCTGCGGCAAGACGACACTGTTGCGTTTGCTCGCCGGATTTTACGAGCCGGACTTGGGCGAACTGTTTTTCGCTGAGCGCCGGATGAACGGCGTCCCACCGCATCGGCGCAACACGGGCATGGTGTTCCAAAACTACGCGCTCTGGCCGCACATGACCGTGGCGCAAAATGTCGCCTACGGTCTTGATGTCCGCTCGGTCGCGAAGGACGAAAAGAAGCGCCGCGTCGGCGAAGCGCTCGACATTGTCCGTATGGGCGCGTACGCCGAGCGTTTTCCGAACCAACTCTCCGGAGGCCAGCAGCAGCGTGTCGCTCTGGCCCGCGCGCTGGTCATTCGCCCGGACGTTTTGCTGCTCGACGAACCGCTGTCCAACCTCGACGCCAAACTGCGGCTCGAGATGCGTGAGGAGATTCGCCGCATCCACGCGGAGACGCGCATCACAACTATCTATGTCACCC
>Ga0075418_10000651_pt1 | contig 37371 bp, 34 predicted proteins | sample SoiMetdeltSBSDD2_FD_81776 | JGI IMG/M metagenome (GOLD analysis project Ga0075418, IMG submission 81776) | Bulk soil microbial communities from a Populus tree surrounding site in Tennessee, USA - Soil MetaG P. deltoides SBSDD2 | ecosystem: Environmental > Terrestrial > Soil > Tree plantation...
CGGGTGACCTTCCCGCGGGTGACCTTCCCGCGGCGAAATTGCCGCATTCAAGTGACCAAGTAAGGGAGCAACGCGATGTCAGTACGAAATCTCGCCCGACGGACAACAGTGCTGCTGGCCGCGGGCACAGCAACGGTGTTGCTCGGCGCCCAGCCGACGCTTGGCGCCGGTGACGATATTGTGCTCGGCAAACCAATCAAGATCGAACTACCCGCGGTCCCGCCCGGTGGCCTCCACCCGGTTCAGAAAGCCGCCGTCAAAGGGGCAAGCGCACAGAGTTGCCAGGATCTCAGCCGGAAAGTAGCGGCCGAGCGAGTCCAGAACCCCGGCAACCGAGCCGACGCGAGCTATCTGTGCGATGGCTCGCTGTCGGACCTTGCCGCGCTGTCGCCGGCTCCGATGAAGACGGCCGGGCCGACCACGCAAGTCGTGTGGTGCACCACGCAGGACGAGGGCACCCCCATAGTCTGGTCGTACCGCAGCCGCGGTGAAGCGTGCAACTCGCGGTTCGCCTTCACGATCAGCTTCAACACCCGAACGGGATTCGATGAGGTGGCGGTGATGGTCTACGAGCACGAGATCGTGACCGTCACGTCCGGCCCCATCTGGTTCGACGACGTCAAGCTGACTTTCGTCGCGTACACCGGCGAGTTCTCGACCGTGGAGGTCGACGCCGCGACCGAGTGCGGCTGCGTGATCGAGGGCGACGACCACGCATGGGGTGGCTTCCTGCCCATCAATCTGGGCCAGACGCTCACCGGCGACTTCGGTTACTCGTGGCTTCAGCAGCAAAGTATTGAATACATAGGTGACTGGATTTTCACGTACGAGGGCCAGCGGCCGGGCGTGATCAGCATCGGCCCGGCATCCGAGCCGGGGCCCGACTCACTTCGATGCGACACCGTGGTAAACGGCTCGGTCAGCGCATGTGTGTTCACCGCGTGGACCCCGGAGTTGCAAGTACCCGTCGGCGTCTACGGGCCCGCCGCGCTCAATGTCGCGTTCGCCAACTACTACCTGCCCGACGGATGGGGCTACCTGCAACCCATCGCCCGGCTCGCGGACCCGAACGAGCAGCGCGCCAACCGCGACTGGGTCTGCAACGACGGCACCTTCGTGCGCTACCCGGATTTCGTTCCGGACGACAGTTGCGACGAGTACCCGTTCGCGGCCTCGTACATGAGCGCCCGGTTCCTCGGGGTGCCCGGCGCCGACTGCGCTGAGATCATGGTCCTGTTCAACGGCTCGACCGGAAACTACGACCTTTATGAGGTACGCAAACCGCTTACCTACGCCGAACGGTGTGTCCGCGGGCATGTGCAACTGTCCCTGAACGAGGGCGTCGGCGGGCTTCTGGGCAGCTTCACCCGGACCCAACGACTACTCGATGGCGACTACTACTACGTGTACGCGGTATAGCCACAGCCGAGTAAGACGGCCCCGATCCCGACCACCGAAATCCGGGCGGGATCGGGGTCAGGCAGCCTTCCGTGAGGCGCCTGCCTTCTTCGCCGTCGTGGCTTTCTTCGTGGCTTTCTTTGCCGTGGTCTTCTTCGCCGTGGCCTTCTTCGCCGTGGCTTTCTTCGCTGTCGACTTACGGGCGCCGCTTGTGCCGCGGCGTTGGCGCGTCTGCTCGACGCTGCGCCGCAAGGCTTCCATGAGATCCGTCACGTCGGTCGCCTCGGGCGCCGCCTCCGCCGCCGTGACCTCATCGCCGGCCTTCTTCGCTGCGATCAGATCCCTGACCCGATCGGTGTAGCTGTCGCGGAAGTCCGACGGAACCCACTTGGCCGTCATCGACTCGATGAGCTGCCCCGCCATGCGTAGCTCCTGCGGCCGGGCCTTGACCCGGCCCGGCATGGGGTCGACGACCTCTTTCGGGTCGCGTACCTCATCGGCGAAGAACATCGTCTCCAGCACCAGCAGCGGGCCGTCGGCCCGGATCGCGGCCAGATACTCCTTGCCGCGCATGACAAGTGTGCCGATCGCGGCCAGGTCGGCCTCCGCCAGCGAGTCCCTAAGCAGCACATAGGCTTTCGTGGTCTCCTCGCCGCCCGGCCCGAGATAGTAGGTCTTCTGGAAGTAGACCGGATCGATCTCGCCGAGATCCACGAACTGGTGTATCTCCAGGGAGCGCGACCGGCCGGGGGCGACCTCGTCAAGCTCCTCCGGTTCGAGCATCACGTAGTCCCCGCCGCCGACGTTGGCTCCCTTGACGATGTCCTCGTAATCCACCTCCTGGCCGGTGCGCTCGTTGATCCGCTGGTACCGGATGCGATCGCCCGTGCCCTTTTCGAACTGGTGGAAGGAGACCTCGTGCTCGCGCGTGGCCGGGTACATCGCCACCGGAACCGAGACGAGACCGAAACTGATGACCCCGCTCCAGATCGACCGTGCCATGTCGCCAGGTGTACCCGGACACCCGTGCGGGTACACCTGGAAGGATGGCAACCCACCCCCCGGACGATGCTCTTCGCGTCGCGGAGCTTGAGGCACAGGCGTTACAGAGCGATCCCGAAATCCTGCGGACGCTCGGTCCTCCGCTGAGCCGCCGCTCGCCCTTCATGATCGGGCTGCTCGGCGCGGCGGGTGTGGTGACCACCCTGGCCATAGCCCGGATCGTGCTCGACACCAGCAGTGTGCTGCTGGTGATCGGCCTCTCCCTGTTTCTCGCGATCGGCATGGAACCGGCCGTGCAAAGGCTGATGCTGTGGCGGCTGCCGCGCTGGGTGGCGGTGGCGATCGTCTCGGGCCTCATGCTGCTGATCGTCTTCGGCTTTCTGGCGATGGTGATCCCGGTGCTGGTCGGTCAGCTCCAGCGCTTCCTGGAGTCAATACCGTCCTATTTGGACGATCTGCACCGCAACCCCACCTTCGCGGGCCTCGACGCTCGGTACCACATCAGCCAGCAGATCGACAGCGCGAGCCGATCGATCGCGAATGGCACGGTGTTCGGCGGGGTGCTCGGCGCGGGCAAGGTCGTCCTGAGCGCCACCGCCTCCACGCTGACGGTGCTGGTGCTCACGACCTACCTGCTGGCCGACATGCCACGCATCCGGCAGCTGATCTACCAGTTGATCCCGGCGTCGCGGCGGCCCGCCGCGATCCTGCTCGGCGACGAAATGCTGGCGAAGGTCGGCGGCTATGTGCTGGGCAACCTCATCACCTCGCTGATTGCCGGGATCGGCACGTTCTTTTGGCTGCTGGCCTTCGACGTGCCCTACGCCGCCCTGCTGGGGATCACCGTGGCTTTTCTTGATTTGATACCGGTAATCGGTGCCCCGCTGGGAGGGGCGATCTGCACCCTGGTGGCGCTGACCGTCTCCGCGCCGATCGCCATCGCCACAGCGATCTTCTACACCGTCTACAAGCTGCTGGAGGACTGGTTCCTGGTGCCGCGCATCATCGGCCGCACCGTGGACGTGCCGGCCACCGTCACCCTGGTCGCGGCCCTGGTGGGCGGCGCGGCGCTGGGCATCATGGGCGCGGTCATCGCCATCCCGATCGCCGCCGCCCTTCGCCTGTGGCTGCGCGAGATCCTGCTGCCCCGCCTGGATCAGGCCTGATCAGCGGACGAGCAGATTCAGCCCGATGGTGCAGACCACCGACAGCAGCACCGACACCAGGATCATCACCAGGCAGCCCAGCCCGCCGCCGAGCGGCCGGATCTCCCAATCGCCTATTCGCATGAGGAAAGCTTGGCAAACTCGCTTTCCGGGAGGTACTCGTCCTCGTAGCTGACCTTGCCACCGGCGAGCTTGGCCAGCTCAAAGCCGATATGCGGCTCCGACCCGTCGTCAAGCTGCACGAAGGCCTCGTAACGCGTGCCCTCGTCGAGCGGTTGCGCCAGCGGCACGACCTCGTTCGCCCCGGGCACCGGCTCCCCCACCGAGGCCGTGTCGGCCTTGGTGGGGGTGTCGAACTTGACCTGCCACACCACCGGATCGGTGTCCTCGATCCACTGGCGCTTGGGATCCGGCTTCACCACCTTGAAACCCTTGACCAGAGCGGGTTTGCAGCTGACATACAGGATGGTGGGCGCCTGCCCCCGCAGCCGTACCGCGACTGGGGCGAACGGTTCGCTCGGTGCGCAGCCGGCGGCCACGAGCACGAGCAGCGGCATAAGCAGGGACAGGCGCCGGTTCATCTCTCCTCCAGTCAGCAGGTCTTGGTGTAGCAGCCGTCGTCGAGGCCGGCCCAGCGCTCGTACGGGTTCTTCGCTCCGCCCATGCCCCCGAGCTCGAAGCCGAGGTACGAGCCGGCGAAGATGAGTATGCCCTTCGGACCGAAGGCCATCTGGAACAGCGCCCACTGGTCGGCGTGCTTGGCCTCGTGCGCCATCTCCCGCACGGACGGCTTGTTCGACCCGGTCAGGTAGACGTTGCCGATCGTGGTGCCGCGCCGCTCATACATCCACGTAGGAGCGTTCTGGCAGACGAACATCAGCTCCTGCATGTTGAGGCCGCAGTCGGCCCCGCCCGCCTCGGCCAGCCCGAGGACCGCCAGGCTCAGCGGGGCATTGACCTTGGCCCGCACGATCTGCCAGCCCCGCCGGGCTATGTCGTCGATGTGCGATCCGACCCACTTGACGGCGTTCCAGACCTTATTAGCGACATTGGTGATCGCCTTCCAGGTGGCCTTGGCAACCTTGGTCACCCCCCGCCACACGGCCTTGGCGACCTTCGCCGTGACCTTCCACGCCGCCTTGGCCACGTTGACCGTGGCCTTCCAGACCGACTTGCCGAAGCGCTTGACATCCTCCCAGCGGTCGTCGATCCAGCGGGTCGTGTTGTTCCAGGCGGTGCTGACCCAGCGGGTGCCCGTGTTCCAGGCGTTGCTGATTCCGTTGGCGACCTGCTTGGCCTTCTCGCAGACCCAGCTGGGCCAGCACAGCCCCTCGGGATCGCTGAAGGTTTCGGGGTTGTTGTTGCCGTACGAGTACCCGTTGATCTGCTGGGGAACGCCGATCATCATCACCGGGTCGCGGCTGACGAACAGGCCGACCGCCGGGTCGTACTCCCGGGCGCCCAGGTGGGTCAGGCCGGTGGAATCCATTGTCCCGCCGACGAATCCCCGGTCCATCACCGACGGCCAGCTGCCTGTCCCGGCGCGCGACTGGCCGAAAGGCGTGTCGCGGCGGATCGCCACGGCCTGCCCGACCGACTGGACGCTGACCTGCGCCGTGCCGTGTTTGTCGGCGGTGATCCAATTCAGGCCGGCGCTCGATCGCACGGCGATCTGCTCGCTGTTGTGGCTGTAGAAACGCACACCGGCCTTGACACCACTCGACTTCGAGTAACGAAGCTCCTGTCCCGGCAGGAACAGGGTCTTGCCGGTCGGGGTCTCACTGATCAACCGGTTTCCCTCTACGTCATACAAATACGATGTGGTACCGGTGGAGTCCTGCGTGGTGGCCAGATGCCCCTCCGCATCCCAGGTGAGAGCCTGGGCCCCGCCCGCCGGCGACGGCCGCGAGGTGAGGTTGCCCGCCGGGTCGTAACCGTAGGAACTGTTGGGCCCCGTGGTGGACGTGAGCCGGTGCCCGACCGTGGTGTAGTCGGTGGTCGCGTCGCCGGCCGCGGTGTGCTGGATGAGCTTGGTCCGGTTGCCCACCGCGTCGTGGCGGTAGGAGTGCCAGTACGGCGCGGGGCCGCCGAGCGCGGTCGCGCTGGGCGCCATCGAACAGTCCCCATTGGACGGTGTCCACGCCTCGGTCATGCGCTGCAGGTGATCCGTGCCGAAGCACTGGGTGTCACCTGAGGTCAGGTCCGAGATCTTGTTGACGTTGCCGGCGTTGTCGTAGTTGTACCGGACGTCGGCCACGTTGTTGACGCCGGTGGCCTTGGTGGTCCAGATCTGCGAGAGCCGCCGCGTGTCCGTCTCGTACCGGCGCGCCACGTCGGCCCGGGGGCCGGCGTTGTTGCGCAGGTGGATCGCGCCCACCTCACCGAAGCTGGTGTACTCGGTGCCCGGCGTGTTGGCGTCGGGCTTGGCCACCAGCGTCCCGCCGAGCGAGGTATCCATTGTGGACGGACGCCCGAGCGCGTTGTACCCCGTCGTCAGCGTCTCCAGACCCAGGTCGCCCACGGCCGGAAGCCGTGTCGTGGCAAGGGATCCGTCCTGGTTGTAGGAGTACACGTAGGTGTAGGTGCCGGCGAGGCCGACCTCCGCCGGCGGGATCGTGTACCTCACGCTCGTCGGCTTGTAGTCGATGGTGTACCCCATCTCCTCCTGGACATACTGGTCGGCACCCTTATAGCGCACCGTTTTCACCAGCTGCCCCTTGGCCTGCACACCGTTGGAAAGCGTGTCGTAGAACCAGCCCGCCAGCGTCGGCCCGGTGGTGGACCCGCTGCGCAGCGAGGTCTTCCGGCCGACGACGTCGTAGGTGTAGGCGATCGTCGAGTTGCGCGCGTCCTTGATGGTCTCGACGTCACCGGCGTCGGTGTAGGTCATCTCCGCGACGCCGCGGTCGGGATCCTCGGTGCGGATGTGCCGCCCGCGCACGTCATAGCCGTACCGCCACACGTTGCCCGCCGGGTCCGTGATCTTCGTGACCTTGTCCTTGGCGTTGTACTCGTAGCTGGTCTTGTCGTACCCGGTGGAGCCGCCCGCGCCGAAGCCCGGCCGGTACTGGCGGAACTCGACGGTGTTGCCCTTCGCGTCGGTCACCACCGAGGTGGGCGTGCCGCCCAGCGGCGGGGTCACGTCGACTCGGTCGCCGCCGTACCGGTTGGTGGTGCGCCACTTCTCCGTGCCGCCGTCACTGGCCGGTGGGCCGTCCTTGCGGTAGATCTGCGCGATCTGACGGTTGGCGCCGTCGAACTTGAAGACGGTCAGCGAGGGAATGTTGCCAGTCGGGATGAACAGGCTCTCCCCGGGCGCGACCGGCGCCACATACGGATCGAACGTCTTGAACGTGCGCCCGGTCGAGTCGTAGAAGGTGTCCGAGACGACAGTCCCGGTGCCGCCGGCCGCGTCGGCCTCCTGCGTCTGGCGCAGCCGCAACATGTTGTCGTGCAACATGTAGCTGGTCAGGTACCCGCCGGCCGCGTTCAGCTTCTTGGTGGTGACCACGGTCGGGGCGTTGTTGCGCACGTTGTACTCGTAGAGCAGGCTCGCGCTCTGGCTGGCCTTGTCCCGCCCCGGCATCCAGACCGCGGTGAGCCGGCCCATACCGTCGTAGGTCAGTTCCGCCTTGCGCAGGTTGGGGTCCACTGTGGACAGAGGCAGGCCCCAAGCCGGTTCGTTGACCGTGGTCTTCTCCCAGCCGAGCGGGCTGATCTCCTTGGTCGAGGTGAGCGGCCCGCCCACGGCCGGCGTGTAGACGTGAGATGTCTTGCCGCCACGCACATCCCACACATCCAATGGGCGCCCGTGGGCGTCGTACGTGGAGGTGTTCTCGGTGATGAAGGTCGGGTTTCCGTTGTTGTACGCCTTCATCGTCTCGCCCTTGGTGACGTTGCCCTTGGTGGGCGTGGCGTTCCACCCGAGCTCGTCGTAGGAGCTGCGCTCCTCGCCCAGGACCTGCGCCTCGGTGAGCTCCTGAGCAGCGCCCTGAGCCCGCGCGCAGTCGACGGCGAAGCCGCGCTCCCGCGACACCAGCTGCACCAGGTTGATGGCCGTGTTGCGGGCGTATTCGATCAGCGTGCAGCTCTCGTCCCCGGTCACCGCGTCGTCCCCGCGCTCGTCGACCTTCGTCTTCAGGCCGTACGAGTCGAACGTGATGAACTCGCTCGTGGTGCGCGGAGCCCGCCCGCCGTCAAGGATGGTGCGCGTGTGGTTGGCCGTCGTCTCCACATAGCGGGCGTAAACCGTGTGCCCGTTGAAGGTCCGGCTCGCCGTCGGGGCCGACATCCACGGTTCGATGATGGTGGCGCTCACCTCGGCCCCACCCGGACCGTCGAAGATGACCGTCTCCCGAACCCTTCCCGCGTACGCGTCCTCGTCGTTCACCGCCGGAATCCCGCCCGGATTGATCGCCGGCAACACCACATTCCTTGTACCGCTTGGCAGTTTGTCGCCGTGCATGCCGCGGAAGTAGCGCCGTTCGTCGCGCGTCTGCTCGCCCGGGTCACCCTTGGTGGTCTGCACGGCCGCGTAGCCGCGCCACACCGACCAGGTCTTGTTCTCCGCCTTGATGAACCCGTCGTCGTCGGTGTAATGCCACGCCGGCGCGCCCACGTAGTCGTAGTGGTTGAGCACCCGCGACGACGATCCGGACAGATCCGCCTCGACCACATCGGAGATCAGGTATTTGTGGAAGAAGTCGGTGATCGGGGCCGGGGCACCCTCCGGCTGCCACTTCACCGGATAGCACCGAAGCGTGTTGAGGTGCAGGTTGTCCTTGTCCGGAACCCTTGTCCCGGCGACACAATCCGGGCCGGTATAGGTGAGGTCGATTTTGCCGCCGGTCTCCGACGTGATGGTTTTCATACGGTACCGGTTCATCGCCGGATATTGGTCACTGTTCGTGTCGACCCGGTTGGGCATCGCGACACCGACGAACGTGACGTCCGGAACGGTGGTTGCCCCTCCCACCAGCCCGCTGTGCGCGACCTTGTCCAGCCACAGTGTCGGCTGGTCCGAGCTCGGGAACGAGTGGGTCAGTGTCCACAACTCAACGTCGCGATAGGACAGTCCGCCCCACACCTGCGTCTTGACACTGGTCAGCCGGCGCTTGGTCCAGAATGTCGGTGACAGTTGGGTCCAGGCGCAGGTGTCGGCGGTGCACTCCTGGTCGAGCGGGACGTCCACCCAGTTGGCGTTCACCGAGCAGGTGGTGAAACAGCGATCGCCGTAGGCGAAGTCCACCCGCATCGGGGCGCTTCCCGGGTCACCGGTGCGCGTACCGTACTCGATGAAGTCCACATACCCGTCGCGGTCGTAGACCGTGTCGTCGGTGGGGATGTTGTTGCGGCCGTACTTGTTCGTCTCCTTGTGATAGGTCAGCGACATCGTATTGCCGTTCAGATCCACCACGTGGTCGAGCTGCCAGCGGTACCCCTGAACACAAGAGGAATCCTTGAAAAGACTGGCGTGACACGGCTCCCCGCTGTGGTTGCCGAACACCGGCACCGTCAGCACCGCGTTGGACCCGGACCGGCCCCCGAACCGGTACTGCGTCCCGTCGGTCGTGGTGACCACCCACCACTCGCCGTCCTTGGCGCCGTTGGGCCCGCCGGTCTTGCGTTCGATCCTGGTCCCGTCCTCGCCGCGCAGGTGCCAAAGGTTCACATTGGACGCATCGCGGATCAGCTCACCGGCGTGTCCTGACATCGAAAGGGTCGCGTTGTCGGTCTCCCAGCACAGGTCGCCGGTCTTGGTGGTGTTGTTGGGACTGCCGTCCATGTCGGCGGCGCAGCCGTTGTAGCGCCGCTCGATGTATCCCGGGCTCCAGTCGAATCCCTCACCGATCATCGAGGCCTGGTTGTTGGAGGAGGCCATGCGACCGTCCACACTGGACGAGGAGTAGTCGAAGCTGACCGCCGGGGCTGGGCCGTTGATCGCCGGCGGCATGCGCAGCGCGTAGGACCAGGAGAAGTCGCCGGAGTTGCCGCCGGCGTTCCAGGTGGCCGAGGGCGACAGCGACGTGGCCTTGTAGTCGCCGCCGGATCCGCCGGCCGCGGCGGCGACCGCCAGCAGCGTGCTGCCCTGCATCGGCTCGGCCTTCGTGGGCTGCAACGCACTCACGCTCACGTCGGCGGTCAGCGTCCCCTTCGCGGTGTCGTTTGTGGACGCAAGCTCCCGTGCCCGGCAGCCCGCCGCCTCCGGCGTGAACAACGCGCACTCCGGCAGCGCCCACACCTTGAGCCGGTAGGCCCAGTCGCCGCCGAACGCCCAGCGGTAACCCTGATAGTCAACCGACAGCCGCGCTTTGCCCGCGGCCGCTACACCGTCCGAACGCGACACTCGCAGCAGCACGCCGTCGATGCCCGCCGCCAGCGCCGCCGAGCGGCCCAGCGAGTCCACCCGGACACTCGCGGCCTCGCTGCCCGGCGCCAGCTTCACGCTCTGCTTCGCCCTCTGGTCAGCGGCCTGGCTTGCGGCCCGGTTTATGGCCTGCGCCGGCCAGTTCACGGCCGCCGGTGCGAACGGAGTCCCCGTTTGCTGCGGCGGGATCGGTTGCGGCACTTGCGAACGGCCGCTCACCACGGGCTCCTTCTGGGCGCCGGACGGCCGGTAGGGCGCCGCATCGGCCCCGGACGCGTCGAACATCCCCAGGAGCACTACACCGATAACGGCAACGGCCATCCGCCGCCGCCGTGGCCTGATCCACAACATAGTGAGGATGTTGAATCAAGCCGCCTGCACGGTGGTTGCATCACGACTGCAAGCCCTGTCTCAGCTGCCCCGCGGCCTCGTGGAAGCTGAAGATCGTGCCACCGCCCGGCAGTCGCTCGCAGCACCAGGCCTCCTCGCGCAGACCCTCGGCGACCCTTCCCCGCAGCAGGTGGCCGGCCAGGTCGCTCAGGGTGCACCAGTCGCCCACCCCGAACCGCCCGTGCAGCAACGCGAGCTTCTCGCGCACGTCGGCCGAGGTCTCCAGCACCGCCGCCACCACCCGCTCCAGCAGCCCGGCCCGCCGCTCGGCCAGCTTCAGCCGCCCGTAGTCGCCGGCGAACTCGTAATCGTAGGCCCACATAGCGAACAACGCCGCCCGATGCTTCTCCCGCCGGGCGCGCCCGGCCGCCTCCCCCACACCGCGAAACAGCTCCCGAGCCTCCACAAAGGACACCCGGCCCCGCCCCGTCCCGCACAGCTGGAGCCCCAGGTGCTCCCCGGCCACCCGCCCGATGAACGCCATGCACTCGTCGAGCGTGAAGCTCGGCGCGGCCAGGTCACCGAAGACCGTCCGCAACGCGAACCTGAAGTGGGCCGCCGGAAGGTTGGCGGTGCCCGTCACCGCCCGCACCTCGGCGTCCAATTTCTCTTGCGCCGCAACGGCTTCTTCCATCATTTGGTACCCCGTCCGCCCGCCCTCGCACCGGCGAACCCTCAGGACCCGGTCGACCGCCCGCGCCACCGCGTCCTCGTGCGCCTGTCCCACCGCCGCCCAGGCCCGCGCCAACCGCTCCCGCGTCGCCGGGCTGTCCAGCTCGCCGAGCATCCGGCGATACACCGCCTCCGGGTTGCCCGCGTTCAGGGCCGCGCCGATCCGCTCGAGCATCGCACGCCGGTCGCGCGCGATCAGCTCCAGCACTCCCCGCAACTCCGTTTCCCCATCCATCGGAACCTTCGATGTTGGCAGCGCCGCCCGGTACCGGTCAAAACAGACACCGCAAACTTAACCCCCGCTTTACGTTCATGGTTCGGCCGGGGGTGCGCAACCACGCGCAGTCCGGCGCAGGATCCGCGATTCGCGGCATCGACCCTCACCAACATGGCCGCCATGAATAGCCGATACCTTCGCCGCGCCCAGGCCGTCCTGGGCGTCGCCATCCTCCTCGTAGGGATCGCCGTATCCCCGGCATCAGCCGCAGAGGAGCCGAAAGAGGAGACCCCGGGCACCGCACCCGAGGAGAGGCCGCCAGGTGGATTCAACTCGTGGGAGGAGCTGACTGAGGCTCAGGACAAGCTCAACGGCGCGGCCGACCACATCCTGTCGGCCGAGTCGCCCGGATACGCCGGTACGGTGGCGGCGCCCGAGAACGGCGCGCTCTATGTGTACTGGAGTGGTCCTGTCCCGGCCGACGCGCAGGAACGCGCCCGGGAGACCGGAGTCCCGGTGAAGTTCCTCCAGGCCAGGTTCAGCGCGGAAGAGCTGGCACATGAGGTCCTGCGGCTCGGGGCGGACGAACGTGTGTTCACCGCGATGCCTGATGTGGACGGTTCGGGTATTGCGGTCTCCGTGGGCAACGACGCCGACCGGGACGCGATCCTGGCCGAGGCGCTGCTGCCGCTGTCCGTGACGGTCGAGCGCCCGCCTTCGCTGCTGTACGACCGCCAGAACGACATCACGCCCTACTGGGGCGGTGCCCGCTGGGACAACCGGTCGACCGGTTCCTACTGCTCCACCGGGTTTGGCGTGAACTTCTTCGGCCAGCAAAAGATGCTCACCGCCGGTCACTGCGGCGCCAACGGGAACATCGCCCGGATCGGCAACGCCACCCAGCCCAACACGACGCTCAGCCTCGATGTCAACCCGCGTGACACGCTGATGATCGACCGGCCGGTGGGACGCTCCTTCGCCGGGCGCATCTACAGCGGTGGCATCTACAGCAGCTCCAGCTATCGGGTGGTCGGCGGCGCGCCCGACTACGTCGGGAACTGGGTCTGCACCGGTGGTGCCAGGACCGGCCAGCACTGCAATGCCCAGGTCAGGGCGGTCAACGTCTCTGTGCTTGGCATCTCGCCGTTGACCTTCGCGGTCGCCGGAGTGAACACCTGCGTCGCGGCGCCGGGTGACAGCGGCGGCCCGGTCTTCGCCCCCCGCAGGTTCTTTGGCATTCCCCTACCGTTCCCGCAGTTCGGCGCGGTTGCCCGGGGCACCATCACCGCCGGCTACCTCGACACCCCGTGCCTGGCCGACTCGGGCTCCCGCATGCCCCCGCCCATCATCATCACGGGCTCCTACCGAGTCTTCTACGCGCCGGTGCTGCGCCCGTTCTTCGACCCGAACATCGGTTCGCTCCAGTTCTACGGGGCTACCCTCCTATAAATAGACTGCTACATGTCTCGATGGCCGGGAGTCCTTGACTTCCGGCCATTTTCTTGGTCTGTGTGCCCGGCCATGCGCATCGAGGTTGCGGCGAGGTTGTGGCGAGGTTGTGTGACCGACCGCACGGTTGACCACTCTCGCACTCACCGGATGGCTCCTGTCGTCTTTGCCATGATTGCCGTGGCCGGACCGATCCTGTGAGGGGACCAACCAGAACCCCGGCGCGCGAACAGGTACAGGCCCAGGCGGACCGGGCCACCTACACCCGCCGGGCGCAGGCCGTCGAGCAGGAGCGGGCGATCGCCGAGAACGAGATGCAGAACAAGATCGAGCTGGCGCGGCGGGAGCAGCAGCTCGTCGAGAAGCACGGGGCCAACTCCCGCCGCCAGGTCGAACTCGAGGCCGCGGCGCAATTGGCGGCGGCGCAGGGGCAGGCCGAGCGCGATCGGGTGGCCGCGGCGGCCAAGGCCGAGCAGGACCGGCTCCTGGCCGAAGCGCAGGCCAACTCGGTGCGCACCGTCGGTCTGGCCGAGGCGGAGAAGGAGAGCGCCCGGGTCGGGGTCTATCGCGAGCTTCCGCAGCCGGTGCTCAATGCTTTGACGGTCAAGGAGTTCGCCGGGCAGCTGCCCGATATCCAGGCCCTGACCATCACCCCGGTGTGCTGGTCCGGGTACGCGGCGCAGAGCTGACGCACCTGCTGCCCAAGGTCGCGGTGGGAACGGCGGCGATCGAGTCACGCACCATGGTCCAGGCGACCCTCGATGACGGACAGCGCCTCACCGGGCTGAACGAGGTCTTCATCGGGCACTTCTCCCATCAGTCGGCGCGGTAATCACTGTCCACACCGGACGGTCGGTGCGGAGCGGCACTCTTCATCGGGCGTCATCGTGGGTACCGGGACCGGCGCGACCGGCTGGTGCGCCTCGATCGTTCGGGAGCGGGCCGGTGCGCCAACGCTTCCCGGCCCGCAGGAACGGGAGCTGAGCTGGTTTGTCCGGGAGGCGTGGCCGTCGCCGGTGACCGGGGTCGCCCTGACGGCCGGGCGCATCGCCGCCGGACAGCGCCTGGAGTTGACCATCGAAAGCGACCAGCTTGTCTGCTTCGCCGACGGGATCGAGTCGGATCATCTGACTCTGGCCTGGGGGCAACGGGTGCTGCTGGGCCTGGCTGATCAGCACCTGACGCTGGTCACCAGGGCCTGACTCGACCCTCGCTTCAGGACCGCGACAGTGGCGAGCGATCGCTAGCATCGCGCCATGACCGACTCCGATACTGCCCCGCCCGAGGAGCCGTCCAGGAACTGGCTCGCCACCGCCTCGCTGTCGCTCGCCGGCGTCGTCCCCTTGTGCTGCTGCGGGTCCTACGGGACTTACAGATGGTGCAGCGGATGGGGCGGCTGGGCTAGCCTTGCTGCAGCCCTAAGCGGCCAAGGGCGGGCAGGCCGTTGGCCCGGCGCAACACCATCCAGCCCAGGGTTCCGGCGGCGAACGCGGCCACGACGGCTACGCCGACCATCTCGTTGGAGACATGCAGCAGCTTGAGGGCGCTCGCCAGCAGCACCAGCGCCAGCGCCCGCCGGATCAGGCCGCCCGGGGCGCGCGAGGACAGCTGGGCGCCGAGGAACGCACCCGGGATCGAGCCGATGAGCAGTGCGGTGGTCAGCTCGAAACGGAAGTCTCCGAACAGGATGTGGCCCAGGGCGGCGGCGGTGACCAGCGGCACCGCCTGGACGAGGTCGGTGCCGACGAGCTTGTTGGGGCGCAGCATCGGGTACAGGGCGAGCAGCGCCACGATGATGAGGGACCCGGAGCCGACACTGGTCATGCCGACCACCAGCCCGCCCAGCGCGCCCAGGACGACCGTCGCAAGTGGACGGACAACCACCGGCCCCTCGGTGCCGTCGCCGGAACCGCCGTCCCGCAGCCGGCGCGACTGCTCGCGCAGCCGGACGTAGCCGCGAAGCACCAGCCCGAGCACGGCGAGCAGCAAGGCCACGCCGAGCGCGATCTGCACCACGTCCTGCACCCGCGCCCCATTGCCCAAGGCCTTGGAGACCAACACACCGCAGAAGGCCGCCGGCACGCTCCCCAGGCACAGCCAGCCGACGAGCCGCCAGTCCACCCCGCCGCGGCGGATGTGCACGGCCGAGCCGACGGGCTTCATCACGGCGCTCGCCACGAGGTCGCTGGAGACGGCGGTCAGCGGCGGCACGCCGAAGAACAGGACGAGGATCGGGGTCATCAGGGCGCCGCCGCCCATGCCGGTCAGGCCCACGATGGTGCCCACACCGAACCCGGCCGCGATCAGCCCCCAATCCATAGGCCTATTATTCCTATATAGCAGATCGGAAATCCAGAGTGTGCGGGCTCACAGGTCGCGCAGTTTCGTCTCGAGCCGCGCCGCGTCCGGGTGCCCCAGCTCGCTCAAGATCTCCCAGGCGCGCATGAGGCTCTCGCGGGCCGCCACGACATCGCCGGCCGCCAGCCGGGTGTCGCCGAGGTGGCCGAACACGTCGGCCTCGTTGAACCGGTCGTGCAGTCCGCGGTTGATCTCCAGTGCCCCGGCGTAGTGCTCGGTCGCGGCGTCGAAGTCGCCGAGCCCGTGGTGCGCCTGCCCCAGCGTGTCGAGGGTGTCCGCCTGCCCCCGCTCGTTGCCGGACCGCTCGTGCAGCCGCAGCGCCGTCTCGGCGAGCGTGATCGCCTCGCCGTGCTTGCCCACCTGGGTGTGGTGGGACGCAAGATTGTTGAGGGCGAACGCCTGCCCGGCCTCGTGACCGAGCGCTTGATACTTGGCCAGCGCCACACCCGCCTCCGTGATCGCCTCCTCAAACCTGCCCTGCCGCTCATAGACCCAGCCGAGACCCAGGTGCGAGTGGCCTTCGCCGAGCAGGTCGTCCTGCTCGCGGAAGAGCTCGAGCGCCTGCTGGATGCGGGCCACCGCCTCCTCGTACTCGCCCAGCAACGACAGCGCCCGCGCCGAGGTCAGGCAAAGCCGGGCCAGCCCGGCCTGGTCGCCGAGGCGGCGGACGGCCGCGAGCGCGATCCGCTGCGTCGACGTCCACGCCGCCCAGTGACCCTCCCGCTGGTAGAAGTCGGCCAGCGTCCACGCCAGCTGCCACGCGTGCCGGTCCATGCCCTCGCCTTGCGCCGCCTCGATCGCCGACAGCAGCACCGACCGCTCGGTCACGAACCAGGCGTGCGCGGCCTCCAAACCGGACAGTTCCTCGGTCAGCAGCTCCTCGTTCGCGGGATCGAGCACCAGCGCCGTCCGGTGGGGATCGAGCAGCAGGGCGGCCTTGTAGGAGCTGTGCAGGTAATAGTCGAGCAGCCGCCGCGACGCCCCACGCCTGACCTGCCCGTCGGTCAGCTCGAGCGCATAGGCCCGCAGCAAGTCGTGGAACCAGTACCGTCCCGGCTCCCGTTCGCTGACCAGGTTGGCCCGCGCCAGCTCCTCAAGCAGTTGGGAGGCGGCGGCCCGGTCGACTCCGGCCAGGTTGGCCGCCGCCGCGACGGACACCGAGGGCCCCGGATGCACGCCCATCACGCGGAAAAGCTCCGCCGCCGGGGCGCTCACCGCCGAGACCGACCACGAGAAGACGGTCCGGATATCGGTGGACGGCTCGCCCGCGGAGAAGGCATCGAGCCTGCTCGCCAGCCCTTCGGCCAGCACGGCCAGCGACCGCTCCGGATACGTCAGGGCTCGCGCGGTGGCGATCGCCAGCGCCAGCGGCAGCCGGGCACAGCGATCGATGATGTCGTCCACCGCTTCCGGTTGCGCCGCAATCCGTGGTGAGCCGAGGCGGTGCTCGAGCATCTGCCGCGCCTCGGGCGGCGAGAGCGGCTCCAGGGTGATCAGGCGCGCGCCGCCGGTCACCAGGCCGGACAGCGAGTTGCGGCTGGTGACTACCGCCACGCACCCGGCCCCGCCGGGCAGCAGCGACGCGACCTGCTCCGAGCCGTTGGCGTTGTCCAGCACCACCAGCACGCGGCGGTTGGCCAGCAGGCTGCGGTACAGGCCCACCTGCGCCTCGAACGCGACCGGGATCCGTTCGGCCGCAATCCCCAGCGCCTCGAGGAAGGCGGCGACCGCGCGGGCGGGGTCGAGCGGCGCCGCGGTCTTCGGTTCGAAGCCGCGCAGGTTCACATACAGCTGGCCGTCCGGGAAGCGGTCCTTGGCCCGGTGCGCCCAGTGCAGCGCCAGGGAGGTCTTGCCCACACCCGCCGTTCCCGAGATCACCACGACGCCGGTCCCGGTATCGTCCAATTGCGACAGTTGACCGGCTCGCCCGGCAAAGCCCGGAACGTCCAGCGGCAGCTGCGCCGGCACCGTCACCAACGCCCCGGCCTCACCGTCGTACGCGGAAACCCCAACGGCGGCAACAGCACCGTCCCCGCCCGAAACACCGGCCGCGGCACCGCCCGACAAACCGGCCGCGGCACCGCCCGACACATCGGCATCGGCGGGACCCGTGCCGGCACCGGACAGGACGGCCCGGTGCACGGCCATCAGATCGCGCCCCGGGTCCGTGCCCAGCTCATCGGAGAGGCGGGTCCTTACCGAGGCGAACAGTTCCAGCGCCTCGGCCGTGCGCCCCACCTCGTGCAGCGCCATCATGAGCACCGCCGCCAGCGGCTCCACCAGCGGCTGCTCCTGCAGCGCCGCGGCGATCGGCTCGAGCACCGTCTCCGCGCGCCCCTGCCGCAGCCGCGCCTGCCCCCAGGCGACGGTCGCCTCCACCCAGAGCCCCTCGCAGCTCTGGCGCACCCGGTCCACCCACTCGCCCTCCAGGCCGTCCAGCGGGCGGCCTCGCCACAGCGCCAGCGCCTCGGTCAGCAACCGTTCCCGCCCGTCCAGCTCCTCCCCTTGCCGGGCCTGCCGGACCAGGCCGCGAAAGTGTTGCACGTCAACGCTTTCCGGTTCCAGCCACAAGCGGTACCCGACGTTGTCGCGGCGCAGCACGTCATCCCCGAGCGCCCGCCGCAACCGTGCAATGTAGACATAAAGGCTGTGCACGGCCCGGCCGGGTGCGCCCGCACCCCACACTCGATCGATCAGGACGTCGTTGGCCACCGGCTGGCCGGCTTCACAGGCAAGGACCGCCAGCACCAGACGCTGCCTGGGCCGACCGAGATCGAGCAGCTGATCCCCACGCCGTGCCTCGACGGGTCCTAGGACCCGGATGCTGAGCACATCCGAGAGCTTAAGATTTCGGCGAGATTTCGCCAAGCGGCCTCCCCCATCCTTGCCGCATGTACCCTCGCACACTAGCGCAGGGCTTCGGAGACTAGGGCCCTACTCAACGCCCGCGTTCGCGTTGCCGCTGGCGCACCAGCAGCCAGGCGGTGCCGACCGCGGCGATCGTCACCAGGGTTGCCCACCACACCCGACCGGCGATGGCGACCGTCAGCACGCCCGCGGCAAAGGTCCCGAAGGCCGCCTTGGCCAGCCGGGCCCGTCCCGCCGGCGTGTCGGCGGCGATCTTCGGGCGTACCCGCTCGATGTCGCCGTCTTCAGGGGTCCCGCCGGTCTGGTCCACCAAGATGCTGTTCAACTCCTGCGCCCGGTAGTCGCCGTAGCCGAGGGTGCCGAGCATGCGTTGGGCCGGAGCGGTTTCCATCCACGTCACGTGATGGATGGCGCCGCTCTTCATATGGATGACGACCGTATCGACGCAGTCGAAGTGGTCGATGTCGTCCCACGGCAGCACGACGTTCTCGTCGTTGGTGCGCAGATGCACCCCGGCGTCGGTCAGCTTCATGCTCGAGCTGGACATCCCCAGGGTGATGGCGAGGCCGAACGGGCAGACGACCAGGGCGACCACGACGACCAGGATCCACGATCCGGTGACGAAGAACAGCACCACCGGCGCGGCCACGAACGCCGCCATAATCATCCAGCCGACGGCGAGGCTGCGTGGGCGGTAAACGATCGGCTTCTCGATCACGATGTGGAACGATAGTCGCCGCCCGCAACCCCGAAGGCGCCTTCCGGAATCCCTTGTGCCGCAGCATCACCCGGCGAACGCCTGGGCTGGGTCGTGAAGCACGCCGTCCAAAGTCGGACCACAATCCGGGAGATCCTTACGGCTGCTCGTGAGGCACCTATCGTGAGAGCGTGAACGTCTACACCCACGGTCACCACGAGTCCGTCCTGCGCTCGCACCGCTGGCGCACCGCGGCCAACTCCGCCGCGTACCTGCTGCCTCACCTGCGCCCCGGAATGTCGCTTCTCGACGTTGGCTGCGGGCCCGGCACGATCACCGCCGACCTGGCCGAGCTTGTCGCTCCGGGTCGGGTCACCGCGCTCGAGCGCACCGACGGCGCCCTCCGGCTCGCCGCCCACCTGGACGGGAAGGTCGACCTCGTCGTCGGCGACGCCCACGCGCTCGCCTTCCCGGACGGCAGCTTCGACGTGGTCCACGCGCACCAGGTGCTGCAGCACCTCGCCGATCCGGTCCAGGCCCTGCGGGAGATGCGCCGGGTCACCGCCCCGGGCGGCATCGTGGCCGCGCGCGACGGCGACTACAGCGGCTTCATGTGGTTCCCAAGGCTTCCCGAGCTTGACACTTGGGTGATTTTGTACCAGCGAGCCGCCCGAGCCAATGGAGGCGATCCCGACGCCGGCCGCCGCCTGATGTCCCTGGCCCGCCAGGCCGGCTTCACCCGGATCGTCAGCACGGCGAGCATCTGGTGCTTCTCCACCCCCGAGGACCGGCAGTGGTGGGGCGGCATGTGGGCCGAACGCATCCTGCGCTCCGACATGGCTCGTCAACTGCTCATCGACGGGATGACCACACCCTATGAGCTGCAACGCATCTCGGACGCCTGGCGGCGCTGGGCCGACGACGAGGACGGCTGGATGGCCGTGCCGCACGGCGAGATCCTGTGCACGGTAACCTGATCCGGGCCTTGCAGGAGCGGGCGGCCCGGGCCCAGCCGGCGGCGCATTTCGAGGACGTAACCGGCTGGCTGCTGCGTCTGGCCGCCGGCCCATCGTGGTGGATCGGCTCGGTCCTGCCGCACGCCGATGACGACCTGGCGCGCCGCATCGTCCACGCGGAGCGGTTCTATGCGGCGCACGATGCCACCGCCCGCTTCCAGATCACTCCGGGTGCGTGTTCGCCCCGGCTCGACCCGATCCTCGCCGCTCGGGGCTACCGGGCGCACACCCCGGTCTCCTTGCAGGTCGCCCGGACCGCCCACATCCCGTCCCCGCCACCGGGCATCCGGGTGGTCATCGAAGCACACCCGACCCACGCCACCGCCCAAGCGTTTCTGGACGACGAGACCGTATCGGACGCCGTATCGGAGGGGTCGGCCGTGGTCGACACCGGCTGGACCGGGATCTTCGGCATGGCAACGGTTCCCGCCGCCCGCGGTCGCGGCGCGGCCCGGGCCGTGCTCGCCGCCCTCGCCCGGTGGGCTCCCACCGACCGCCTCTACCTCCAGGTCGAGCGGGACAACACCGCCGCACAGGCTTTGTACCAACGCGCCGGCTTCAAAGAAATCCGCGAGTACCACTACAGAAGCGGAGGGGTCCCGGGATGTGCGGGGCCCCTCCGGGTCTGGTGAGTCATCGCGCGGCCGCGGCGACTATCTGGCCGAAGGCTTGCATGCCGTTGGCGTTGGGGTGCAGCGGGGCGGCGACGGACCCCGGGATGAACCCCTCCAGCCAGCGGTTGCTGGAGGAGGCGCAGGTGTCGTGCCCGGCGCCGGGGGTGCGGATGTCCACATAGGTCGCACCGGCGGCGGCCGCCTCACGTGCCGTTATCTGGTTGAGGTAATCCACTTTGCCCTGAACGTAGTTGGCGTCGATAGGCACCACCGGCTGGGTGGGCCAGCACCCGTTGCGCCGTAGATAGAGACCATAACCCACGACGAAGATACGCGCCTGCGGAGCGCGCTCCTTGATCCCGGCGAGCGCCCCGGCGAGCTTGGGCGCGTATGCGTCGATGCGTTGCTGCACCAGATCCACGCCGTTTACGACATTGTCGTAGTAGCACGGCCGCTCGAACGGGTTAAGCCGCACGCATGACTCGCCCAGCGAGATGAGGCCGGTGTCGTTGCCGCCGATGGACAGCGTCACCAGCATCGTGTCCGGCGTGAGGGCGTCGAACTGTGGCGCCACACCGCTTTGCGACTGGGTCATGTGGTCGGTCCTGGCCCCGCTGCACGTCACGTCGCGCAGCACCGAGACGCCGAGCAGGCTCGCGGCGACGTGGGGGTAGTTGCGCGCCGACCGCCAGCAGGGGTCGAGGGTGAGCTGCGGCAGGATCCCCGGCCCGGCGGCCGACGAATCTCCAAGCGCCACATAGACTTCCCCAGCCATGGGAACCGGCGCCGCCCAAGCCCCGGTGGAACCGAGCACCGTCGATATCAGGACGGCCGCCACGGTGACGGCTCCGACACGCACCGCTCTTCGATCCATCGATCCTCCTCTAGGTTGTGAACGAGAGGTGTCGCACAGATGATGGATCGATCCAAAGTGGATGTGAACTGGGTCGACGAATAGATTTACGGAGGCCGATTTTGTGACCGGACACAGGACGCTCACCGTCGGCGGCCGGGCCCTGCCCGACCGGATCGCTAGGCGCGTGCCACAGCTCGTCGCGGTGATCCTGGCGCGCCTCATAGCGGAGGTACCGCTCTACAACCGCCTGCCCGCCGAGGAGTTGCACGGCGAGGTCGCCGCCATCATCAACCACAACATCCGGGTCGTCGGCGACCTGTTACGCGAGCGCCGCCCGGCCAACCCCGGCGAACTGGACCGGCCACGCCGGTCGGCCCGCCGCCGCGCCGAGGAGGGTGTCCCGCTCGACGCCGTCCTCGAGGCGTATCACCTGGGCACCATAGTCCTGTGGCAGGAGATCACCGCGGGCGCCACCGGGGACGACCTGCCCGACATGCTCAGCGGCCAGGATCTGCTTCTGGGGTACCTGCGGCAGGTCACGACCGCCGTCAGCGCCGAGTACATGGAGGCCAGACAGTCGTTGCTGCACGCCGAGCACAACACCCGGCGGGCCCTGATCACCGCGCTGCTCGCGGGCGGCGCGCTGGACAACCCGGCGCAGCACGCGGGTTTCGCGCTGCCGGAAAAATATGCGGTGCTTGTGTTATCGGCCGCCGCGCACCCGGACGAGACCGACGAGTCGGTCAGCGGCCCGGTCGCCGGGCGGCGCAAGGTCCGCCGCATCCAGGAGGTGTTCGAGCAGTCGACCGAGGAGCCCGTGCTCTCTGTGCTCGACCCCCACGGCGGCGTCATCCTGGTGCCGGCCGCCTCCTCCGATTGGACGCGGCTGCGCGAGCTGGTCGCCGCGGCCACCGTGGCCGCCGGAGCGGAGGTCACCGCCGCCGCCGCCATCGCCACCCCGCAGAGCGTCCCCGCGGCCGTCAGCGAAGCGGGCGAGATCCTGGCTCTGGTCAAGCGGCTCGGGTACCCGGCGATGTTGTACCGGCTGACCGATGTGCTTCTCGAATACCAGCTCTCCCGCCCCAGCCCGGCCCGCGCGGAGCTGGCCCGCCTGCTCGACCCGCTGCGCGGCAAGCCGGAACTGCTGCACACGCTCCGGATATACCTGCGCAACGGCCTCAGCCGGGCCCGCACGGCGGCGGATCTCTACGTCCACCCCAACACCGTCGACTACCGCCTGCGCCGCATCGCCCGGCTCACCGGGCTCAACCCCGTGCTCCCCGCCGACCTGCAGCACCTACGCGCCGCCCTGCTCGCCTCCACCTGACCCGACCTCCCCCAACGCCTCCAGCGCCTCGTCAAGCAACTCGGGATCGCTTACCTCCCAACGCTTCTCGCGCCACTCCAGCAGCGGCCCCAGCGCCCGCCGGTCGCCCCGGGTGGCGAGCCCGTGCAATGCCTCCGCGCGGGTCTCCAAATCGGGATCATCGGTCCGGGCCGCCAGCGCCTCACGCAACTCCGGGAAATCCTGGTCGGTCTGCTGCGCCAGGCCGAAGGTCGCCCAGTTACGCACGTCCTCGTCGGGATCGGCGGACAGCTCGATCAACGCGTCCAGCGCCTCCCGTTCGGGCCGCGCCATCAGTCCACAAGCGACAGAGAACCGGACCCACGCGTCCGGGTGCTCGCGCAACCGCACCAGCGGCCCGACCGCCCGTGGATCCTTGAGGTGCCCGAAGGCGGCGCAGATGTGCGCCAGCACCTCGGCGTCCCCCTCGCGCTCGACCAGGTCGAGCAGGGCCCGCATGGCGGCGTCGCGGAACGGACCCTCGCTCGCACCACCACTCCCAAGGGTGAAACCGACCTGTCCGAGGATGTCGGCTCCCAGCATCCGCCCCGTCGCCGCGGTCGAAACGCACAGCCGCTCGGCGGCGTCGAACGCGGCCTGACCCCCCTCGAAGTGCAGCTTGGAGACGATGTCCCAGCGAGCGTTGTCGTCGTCATCGAGCGAGAGCGCCAGATCCACTGAATCGGCCACCTCGCGTTCTGTCATCTCGCTCATGGACGCATTATTAACGGGTGACGACGCAGTCGGGACAGTCAGGCGCTTTCCACGCCCAACACGGGGACGGCGGTGGCGAGCATCCCAAGGTGATCCTGCGCGGTGAACTGGACCTGTCCACCGTCAACGAGGCCGAGGAAGTGCTGCTGAAAACGGTGGCCTCGGCGACGAAGGGAGAGGTGACCGTCGATGTCACTTTACTGACGTTTGTCGATGGTTCCGGCGCGCGGGCGCTGATCGCCGCGCACAACGCGGCCGAAGCCACGGGCCGCCGGATCCGCATCGTCGGCGCGCAGGGGCTGGTGGCCACCGTCCTGTCGATCCTCGAACTGATCGACATGGATCCGGAGAGCGCTCGAGCGGTGGCCCGCCGTGAGGCGTGACCTGGCGCTCGACCTGGAGCCGGGCGCGGCCCGCGCGGCCCGCCGGTTCGTCAGCACCGTGTGCGCCGAGTGGAACCTGGCCCACCTGACCGAGCCGGCCACAGTGGTCGCCTCCGAGCTGGTGAGCGACGCCGTTTGCAACGCCGTTCTCGAGACCGGCACGCCCCTGCGCCTGAGCGTCGCGCTGCGCGAGCCCTTCCTCTACATCGTCGTCCACGACCAGCGCCCCGAGCTTCCGCCCACCCCCAGCCGGCTCGTCGACGTCTACGCCACCGCGCGCGGCGTGTGCCGGCCGGGCGAGGACGAGCCGGAGGCGGGCAACCGGGTGTGGGCCAGCATCAGGGCCGTACCGGTCACCGGCCCTTAGGACTGGCCGTACCGGTCACCGGCCCTTAGATGGCGGCAGGCGCGGAGTCCGGTGTGTCCTCGCCGGCGCTCAGGCTCTCCGGCTCCACGTCCTCGGGCCGGGCCTCGCCCGCCGCGGCCCGAAGACCCTCGGCGTCAAGCGTGTTCGGCGTCTTCCAGAACCGCTCGGAATCCTGCTCCTGCGCCTCGACCTCTTCAGGCTTCATGCCGGAGGTAATCCCCCAGTTCGTCCGGGGTCACACCTGGCGCGAGGACGGGATCGGGCATGCCACTGAAGGGGACAATCTCCGGGCGGAAGGCGAGGAAGACTACCCTCGCCCGTGCCGGGTTGACCAGGACCGTGGTCTCGCCGTTGAACTCGGTGTAGGCGCGGACACGCACGAGCTTCCCGGTGGCCATCGCCCTCTCCAGCCGCTCTCCCAGCTCCTCCAGGCCCCACGGCGGTACGAGCCGCAGCACCATGTCGTCGACGTGGAGCTCGGCCCAGCGCTGGATCCGCGGCGGGGATTCGATCGGGACGGTCGACATTTACTAACTCCTATAGAGAGATGGGTGAGCGGCGGCCGCCCGCCGCTCACGTTCAAAAGTGAAGGTTTACGCGACTACGACGTCGAGCACAACGTCGTAGTTGGAGCCGAACCCGGTGACGGGCTCGCTGTCGTGGATGGGGTTGCAGAAGACGGAGAACGAGCCCAGGTGCTCATCCTGGGACGGCCAGTCCGCTTCGAAAACCGACACCACGATGGAGCCGCCGACCGCGATGAACTCGGTCGTCTGCGCCGCGCTGCCGAACTCGGAGGCGAGGTGCGTCTCGCCCTCCCGGAACTTGACCGTCTTGGTGTAGTCATTGCCGATCTTCATGTAGATCTCGTCGGCGTTCGCCTCCTGCAGCGTGTTCGCCTTGACCGAGGCCAACACGAACTTGCAGCCGGCGTCGACCCCGATCGGGCCGGCCGACGCCGGGGTGGCCATGAGGCTGACCGCCGCGCCGGCCGCGATCAGTCCGGCCACGACGACCCGGGGCATCCGGGCGAGTCGCATGTGGAACATATGGTCTCCTAATGAGAGTGCCTGGCGTGTCCTGCGTTCAAGGAAACCGGCTGCGGCCAGGGGCTCACATCTGGAGATCTACGTATGTTTGGTCGGCGCGCTGGCGCGGGCGATGCTGCCCGCCTCGGCGCGGTTGGCCGCACCGAGCTTGGCGAGGATCCGCGAGACGTGCACGCCGACGGTGCGCTCGCTGAGGAACAGGGCGGCGGCGATCTCACGGTTGGTGCGGCCCAGGCCGACCAGGTCGAGCACCTCGCGCTCCCGCCCGGTCAGCACGCTCAGCCTGGCCGGCTCCGGTGCCGGCTCGCCCGCCGCCGAAGGCGCGGCGGGCAGCGGGAGGCGACCCTGTTTCGCCACCCGCTCCACCGCCGCCCGTAACGGTTGCGCGCCAATGCTTTCCGCCGCGACCAGGGCCCGCCGCAGCGGATCGGCTGCGGAAGCGACGTCCCTGACCGCCACCCTCGCCTCCGCCTCGCGCATCCGGGCATACCCGGCGTGGTAGACCATCTCCATTGCCTCCCACACCAACGCCGCCTCGCGCCAGATCGATCCTCCATCTTGGACACCCATGGCGCGAGCGAACTCGGCCCGGCACACCAGGGCCAGCGCCGACTCCTCCGGCCCTTGGGGCATCTCGACGGGTATCTCGACCAAGCCCATCAGCTCCTGGCGCACCGCCTCGGGATCGGCGAAGCGGCTGACCCGCCCGCCCGCGGTCTGCAGGTCGGCCAGGGCACCCATCCCCTCGGCGCACAGCCGCCACCGCTCGATCGGCGCCACCGCGCGCGAGGCGCGGGTCAGGGCCGTGCGGCAGATGCCCACCGCGGCTCGGTACCTGCCGGTCACGCGCGCCGCGACCGCCTCCGGGATGGCGCGCTCGGCGTCAAAGAGCTCGTCCGGCCCCTCGATGACGCCGCCTGACTCCTCCAGCAACGCATGGGCGGCGTCGGTCCGGCCGCGCAGCGCCTCGATCTCGGCCCGGCACAACAGCAGCCGGGCGGCCTTGCCCTGGGGCAGGCAGTCGCCGACCCGGCGCGCCATCGCCTCCAGCTCGTCCCACCGGCCCAGCGCGAGCAGGCTCACCGCCACGTTGAAGCTCAGCGGCCCGCCGAGCGAGCCGGCCAGCCCCAGACCGTCCAAACGCGACAGAGCCTCCCGCCCCACGGTGACCGCCTGCGCCCGCCGCCCGATGTTGGCCAGGACGAACGTCAGGTTGCCGGCGGCGCGCACCAGCTCGCGCACGCTTCCCAGCCGGTGGGCGAGGTCGCGGGCACGGCCCAGCGTCGCCACCGCTTCGTCGGCCTGGCCGAGGAAGGCCAGGCACACCCCGAGAATGCTCAGGGCATGGGCCTCGGTGGCCTGATCCGGTACCAAGGAAGCATTTAAAACCGCACGACGGGCCTGCACCGCGCCCTCGGCGTAGCGGCCCTGAGTCATGAGCCCGCCGGCCTCCGCCGTCGCGAGCCGCGCGGTCAACGGCGAATCGGGCAACCCGGCCGCCAGGGCGGTCGCCTCGGCAAGCGTCTCGATGGCCGCGGCGCGGTTACCGGTCAGGTATCGGCAATCCCAAAGCATGCATAGGATTTCACACCTTGCCGCGACATTTTCCGCCGGTACCCGCAGCAGCCCATCCCGCAGCAGAGCCGCCGCCTCGTTCGGCCTTCCCGCCCACCTCGCCGCCTCGGCCGCCGCCATGACCAGCCGCACCCGGTCGGGCGCGGCGCTGCCCAACGCCTCGGGCGCGCCGTCGCGCAGCGCCAAGGCCCGCGCATAGGCGTCGGCCGCCTCGGCGTGGGCGTGGCGCTTGGCGGCCTGCCTGGCCCCGCTGACCCAGCAGTCAAGGGCGCGTCGCGCGTCGCCGGCTCGCTCCCAGTGCCAGGCCGCCGCCAGCGGGTCCTCCAGCGCCAGCGCGAACCGCTTGTGCAGCAACTGTTTCGGGCCGGCCGAGAGCAGATCGGCGGCCGCCTCGCCAAGCAGGGGATACTTGGGCCGCAACGGTTCCAGAGCCACGAGACCGAGCCGCACGGCCAGCCGCACCAGCTCGTCGAAGTCCTCCCGGCCGAGGTCGAGCACGTCGGGGAGCACGTGCTCGTGCGCGCCGCCGACCGCTGCCGCGGCCAGCAACTGTACCCCGATATCGCCCAACTCCCGGACCCGTTGCCCCAGAAGGACTCTCAACCCGTCGGACAGCCCGTCGCCCCGGTGCCGGGCCAGCTCGCTAGCGTGCAGCGGGTGCCCGCCGGCCCGCCTGACGACCGACTCCACCGCGGCATCGTCCAATCCGGACGGTCCGACGATCCGGCGGATGTCGTCGTCGGTCAGCGGGCCCAGCTCGATGCGGCGCCCACCCGGCCGTGAGGCCAGCTCGTGCAGGGCGGCCGGCGCCTCGCCGGCCCGGGCGGTCACCACCACCAGCAGCCGGTAGGTGGCCCGCGAGGTCACCAGGGCGTGCAGCAGCATCATGCTCGCCGGGTCGATCCAGTGCGCGTCCTCGACGAACAACACCACCGGACGCTGCTCGGCCCAGCCCGCGACCTGGGCGAGCACCCGATCACACAGCCAGGCCAGCGCCACCTCCGGCGGGTCGTCGCGCATCCGCGCCGCGCCCTCGAGGTACTCGGCGAATCCTTGCGCATCGCGCCACGCCGTGACGAACGGCGCGTATGACATCGGCACGCCCCACGGCCGCGGGCAGCAGCCGCTGAGCACGAGCGCCCCCTCGGCCTCCAGCATCGAGGCCGCCCGCTCGCACAACCAGGTCTTGCCCATTCCCGCCGCACCGGTGATCATCAAGATCCGATCTCGAGCCACGCTCGAGCGGATGATCCCCAGCTCCTCCAGGCGGCAATCCCGACGGTCCACTCCCACCCGTTCCATTCTCGAGGGCGGGAACGCGGATGGCTGTCCAATGTCAGGCACGCTACAGCCGTGCAGGTGACAGGTAATAACGATGCAGCTGTGGCGAACGCAACCTTGACGGCTCAGCGAGCCGGACAAAGAATTCATCCAGATGGATGATGTTCGCTCGGCATCATGGTCGCCCATGATGCGAAAAAGCCAGGTCATGTCTTGATCCATAAGAAGGCCTGCGGCGAGAGGGGATTTGTGGGTGTCGCTCATTGATGGAGGCTCGGACAATTCGTTTTGCCGGCGGGTTTCGCCGGCCATAACTGGGTACCAGCGACGGCATGTCCACGGATGCGTCAAGCTTTGACATGCCGCGCCCGGATCGGGTCAACACGCCGGCCGAATTCATGGCCGCCATGCGTGCCCTTCGGGCGTGGGCAAAGCTGACCTATCGCCAAATCGAGGACAGAGCGCTGCAGGCTGGTGACAAGCTGCCGCACAGCACCATCGCGACTGCCTTGTCCCGCAACCGGATCCCGCGCGAGAGCACCATCGCGTCGTTCGTGCGGGCGTGCGGCGGCGACCGGAAGGATGTCGAGGCGTGGCTCGCCGCGCGCAAGCGCATCAACTCCGAGGACAAGGCGGACACGAACCTGGCCTATGCGGTGGAGGCCTGGCTCGTCAGCCGGAGCAAGCTCACCACACAGGAGATCCGCACCCTGTCCACCGAGGAGATTGACACGCAAAGCGTCGAGCTGACGACGTCTTACTCCGCGGGCACGCTTGCGCGGGCGGTGGCCGAGTCCAAGGGCGAGCGGTGGGTGGGCCTGCACCGGCGGCGGGAGCCGCGCAGGTTCAGCCTGCGCCGCGTCCGGGAGAACTGACAAGATCCATGTGACGCTCGCAGCGGTCTCTCGTTGCTTTTCCGCCGTGAGCGTCACAACGATCATGACTTCCGTCCGCTGCCCTTCCGGGAAAGATCCGGGCTCACTGCTGGATGACGAACCAGATGCCGACCGCCGGTTCGCTTGACTCGTTGCGGTAGCGGTGCGGCGTGGTCGAGTCGAACGAAACGGCGTCACCCGCCTCCAGCACGATCTCGTCGAAACCCAATGTCAGCACAAGGCTTCCGGAGACAAGGTAGCCGTACTCCCATCCCGGGTGGCGCATCAGCTCGCCGGTGCTTGACGACGAGCCGCCCGGGGCGTAGGTGATCTGCAGGAAGTCGACGTCGAGCTGGGGCAGCGAGCCCAGCCGCTCCCAGGTCACCCCGGAGTCGAGGGTGAGGATCTGGCGTTCCTTGGGCCGCACATGCGGGCCCAGCCTGGTGCCGCGCGCGGTGCCCAGCACACCCACCAAGGTGGTAGGCGGGGGGACGTCCGCGCCGAACACGTCCTGCATCGGCAGCCCGAGCGCCGTCGTGATCGCATAGAGCGTGCTCACCGAGGGGCGGCTCTTGCCGTTCTCGATCTGCGAGATCATGCTTGCCGAGACGCCGACGTCCCGGGCCAGCGCCCTCAGGCTGATGCCCTGCCGTTCCCGCTCGGCACGGATCCGCTCGCCCATGTTCGCCGTTGGCATGCTCCCACCTCCTCGCGCGTGCGCAGCAACGCGCTGGCATTGCCGCCCCGGTAACCGATGTCTTCCCGAGAGAAGACATCGGCGGCAAAGCGTCTCCCATCGCAATCTTGTTGAGCGACACTTTACACATGCGGCCAAGAGTGTTAAGCAATACTGAACACCTTCGAGGCTCAAGAGGTGTCACATGACGATCAGAACGTACGGTCCGAACGCCGTCGACTGGGAGCAGCGGGTCGACCTCAACCGCCTTCGCGAGGAGCGGCTCGCCCGACTGAAGTCCACATTGGAGCGTTCCGAGCTGGGCGCCCTGCTCACCTTCGACTTTTCCAACATCCGCTACATGACCGCCACCCACATCGGCACCTGGGCGATGGACAAGCTGATCCGTTTTGCCCTGCTGCCGCGCGGCGGCGAGCCGGTCATCTGGGACTTCGGCTCCGCCGCACGACATCACCAGCTCTACAACCCCTGGCTGGAGGGGACGAAGCGGGCGCGCGCCGGGATCTCGACCCTGCGTGGCGCCTTCCACCCCGACGCAGGCATCGCGGCGGAGGTGGCCCGCAAGATCGCTGGCGAGTTGCGCGAGCACGGGCTGGCGGGCGAGCCCGTCGGGGTGGACCTAATCGAGATGCCAATCCTGGCTGCCTTGCAGGCCGAAGGGCTGACCGTCGTGGATGGACAGCAGGCGTTCCTCGACGCCCGGCGCATCAAGACGCCGGACGAGATCGCCCTGCTGACCCAGGCGTGCTCGATGGTGGACGCCGCCTATGAGCAGCTCTACGAGTTCCTGCGCCCCGGCGTGCGCGAGAACGAGTGCGTGGGTCTGGTGGCCAAGGTCCTGTATGACCTGGGCAGTGAGTATGTGGAGGGGGTCAACGCCATCTCGGGCGAGCGATGCGCGCCGCACCCGCACGTCTACAGCGACCGCATCATCCGCCCGGGCGACCCGGCCTTCTTCGACATCCTGCACAGCCATCTCGGCTACCGGACCTGCTATTACCGGTGTTTCAGCGTGGGCAGCGCGTCCCCGGCGATGCGCGACGCCTATGTCCGGTGCCGCGAGTACATGGACATGGCGATTGCCCGGGTCCGCCCCGGGGCCACGACCGCGGACATCGCCGAGCTGTGGCCGGCCGCGACGGATTTCGGCTTCGCCGACGAGGAAGCGGCGTTCGCCCTCCAATATGGACACGGCGTCGGACTGTCCATTTGGGAGAAACCCATCTTCAGCCGGCTGGTCTCCTTGGAGCACCCCGAAACCCTCGAGGAGGGCATGGTCTTCGCTCTCGAGACCTACTGGCCCGCGGCCGATGGCTGGTCGGCGGCGCGCATCGAGGAGGAGGTCGTGGTCACCGCCGGCGGGTGTGAGGTCATCACCAAATTCCCGGCCGAGGAGCTGCTCGTGGCCGGGCGGCGCTACTACACGACCGGCGGATTCCTGAGCACCGAAAGGGAATCGCAGTCGCATCTCAACACCAAAGCGGGGCGCCATGACTGATGCCCGGACGCTGCTTTCCTGGTACCACATGATGGTTTTGATAAGACGCACCGAAAAGGCCGCCCAGGACCTGTTCCTGGCCGGTCTGGTGAAAGGCACCACGCACCTCGCCGCGGGGCAGGAAGCGGTCGCGGTGGGCGCTTCGGCGGCGCTGCGCGACGATGACTACGTCTTCGCGACCTATCGCGGGCACCATCACGCGATCGCCCGCGGCGCCACCCCCGAGGCGTGCCTGGCCGAGCTGATGAGCAAGGTGACCGGGCTGTGCGCGGCCAAGGGCGGGTCGATGCACCTGACCTACGCCCCGGGCAACATGCTTGGCTCGTATGCGATTGTCGGCTCGCACCTGCCGATGGCGGCGGGCGCGGCGTGGTCGGCCCAGTTGCGCGGCACCGACCAGGTGGCGGTGGCCTTTTTCGGCGACGGGGCAACGAATATCGGCGCCTTCCACGAGGCGCTCAACCTCGCGGCGGTGTGGAAGCTGCCGGTCATCTTCTTGTGCGAGAACAACTTGTACATGGAGTACACGCCGATCTCGTCGGTGACGGCGGTGGCCCAACCCGCCGCCGACCGGGCCTCGGCCTACAACCTGCCGTCGGCCGTCATCGACGGGAACGACGTCGAGGCCGTGCACGAGGCGATGACGCAAGCCGTGTCGCGGGCGCGAGATGGCGGCGGGCCAACGGTTCTGGAGGCCCTCACCTATCGCCACTTTGGACACAGCCGCACCGACCCGGCGAAATACCGTCCGCAGCAGGAGGTCGACGAGTGGCTCGCCCGGGATCCGTTGCTGCTTTGCCAATCCCGTCTTAATGCTTTAGGTGTACCCGCGGAGTCCGTCAAGGAGGCCGAAAAGCAGGCGGAGGAGGCCGTGGAGGCGGCGGTGGCCGCGGCGAAAGATGCCCCCGGACCGGAGTTGGACAGCGCCTTCACCGATGTGTGGGCGGATGGGGGTTCGGCATGGCGGACGTGATTACCTACAGGGAAGCCGTTGCCGAGGGCATCGCGCGCGAGATGCGCCGGGACCCAAGAGTGATCTGCCTCGGCGAGGACATCGGTGCCGCCGAAGGCGTTTTCAAGACCACCGTCGGGCTGTTCGAGGAGTTCGGCCCGCGCAGGGTCTGGGACACACCGATTTCCGAGCAAGGGTTCATCGGCGCCGCGATGGGCGCCGCCATGACCGGCATGCGGCCGGTGGCCGAGCTGATGTTCTCGGACTTCTTCGCCTGCTGCTGGGACTATCTCGCCAACGAGATACCGAAGGTGCGTTACATGACCGGCGGCCAAGTGAACGTGCCGATCGTGGTGCGCACCGCCAACGGGGGCGGGCTGGGCTTCGGGGCCCAGCACTCTCAGGCCGTGGAGAACTGGGCCTTCGCCGTGCCCGGCCTGAAAATCGCCGCCCCGTCCAACCCGGCCGACGTCATCGGGCTGATGGCCTCAGCCATCCGTTCCGACGACCCGGTCATCTTCTTCGAACACAAGGCGCTCTTCGCCGGCAGAGGCCCCACCGCACCCGCGGATCACGTTGTGCCGCTTGGAGAAGCGGCCGTGGTGCGACCCGGCGCCGATGTCACCCTGGTGGCGCTCGCCTCGACCGTACCGACCTGTCTGTCAGTCGCCACCGAACTGGCCGCGGAAGGCGTCGAGTGCGAGGTGGTGGACCTGCGCTGCCTGATCCCTTTGGACATGCGGACCGTCCTGGACTCGGTCGGTCGCACGTCACGGCTGGTCATCGTCGAGGAGAACCCGTACCAGGGTGGCTGGGGCGGGACGGTCGCCTCGATCGTGGCCGACGAGGGCTTCCAGTTGCTCGACGCCCCGATAAAACGGGTCGCCGGCGCCTGCGTCCCGCTGCCCTTCGCCGATTCCCTGGAGAAGCATGTCCTTCCCTCGGTTGAGCGGGCGACCGGGGTGGTGCGCGAACTCATCAGGAGATGGTCATGAGTAAGTCTTTGATCCGTGGCGGGCACGTCCTGACCATGGACCCCAACCTCGGGGAGCTGCCCCAGGCGGACATCCTCGTCGAGGACGGTGCCATCGTTTCGGTCGAGCCCTCGATCTCCGCTGACGCGGAAGTCATTGACGCGTCGGGCTTCATCGTGATCCCGGGGTTCATCGACACCCACCGGCACACGTGGGAGACGGCGATCCGCAACAGCGCTCCAAACGCGACACTCGACGACTACTTCGTCGAGATCCTCGACACCTTCGCGCCGTTGTACGGCCCCGAGGATGTCTACGCGTCCAATCTGGCCGGTTCGCTGGAGTGCCTGAACGCCGGCATCACCACGCTCGTCGACTGGTCGCACATCAACAACACCCCGGAGCATCCGGACGCCGCGATCAAAGCGTTGCAGGAGACCGGGATCCGGGCCCAGTACGCCTATGGAAGCGCAAACACCTCGCTGGCGGCGTACTGGTTCGACAGCTCGCTGGTGATTCCGGCCGACGACGTGCGCCGGATCCGCGACAGCTACTTCCCGTCCGACAGCGGATTGCTGACGATGGGCCTGGCGACCCGCGGCACCGGCTTCTGCAAGAACGAGGTGGTGCAGGCGGAGTGGGCGATGGCGAGGGAGCTGGGCATCCCGATCACCGTGCACGTGGGCATGGGCCGCATGGCCGGCCGGTTCGGCATGATCAAGCAGCTGGAAGGCTTGGGACTGCTGGGATCCGACACGACGTACATCCACTGCTGCTACTTCAGTGATGAGGAATGGCAACTGGTCGCGGACACCGGCGGCACCATCTCGCTGGCGCCCCAGGTCGAGCTGCAAATGGGTCACGGCTGGGCGCCCGTGGTGAAGGCACGAAGCTATGGGTTGCGGCCGAGCCTGTCGATCGATGTGGTGACAACGGTACCGGGTGACATGTTCACCCAGATGCGCGCCGCGTTCGCCTCCGAGCGGGCGCGGGTCAACGCGGTCTTCTGGGAGGCCAATGAGCCGGCGTCCGGTCTGCTGACCGCCAAGGACATGCTCGAATTGGCGACCGTGAACGGCGCCCACGTCGCCGGGTTGGAGTCGGTGACCGGCTCGATCACGCCGGGCAAGCGTGCCGACATCGTGCTGATCGACGCCAAGGCCATCAACATGGCGCCGATCCACGACGCCTCCGCTGCCGTGGTCATCTGCGCCGACGTGTCCAATGTGGATACCGTGATGGTGGACGGCAAGGTGGTCAAGCGCGGCGGCAAACTTGTCGCGGATGTCGCCCGGGCGACCTCCCTGGTGGAGGAGTCGCGCGACCGGCTGCTGTCCCGGTTGCACGAGAAGCGGCAGCAGCAGGCGGCCGAATCGGCGGCGGCATGACACGCCATTTCGTACGCCGTGCCGACTCGTTGGCAGGGGTCGGGGAGGACACGCCGGGCGCGACCGTAACCGCGTTCGACGTGTGCTCCCTAGGCCCGGGCGGCCGGATAGCCCCCCGGGTCCAGTCCTTCGAGGAGTGTGTGTATGTGCTGGCCGGGGCGCCCGTGCTCCAGACCGACGCCACGGCAACGCTTCTGCGGGCCGGGGACTACGGGCTGATCCCGGTCGGCACCCCGCACGCCTGGTTCAACGAGGGTTCCGAGCCGGCCCGCTGGGCCAGCATGCGCTCCCCGCAGCCCCGCGCCCGGCACGACTTCGACACCTATCCGGTTTCGCTGGATCCCGTGGGGGCACCGATCCCGGTGGACCCAAGGGATCCGCGCACCAGATTCTTCGGCCACATCGAACTGTCGCAAATGGACGTCGGCTCGGTAAGCATGGCCACGGCACTGATGGTGTACACCGGGATCGCGGTCAAAATGATGGTGGACGGCAATCTGGGGGCGCGGCTGACCACCATGTTCATGGTGCATTACGACCCGGACGGGGCGGCCGGGGCGCACGACCATCCGTTCGAGGAGACATACCTGTTCCTGGAGGGTGAGGCCGAGGCCGAGTTCGACGGCTCGGTCTACCGTTTGGGCCCCGGCGACCTCGCCTTCGCCGGTGCCGGTTGCGTGCACGGCTTCCGCAACGCCGGAGGCGGGCCGCTGCGGTGGCTCGAAACCCAGGCACCGCAACCACCCTCCCAGCACTCGTACCGGTTCGTACGGGACTGGGCCTATCTTCGATCCGTGACAGGAGATTTGTGACAGGAGGGGGAGACTGATGGGTGCTGTTGTCGTCATCGGCGGGACCGCTGGTCTGGGTCTCGAAGTCGCTCGCCATTACGCCGCCAAGGGACGCGAGGTCATCCTGACCGGCCGCGACCCCTCACGCGCCGCCAAAGTCGCCTCGGAGGTGGGCCCCTCGGCCCGCGGCCTCGGATTCGATGTGTCCCAACCCGAAACCATCACCCCGGCCCTGTTCGGCGTCGGCCCGGTCGACCGGCTCGTCCTCGCCGCCATCGAGCGCGACACCAACACGGTCGACGGGTACGACATCGTGGCCGCCATACACCTGGCAACATTGAAGTTGGTCGGCTACACCGAGACCGTCCACGCCCTCTCCCCTCAGCTCACCATCGACTCGTCCATCGTCATCTTCGGTGGCATGGCCCGGATCCGCCCCTACCCCGGCTCGACCACCGTGACGACGGTCAACGCCGGAGTGCTCGGCCTGGTCCGCGCCTTGTCCACCGAGCTCGCCCCGATCCGGGTGAACTCCATCCACCCGGGCATCGTGGGCGACAGCCCGTTCTGGTCCGACAAGCCGCCGCAGGTGCTGGAGGCCTTCCGCGCAGGCACCCTCACCGGCCGCCTGGCCACCATGGCCGACGTCGTCGGGGCGACCGAGTTCCTGCTCGAAAACCCCGCGGTCAACGGCGTCGACCTCGTCGTGGACGGTGGTTGGCGGTGACCTCCGTCGCGGTCATAGGCACCGGGCGGATGGGCGCGGCGATGGTCGCCCGCCTGCTCGGCGCCGGACACTCCGTGACCGTCTACAACCGAACCCCCGCCCGCGCCTCGGCGACCGGAGCGGCCGTGGCCGCAACCTCCCGGGAGGCCGCGGCCGCCGCCGACATCGTCATCGCCTCCCTCGCCGACGACGCCGCGGTGCAAGCGGTCTACGGTTCGCTCATCGAGGGCCTGCGCCCCGGCGCTGTCGTGCTGGAGACGAGCACCATCCACCCCGACACCGTGCGCGCCCTCGCCCCCCAAGTCGGGGCCTGCTCGGCCACGCTCCTGGACGCGCCCGTCTCCGGCAGCGTCCCGGTCGTCCAAAAAGGACAGCTCACCTTCATGGTCGGCGGCCCTTCGGAAGCGCTCGACCGCGCCCGGCCGGTGCTCGAATGCCTTGCGGCACAGGTGTATCACCTCGGACCGGTGGGCGCCGGCGCCACCATGAAGCTGGCGGTCAACGCCGTCGTGCACGCGCTCAACCAAGCAATCGCCGAATCGTTGGTACTCGTGGAAAAATCCGGGATCGACCGAGAACTCGCCTATGACGTCTTGGCATCCAGCGCCGTCGCCGCGCCCTACGTACACTACAAGCGCGAGGCCTTCCTGCACCCCGAGTCGACCCCCGTCGCCTTCGCATTATCCTTGGTGGCCAAGGACCTCGCCCTGATCGACTCCCTCGCCACCTCCGTGGGCGCCCGCATGGACCAGCTCACCACCAACCGCCGCATAGTCCTCGAGGCCCTCTCCTTCGGCTACGCCGACCGCGACCTAAGCGCCCTCGCCGACCTCCTCCGCACCAAACCCGCACAAGACAATCCGTGATCGACTTTTGTCGCTTCGACGCCACGACGCTGACGTGCGGCACTTCCGGACAGTCGGCAACTGTCGAAATCAGACAATCTCCATTCATCACTTCGCATATAAGCGCGTGGCTGACATCAGTTTTGACATCAACCGGGACGCACAACCACCACCTTCAACGCCGGACGCAACGCGCATGCGCTACAGCCGTTCCGGCCCCGCGCGCACGCCCACGCCACAGAGACGACAATCCGCAGCCCGACTCAGACGCCACCCCTCCACGCCGCGACGCCCGCTGTTGGCCACCGGGCCGTAACGATCGCTTCACACCGCGGCTCCGCCAGCGATCGACGCCGCGCCGCTACGCGCCACCGGCACCTACCTGTGTCCATATCAGACGGCCATCATCTATCAATTTGCATACGTGCCTGATGCCTGACGGCAACCCAGGCGAACAACCACACCCATCAGCGCACGACGTAGCCGCCCGTGTATTCAACTTCAGGCCCCAGAATGGCAGCCCCGCCGGAAAAGTTTGGGCCGGGCAGTCTACCCTCACTCCATCGGGCTCTCGGATGTAATCCCCAAACGAATGCGGAGTGAGACGCTACCCTACTTCGATCTGAAGCGTGCCGATCGACACGCTTGCCAGCTCATGCCCGCCAGCCCGTTCGCGGCGCCTGCTCATTGGGCCGCTGGCGGTGGGCATCTCCACCGTCAGCGGCCGCGCTCCACTGGACGCTGGCCGGCGTGTCGCGGGGGGGATCACAGATGGATCCGACCAATGGTCTCCACACCCCCGCCGGGGTGTAGCGACTTCTTTTCACAACGAAAAGGCAA
>Ga0075418_10000653_pt1 | contig 37329 bp, 35 predicted proteins | sample SoiMetdeltSBSDD2_FD_81776 | JGI IMG/M metagenome (GOLD analysis project Ga0075418, IMG submission 81776) | Bulk soil microbial communities from a Populus tree surrounding site in Tennessee, USA - Soil MetaG P. deltoides SBSDD2 | ecosystem: Environmental > Terrestrial > Soil > Tree plantation...
TCGGCGGGCGGCGGTGCACCTCGTTGAGCAGCGATTCGACGCGGGCAATGACGGTCGGCCACCGATATTCCCGATCGATGTACTCCAGCCCCTGCCGTCCCATCGCGTCGCGTGCGGTGCGCTGCGTGAGAAGGTAATCCGCCGCTTCGTCGAACTCGGCCGGGAACATGTAGTAGAGCCCGCCGTTCGCGCGCGTCACCTGCCCCGCCAGCACCTTGCAGCGGCCATTCACGAGCGCCGGAACGGCGTAGTTCCACGCCTCGAGCAGCACGATGCTCAGGCTCTCGTACCAGGACGGCACCACGAGCGCGCGTGCATGCGCGAGCAGCGCCGACCGCACCTCGTCGGACACATAACCGAGCGCTCGAATCTGCGGATGCTCCGGCACCTGCATCTTCGCCGGCCCGGCCAGCACGAGCGTGACGTGCGTGCGCGTCGATGCGTACTCCTGGAAGTTCTCGAACAGCGCGTCGCACCCTTTGTTCCGGTCCACGCGCCCGAGGTACAGGAGGTAATCCTCCGGAATGCCGAGATGATCGATCGGCGCGCGTGACGTCACGCCGAGCGGCACCGGCTCGAGCCCGATGCCGGCGACGACCGAGTGGCGCAGCGGATACAGGGCGCGGCTGGACACGAGGTCGCGCTCCTCCGGCGTCAGGAAGATGTACCCCGCCGGCTTGGCGAAGAATTCGATCAGCACGTCGAGATCGATTGCCGGATCCTCCTCGGCCGTCGGCACCAGTACGGCGCGGTCGGCGACGAGCGGCAAGCCGAAGTAGGAAGGGGAGTACCGGTAGGTCCAGAACACCACGAGGTCGTATTCGCGTCCGTGCGCGCGGAGGTGATCGAGCAGCCCGGGCGCGTCAGGTCCGTTTTCACGGAACCATTCCTGCTGCCGATCGGGCGGCGCGCTGCCGTCGAACACTTCGTCGCTCAGGTCGGCGAAGACCTTGATGCGGCGCTGTCGCGCCACCGGGAACCTGATCACGCGCACGCCATTCTCCGTCGCCGGTCCCGCGGGAAATGCGTTCTCCCAGGTGACGTAATCCTTGGCGCAGGTGGTGAGGACGATGATGTCGTGGCGGGGAGAGAGGCGCTCGGCGAGCTCGCGGCAGTGCCCTTCGGAGCCGCCCGCGATGCCGGCCCCGTACCGCTGGACGACGAACGCCAGCTTCATTTGCGGTCGCCGGACAGGCGCCGAATCTCGCGGCGGAGGATCGCAGTCTCGAGCGCCAGTTCCTGGACGCAGGCAAACAACACCTGGTTCGTGCGGCGCTGCCGTTCGAAGTTGTCGCGACTGTATTCGTACATCCAGCGGAACACCGGCATGAGGACGTGGCGCTTCAGGAAGATCAGCAGCGACGCCGGACCCTTCGCACGATGCGACTGGTAGCGCATCGATGTGCTGAGCCGCCAGGTCTCGGGTTCACCGAGCAGCTCCGGCAGGATCAGTTTGGCGGAGTCCGGTGTGCCGGCGGCTGCGTGCAGCAGCGCCTCGACGTCGGCAAAGAGCGCGGGGTCTTCGAAGTAAGCGGAGCCGCCGCTGGCCAGGATCTGTGCACGAAGCCGTTCGCGCACCCGGCCGTGCAGCTCGGTCATGACGGCGTCGACAGGGACGCGCGCCTCAGCGGCCAAAGCCATCGCCCACGCCGCCCCGAACCTGGACGTTGGTGCTGACGGCGGCGACCTGCTTCGTCTTCTGCTTCAGCTTGAACGTGACCTTGAACTGCCCCTGTTGCCGATAAATGTGATCGGCGGAGAAGCGACGGCGGATCGTGCTCTTGCCCGCCTGGTACGGGTCGCAGTCACTCGAGTTCTCCGAGATGGTGCCGTCGCCCCAGTCCCACTCCACGCCCGCGCAGTAGAAGTCGGCGTAATCGTCGCTGCCGTCCTTCACGTCGACGGCGACGACGACGCGCAAGGGTGTGAAGCCGACGGGCGGCGTCGCCTTCAGTGATAAACTTGGTTTTTTGGGTTCGGTCTGCTGGCCGTGCAGTACAGCCACCAGGCACACTCCCAGCGCCGCAACCACCGTGCAAGCCACGCGGCGTAGGTCAGTCATACTTTGGCCCCAGACTGTCCGATTTTAAGCCGTGATCCGGCGGTCCCACAAGCCGCTTCCTAGTCCACTACGCATTGATGCTAACCGTCCACCAGACCCCTTCGATCACACTCACCGCGAAATGCTCACGGGACATCGAGGCGGACCTTCTTATTCTCCCCGTTTTCGAAGACGACCCCATCAAGGAAGAGACCGACCTCGACTCCGCATCGGGCGGCGAACTGTCCGCCGCGCTGGCGCGGCGCGAAGTGACCGGCAAGGCCTACGACTTGTTCTTTACAGCGGTCCGCGGCTGGAAGAGTCCGCGGGTGCTGCTGGTCGGCGCCGGGCCGCGCCGCGAGTTCACCGCCGATCGACTGCGGCGTAGTGCCATCGCGGGCGGCCGGGCGTCGCGGGATCGCGGCGTGACTCGCGTCGCCTTGATTCATCGCGGCGGCACGAGTGTCACGCCCGAACAGGCCGCACAGGTCCTCGCCGAAGGCGCCGTCCTCAGCAACTTCGACGGCGCAGCCTATAAGACGGGCGACACCAGGCGCGTGTGGCTGTCCGCGGTGCAGATACGCGTCGGCGCGCCATCGCTGGCCGTTGAAGCGGCGATCGAACGCGGCAGCGTGCTGGGCGAGTGCACCAACCTCGCGCGTACCCTCTCGAACGAGCCGAGCAACACGCTGACGCCGCGGGCGTTTGCCGACCGCGCGCAGGCGCTGGCGAAGGATGCGGGCCTGTCGGCGGAAATCTTCGACGAGAAGCGCATCGCCGAACTGAGGATGGGCCTGCTGCTCGGGGTCGCGCGCGGCAGCGCCGAGCCACCGCGCATCGTGATTCTCCGCCACGAGCCGAAGAACGCGGTCAAGGGCCCAGTCCTCGGTCTCGTCGGCAAGGGCATCACGTTCGATACCGGCGGCATCTCGATCAAGCCTGCCGACAACATGGACAAGATGAAGGACGACATGTCGGGCGGCGCTGCGGTGCTGTGCGCCATGGCGGCCATCTCCCGGCTGCAGGCGCCGGTGCGCTGCATCGGCGTCATCCCGCTGACCGAGAACATGCCCGGCGGCAGCTCGATCAAGCCGGGCGACGTCCTGACGAGCGCCGAAGGCAAGACTGTGGAAGTGCTGAACACCGACGCCGAGGGGCGGCTGATCCTGGGCGATGCCGTGTGGTACGCACGGCAGCTCGGCGCCACGCACCTGGTTGATGTCGCCACCCTGACCGGTGCGTGCGTCGTCGCGCTGGGAAAGTACGCCTCCGGGCTCTTCGGCACGCCGGATGCGTGGCGTGATCGCGTGAGAGACGCCAGCGAGCGCGCGGGCGACCGCGCGTGGCCGCTGCCGCTCTTCGACGACTATTTCGATCTGTTCAAGAGCGAGATTGCCGACTTCGCCAACACCGGCGGCCGGCCGGGCGGCGCCATCACTGGGGCGCTGTTCATCAAGCAGTTCACCGGCGGCCTGCCGTGGGTCCATATCGACATCGCCGGCACCGCCTGGGCCGAGGACGCGAAGCCCTATCAGCCGAAGGGCGCCACCGGCGTCGGCGTGAGGACGCTCGCCGAGCTCGCACTCGACGCGGAGGCGTGGGGTAGTAAGCTGTAAGTACCCGTGTTCCTCTTTCAGCAAGAACCAATCGTCGTCGACGTCATCAAGCAGCCGCCTCCGGCGAAAGACATCAGCATCGACGTCATCCTCGGGATGTTCCAGATGGCCGGCGTCGTGCTCCTCGCCGCCGCGGTCGGAGGCTTGATCGTGGGGCTGATCTTCATCGCGATCCGCCGGTTTCGCGACGCGTCCGCGCCGTCTTCAGATTCTGAGCACGTCAAATTGCGCATCTAGAACAGAACAGAACAGTTCTGCGTTCTGAGTGCTAGAGAGTTCTTGGTTCGGGTTCGTAGTTCGGGTTCTTGGTTCGGGGTTCTGAGTTCTGCGTTCTTGGTTCGATTCGCCGTACGCAGAAACGTCCAACGTGAGCTCCTGTCCTGCGGAATTTCCCCGCCTTTGTAGACGGAACAGATGCTGCACCGTCACATAACTCGATGGCAGCACATTCCTTTGTTGAACTGCGTGCCTGGCAGAGCGCCAGAGCCTTTAAACTCGCGATTTATCGTCTGATCGTGGAACAGCCGCTTGCCCGCGACTACAAGCTATGCGAGCAACTGCGGGAATCGGCACGATCTGCAGTCAGTCACGTGGCGGAAGGTTATGGTCGCTTCTATCCAGCAGACTTCGCCCGGTTTCTGGGCATGGCGAAGGCGTCGGTTATCGAAGCTCAGAATCATCTGCAGGATGCTGTCGACTTGGGACACATCTCTGAGGAACAACGTGCGGAGCATCACGGGCTGGCGGATGCCGCATTGCGCGATGTGACGGCTCTGATCGAGTACCTCCAGTCGCCGAGGGCGGCCGACAATGCGAAAAAGGTTAGGGCCAAACGACAGGCGCGCCGAACACGGAACCCCGAACCCCGAACCCCGAACCGTGAGAACGAGAACCCCGAACCCGAACCCGGAACCTAGAACCCAGAACGTAGAACCGCCGGCTTCTTCAGCGAATTCCCGTACTTCGTGACCCCCGCAAACAGCGCCTCGGCGATCTGCTGGCGATAGTTCTGCGATCGCAGCAGCGTCGCTTCGTCGCGATTGGTCAGGAATGACACCTCGACGAGCACGCTCGGCATGGTGGCGCCGATGAGAACCATGAAGGGCGCCTGTTTGACGCCCAGGTTGCGCGCGTTGCGGTCGGTCTTGCTCAGGAGGTCGTGGATCGACGCCTGGATCATCGACGCAAAATCGCGCGACTCGTCGAGCTTGTTGTTCAGAGCGATGGCTTTGACGATGTCGGGCAGGTTGCCCATCCGGCGCGCCGATCCGGCGTTTTCGCGCGCCGCGATCGCCTCGGCCTCGGAATTCGGCGCGAAGCTGAGGAAGTAGGTCTCGAAGCCGCGGACCGCGGCATTCCCGCTGGCGTTGGCGTGAATCGAGAGAAACAGGTCGGCCGCGGACCGATTGGCAATTGCCGTGCGTTCTTCGAGCGCCACATAGGCGTTCGTGCGGCGGGTGAGGACCACCTCGACTCCGGGCTCATTTACGAGCAGCCGTTCCAGCCGCTGGGCGATATCGAGGACGAGCTCCGCTTCGTTGAGGCCGCGCACCTGCGCACCGGGGTCGTGGCCGCCATGTCCCGGATCGATGACGACGCGCGAGATCCCGAGACCCAGCTGCCTGGACAACGAGTATCCGCCGCGCGCGTTCGCCGCGGCCGTAGCGGGGGTTGTCGGCTTCGGAGTGTCAGTTGTCTTCGCCGCCGCCGGGTGCTCTTTTGCCGCGGCGGCGACCCTCGTGTTCTTACCAGGCACGCGTTCGAAGTCAATTACCACCCGGTTCGGGTTGTAGAGCGAATACACGCTGTAGCGTCCGGCGCCCTGCAGATCGAACACGATGCGGGTGCGATTGTCCGGCTGGCGCCCGATGCGCGCCTGCCGCACGACGTCGTCCTCGAACGCGATGGTCGCGTCCTTGAGCGCGTCCACCGTCCGCGTATTCTTCAGATCGACGAACACTCGCGCGGGATTCTCGAGCCGTTCTTCATAGAACATCGCTTCGCGTTCGAGCTCGAGGGTCACGCGGACCGCATCTGGCAGGATCTCTCGCCGGATCGCCTTCAGCGTCGCCAGGCCGTCGCTCGTGGACACGGCGCCGATCAATCGATTGGTATGGCTGGCCACGCGGACGACGAGCGAGCTGCTGGGAAACTCTGCTTTGAGCCGGTCGAACAGCCTCAGCGCGGCCGCGCGATCGCGGGTGTCGCCGAACTGCCAGAAGGCGTCCGCCGAGAGCACCGCACCCTGCCACAGCGCGTTGTCGCTATATCCACTGCGCGGATACTTCCTGGCGATGTCTTCGTAGGCAGCGACCGTAGTGCGCACGCGGAACAGGAGCGCTTCCGACGCGTCCCCCGGCGGCTGCGCCCGCAGCTGCGGTGCGAGGTCCAGCTCCTTGCGCAGCTCCGCCTCGCGCTCCATCATCCCCGTGTAGAGCGTTTCCGCATTCTGCGCGGTGAGCACCGCGGAGCAGGCGAGCGAAAGGACCATCGCCCTAACGAAGCTGCGCATCCACCTCCTCGAAGTAGCCCGCGTCCACGAGCACCTCCCGCGGTTTGCCGCCGGTGCCGGCCGAGACGAGGCCCTCGGCCTCCATCATGTCCACCAGCCTCGCCGCGCGGCTGAACCCGATCCGCAGCTTCCGCTGCAGATAGGAAATCGACGCCTGGCCGGTGCTGACGACGATGCGCGCCGCTTCGTCGTAGAGTTCGTCCTTCTCGAGCTCGCTCGCCGTGGCACCACCCTTCTCGTCCTCGGCCGTGATCGTGTCATCGAATACCGGCTTGCCCTGTTTGCGCAGGAAGCTGGCCAGCCTGGCGCTCTCCTGCTCCGAGATGTACGGCCCGTGCAGGCGGATGCATCGAGACGACGCGGGCGGCAGAAAGAGCATGTCGCCGCGGCCAAGGAGCTGCTCGGCGCCGTTGGCGTCGAGAATCGTCCGGGAATCGGTTTTTGACGACAGGCGGAACGAGATCCGGGACGGCAGGTTCGCCTTGATCAGACCGGTGACGACGTCGACCGACGGCCGCTGGGTGGCGAGGATGAGATGGATGCCGACGGCGCGCGCCATCTGGGCGAGCCGGCAGATTGACTCTTCCACCTCGTTGCTCGCGACCATCATGAGGTCGGCGAGCTCGTCGATCACGACGACGATGAAGGGCAGCGGCTTGGGGGCGGCCGGATCTTTGGCGTTGGCGCCTTCCGCCAGGATCAGCCGGATGTTGCGGTTGTACTGCTCGATGTTCCGCACGCCTTCTGCGGCCAGCGTCTTGTAGCGTTCCTCCATTTCGTGCACCGCCCAGCGCAGCGCGTTCGCCGCCTTCTTCGGGTCGACGACCACCGGCGTCAGCAGGTGAGGGATGTCTTCGTACATCCCGAGCTCCAGCCGCTTCGGGTCGATGAGGATGAACCGCACATCGTCCGGAGTGGCGCGGTAGAGAATGCTGGTGAGCATGGCGTTCACGCCCACGGACTTGCCCGTGCCGGTCGATCCCGCGATCAGGAGGTGCGGCATGGTCGCGAGGTCACTCAGGTACGGCTCGCCGTGGATCGTCTTCCCGAGCACCAGCGTCAGCTTCGAGAGCGATCGCTGGTAGGCGTCTGATTCGAGCAGCTCTCGCAGCGAGATCGCCTCGCGGTTCGGATTGGGAATCTGGATGCCGACCGTGGACTTCCCGGGGATGCGGTCGATGAGGACTGATTCAGCCTGCATCGCCAGGCAGAGATCGTCGGCGAGGCTCGTGATCTTGCTGTACTTCACGCCGGCGTCGGGCTTGAACTCGAACGTCGTGACGACGGGGCCCGGATGAATCTGGGCAACCTGCCCCTCGACCGCGAACTCGCGGCACTTTTCTTCGAGCTGGCGCGCGGCTTCCATCAGCTCGCGCTCGTCGATCTTCCGCTCGACCTTCGCGGCGTCGAGCAGCGACGGCGGCGGCAGCGTAAATGCGCCGTTCCTGCGGGCCGTGGCCTTCACCGGCGCCGGATCGGGCAGCGGAAGCGGCTGCGCCATCTCTGCTGTCTTTCGAGCGACCACCGGCTTCACGGGGATCGGCGGTCGGGGTTCAGGGTCGGCGACCGCCGGTTCCTTCCTGGTGTGTTTGGCTGCGACTACGCGCCGCTCGCGATCCTTTCGCCGGCGCTCGATCCAGCGCCGCAGCCATCCGGCGCCGCGGGCGGAGAGGTCGCGCGACTCCTGGCTGGCGCGGGCAAACAGCCGGCCGAATGAGAACTGCGTCGAGAGGATCACCGAGAGCACCATCAGCGTGAGCAGCACGATGATGGAGCCGGTTCGATTCAGGTAGTCAGACATGGCGCCGCCGAGCCATGTTCCGATCGACCCGCCGGCATCGAAGGTCTTGCCGGCCACCTCCGTCCTGCCGAAGATGAGGCTCAGGAAGGTGCTTGTGCAGCCGAACAACAGCGTCGCGCCGAACGCCTTCGTGTAAGCGGCCTCAGGCGGCTGGCACCAGAAATAGTGCCACCCGATGGTGGCGATCACGATCGGTAGCATGTACGACGCGTAGCCGAACAGCTGGAACGACAATTCCGAGAGGAACGCACCGATGCGGCCGACGAAGTTCGCCGGCGGGTAGGCCGCATCGGTCGTGAAGAACCACACCGGGTCGGTCGGCTCATACGTCACGAGCGCAATCAGCCAGATCAGCGCAATCGCGAAGAGCGCGACGCCGGCGAACTCGCTTATGCGGCGCGAAAGTGTCGAGTCAGACATCAAATCTCCATGAGCACAGGCAGCACCAGCGGCCTGCGGCCCGATCGCTTCTTGAAGAATCTCCGCAGCTCGCCCCGCAGCTTCTCCGTCATCAGTCCCTGGTCGGCGCGTTCCTCGACGCTGGAGGATTCAATGCAGTCGGTGATGACACCCGCCGCGTCCTTGAACGTGGTGTCTTCTCCGCCTTCGCCGAAGACGAACCCGCGTGCCACGAGCTCTGGCTCGCCGACGAGCGATCCGCTCTGCCGGCTGATGGCGACGACGGCGATGACGACGCCGTCCGCCGCCAGGTGGCGGCGATCGCGCAGGACTTCATCGCCCACTTCGCCGATCCGGGTGACGTCGATCAGCACGCGTCCCGCCGGCGCTTTGTCCGCGATGCGCGCCCCCCGGGCGTCAAACTGAACGATGTCGCCGTCCTGGGCCAGCAGCACCTGCAGCCGCGGTTCGAGGCCGGACATGACGCGCTGCGCGATCCGCGCGTGCTGCGAGAGCTGGCGATACTCCCCATGGATCGGCACGAAATACTTCGGACGGATCAGCGACAGCACGAGTTTCAGCTCCTCGGCGCTGCCGTGCCCCGACACGTGCACGTGCTTCATCGAATCGGTGACGACGTCGGCGCCGCGGCGCGCGACGTGGCTCATCGTGCGTGCGATCGCCTTCTCGTTGCCTGGAATGGCGCGGGCTGAGAACACGACTGTGTCGTCCGGGCCAAGGCGCACGAACCGGTGATCGTCGATCGACATGCGGGGGAGCGCGGCCTGTGGCTCGCCCTGCGAGCCGGTCGTGAGGCAAAGGACGTCCTGCGAGGCGTATTCCGGCACCTCGGCGTCCCGAATCTGGATGCCGGCCGGCACCCGCAGGAATCCGAGGCGCTGGGCGATCTCAGCGTTCCTGATGATGCTGCGGCCGACGAACGCGACCCTGCGCTCGAATTGCACGGCCAGGTCGACGAGCAGCTGCATACGATAGATGCTCGACGAGAACAGCGCGACCACCAGCTTGCCGTCGGTGCTGGTGAACAGCTCCTCGAAGGCATCGATGACCTCGATTTCCGGGCCGGTAAAGCCGGGACGATCCACGTTGGTGCTGTCTGCAAACAGCGCCAGCACGCCCTGGGCGCCGAGTGCCGCGAAGCGATGCAGATCGAAGTGCTCGCCGTCGATCGGGGTCTGGTCGATCTTGAAATCGCCGGTGTGGACGATCGTGCCCGCAGGCGAGGTGATCGCCAGCGCGACACAGTCGGGCATGCTGTGCGTGACGCGGATGAATTCCACGGTAAACGGCCCTATGGTGACGGTGTCGCGAGGCTTGATCGTCTTCAGTCGATCGCCGGGGTCGATGCCGTGCTCCTCGAGCTTCGGCTGGATCAGCGCCAGCGTCATGGCCGTGCCGTAAACGGGGCCCTCGAACCGGTCGAGCACGTGCGGCACGGCGCCGATGTGATCCTCGTGGCCGTGGGTAAGAATCAGGGCCTTGACCTGCTCCCTTCGCGCCTCGACGAAGGTGAGATCGGGAATGATCAGATCCACCCCGAGCTGGTCGGGATCCGGAAACATGACTCCGGCGTCGATGAGAATCGTGGTGTCCTCCCAGGACACCGCCATCATGTTCATGCCGAACTCGCCCAGGCCGCCCAATGGGACGACCTCGAGCGTGGCCGGAGACACGACGGGTACAGCGGACTGATTCATCAGATCCCAGCTAAGGCGATCGTTAGGTTTTTCTACCGAGTCACTCGCCCGGGCGAGCGGTGAAACGGGTTATCAGGCCGCTGGGAGCGCCTGAACAACTCTGGCAGGCTCAACGACTTCCGGGGAAAAACTATAGCACAGCTCGCGCGAGGCGGGCCATTTCATGGACATCCAGCGTTTCAGGCCGCCGCGAGGGATCAAGTCCCGCCTGTTCAAGGACTTGCGCCGACGAACGGCCGAAAGAGTCGGCGACGGGTTTGAGCGCGTTCAGGAGAGTCTTTCGCCGCTGCAGAAAGACGCCTCGGACCACGCGTTCGAAGGCGGCCGGGTCGCCCACGTCGGCCACCGGCGCGCGAAACCGCAGCCGCACAACCGCCGACGTCACCTTCGGCGGTGGCCGGAACGCACCTGGCGGCAGCGTCAGGAGCCGATCGACATCCGCGAGCAGGCCGACCTGCACGGCCAGCGTACCGTAGCCTTCCGCCCCGGCCGCCGCGAGGATACGGTCGGCCACCTCCTTCTGCAGCATGACAGTCGCGTCGCGAAATCGCCGCCCCTGGTCGGCCGCCGCAAGCAGCCGAAACAGAATCGGCGACGAGACGTTGTACGGCAGGTTCCCGACCACGCGCACGGGCTGGGCCTCCTCACGCAGCAGACCGGCCAGGTCGACGGTGAGGAAATCCGCGGTGATGACGTGGACATTAGCGGGAACGTGTGACGGAAGCGCAGCCGCGAGATCGCGGTCGATCTCCACGGCGACGATGCGCGCGACTCTGGGGGCCAGCGCACGTGTGAGCGCGCCGCGGCCGGGGCCTATTTCGAGAAACGTTTCATCCGCAGCAGGAGAGACGGCGGCAATCAGCTTCTCGACCCAGGCGGGCTCGAGGAAGTGCTGGCCGAAACGCTTGCGCGGCCGGCGATTCGGGCTATCCGTCGTCGTCCTGGTCGGTGAGCGCTTCGCCACGCCAGTACTGCTCTTCAATCGCCTCGATTTCTTCTTCACTGAGCCCGAAGTAATGCCCGACTTCGTGAATCAGCGTCTCGCCAATCACGGCGCGGATGTCGTCCTCGTCCTCGCAGTCCTCCTCGATCGGCCGCTGGAACAGGGTGATGCGGTCCGGCAGGACGTTGCCAAAGCCCCAGGTCCGCTCGGGCAGCGGCGTGCCCTGGTACAGCCCGTAAAGGGAATCCGGCGGTTCGATTTCCATTTCCGCGAGCAGCTCCGTGCTGGGTTCCGACTCGACGACCAGCGCCAGGTTCTTCATCTCGCGCCGGAAACGGCGCGGGATGAGGGTCAGCGCTTCAGTGACGAGCTGTTCGAAGGCGGCGCGGGTCATCCCTTCTTCCCGTAGAGGCCGGCTTTAGCCGGCTTCTTTCTTCCCGTAGGGGCCGGCTTTAGCCGGCTTTTTTCTTCCCGTAGGGGCCGGCTTTAGCCGGCTTTTTTCTTTCCGTAGGGGCCGGCTTTAGCCGGCCCCAGGGAGCGATAGTAATCGCAGTCGTTCCGCACCGAACACTGCGGACACAACGGCTTGGGCCGGCAAACACGGCGTCCGTGGAGAATCTGCACGTCGGAGGCAAGGGTCCAGATCTCCTTTGGCAGCAGTTTGCATAATTGCGACTCGACCTCGACCGGATCGTCGCCCTTGGCGATCCCGATGCGATTCGACACTCGCAGGACATGCCGATCGACCGGAAGCCCGGGGACGCCGAGCGCATGCCCGAGGACGACGTTCGCCGTCTTGCGGCCCACGCCCGGGAGCGACGTCAGCTGCGCCATGTCCGCCGGCACCTGGCCGCGATGTTTTCCCACAAGCTGCTGCGCCATTCCGGTCAACGCCTTTGCCTTCTGCCGGAAGAAACCGGTTGAGAGGATCAGCGCCTCGAGGTCCGGCGTGTCGGCCGCCGCGAGCGCCCGCGCGTCCGGATATCGTTTGAAAAGCGCCGGTGTGACCGTATTGACGCGTTCGTCGGTCGACTGTGCGGAAAGAATCGTCGCGACGAGCAGCTCGAACGGACTGCGGTAATGAAGCTCGGTGTCGGCGTTCGGATGCTGCTGGGAGAGCGTCTTGATGATCCGGCGCGTCGTGGCGGCGGATTTCAGTGCACGGGCCCCTTGGTCCACCCGACGTTCGAGTAGGTGTCCGAGAACACACGCATGTGCTCCTGGAGCGCGGCCACAAGATTCGGCAGGAACTGCACCGGGACGACGACCCTGGCGCGCACGGGCGCACGGACCACATGCTGGCTTTCGGCTTCGCGCACCTCCTTTTCGGAGAGCGGCATCACCTCACAGAACGTCAGCGTGAAGTCGAAGGGCGTATGAGAGATCGAGCAGAAATTCGCGTAGATTCGCGGTTCACCGGGCTGCTCGTCGGGGACGATCGTGAAGTTGATCTGCTTGCGTTCGGGCTGGTCGGCCATGCGGGCCATTATGGATCAAGGCACAAGTCGAGCCTTGTGCCTTGTGAGCGCTAAGCCCACGCGCGAAGGTGGCGGGCGGCGCCGGGGATCATGTTGTCGCCGAGCACGTGGGTGTGCTCATGGCAGACCTCTTCGATCCTCGAGGCATCCTTGCAGAAGCTCCCTATCGCGTAGCCGCACAGCAGCGAGAAGCTGTAGATCGTGGCGAGGTCGTTCCACAGCGCCTCGAGCCGGATCGCCGCGTCGGCCTGGCCGCGGCGCCACAACACGTCGACCATTTCGCCGAACGCGCGCAGCGGCGTCCGGCCGCGGCCGCGCAGCGTCTGCTCCATCAGCGCGCCGACGTGGCGCTGAAACAGGATCTGGTCGGGCGTCCCGTTGTGCATGAACGTCCCGAGCGTCTCCTCGGCGTCGAGCATGACCAGGTCGCCGTAATGACGCGCGCGGGCGACGTCGATCAGATGCGAGCCGAGCGCGTCCACAATGGCGGAGGTGTGGTCTGGCGTGGCGACGACAATCGCCGGCTGTCCGGCGGCCAGCCCTTCGCTGAGGAAGGTGCCGATGGTGGTGAACAGCTCAGCCTCATCACCATAGAACTGCACGGCGTGATGACGATGATGGAGGCGCTCGTCGGCCACCGGCATTTTCATGGTGGGCAGCATAGCACCCCGTACCGTCAGGTGCGGCGCGATCTGTGGCTGAGCTATGTGTTTCCCAAAAAGACTCTGTGAACCGGCTAGTACTTCCGCATCACGCCGACGACGACCCCCTGGACCTGCACACGGTCGGGATCGACCATGATCGGCTGCATCGTTGGATTGGCCGGCTGCAGGCGGACCTTGCCATTCTCCCGGTAGAACTTTTTCAGGGTGACATCGAGTCCGCCGACCAGCGCGATCACCATCTCGCCGTTGTCGACCGACTTGCGGTCCTCGACGATGACGAAGTCGCCGTCGCGGATCTGCTCGTCGATCATCGAATCGCCCTTGACGCGAAGCACGTAGCTGTCACGCTTCCCGACCAGGCCCTCGGGTACGGCAATGGTTTCGTTGCCGGCCACGGCTTCAATCGGGGCGCCGGCGGCGACGAAACCGAGCAGCGGCAACTCGAGCGCGCGTCCGCCAACTCGCGTCGGAACGACCTCGACCGACCGGCTACGGTTCCACGCCCGGCGGATGAAGCCTTTCTCCTGCAGGTTGGTGAGGTGCTTGTGGACGGTGGCGAGCGACGACAGGTTGAAACGGCGCCCGATTTCCTCGAGGCTCGGGGCGTAGCCGTGCTGCTGGATGAACTCGTTGAGATAGTCGAGGATTTCACGCTGGCGCTTGGTGAGCGGTAGCACAGTCACCTCCCGAAATCGGGCCGGGCCGGCCGAAACCCCGGTTGCGGCGGTCCCCGGCAGAGGTGGCGAGACTATATGCGAATAGAAGGCGAAAATCAAACCGGCGCAGAAATGGGATGTTACACTCGAAAGGCCAGCCCGGAGAGGCCCCGCAATGTTTCTTTCGATGCGACGGTTCGCCTTCTTTTTCCTGCTCTCGTCGCTCGTCCTGCCGCTTTACGCGGCAACCGTGTCACGGCAGAGCGCCGAGGAATTCAGCCAGAAGCTCGCGTTGATACAGCGGCAGGGCGAAAGCGCCAGTGCGCAGGGCACAGGCGCCGCACGCCGTACTCGCCTTACCGAGGATGAACTGAATTCCTGGTTCATGTACCGGGCGCAACCCGTGCTGCCCGCCGGCGTCTCTCAGCCTCAGGTCACCATCGTCGGGGAAGGGCGGGTCGCGGGACAGGCGACGATCGACCTGGATGCCGTCTCGAAGCGGCGGTCGTCAGGGGGCGGCGCCTTTGATCCCTTAAGCCTGATCGGCGGCAAGGTGCCCGTCAGCGTCAGCGGCATTCTGCATACCCGCGACGGCCAGGCGCGGTTCGAAGTGCAGCGCGCCGAGATGTCAGGTATCCCGGTGCCGGTAACCGTGCTCCAGGAAGTGCTGACGTACTACTCGCGCAGCGACGAGCGGCCGCAAGGCGTGCGGCTGGACGACGTCTTCGCACTCCCGGCAAATATTCGTCAAATCGAAGTCGGACAAGGTCAAGCCGTCGTCGTTCAGTAGGTTCGAGTACGGACCTTTCGACACCACTCCAATTCCTGAAGGGCGTAGGTCCGCGCAAGGCCGCGGACCTGAAGCGCGCCGGTCTCGTCACCATCGAAGATCTGTTCTACCGGCTGCCATTCCGTTACGAAGATCGCAGTCGGATGCAGCCGATCGCCTCGCTGAAAGCGGGCGCCAAGGCGGCGGTACTCGGCGAGATCAAGAGCGCGCGCCTCGCCGTCACCCGACGCCGGGGCTTCAAGATCTTCAACGCCGTTGTCGGCGACGCGAGCGGCGCGATCCGTTGCACGTGGATGAATCAGCCGTTTCTGGCCGACATCCTGCAGCCGCACTTGTCGGTGGTCATCTTTGGGGAGGTCAAACTCGATTCAAGCGGGCTCCACTTTCTGAACCCGGAGTACGAGCTCGTGAGCGACGACATCTCCGGGGTGCACACGGGCCGGATCGTGCCGTTCTACGAGAAGACCGGATCGGTCACGCCGAACATGCAGCGGAAACTGGTGCGCTCTGCGATCGATCAGCTGCCGGCCGATCTGCCCGACGTGCTTCCGGCCGGGATCCGCGCGCGCCTCCAGCTCGTGCCGCGGCCGATCGCCATCGCCGACGCGCATTTCCCGTCGAACGACGCGTCCGTCGACGAACTGAACGCGTTCCGGTCACCGGCGCAGCGGCGGTTGATCTTCGAGGAATTCTTCCTGTTTCAGATCGGCCATGCCTGGCGGCGCCACGCGAGCGGCACCGAGCTGAAACCGCACATCCCCGCGGTGGACGATCGGGTGCGGGCCGCGGCGGCGAAGATCCTGCCCTTCAAGCTGACGCCGGGACAGCGCCAGGCGGTGAAGGAGATCGTCGACGACATGCGCCGTCCGCAGCCGATGCATCGTCTGCTGCAAGGCGATGTCGGCGCCGGCAAGACGATCGTCGCGCTGCTGGCGGCGGTGGTAGCGATGGAGAACGGCCTGCAGGTGGCGTTCATGGCGCCGACCGAGATCCTGGCCACTCAGCATTTCGGCAACATCGCGCGGCTGCTGTCGCAATCCCGCTTTCGCGTCGATCTGCTCACTGGCAGCACGCCGGGGCTGAAGAAGCACACGCTTCACTCCCACATCGAACGCGGCACCACCAATCTCATCGTCGGGACGCATGCGCTGGTGCAGGAAAGCATCACATTCCACCGGCTCGGACTGGTGGTGATCGATGAGCAGCACCGGTTCGGTGTCGCGCAGCGCGCCGCACTGCGCGCCAAAGGCCTGCGGCCGGACGTGCTTCTGATGACGGCGACGCCGATTCCCCGTACGCTGGCGCTGACCGACTACAGCGAGCTGGATGTCTCGAAGATCGCGGATCTGCCGCCTGGACGGACGCCGGTCACGACGCTGGTCAAGCCTGAATCGCGCCGCGACGAGATCTACCAGCTCGTCCGCGACGAACTGGATCGCGGGCGCCAGGCGTACGTGATCTATCCGCTGGTCGAAGGGTCGGAAAAGATCGATCTGAAGTCGGCCACCGAAATGGCCGATCATCTGCAGACCGAAGTGTTTCCGGCCTACCGCGTGGCGCTGCTGCATGGCCGCATGAAGTCCGAGGCGAAGGAACGCATCATGAGCGCCTTCGCGGCGGGACACATCCACATTCTCGTCTCCACTACCGTCGTCGAAGTGGGCGTCGACGTGCCCAACGCGTCGGTGATGCTGGTGGAGCACGCCGAGCGATTCGGCCTCTCGCAGCTGCACCAGCTTCGAGGACGAGTGGGCCGCGGTTCGGCGGCCTCGTACTGCGTGTTGCTGTATCAATCGCCGTGGACGGACGAGGCCCGCGAGCGACTCAAGGCACTGGCGTCGACCAGTGACGGCTTCGCCATCGCCGAGCGCGATCTCGAGCTGCGCGGCCCCGGAGACTTCTTCGGCACGCGCCAGTCGGGGCTGCCGAAGCTGCGCACCGGCGATCTGGTCCGTGATCGCGACATCATGGAAGCGGCCCACCGCGAGGCGCGCTCGATCGTCGCGGACGGCGGGCTCACTCCCGAGCTGCTGCAGTTCGTCCAGAAGCGCTGGCAGGGGCAATTTGGCCTGATCGAAGTAGGCTAACCACGACGCCACGACGAACACGAATATTTGTGGGTCGTGACCGTCGTGCACGTCGTGGTTCAAGAGCGTGAGAGTCATCGCCGGACAGTTCAAGGGGCGCCGTCTGAAAGCGCCGTCATGGGAGGGCCTGCGGCCGACATCGGACAAGCTGCGCGAGACGCTGTTCAACATCCTGTCGTCCCGTGTCGCCGGCGCGCATGTGGTGGACGGCTTTGCGGGCACCGGCGCCATCGGCATCGAGGCGCTGAGCCGCGGCGCCGCGCACGTCCTGTTCATCGAACGGGATCGCCGCGCGGCCGAGTTGATTGCGTCGAACCTGGCGTTATGTGGCGTGAAGCAGGGCTATACTATCGACAGCGGCGACGTCGCATCAGCGCTGCGGCGTGCGCCACGGGGCACTGAGCGCGATCTGGTCCTGCTGGATCCCCCGTACGACATCGACCCCGATACGCTGACGCGCGCCCTCGAGGCGGCGGCCGAGGTACTGGCTCCCGGCGGGCTGGTCGTGCTCGAGCGGGCCTCGCGCCGCGCGCCGCACGCGCCGTCCGGCCTCAGCCGCGTGCGCGACGTGGCGTCGGGCGACAGTACGTTGACGTTTTTTTCGCGCGGGTCTCGCCAGGAGTGAGCATGCCACCCAACGGACGCCTCGCGGTGTTTCCCGGTTCGTTCGACCCGCTCACGAACGGACACGTGGATATCATCCTGCGCAGTGCGCACCTGTTCGAGCGGGTGATCGTCGCGGTCCTGGTGAACGCCGACAAGAAGCCGCTGTTCACCTCCGACGAGCGCGTCGCCATCGTGCGCGAGGTCTTCAGGGAGTACGCGAACGTCGAAGTGGAATCGTTCGACGGCCTCCTGGTCGAATACGCGAAACGGCGGCGCGCCAGCGCGATCGTCCGCGGGCTGCGTGCCGTGTCGGACTTCGAGTACGAATTCCAGATGGCGTTGATGAACCGCCACCTCGAGCCGACGCTCGAGACGGTATTCATGATGCCCGCCGAGCAGTACACGTATCTGAGCTCGCGGCTGATCAAGGAAGTGTTCCAACTGGGTGGGGAGGTCAAAGGTCTGGTTCCGCCCGCCGTGGAACGGTCGATGCGGGCCAAACAGGGGGCAGGGGTGAGGGGTTAGGGGGAAAGACGAATGCTTGCACAGAGGCTTGCACAGGTCGCGCCGTCAGCAACACTCAAGGCGGCGGCAGAAGCGGAACGGCTGCGGCGCGCCGGACACAAGGTGATTGACTTCACTGCCGGCGAACCCGATTTCCCGACGCCGGAGCATGTCAAGGCGGCAGGCAAGGCCGCGATCGACGCGAATTTCACCCGCTATACGGCGGCGGCCGGCATTCCGGAGCTGCGCGACGCGATCTGTGCGCGCTACAAGGATCAGTACGGCGTCGACATCACCGCGGCCGAAGTGCTGCTGACCAACGGCGGCAAGCAGGCGCTCTTCAATGCCGGGCTGGCGTTGTTCAACGAGGGGGACGAAGTCATCACGCACGCGCCCTACTGGCCGACGATTCCCGAGCAGGTGAAGCTCGTGGGGGCGAAGCCGGTGATCGTTCAGACGCGGGCGGACGAAGGGTTTGCACTGCACCCCGACGAAGTCATTGCCGCGATTACCCCGAAGACGAAGGCGATCATCGTCAACTCGCCCTGCAACCCCACCGGCGGCCTGGTCGACGAGGCGACGCTGACGCCGATCGTCGAGGCGGCCGCGAAAGGCGGCATCTGGGTCATCGTCGACCTCTGCTACGAGCAGTTGATCTACGAGAAGGTACCGCACAACCTGGTGAAAGTGCTGTTCGATCGGCATCGCGATCGAACGGTGATAGCCGGGTCCGCATCGAAGTCCTATGCGATGACGGGGTGGCGCTGCGGCTGGACGATCGCGCCAAAGGAGCTGACCTCCGCCTTCAACACGATCCAGGGTCAGACGACGTCGAACATCACGTCGATTACCCAGAAGGCAGCGCTCGCAGCGGTGTCGGGATCGCAGGACGGAGTGGCAGCGATGCTGAGCGAATACAGGAAACGCCGCGACAACATCCACGCGTGGCTGACCGCGCACCCGGGCATCAAGTGCGTGATACCGGGGGGCGCGTTCTACCTGTTCCCGGATATCTCGACCCTGCTGTCGGCAGACGGCGTGAAGAGCTCGGCCGAGTTTGCCTCCGCGCTCCTCGAGAAGGAGCACGTCGCGGTGACCGCGGGCGAGGGATTCGACGCGCCGGGCTATCTGCGCATCTCCTACGCCGCGTCGATGGAGGACCTGCGCGAAGGCGCGAACCGGATTCTGCGGTTTGCCGAGTCGCTGCAGCCGGCCAAGGCCGGCGTCGGCCGATAAGACGAACCACGACGACACGACGATCACGACGATCGATTTTTTTGAGCGTCATGGCCGTCGTGGTTTGACATGCAAGACGAGGTTGCCCAGGCGTTGACGTCTGTCGTCGGTGCGGATTACGTCCGCACCGACGCCGCTTCGCTCGAATCGTACGGCGTCGATGCCCTTGGCCAGGGGCACGCTCCGGACGTCGTCGTTTTCCCCGCCAACACCGCCGAAGTCGCGGCGATCGCCCGCATCTGCAACGTCCAGGGGACGCCGCTCGTCGTCCGCGGCGCGGGGACCGGCTTCACCGGCGGCGCGGTTCCGACGCGGGGCGGCGTCGTCGTCTCGATGGAGCGGATGAACCGCATCCTCGAGATCGACGAGACGAACCTTCTTGCCATCGTCGAACCGAACGTGATTACCGCCGACCTGCAGCGGGCGGTCGAAAAGGTCGGGCTGTTCTATCCCCCGGACCCTGCCAGTCTCGAAATGTCGTCGATCGGCGGCAACGTGGCGGAGTGCGCCGGAGGGCCGCGTGCGTTCAAGTACGGCACGACCAAGCGCTACGTCCTGGCGCTCGAAGCAGTCCTGCCGACGGGCGAGATCGTGGCGACCGGATCGAAGGCCGTGAAGAACGTGGTCGGGTACGACCTGACGCAGCTGCTGGTCGGATCCGAAGGAACGCTCGCGATCATCACGCGCGTCACCCTGCGCCTGATTCCGAAGCCCCCGGCGCGGGCGACGCTCCTGGCGCTCTTTGCCGATATCCGCCCGGCGGTGGACGCGGTGTCGGCGCTGATCCATCGCCGCGTCGTGCCGGCGGCGCTCGAGCTGGTCGATGCCGACTCGCTCACGGCGATCCGGGATCACCTCCAGCAAGAAGTCGTGCCGCCTGGCACCGGCGCCGTGCTGATCATCGAATCGGACGGCATGCAGGCGGCCGTGGACGAAGAGATCGACCGCGTGGCGGACGCGTGCCGCGAGGCGGGAGCGATGCGCGTGTCGATTGCGGCGAACGACGAAGACCGCGACCGGCTGTGGAATGTGCGGCGTATGCTGTCAGGCGCGTTGAAAGCGACCGGGCTGTTGAAAATCAACCACGACGTCGTCGTGCCGCGCGGGCGGGTGCCGGAATTATTCGCTGAGATCGCCAGTCTCCGGCAGGAGCACCAGCTTCGCATCGCCGCCTTCGGTCACGCCGGCGACGGGAACATCCATGTCAACCTGATGGTCGATCGGCGCGACACGCAGCAGCGGGCACGCGCCAGTGAGGCGGAGCGGGCGCTCTTCGAACGCGTCGTTGCGCTCGAGGGATCGATCAGCGGCGAGCACGGGATCGGCTTCGCCAAGGCGCAGTACATCGGGATTGAGCTGTCGCCAGAGGAGATCGCGCTCATGAAGCGCGTGAAAAGCGCCTTCGATCCGAACGGAATCCTGAACCCTGGAAAAATCTTTCCCTAGGAGACCGGCATCCAGCGCCTAGCGATTGGTCACCAGCACGATTGTCTCGAAATCCTGTTCCGGGAGCGGAGAGAGCACCGTGCGGAGGCGAACGCCCGCCGCATTCAGATACTGGAGCTGGGCGATCGGCCGCACAGATACGCCGGCGATGGACTGCAGCCTGGGGAGATCGCGCGCCCGCGTCACGAGCAGCACGCGCTCCGGCGATTTCAGGAAATTGAGCGCGACGCCTTCCTCATAGAGCTCGATGTGCTTGAACCGCGTGTAGAACACCAGGTTCCGCACAAACGCCTGGTACGTGCCAACGGGTTCGTTCGCGCGTCGGTTCGCCGCCACCAGCGCCGCCATCTGTTCGACCGGCTCCGGACGCGCCCCCGCCAGCGCCCCGAACTGAACTGACAGCAGGAGGAACGCGGCGCAGATTGATGCGATCGCTGGAAGACGCTCCCATTTGCGGGCCGCGGCAATCCAGAGCAGCGCGGCGGCTGAAGCCGCGATCACGGCAACGCCTGTGAGCGTCAGGTGCGGATAAGTGCTGATGAACAACGGCCGGGCACGGTACAACAGGACGGCGATCGCGGCATAGAGCGCGGCGGTGCCCCACGTCGCCGCGGCAAGCGCCCGGTTGCGGCTGCTGTCGGCGATGCGGGTTGTCAAAGAGCGCGCGAGCAGAATCGCCAGCGGGGGAAGCACTGGCAGGATGTAGCGCGGCTGTTTGCCGATCGAGATCGTGAAGAAGAGCAGAGGCACCGCGATCCAGAGAAGCAGCCGCCACTCGACATCGGTCAGCTGCCGCTGTCTTCGCGCGACCCGTACCGCGGACTGCCACGGTAGCGCCAGCAGGTAGACCGACCATGGCATCATGCCGCCGACGACAATCGGCACGTAAAACCACCACCCCCGAGGTTCGTTGAAACGATCGGTCGCGAACCGCTCCAGGTTGTCGCCGACGAAGAAGCTCTGGAGGTAGGCGCTGCCGTGCTGCACCGTCATGGCGATGTACCACGGCACGCCGATAACGGCGCATACGATTGCGGCGATTGCGAGCCTGCGCACGCTGACGGGACGGCGCCGACGTTCCCGCCACCAGATCGGCACGAGCACCAGAGCCGGGACGACGAGTGCGATCGGTCCCTTCATCAGCAGGCCAAGTCCGGCAGCGGTCCCTGCCAGCACCCACCGCTGCTCCAGCGAAGCCCAGATTGCGAGAGTGATGAACAGGGCGAGCGGCAGGTCCGGCAGCGCGAGACGCGCCATCGCGAAGCAGCCGCCGCACGTTGCCGTGATCGCGCCGGCCAGCCACGCGGTATCGTCTCGTCCCGTCAGCTTTCGCGCGGCCGCCCATGTGAGCAGCACGAGACCGAGTCCCGACAGCGCGGACCACCATCGCGCGGCCCATTCGCTTTCGCCGGCGACCAGGTAGGTGCCAGCCGTGAGCCAGTAATAGAGGATTGGTTTCTGCCAGCGGTCTGCGTAGTTGAAGTGCGGCGTCAGCCAGTCGCCACCCTCTACCATTTCGCGTGCCGACTCGGCGTAGAACCCTTCGTCAGAGTCGCTGATTGCGGGCCGCCCGAGGGCGAGGAAGAAGGTGACGCAGGACAGCAGAATGAGTGTGAGAACGGCGGGGCGCATCAGGTCGGGATGGTCATTCTATCCCTGACATAATTGGGGCATGGCCAAGACGGTCGCTGTAGTGGGCGCGTCGAGCGATCGCCGCAAGTTCGGCAATAAGGCGCTTCGCGCCTTTCAGGCCGAAGGCTACCGGGTGATTCCGATCAATCCAAATGAGACGGAAGTCGAAGGCATTGCCACATATGCGTCTGTACTCGACGTTCCGGAGCAGATCGACATGGCGACCGTCTACGTGCAGCCCGACGTCAGCCTCAGCCTGCTTCCTGAATTCGAACGGAAACAGATCCCCGAAATCTGGCTGAATCCCGGCGCCGACAGCGACGAGGTGCTGATCGAAGCCCGGCGCCGGAAGCTGAACGTGATCGCGGCGTGCAGCATCGTCGCCATCGGCCGCAACCCGGGCGCCTTCTGATGCATTGACATGACGACCATACGACTGCGGAAAAATGGCCCGTACGTCATCGAAGGCGACGATGTGCGGGTCGTGGACTGGGATGGTGGGGAATACCTCGTCGAGCGCCGCCCGGTCGCGTTGTGCCGGTGCGGCGCATCGACGAAGAAGCCGTTCTGCGACGGCACGCACTCGAAGATCGGCTTCCAGGCCGCCGAAGCCGCCGTCCCCGAGTCCGCCGAATAGTTACCGCGCGGGCGCGCGGACCGTGAACGCCGAGGCGAGGGTCGCCGCGATGTCGGCGCCCGCCGCCAGCGAGACCTCGCGGCCCCGCGTCGCCAGGACAACGCCCGTGCCCGCGGCGCCGCCGATAGCCGCACCCTTGGCTGCGCCGTCGCCGCCGCCCAGGATGCCGCCGATGATGGCGCCCCCGACCGCACCCGCGCCAACCTTGGTCGCATCCTCACCCTTGGTCGCCTCACCCTCGAAGGACACAGGGTTGGTACTCAGTTCCTCGCGCCCACCATCCAGTTCCGCTTCCGTGAACCGGAACGCGAGACGCGAACGGCCCCGCACGCGTCCGGCGCGATCGACGTCGGTGACATTGCCGTGCAGCACGGTGCCCGCGGGCAGCGCCGTATAGTCGTCTACAACCACCGCCTGACGGAGGCGGGCGCGGACAGGTGTTTCAACCTGCGCGGTCTCCGACGAAATCGCCGTCAGCAGTTCGAGCGGCAGAGCGGTGCCGGCCGGTACGGTCACGTCGCGCCACCGGGGCGCTGCCGGTGCCGGGGCGCTGGCCTCGGCGCGGCGCGGGGCCGACGCACGATCTTTGTCGGGTGTCGGCGAAAATCGGCTCGAGGTGCCGGTTACGGCTGAATCGTCCTTTCGAGGGGACGGCGCCGGGGCGCTCCTTGTCGGCTCGACAGCGGGCCCGACTTCGGCCACGCCGGCGTTTTCGGCCGCCACGGCCGGAGCGTTCGGCTCCAGATTCTGGCTGTTTTCTGGCTGTTCACTCCCGCACCCCACCACCAGCCCACAGGTCAGCAGGACAACCCCGGTCGACAGATTTCTCATGATGTCACCCCTCGAACCGTGCTTAGTTCAAGGATTGGACCAGCCGTGGGCGGTATCACCTCAACTTATGGTGTCTGAATAACTATCAATTTGACTGATGTAAGGTCATCAGGCACACTGGCGAACATGCCCAAACGCACCGGCGCGCAGATCATCTGGGAATGCCTGGTCCACGAAGGCGTCCAGACGGTCTTTGGCTACCCGGGGGGCGCAATTCTGCCGGCGTACGACGCGATGCTCGACTACCCGGTCCGCCATGTCCTGGTTCGCCACGAGCAGGGCGCGACCCACATGGCCGACGGCTACGCGCGCGCGGGGGGTGGAGTCGGCGTGGCGATAGCGACATCCGGTCCCGGCGCCACCAACATGGTGACCGGCATTGCCACAGCGATGATGGACTCGTCGCCGATCGTGTGCATCACCGGCCAGGTCCCGAGCAAGCTGATCGGCTACGACGCCTTTCAGGAAACCGACATCACCGGCATCACGGTGCCGATCACCAAGCACAACTACCTGATCACCCGCGTGGAAGACATCATGCCGGCGATCAAGGAAGCGTTCTTCCTGGCGAAGTCGGGCCGGCCGGGACCGGTCCTCGTCGACATCACGAAGGATGCGCAGGCCGCGTCGATCGATTGGCAGTGGGACCCGAGCCCGGTGAAGATGCGCGGGTACAGGCCGGAACGGCCGGTGACGCCGCGCGATCTCGACAAGGCGATGGCGCTGATTCGCGAATCGAAGCGCCCGGTGATCCTCGCGGGGCAGGGCGTGATCCAGAGCGGCGCCATGCGCGAGCTGATCGAATTCGCAGAACGGATCGACTCGCCGATTGCGATGACGCTGCTGGGCCTCGGCGGCGTGCCGGCAAGCCATCGCCTCAACCTCGGAATGATGGGCATGCATGGCGAGGCCTGGGTCAACCATGCGATTCAGGAGGCGGACCTGCTGATGGCGTTCGGGATGCGGTTTGACGACCGCGTCACGGGCAACACCAAGACCTACGCGCCGACGGCGAAGAAAATTCACGTCGACATCGACGCGTCTGAGATCAACAAGAACATTGTCGTCGACGCGCCAATCGAAGCCGACCTTCGCGAGACGCTGAAGGACCTGCTCGAGGTGATCGACCGGGCCGATCACGCGCCGTGGATTGCCTACATCGATTCAATGAAGGGGCACGCGGCGGTGCGCGACATCCAGAAGCTGCCCGACAGCGGCCACCTGTATGCGGCCCACGTCATCAACGACATCTGGCGCATCACCGAGGGGAAGGCAGTGGTGGTCACCGACGTCGGCCAGCACCAGATGTGGGAAGCGCAGTATTACCATCACGAGACGCCGCGATCGCTGATCACGTCGGGCGGTCTCGGCACGATGGGGTTTGCGCTCCCGGCGGCCATCGGCGCCAAGATGGCGCGGCCGGACGCCGAAGTATGGGCGATCGTCGGCGATGGCGGTTTCCAGATGACGCAGGCGGAGCTGACGACCGCTGCGCAGGAAGGCGTCAAGATCAACATTGCCATCATCAACAACGGCTACCTCGGGATGGTGCGGCAGTGGCAGGAGTTCTTCTACGAACGGCGCTACGCGGCCACGCCGCTGCGCAGCCCCGACTTTGTCAAGATTGCCGAGGCGCACGGGCTTGAAGGTTTTCGGGTCGACACGCGGGGCGAGGTGCTCGACGTGGTCCAACGGGCTCGCCGCGCCGACGGCACCGTGCTCATCGATTTCCGTGTGGAGCAGGAAGACAGCGTTTACCCGATGGTGCCCGCAGGGGCCGACCTCGATGCGATGATTCGCCGTCCCGAACCATCGGTGCTGGCCGAAACCGGCGCCGATCAGATCTAGATGCACCACACCCTGATTGCGCTGGTCGAGGACAAGCCGGGCGTCCTCAATCGCATTTCGTCGCTGTTCCGCCGCCGCAACTTCAACATCGAGTCGTTGACCGTCGGCCGCACCGCGGAACGGGGCGTCTCACGGATGACGATCGTCATCGACAGCGACCAGGCGAGCGCCGAGCGGGTCACTGCCTACCTGTACAAGCTGGTGAACGTCCTCCAGGTGGAGGATCTGGGCAACGTGCCGGCGGTCGCGCGCGATCTCGCGCTTGTGAAGGTGACGGTGGCCGGCCACGACCGCGCCGCGCTCCTGCGCGTCGTCGACGAGACGCGGGCGCACATCGTCGACACGGGCGAACAGACGATGACGCTCGAGATCACCGGCGAGCCGCCGCACGTCGACGCAGTCATTGCCCGGCTCGAGCCGCTCGGGATCATCGAGATGGTGCGCACCGGCCGCGTGGCCATGCGCCGCGGCGATACGGCCCTGTCCGCCGCGAAGTATTCGTAGTCCGGCTAAAGCCGGACACTACGAGCGATAGTTTTAGGTACAGCGATAGTTTAGGTACGTAGTGTCCGCCTTCAGGCGGACCCTTTCAGGAGCACACATGGCGACGATGTTTTATGACAAGGACGCGGATATTCAGTTGATCCGCAAGAAGAAGGTGGCGGTCATTGGATATGGCTCCCAGGGGCATGCGCATGCGCTGAACCTCAAGGACTCCGGCGTCGAGGTCGCAGTCGGGCTGCCGTCGACGAGCAAGTCCGTTGAGAAGGCGAAAAACGCCGGCCTCGCGGTCATGAGCATCGCTGACGTCTCGAAGTGGGCGGACGTCATCATGGTGCTCGTCCCCGATCAGCACCAGGCGAAGGTTTACACCGCCGACATCAAGCAGCACCTGACGGCGGGGAAGATGCTGATGTTCGCGCACGGCTTTGCCGTGCGCTTCAACTGGATCGTGCCGCCGAAAGACGTCGATGTGACGATGGTCGCGCCGAAGGCGCCGGGACATCGGGTGCGCGAGGTGTTCACCGAAGGCGGCGGCACGCCGGGCCTGCTGGCGGTTCACCAGGACGTGACGGGGAAGGGACGCGCGCTCGCGCTCTCATACGCGCGCGCCATCGGCTGTACCCGCGCCGGCGTGATCGAGACGACCTTTGCCGAGGAGACCGAGACCGACCTGTTCGGCGAGCAGGCGGTGCTGTGCGGCGGCACGAGCGCGCTGGTCAAGGCGGGCTTCGAGACGCTCATCGAGGCGGGCTACCAGCCGGAGATCGCCTACTTCGAGTGCCTCCACGAGCTGAAACTGATCGTCGACCTGATGTACCGGGGCGGCCTCCAGTACATGCGCTACTCGATCAGCGACACGGCCGAATACGGCGATTACACCGCCGGCGCGCGCATCGTCACCGCCGAGACCAAGGCAACCATGCGGCAGTTGCTCAAGGAGATCCAGTCGGGCGAGTTCGCGAAAAAATGGATCGACGAGAACGAAACCGGTTGTCCCAACTTCAAGCGGATGCGCGAGCAGGACCGCAATCATCCGGTGGAGATCGTCGGCGCGAAACTGCGCGACATGATGCCGTTCCTCGACCCGGTGAAGCTGCCGCAGCCCGCGGCCGTGTAGTGAACAACAAGTACTCTTCTCGCGTCACTCAGCCCCGCAGCCAGGGCGCGTCGCAGGCGATGCTGTACGGCATCGGCCTGACCGACGCGGACCTGCAGAAGCCGCAGGTGGGCATCTGCAGCATGTGGTACGAGGGCAACACCTGCAACATGCATCTCGATCGCCTGGCAGCCGGGGTCAAAGCGGGCGTGCAGGCGGCGGGGCTCGTGGGACTGCGTTTCAACACGATTGGAGTCAGCGACGGGCTCTCGATGGGCACCGAGGGGATGAGCTACTCGCTGCCGTCGCGCGACCTGATCGCCGATTCAATCGAGACGGTCATGGGCGCGCAGTGGTACGACGCGCTCGTCACCGTGCCCGGGTGCGACAAGAACATGCCCGGGTCGGTCATCGCCATGGCGCGTCTCAACCGCCCGTCGCTGATGGTGTACGGCGGCACCATCCGCGCCGGACACGCGCTCGGCAAGCCGCGCGACATCATCTCGGCCTTCCAGTCCTACGGCGAATATCTCGCCGGCGTCATTACCGACGAACAGCGCCTCGACATCGTCCGCCATGCCTGCCCGGGAGCGGGGGCATGCGGCGGGATGTACACCGCGAACACAATGGCGGTGGCGATCGAGGCGCTGGGACTGTCGCTGCCGTACAGCTCGTCGATGCCCGCCGAGGATCCAGGCAAGGCGGACGAGTGTCACAGGGCCGGCGCGGCCGTCAAGGCGCTGCTCGAACAGGATCTCAAGCCGCTCGACATCCTGTCGAAGAAATCATTCGAGAACGCGCTCGCGATGGTGATGGCCGTTGGCGGCTCGACCAACGCCGTGCTGCACCTGATGGCGATTGCCAAGACCGCGCGGATTCCGCTGTCGCTCGACGACTTCCAGCGCGCGAGCGACCGCGTTCCGCTGCTCGCCGACCTGAAGCCGAGCGGCCAGTACGTGCAGGAAGATCTCCACGCGGTCGGCGGAACGCCGGCGGTCATGAAATACCTGCTCGAGCGGGGCTTCCTGCACGGCGATTGCCTGACGGTGACGGGGAAGACGCTCGCGGAGAATCTGGCCGGGGCGGCCCCGCTCTCGGCGGGTCAGCAGGTGATCCAGCCGATTGAACAACCGGTGCTGCCGCGCGGCCACATCCGGATACTGCGCGGCAACCTGGCGCCGGATGGCGCGGTCGCCAAGATCACTGGCAAGGAAGGCGAGCGATTCGCAGGCCCGGCTCGCGTCTACGACTCCGAAGAATCGATGCTCGCAGGGCTCGAACGAAACGAGATCGCCAGGGGATCCGTTGTGGTGATCCGCTACGAAGGACCCAAGGGCGGCCCCGGCATGCCGGAAATGCTGACGCCGACGTCCGCCATCATGGGCGCCGGCCTCGGGAAGGACGTCGCGATGCTGACCGACGGCCGGTTCTCGGGCGGCTCGCACGGGTTCATCATCGGCCACATTACGCCGGAGGCCCAAGACGGCGGGCCGATTGCGCTGATTCGCGACGGCGATCGCATCACGATCGACGCCAACGCCTGCAAATTGAGCGTCGAGTTGTCGGACGAGGAGCTGGCACGCCGTCGAACCGGCTGGAAGGCGCCGGCGCCAAAGGCGACGACCGGTGTCCTCGGCAAGTACGTGCGGTTGGTGCGATCCGCGTCGGAAGGCTGTATAACGGACTAACCACGACGATCACCACGATCACGAACAGGTCGGTTCGTGCCCGTCGTGGTTTTGTTTTAGATTTAGTTGTGGGCGTGACGATGAGCGCGATCGACCATGCGCACGAGGTTCTGCGGGTCGAACGGCTTCTCGAGAATACCGAAGAAGTCCGGATTGGATCGCGCCTGCTCGAGTCCGCTCTCGCTGCCTGAGATGGCGATCACGGGAACATGGTGAGTGCGCTCGACCGCGCGCAGCTCGTCGAGTACTTCGAACCCGCTCGCGATCGGCAGGACGAGGTCAAGAACGACGACATCCGGCTCAAAGACTTCGAGCAGGCGCAGCCCGGCGAGCCCATCCGCCGCCGTGCGGACCTGGTAGCCGGTCATTCTCAGCGCCTTGGCAAAAATCTCGCGCGCGCTGTCGTCGTCCTCGACCAGGAGCACCTGGGTCGAGGATGGTGGATGCAGTGCGAACACGGTCTAGAGAGTTCGCAAGCAACCCTCCGGCCAGAATCAAACCTTTAGTTCCTTCCGGAAAAACGCGAGTGTCCTCGCCCACGCATCGGCCGACGCCGCAGCATCGTAAACCTCAGGACGCGTATCGTTGAAGAACGCATGCTGCGCTTCGGGGTAAGTGTGGAACTCGTGGCGTTTGCCGGCAGTCGTGAGCTGCTTATCGAGCTCTTTGACCACTTCAGGCGTGACGAAGCCATCCTTTCCGGCCCAGATCCCGAGCACCGGCGCCTGTAGTTTCTGCAGGTCAGGCTTCACGTTGGGGTGCCCGCCGTAGAAGACAACGCAGGCGCCGACCTCGGGGTTCTGCGATGCCGCAAACAGGGACAGCGCGCCTCCCATGCAGAACCCCACCGTGCCGACCTTCCCGCCCGTGACGCCGGGCTGCTGCAGCAGGTGATCGATGGCGCCGGCGAGATCCTTGGCCGCCTCATCTATCCGGAGGCTCATCATCAGCTTGCCCGCCTGGTCCGGCGACGTCGTCTTCTCGCCGTGGTAGAGATCGGGTGCAAGAGCGAAGAAGCCCTCGGCCGCGAATCGATCGGCGACCTTCTCGATGTGCGGGACCAGTCCCCACCATTCCTGGATGACGATCACGCCGGGGCCGTTGCCTTTCGGGCGGGCAAGATAGCCCTCGGCGGTGCGGCCGTTGGCTTTGAACGAAACGCGGTCTCCCATGGCTGCCTATCTTACCCGGATCGGTGCGGGAGAGCCGCCCAATTGGGTGGTGCGCGCGGCCTGGCGTGTTCCTAGAATCGAGATCATGCTCCCGGAAAGAGACGTGCTGACTGACGTCGACCTGCTCGACGCCTATTCGCAGGCGGTGATGGGCGCCGTCGAGATGGTCGGTCCTGCGGTGGTGCGCATCGAGATCGCGGGCGGCGGCGGCTCGGGCGTCGTCTTCACGCCTGACGGGTTCGTGCTGACGAACAACCACGTCGTCGAGCGCGGCGGCGCGATGCGCGTCACGCTTCCGGACGGACGCGAGACCGAGGGGTCGGTGATCGGCCGCGACGCGGACACGGACCTCGCCGTCATACGCATTGGCGCCGCTCCGCTGCCCTGGGCCCGGATCGGCGATTCGCGCCACGTGCGGGTGGGGCAGGTCGCGGTAGCCATCGGCAACCCGTACGGCTTTCATCATTCCGTCACCGCGGGCGTCGTCAGCGCGGTCGGCCGATCGCTGCGGACCCAATCGATGCGCCTGATCGAAGACGTGATTCAGACCGATGCCGCGCTCAATCCAGGCAATTCAGGAGGGCCGCTCGTCACCACCGGGGGCGAAGTCATCGGCATCAACACCGCGGTCCTTGCGCCGGCGCAGGGACTCTGCTTTGCGATCGCGAGCAACACGGCGCGGTTCGTCGCGTCGCGCCTCATGCGTGACGGCCGGATTCGCCGCAGCTACATCGGCATCGTCGGCAACCAGATACCGATACCGCGTGGACTCGCGCGCGCGAACAGCCTCGCGGTGGGCTCGGGTGTTCGCGTGTCGTCGGTTGCGCCAGGCAGCCCGGCCGCGACCGCCGGGATCCGGGAAGCCGACATCGTTCTGGGCTTCGACGGCACCCCTGTCGGCGGGGTTGACGATCTGCACCGGCTGCTGACCGAAGACCATATCGGCGTTCCCGCAGCGGTCGTCGTCCTACGGGCCGGCGAGCGTCGCCGGCTGGTGGTTACGCCTTCGGAACGTGCCTAGAAACCACGACGACACGACGTCCACGACGTTCTGTGGTTTTTCGTGGCCGTCGTGACCGTCGTGGTTGATTCGTTATAGCGTAACAAGCCCGCGCCGAACGGCGCGGCGCACGGCATCGGTACGGTTGGCTGCGCCAAGCTTTCCGTAAATCGAGGCGACGTGAAACTTCACGGTCTGGTCGCTGATGGCAAGCTGTTCGGCGATCGCCTTATTCGGCAGTCCCTCGGCAAGGAACTCGAGCACCTGGATCTCACGCGGCGTCAGAGGCTCCGGCATTGCCTCGTCTTCCGTGCGCCGCTCCGCTGCCATCAGCATCCCATCGGCCTCGATACCCGAGGCTTCTGCCGCGGCGAGCGTGAGGAACTCGCCGGCGATCTGCAGTGATCCGTTCAGGCTCGCGCGCAGGCGCGCGCGAGCTTCAGCCGGGCCGATGAGAAGTACTCGCACGCGGCTCTCTGGATTACCCCCTGGGCCGTTCGCCCACCGTGACCACGATATCGCGCGGGGTGCCGCCGCGCAGCACCCGGACCCGCGCGTCGTGTCCGACGCGATCGCCGACGAGGAGATCGAGCAGGTCTTCAGGCGACTCGATCGGGTGGCCATCGAGGGCCAGGATGACGTCGCCAACCAGGAGACCGGCGCGGGCCGCGGGACTCGCCGCCGTCACGGCGGTCACCAGGAGGGCGTCGTCGCCGTGATCGGTATCCGCACGTTGCGTCTCGGGCAGCGTTACGGGCTGACCAGCGATGCCGAGGTAGCCGCGCTTCATACCGCCGTGTTCCAGCACTGCGGCCGCCGCCTTCCAGGCGATGGCCACGGGAATGATCACGCCCAGCCCACGAATTTCGGCCGCCGTGGTAACGCCCAGCAATCCGCCGGAGGCATCGAGAAAGGCGCCGCCGGCGAATCCATCGTGCATTGGCGCAGTGGTCCGGATTACCTGGTCAATCGCGCGGCGCCGTCCCGTCGGCAGGGGGCCGCCAATGACCGACACGATGCCTGCGCTTGCTGTGAGCGCGTTGCTCCAGGAGCGCGCAATCGCGAGCGCAAGATTTCCGACGCGAGGCTGCGTCGTCGCAGGCGAAAGCACGCTGCCCTGCAGCCCCGGCACGCGCAGGACCGCCACGCTGGTGGCGGGGTCCCACCCGGCCAGCTCGGCGTCGAACGCTCGCCCCTCGTGCTGGCGTACGCGCAAGCCATCCTCGCGGCCGAGCGCCCGCATGGTCGTGACCACGACATCCGCCCCGTAAACGATGCCGCTGGCGGGGCGCCGGCGGCCCTGCACCTGGACGATCGATGCGGCGGCACCGGCAACCACGTCCGCCATCTGGTTGGAGAAGTCAGTAAGCATGCGGTGATCGTCGCCGGAACGCGCGCGCGATACATCACCCGATCGGGCAGGGCCGTCGTTTTACAGGAGCAGCGTCTCCACGCGATGCGCGTGGACGGCTGCGTCGCAGGGGGACCAGGCAAAGATGGTGAACCGGCCGTCCTGGGATGCGACCAGCGCGACGGCGCCGCGCTGGTCGTGAACGAACTGCGCCGCCGAGAGATGCCGGGTGCCGCCGAGCTGTCCGGGATGCATACGCTCGGCGATCCCGCCTTCGATCGGCTCGGTGACGATGATGTGCTCGACGATCGGCGCGCCCCGGCGCCGCGCGATCTTCGCGCCAAACGCCAGCACCTCGTAGCGCGACGTGACGACGGTCGCCCCGTCCACGGCCGTGAGCCCGGCGATCGCATCAATGGCGCGCCCGGTCGCTTCCCACCATTCGTGGTCGGGTACGCTGCCGTGGCTGGCGAGCAGTTCTGCGAGCTCCGAGAACGCCGGATCCACGGCGTAGGTGACAGGGTGGACGATTGAGTCGCGCCATTCGTCGCTGCCGGGTGGCACGACCAGCAGGATCCCGCCGCGGCCGTGACGCCGCATCGAGAGCGCCAGTTGCACCTGCACATTGAGCGCGTCGTCCGTAAGCACGGAGGCGTCGAAGCCGAGCATCGAGGTGAGGACGGCGGGGCAGTCGGCGATGAGCGACGCGCGCTCGTCGACGATCTTGATGCGGTCGCCTTCGAGGACGGCGACGTTGACGAACTTTCGCGACTCGAGCCGCGGCCGGTGCTTGAGTACGAGCAGACCTGGCGCGACGACTTCCACCACGAAACAGAACGGCGGGACATGGTGTGTCGTGCCCCACACCATCAGGTTCGTGCCACAGGCTTCTAGCCCCGGGGCGGTCCGCGAAGGCGGACCGCCTAGGCAGTGCTGGCTAGTCGGGTCGCTTTGCGACCCGATGTCAGCAGCGGGCCAGACGCCGAGGTGAATACCCGGCCGTTCGACGGCCGCGGCCAGACGTGTGAGGGCGCCGGGATCGAGCGGCAGGGGCTTCTCGAACACCAGGGGCCGCACTTCCTCGAGCGGGCGCAAAAACGCCAGCGAAATCTTGGGAATGTAGCCCTCTTCGCGGCGTACGCTGGCCCAGAAAGCGGCATCCACCAGCGCCTCGATGCACTCGGCATCCGGCAGCAGCTCCCGCGGAGGCAGCAGAGGGTCGTGGGGGGGAAGCGCGGCGCGATGAAGCTGAAGATGCTCCGCGACGGTTGGCGCGACGGTCCGCGCTACGGCGTAGGCAGGAGCCTGCCTCGCCGGTGCGGTTCGCGCATGCGGCCCGGCATTGGCGTAGGCGGAATCGCTCACTGAATCCCCGGCGGCAGCGGCGTGTTTTCCGGCGACTCGCCCACCGCAACCGGCGGCAGGTTGAGGATCGAGCGCAGCTCGTCGCCTTCCATGACTTCCTGCTCGAGCAGCCGGCGTGTCACCGCCTCGAGCATATCGCGATTGGCGGAGAGGATCCGCCTCGCCTCGCCGTGCGCGTCGGTCATGATCCGCTTGACCTCGGAGTCGATCATCTTCGCCGTGTCTTCCGCGTAGGCGCCCCGCTCGGGGCCGATCGGGATGTCGAGGAACTTGCTCCGCTTGTGGCCGTCGTAGTTGATCGCGCCGAGCATGTCGCTCATGCCCCACTCCGTCACCATTGCGCGGGCAATGTCGGTGGCACGCTGGAGGTCGTTCTGGGCGCCGGTGGAAATCTCACCAAGGGCGATCTCTTCGGCCGTGCGGCCGCCCAGCAGCACCGCGAGCTGGTTGAGAAGGTCCTGGCGCTGCATCAAATAGCGATCTTCGAGCGGGAGCTGCATCGTGTAGCCGAGCGCGCCGAAGCCGCGCTGCACGATCGAGATTTTGTGAACCGGGTCCATATTGGGGATGAGGGTCGCGACGATGGCGTGGCCCGACTCGTGATACGCCACGATCTCGCGCTCCTTCTGGCTCATGACGCGCTTCTTCTCGAGCCCGGCAATCAGTCGATCAATCGCCTCCTCGAAGTCAGACATTTCGACCGATGTCTTGTCCTTCCTGGCGGCGAGCAGCGCAGCTTCGTTGACGAGGTTGGCCAGGTCGGCGCCCGCGAAGCCGGCGGTGCGCTGCGCAACCACTTTGAGCTCGACGTCGGCGGCGAGCTTCACCTGCTTGGTGTGGATACGCAGGACCTCCTCGCGACCCTTCACGTCCGGCTTGTCCACGAGCACCTGACGGTCGAATCGCCCGGGACGGAGCAGGGCAGGGTCGAGCACCTCGGGACGGTTGGTCGCAGCCATGATGATGATGGCCTTGCGCGAGTCGAAGCCGTCCATTTCGGCGAGCAGCTGGTTCAGGGTCTGCTCGCGCTCTTCGTGCGATCCCATCGGGCTCTGGACGCGGGCGCGGCCCAGCGCATCGAGCTCGTCGATGAAGATGATGCAGGGCGCCTTCTGCTCCGCCTGGGAGAAGAGGTCGCGGACGCGCGCGGCGCCGACGCCGACGAACATCTCGACGAATTCCGAACCGCTCAGGCTGAAGAAGGGCACCTTGGCTTCCCCTGCGACGGCGCGGGCCAGGAGCGTCTTGCCGGTTCCGGGCGGCCCGACCAGCAGCACGCCCTTCGGAATGCGGCCGCCGAGCGCCGTGTACTTCTTCGGGGTCTTCAGGAACTCGACGATCTCCTTGAGCTCCTGCTCGGCCTCGTCGACGCCGGCGACGTCGGCGAAGCTGACCTTGACGTCGTCCTCGGCGAACACCCGGTGCTTGCTGCGCGCGAATGACATGACGCCGCCTTCGGCGCCGCTCATGCGGCGGACGAAGAAGCTCCAGAGCGCGAACAGCAGCAGGATCGGGATGACCCAGCCGATGACTTCCGGCAGCCAGCGGCTGACCTGCTCGCCGGTGTACTTGACCCCGGCGGCGTCGAGTTCTTCGAGCAGCTTTGGATCCTCGATCCGGGCGGTGTTGAAGTTGCGGCTTCCGTTGACGTCGGCCTTGAAGGCACCGCGGATCGCCTGTTCGCCGACGGTGACCTCGGCCACCTGTGCTGCCCGCACCGCCGTCTTGAACTCGCTGTAGGAGATCTGGCGGCCGGCGGGCGGCAGGAACCACACCTGCGCCAGCGCCATGAGCATCAGAAAGCCGAGGACGTACCACACCGCGCCGCCCGGACGGCCGGGACGCGGAAGCGCCCGGCGCTCGCCGGGGCGCTTATCTCGCGGATTCAGTCCTGGTGTGGGCACTTACTTCTTACTTTTCACTTCTGGCTTCTCACTCGAGAAGGTCAACCCATTGTCCCCCACGTCGACCGTCACACGATCACCCTCGCGGAACTCGCCTTCGAGCACGCGCATGGCCAGCGGGTCGAGCACGCGCCGCTGGATGGTCCGCTTGAGCGGACGGGCGCCGTACATCGGATCGTAGCCCTCCGACACGAGGAATGCCTTGGCCGCCTCGCTGAGCTCGACATGAATCTTGCGATCCTCGAGACGCTTCAGGAGACCTCTGATCTGGATGTCGACGATCGTCTTCATGTGCTCAAGGCCGAGCGTGTGGAAGAAGATGATCTCGTCGACCCGGTTCAGGAACTCCGGACGGAAGTGCTGGCGGAGCGTCTCGGTGACCTGGCGTTTGACGCCTTCCGACAGCTGGCCGCCGTCCTCAGCCGACCCTGGTGACGCGTCGGCGATGTACTGGCTGCCAAGGTTCGACGTCATGATGACCACGACGTTCTTGAAGTCGACGGTCCGGCCCTTGCTGTCGGTCAGCCGGCCGTCGTCGAGGAGCTGCAGCAAGACGTTGAGCACTTCCGCGTGCGCCTTTTCGATTTCGTCGAAGAGCACAACGGCGTACGGACGCCGCCGCACCGCCTCGGTGAGCTGACCGGCCTCGTCGTAGCCGACATAGCCGGGAGGCGCCCCGATCAGGCGCGACACCGTGTGCTTCTCCTGGTACTCCGACATGTCGATGCGGATCATCGAGTGCTCGTCATCGAACAGGAATTCGGCGAGCGCGCGCGCCAGCTCGGTTTTGCCGACGCCGGTCGGGCCCAGGAAGATGAAGCTGCCCAGCGGGCGGTTCGGGTCCTGCAGTCCGGCCCGCGCGCGCCGGATGGCGTTCGAGACGGCGACGATCGCCTCGTCCTGGCCGACGACACGCTGGTGGAGGCGTTCCTCCATGTGAATGAGCTTCTGGATCTCGCCTTCCATCAGCCGGCTGACCGGGATGTTGGTCCATTTGGCGACGACCTCGGCGATGTCCTCCTCGTCCACTTCTTCCTTGAGCATCCGCTGGCTTTTCTGTACTTCGGAGAGTCGGGTCTCCTCCTCTTTGATCTTCCGTTCGAGCTCGGGCAGCTTGCCGTACTGCAGCTCTGACGCTTTCGCGTAATCGCCCGATCGCTGCGCCTGTTCGATCTCGAGACGGACTCCCTCGAGCTCTTCTTTGACCTTTCGCGCGCCCTGGATGGCTTCCTTCTCCTGCTCCCAGTGCGACTGGAGGCGTGTCTGTTCCTCCTTCAGGTCGGCGAGCTCCTTTTCGAGCTTGCCCAGGCGCTCGACGGAGGCCTTGTCCTTTTCCTTGCGAAGCGCCTCACGTTCGATCTCGAGCTGCATGATCCGGCGACGTACTTCATCGAGCTCCGCCGGCATCGAGTCGATCTCCATGCGCAGCTTGGAGGCCGCCTCGTCCATCAGGTCGATCGCTTTGTCGGGCAGGAAGCGATCCGAAATGTAGCGATGCGAGAGGATCGCGGCAGCCACCAGGGCGGCGTCCTTGAACTTCACGCCGTGATGGATCTCGTAGCGTTCGCGTAGTCCGCGGAGGATCGAGATCGTGTCCTCGACTGTCGGTTCTCCCACCAGCACGGGCTGAAACCGGCGCTCGAGCGCCGCGTCTTTCTCGATGTGCTTCCGGTACTCATCGAGGGTGGTCGCGCCGATGGTGTGCAGCTCGCCGCGCGCCAGCATCGGCTTCAGCATCTGCGACGCATCCATCGCCCCCTCGGCAGCGCCGGCGCCGACGACGGTGTGCAGCTCGTCGATGAA